>VFSW01005312.1_pt1 | contig 19083 bp, 13 predicted proteins | sample 5358111 | NCBI WGS metagenome assembly VFSW01 (sample SAMN11554181, study PRJNA540505) | mine drainage metagenome | isolation source: sediment from site ElyBrook_90M | place: USA: Ely Copper Mine, Vershire, VT | collected 2017 | reverse complement strand
GATAAGTAACAATGGCCCGGTTATAAGCCCTCCCTATACAGAGCGACTGTTTGAGGCGGGCTTCACTCTCAAAAGCTCAGGTACAGGACTCGGACTTGCAATTTCGCGAGAGGCGATGCGACGGAGCAGGGGCGATGTTTCCTTTGACTCGGATTCGCCGGAGACTCGATTTGTAATTAGGATCCCCAGAATCGAAAACTGAGAGGACATTGCCTTGGCGGACAATTTGAAGTTGTTAGTTGTTGAGGATTCGGAGCCGGAGGTCGGCGAGTGGAAGAAAGCAGTAGAGCGGCATAACGTGATGAAAGATAGGCAATTCGATCTTGAGGTGACATATGCATCTTCGAAATCCGAGGCCGAGAAGAAAATTCAAACTCACCGATTCGATGCTGCGGTCGTAGATCTGCGATTGAAGCTTGACGGCGCCGCACATGGTCAGAATGACGACGGAAACGAGGTCGTAAAAACTCTCGCGGCGGCCGAGATGGCTGCGGTGGTTGTTTACACGGGACAGCGCGCTGACGTCTCCAAATTTGATTCTCCCAATATAGTCGTTCTCGAGAAGGGCTCTGGTCTGGACGTTGCGTTCGATTGGCTCAACAAACAGTGGGACATTATTCTTGCGGTGCAGAAGGCAAATGCCATCATAGGAAATGATATGGCCCGCACTTTCCATCGGTCGGTTTGGCCCCGATGGCAGCAGTGGCAGGAAGGCGAGAAGGGACAGGAGAAGGTCGTGTTGCCGCTGGCGCGCCATTTCGTATCGCATGTCTACACGCAGCTGATCCATCAAAGTGAAAGAGTCCATCCCGAGGAACACTATTACGTCCCCCCGGTGCTGAAAAACCAGCTCTCCACGGGGGATCTTATAAAAAGCTTAGCGGGCATTGTAGAAGTGATCATTACTCCCCGCTGCGATTGTGCTCGCGATGGGAAAGTTGAAACCGTGCAACTTGCAGAATGCGTAGACATATCTGAAACATGGAACAAACTCCAGCAATCCGGTAGCGCGAGCAGCCAAGAGAAAATCGGCAAATACAAACAGCATGAGCGAAAAGAGGTGCAGCATTTCATTCCGGCCATGACAATGGAACCCGGGAAACTCCTGGGACCTTGGTTTGTGCGATTCGACAGAGTCAGGTCCGTTGACAAGACTTCCGATGAGTACAAGGCACTTATTGATCACCGATTTGCGTCGATCAGTACTGACTTCTTGCCCTCATTGGTTCAACGCTTGGGCGCATTCTTCAGCAGATTCGGGGCACCGGATTTGCTCTAGTGGGCAATGAAAACGTATGGAAGAACTGCTGTTCAAGGCCCGTCAAATTAGTTCGCTATCGACCCTCAATGGCATAACTCCGTTGGGCGGCCAATGCGTTCAGCGCCTGGCTCGGCAAGCATCCAGGAGTGGCCGCTGATGGCAAGGCCATATCCACTTCCCCCGAGTGCCGCCAGTCTGACCGCCTCTCTTCGGGACCTCGGATACTCGGTCGAAACAGCCGTAGCAGACTTGATCGATAACAGCATTTCGGCGGATGCGACCGAGATCGACGTCTTTTGTGATCTGAGCCGCGGCGCTCCCGTTCTCGTCATTGCTGACAACGGGCGAGGGATGACAGCAGAAGAAGTGATCGCAGCTCTGCGACACGGAGCAACCGATCGTCGCAAGGAGCGGGGGCCAAAAGACTTGGGACGGTTTGGACTTGGCCTTAAAACTGCTTCGTTCTCACAGTGCCGTCGGTTGACCGCCGTAAGCATTGTCAAGGGTGTATACGCCGGCGCGGAATGGAATCTTGATGAAGTTGAGAAACACGACGATTGGCTCATTGCTATCCTTGACCCGGACGAGATTACAGCGCAGCCTTATTTCGAGACCCTCGGTGAGACTGGAACACTCATCATCTGGCGCGATCTCGACCGATTGTTTGAAGATGAAACCGGGCGCAGGCGTGACGAGATAGTTAACGAAAAGCTGACCATTGTCGAACGCCACCTTTCACTTGTATTCCATCGGTTCCTCGCAGGAGAAGTCAAAGGCCGGCGAAAGCTGACAATTCGCATCAATGGACACACAGTTTCGCCTTTCGACCCCTTCTGCCGGAAGAACGAGGCGACCCAAATTCTCCCCGAGGAGACTGTATGGGTGAATGGCGTGGCGATCATCATGCAGCCATACATTTTGCCACATCACAGCCGCCTTTCCGCTTCAGAATTCGATTACTACCAGGACCGCAGCGACTTTATTTCGAACCAGGGGGCCTACGTTTATAGGAACGGGAGGCTCATGGCTTGGGGAGACTGGTTCCGAATGGTGCCAAAAGGTGAGGCAACGAAACTCGCTCGTGTCCAGATCGACTTTTCCAACAGCCTCGATGAAGCTTGGACCATTGACATAAAGAAGTCTCGGGCCCGTCCCCCGCATGCGGTGCGTGAGCGCTTGCGCCAGATCATCGCGAAGATCGCGGATCGCAGTGTAACCGTGCATCGCGGCAGGGGGCAGAGGCTCTTCCACGAGGACAAAGCTCCTCTATGGGAGCGCTATGCTGGCCATAGTGGAATCGCTTACGAGATCAACGAGGAACATCCGCTCATTACGTCAATGAGCCAAAATCTTGCGCCAGAGAACGCGGACTCTCTGCGTGTATTGCTCCAGTCGCTCGCAGCGTCCCTGCCTGTCGAGATGATCTATTCCGACTATTCTACCCATCCGCGCGAGATGACACGGGCAGCAGCAGATGCGGCCGTGGCACTCGAACGTCTCAAGGGCCTCAAGCAGGTGCTTTATGGTGACGGGCCAGGTGATCCGAAGGCGTTTCTTCAGATCGCCATATCTACCCGCCTCTTCGAGGGCCAGATTAAAACCGTAGAAAACTTCATCGAAGAGAGCTTTAAATGAATAACAATGCGAACGCGGAAGAACGTAATATTGCCAACGCGCTGATCTCGGGTCTGGCCAATTTGACCGAGACACCAACGCGTGAAGATGTTGAGGAGAAGGCGAAACAGATAGCGGCGATATTTGGATACACGGGCGATCTTCGGAACATCTTCACGGAGGCAATGATCTCGATCGATACGCGGATGGGTTCGGGCGTATCCCTAGTCGACGTTGCTGCGAAGCATGATGACCAGTGGGTCGGAAAGCGGGAGGATATCGAGTGGACGTACACAAACGCCTACGAGAAATTCCTTCGCCAGGAAGGCTGGCCGCCCCCAATGGTGAGCTCGCTGGGTGACGTTAGCAATCGGAGTCTCGGGCTGTTGCAGGATCGGCGAAGTGACGGCACGACCTGGAATAGCCGCCGGCTTGTCATTGGACATGTTCAGTCGGGCAAGACAGCCAACTACACAGGCCTGATTGCACGAGCGGCCGACGCGGGCTACAAATTCATCGTCGTAATCGCCGGTATCCACAATAACCTTCGGAAGCAAACGCAGGAGCGCATTGACGAAGCCTTTATAGGAAGGTCCAGCGATCCAGACAATCGTAGGCTCGTTGGAGTGGGTCTCGAGCCGGGCTATCCACACCCGGCAACGCTCACGAATGTCAATGAAGACTTCAACAAAAACACAGCGACCAAAAGTGGGTGGAAGATTAATGACTTCAGCAAACCAATCATTCTGGTCATAAAGAAGAACGTTACGACCCTCACTGCCCTACATAGATGGCTAAAAGATCTAAACGCCAAGGGGGACGGACGGATCTCCGATGTCCCGATGCTGCTGATTGACGACGAGGCCGACAACGCCTCAATCAACACGAACAAGGACGACTTGGATCCTACACGTACAAATGCCAAGATCCGTGAAATTCTCAGCTTGTTTGCCAAGTCCTGCTATGTCGGCTATACCGCGACCCCCTTTGCAAATATCTTCATCAATCCGGACGCCTACAGCGATGATGTGCGAGAAGATCTGTTCCCGCGCGACTTCATTTACTGTCTGGATGCACCGACAACCTATTTCGGCGCGGAGAAGGTGTTCCTGAACGAGGAGACCAGCCAGTCCATAGTACGGCCTATAGATGATTGTGAAGACTTCATTCCCTCTACACACAAGAGGGAACACCCCATTGCAGAATTGCCGCCAAGCTTGTACCGCGCTCTTGAAGAGTTCATTGTCGCTCGCGCAATCAGGAACCTGCGGGGACAGGCCAACAAACACTGCTCAATGATGGTCAACGTGTCGCGCTTCGTTCCCGTTCAGCGGGCAGTGCGTGACTTCCTCAGCCTCCGTGGAAAGAGGATCAGAGAGGCGGTACGGACCAACTATCAAATGCCGGAATCCGTATCGTCGTCGAACACATACATGCAGGCTCTCAAACGAGCATTCGATGATGAGTATGCGAATGCTGGCTTCGCTTGGCGCCAAGTGAAAGCTGAGCTTAATAGCGTGTTCGATCAGCTCCAGTTCTACGTCATCAACAGCAGCAGTGACGAGGTGCTCGACTATGCGAAATACGAAAAGGAGGGAGTAGGGCTCACTGCCCTCGCTGTAGGAGGCCTAAGCCTATCGCGCGGATTGACTATTGAAGGCTTGACAGTCAGCTACATGTACCGTAACACCCGGATGTACGACACCCTTATGCAGATGGGTCGCTGGTTCGGTTATCGCCCCGGGTACGAGGATCTCTGCAGGGTGTATTTGTCACGCGATTCCGTTAATTGGTACGCCCACATCGCCGACGCCGCAGAAGAACTTACTCAGCAGGTGAAGCGCATGCGCCGCGACAAGCTGAGTCCTAAGGATTTCGGTCTTTACGTCCGATCACATCCCGATAGCCTTCTGATTACGGCCAGCAATAAAATGCGGTCCGGTCAAGAGGTCACCGTTGAACAGAGCTTCAGCGGTCGCCTGAGGGAAAGCTACATCGTCTCAATCGATCCCGAAATGAACGGCAAAAACTTCGAACTGATCTCTGATTATTGGCGCGACGGATTCGGAGGGCAGCCACAGGAGCCCACGGAGAAGGGCTTCATGTTCAGGGGCGTGCCAATCGGTGTGATTGAAGATTTCCTCTCCCGGTTTGCATGTCATTCATCCTTCAACGGGGTGAAATCGAGTGTGGAGGAATATCTCGACCGGATTGCGACTAAGCACCCGCTGGCCGATGTTGTACTCATTTCCCCAGAAGCTGGTTCCGGAGGTGATAGGCCCTTCACCCTGCGTAATCAGGAGCGCTCCGTCGGAAAGGACCAGCCAAATGGAACATGCTGGCGGTTGAACAAGGATCGGGTTGCGTCGCGTGGTGATGAAAAATTAGGCCTGAGCGAATCCCAAAGGGATGAGGCCGAGAAACTCGCCCAAGGAGAGAATGGTACAGGTGCGGTATCGGACACGCATTACCGAATGGTCCGCAATAAGCCGCTCCTGATGATTCACAGCCTAGTTCCCAAGGGAGACGGAGTGTCTGGTCCGATCGCCGCTTTCGGAGTCAGCTTCCCTTATGGGGATTACTCAACCACAGTCAACATCGTTGTGAATAAGGTCTGGCTCCAGCAGATGCAGGGCTACGCCGACAATCCTGACGACGAGGAGGATTACGATGCCTGAGTTCTCTCCGTGGGACGAGATCGCGATCCCAAGCGGGGATTTCAACGTCCGACAGGTTTCGGCCAATACGGCCGTCCCGTGTTTCTGGGGGCGGGACGGAGGCGGTGCGTGCCTGTTTATCGTGGAACTCCAAGGCGACCACACAGTTCAATATCGCAAGGGTGCTGTCACGGTGAATGGCATCAAAGTGGATCTTCGGGGCGGCGAACACGGCGAGCAGCGCCTCGTCCTCACTCTCGACAAACAGATCGACCGCGATTTATTCCAGGGACTTTGTCTAACACTTACTTCAGCTCTGGAGCGTGCGACAGATTCCGAGAGTTCACTGGCGGTCGCACTGGCCCACATTCGCCGATGGAAGGTCTTTCTCTCCGGCCGCGGCGGGCCGCGTCTGTCGCCGGAGGAGGTCCGCGGTCTATTTGCGGAACTCTCTTTTCTTTTGGAACTGATTGAGAACGGAGCGTCGGCCACCAATGCTGTTGAAGCTTGGCTGGGACCTGAGAGATCGCACCAAGATTTCATTTTCGCTAACACAGCAGTCGAGATCAAGGCACTTTCTGGCACCGAGCGCAACGCGGTCCGGATTTCTTCCGAAGACCAACTTGAATCCCTGAACAATAGCCTGTTTCTCCGTCTATATCGGTTGAGCAATTTGCCCGATGCAAATACTGCGCGTTCACTGAATGAAATCGTCGCCACGGTTGAGAATGCATTGGACGATGCAGAAGCGGTCGTGGCTTTCGACCGTAAACTGGCGGCACAAGGGTATGCGCCATTGGCAGATTACGACGAACCGAGCTTCGTAGTGAGTGAAACTCGGACCTACCTGGTCGAGCCGGAGTTTCCGAGGCTTATTCGATCGCAGCTGCCATCCGGTCTTGCTGAGGTCGCTTACGATCTCAAGTTGGAATCCATCGCGCCTTTCCAATGCGACGGCGCCGCGATTTTCGGGGGAATCTGATGGAGCAGACAGTCGAGGAGTTCTTCCATGACTTCCGCCAAGAGATGCTGGCGGGAGCTGAAGCCAACAGCACGTATCAGCTTGAGGCTTTTATGGATGCAGTCTCTAGCGAACTTAATGAGACTGGCTTTATAGAGGGATATGAGCACTGCCACTACCGCGCACAGCGCGGTTTACGCGTCGACGGCTATTGGTTCAGTGATGATGGGGTTCTCGACATCTTCGTCGCTGACTTTGAGTGTCGCCGCGAGCTGGAGACTCTGACTCGAACGGAAGTAGACACCGCATTCAAGCGCGTCACCAATTTCCTGGAAGCAAGCCTACTGGGCAGGCTTCAACCTGACGTGACGACTCCTGAATATGGCCTCGTGCGTCAAATCGGTGATCGAAAATCCAAGCTTCGGAAAGTCAATTTCTTCCTCACTTCTGAGCGGGTTCTAAGCGACCGCTTTCAAGCGCTTCCAGAAGGTGAGGTTTGCGGCATCTGCTCTACGTACCACATCTGGGACATGGCGCGTTTCCAGCGGCAACGCAGTTCGCGCGGGCACAAGGAACCCCTCGATATCAACTTCGTGGAACTGTTCGGCGACGGTATCAACTGCCTGCCCGCGAATCTCAGCTTGAACGCCTATCAGTCCTACCTGATGGTTTTGCCGGCGCCGATTCTCACCGCTTTGTATGAGCGATACAGTGCGCGTTTGCTGGAGCAAAACGTTCGAACCTTCCTTCAAGCTCGCGCGCAAGTGAACAAGGGTATCAGAGCAACGATCCTGAACGAGCCGCAAATGTTCTTTGCCTATAACAACGGGATTACAGCAACCGCTCAACAGGTGGAAACCCGGACTGCTGCTGGCGGTCTCCAAATAGTTCGGATTACTGATCTTCAAATCGTTAACGGTGGTCAGACAACCGCCTCTCTCTTTCACACTCAGCGCGGCGATAAAGCCGATGTTTCCGGAATCTTCGTTCAGATGAAGCTGTCTGTGATCGACAGTGAACAGAGCGAAATGGTAGTGCCCCGTATTTCGGAATACGCAAATACTCAAAACAGAGTGAATGCCGCCGACTTCTTTTCCAATCACCCATTCCATGTCCGCATGGCTGAGTTTTCGCGTCGTATTTGGGCTCCCCCTCAACAAGGCGTTCAGCGCGAGACCAAGTGGTTTTATGAACGAGCGCGCGGGCAGTATTTGGATGCGCAGTCGAAGCTTACTGCTGGCGAGCAAAAGCGCTTCAGAGCCGAGTATCCGAAAGCGCAGATGTTTACAAAGACCGATCTCGCGAAATTCGAGAACGTTTTCGATGATCATCCCAGATGGGTGAACCTCGGCAGCCAGAAGAACTTCGCCCGGTACGCCCTTCGAATAGGGCGGGAGTGGGAAAAATCATCAGATGGCTTCAACGAGCTGTATTTTCGGCAGGCGATCGCGCGCAGTATTTTTTTCCGCACAACTGAGAAACTCGTATCCGACCAACCATGGTACAACGGTGGCTACCGCGCAAACATAGTGGCCTACACGCTCGCCATGCTCGGAGAGATATCGAGGCGGCGGATGACCAACGTAAATTATCAGAAGATCTGGGCGGCACAGGCGATCGATCCTGTCCTGATAGAGACGCTTGGGATTATCGCAGCGGCGGTAAACGAAGACATTATCCACCCGCCCGCGGGAATTTCGAATATCTCTGAATGGTGCAAGCGGGAGGGCTGCTGGACACGGCTCATCGAAAAGACCGACGAGATCGCAGAGGAGCTGCCCGAGGCATTCTGGGATGGACAGACTTCCACGAGGGAAAGCATCTATCAAGCAATGACGGCGCGAGAAAATCAAAAGATTGAAAACGGAATCGAAGCGCAGAGGCAGGTCTTCGAAGTGCCGCCCGCAAAATGGTCGGAGATTCTAAGGAAAGCTGCCGGACAAACTCTCCTTACGCCGAAAGAGATGGATATTGTCCGAATCGCTGAACAGATACCTGCCAAAATCCCGACAGAGAGGCAGAGTGCTATCCTCGTTCAGATCCTTGCTAAGGCACGACAAGAAGGGATTGTTTGAGACCATGGGGCCGCATTTCGGCGCCGAGCGACTTTACGGGATTTGCTTAGTGCCGTTCTCGCCAGGTATCCTGGACTCGTGATTCCCGTCATCGATTTATTTGCCGGACCGGGTGGGCTGAGCGAAGGCTTCGCGTCGCTGCCAGATCACCACGGAAGGCGTGCGTTCAAGGTTGCACTGTCAATCGAGATGAATGACGATGCCAGGAGAACGCTTAGGCTGAGAAGCTTTTATCGACAATTCCCGCCCGCATCTGTTCCCGATTCCTATTACGAATTCCTGAGAGGGCGCATCAGCCTCGACGAACTGTTCAGGCTCTTTCCGAAAGAGGCCAAACTGTCCGATCAAGAAGCTTGGCAAGCAGAATTGGGAAAAGTAGACGTCGCATAGTTCGATCGGCGTATCGAAAATGCCCTAAAGGGGGCGACCGATTGGGTTCTGATCGGCGGTCCTCCTTGCCAAGCCTACTCTGTCGTAGGCCGGTCTCGATCGAAGAGCAAGGATCCTGAGAAATTTGAAAAGGATCATCGGCATTTTCTCTACAAGGAATACCTCAGGATCTTGGCTGTCCACCGACCGCCCGTCTTCGTCATGGAGAACGTTAAGGGCATTCTCTCGTCCAAAGTGAAGGGGGCGCTAATCGTAGATCAGATTCTCCAGGACTTGGAGAGCCCTTCTGTCGAGGGCGGCGTAGACGTACAGCCACCACTGCGATATCGGCTTCATGCTTTCGCCGATTACAGTGCGGGTTCCGCGGGCAAGAAAGATGACGAGCACAGCAGCCCGTCGGATTACATCATCCGGTCAGAACTGCACGGGATTCCGCAGGCTCGTCACAGGTTCATAGTTCTCGGCGTTCGCAGTGACATCGAGTGGAATCCTCGAAAGTTGAAGAATTTGAAAAAACACCTGACTGTGTGGCAGGCAATTAGGGATCTTCCCGCACTCCGAAGCCGGCTTTCCGGAAAGGGAGCTTCGAAGAAGGAGAATGACACCCCAGAAGTATGGATGTCGAAAATCAGGGAGATGATCGGAGCCGTATCGCTGCGAGTTGAAAACGGCATCGACGTTGAGCTCCGAAAACGTCTTAAACTTTCGGCTGCCAACTTGAAAGATGTGGGCACTGGAGGCCACTTTGTGGCGCGTCCGGCCGCTCCGGGTCGGCATAAAGGTTGGTATCACGATTCGCGGCTCGGTGGCGTATGCAACCATGAATCACGTCGGCACATGAAGCAGGATCTGTGGAGATATTTGTTCGTATCGTGCTACGCTGCAGTCCACAAGAAATCACCAAATCTATATGATTTTCCGCCGGAGTTGCTCCCTGACCACCAGAATGTGAAAACGCTGGAGTCGGAGGACGAAGAACTGTCATTCAAGGACCGCTTTCGAGTGCAGGTAAAACTAGAATGCTCGACGACTATCACCTCGCACATCGCGAAGGACGGGCACTATTTCATACACTATGACCCGAGGCAGTGTCGAAGCCTCACAGTGAGAGAAGCCGCACGCCTGCAGACGTTTCCGGACAATTATTTCTTTACCGGCGGAAGAACTACGCAATACCAACAAGTGGGCAATGCTGTCCCCCCGCTGCTCGCAAAGAAGCTTGCGGCAATAGTGTTAAGCTGTTTCGAACATCGGGAGCATTTACAAGGTGGACAGGCTTAGCAAAGAGCGTCGAAGCTGGAATATGGGGCGGATTCGGTCTGCGAATACCACCCCCGAAATTCGGGTTCGTTCCATTCTTCATCGGCTCGGATACCGCTTCCGCCTGCACTCAAAGGAACTCCCTGGACGGCCTGATGTTGTCCTGCCGAAATGGCATCACGTCATTTTTGTCCACGGATGCTTTTGGCACCGTCACGAAGACTGTAAATTCTGCTACACACCGAAGAGTAGAACCGATTTCTGGACTGCGAAATTCGAGGGCACAATCCGCCGAGATCGGGCTGCAGAAACTGCGTTGCGGAGCATGGGCTGGCACGTATCGATTGTTTGGGAATGCGAAATTGGGGATGAGGTTAAATTGGCCTCAAAGCTCAGGGCAGCGATTCAACGTGCAGCTTGAGAACTGATCAGCTATTCGCCATTACGTTCGGACACGACAAGAAGTGAAGCCCGCTCCCGCACTTCTTTGCGCCTTCAATCCGCATCAGACTAGTTCTTGACCGCTCCTGCGTTGATAGATGGACGCTTAAGCGCCTCAATAACCACAGCAATATCCTGAGTGCCACTGAGGCACTGCGTTTCGATAGAGGATTCGACATCGCCCTCTGCGTTGATGACAGAGGCTCCCCACGTCACGTCGGCTGTTCCCCACACGATCTCGCCACCGTTTCTACGCTGCAGAATGACACAAATAATGCCGCCTCCAGTGTCATCTGCGCCAGCTTGGAACCCCTCTTCAGACAGGGCGGCGGCTACCAATTCCATGATCTCTTCTTCGGACTTTTCAAGTTCCACTCGCGTTGTCATACTGTAGGGCACCTTTTCACAAGCAATCTGCTCGAGACTTACAGGCTAGGACAGCTCAATTATCGCGCAATCAATAGTTTTGCGAAGGCCTCAGCGCTTGGCCAGTCGGCGGACACGTAGAGATCCTCACTTTTCCCGTTCAAATTCAAGCTCACGATGAAGAACGAACGCAAATTCGGGTCGATTCGAACATCCTCGATGCCGGCCTCGCGCAGTTCGTTCCACAGGAAATCCTCGTACTCCGATCCATTCGGGTCTGGGACGTCGGCGGAATCGTAGTTTGCTTCGATCTCGAGGGCCACAGCAAGTGCCCGCAACGCAGGTTCGTCCATCGCCCGGAAAACTTCGAGTGCATACGAAACGTCATACGACTTGATGACTTCCACTCGCCCGCTTCCTGCCGCCTGTTCGAAGTACGTCTCTTGCTTCGGCATCCCAAGCCCCCAAACATTCATTATCCGCCCAACAACCGGGTTCTGTTCATTGGCCCATCCTCGATTTCGCTGGCTCTGATTCCAGCCAATTCACCGAACCGCCCACCTCAATCCCCGGTAGACGCATACACAGTACCCATGCTCTAAATCTCAATCATCGCCGAGAATAGTTTATCGGTCTTTTCAGAAGAAGGATATCGGCGCAATCGCCGATTCCACCGGGCAAATCGCACCTCTGCTGGTCTAGGACCACCTGCTCTATCTTTCGATTTCCCGGAAGCACGTTGGCGCAATCGACGATACACCGGTTAGATCGGAGCATCCTTTGCCGCGAAAAGACAAGCGCCGGTCCTATATTCCGGATCGCAAATAGGAATAGAGGGTCTCCCTGCTGATTCCAAACTCCCGAGCGATTCGCGTCTTCTGTTCTCCTGATGCGATTCGTTCCTGAAGCTGGCGGACACGCTCGGCATTCAATACTGGACGACGCCCTTTATATCGTCCGGCAGCCTTCGCAATCGCGATGCCTTCTCGCTGCCTTTCGAGAATGAGGGCTCGCTCGAATTCAGCAACGGCACCTAAGAGCGACAATAAAAGAATAGACATCGGCGAATCCTCGCCGGTGAAATGCAGATTTTCCTTTACGAATTCGACAACGACGCCACCTGCGGTAAGGTCACCAACAATCTTGCGCAAATCAATCAAAGACCGCGCCAAACGGTCCATACTGTGCACCACGAGCGTGTCGCCTTCACGGCAGTATGCTAGGGCTGCCTGAAGCTGAGGGCGCAGCGTGTCTTTTCCGCTCGCCTTGTCCTCAAATATCTTGTCTAAGGTGAGGCCGTCGAGCTGCCGAGCCGTGCTCTGGTCAATTGTGGACACACGTTTGTATCCGACTTTTTGTCCGGTCATAGCTTCTCCAGAAATTGTCAGGTTGAGATTTTAGAAGTGCGAGGGCAGGTGTCCAACAATCTGTTTAGGACTTCAGTCGGGCGGAATTGGATGGGTAAATGTCAGGCGCAGCTTGTATGGCTGGAGTACACCCTATTCGGACATCGGGCAGAATCCGATGGATCGTCAGGTCACCTGACAGAACACCTCGAAATGCCGGAGGGGCAACATTTCGAATTCCAACATGACGATTTCGCAATGCATGTTGGGCGCGAATCATTGCGAAGGTGCGGATTTTCGGATCACAGCCTGACCTCCTGACGAGGGTGTAAAATCGCCCTGCTCTGAAAAATAGATCTGAACAGCGAAAAGGGAATGGCCTTGGAAACTGATCGTAATGGCGCAACTGGGATGTTAATTGAAGGGGCAAACAGCGATTCAGCTAGCTCGGAGATCGTGGATAGCGATGTGTCGATCAACTCCGCCGAGTTCGACCCCGGACTCCCAATGATCGCAAAAGGCCACCTCGCGAAGTTCGAACGTCGCTTGAATGGCTGGAGAGCCTTTGAAGATGCAGGGAAGAGTAACGAGCCCCATTGGTTCAAGGACCTCCTCTCCCTCTGGCGTCCAAGCGGCCATCGCAGCGGCGATGACGGGCTCAGGCTCGCAATCCGCCCCGGATACCTCAATTTCTATCGGTTCGGTCAATCCATCGCCCGCGTCGCATGCGTGTCGGGCAAGCTCATCGGTGAGATGCATTACAAATACGTCTTAAAACAACCGCGGCCTGGAATGGCCAAGTCACCCTATTTACGTCTGACCACAAAGGGCGTCTATTTCCGAGGTGAGCGGGTCGTGGACTATGAAGGCATTGATACCCTCCGCCAATGGATTGTTGTCGCTGAGAAAGAGCATGCTGGCGCCGAGAAGTCGATTGTCGATCAACTCGTCGAGAAGAACGATAACGTCGTCGATCTTGAAATGGCACTCCCCGCGTGGGCCCTCAGCAAAGCGGCCGTCCGAATGGATCTGGTGGCAATAGAAAACGGGACAGTAGTCTTCTGGGAAGCCAAGACAATCCTCAATAGTGAAATCCGTTGCAGAGCCAACTTTGAAGAGGACAAATTCCCACACGTACTCGAGCAGCTATCCAACTATCGTGTCTTCCTCGCGCAGGTTTCGCACGTTGAACTGGTAGAGCTTGCCTACCGGAATACAGCTAAAATTCTTGTAAATTTGAGAGAACTCGCTGACAGCGTTGGACCCGCGCTGGCGTTGGGTGACAGCATTATCGCTGCCAGCAGGGCCAACCACCTTGCCGTAGCCCCACGCGCGGCTCTCGTGGTAGTTGATCTGCCCGCAGACAAAAAGCGAGCTTGGGCGAGTTGGAAAGCTAGTCACGAGGGCAAACTTCTCGGCAAAATCCCCATGCTTGTTTTGGAAGAGGCAGGGCGTCTCGTGTTTCCGGGAACCAAGTGAGTGAAGTCCGGCTCACCGTCCATCGGGCGACTAAACAAATCGGCGGCAATTGCATCGAGATCGCCACCGGCGCCCATCGCATTCTCCTGGATGTGGGTCGGCCCCTGGACGCCCCGAAAGTTGCCACCGGATTGTTGCCTGCAACGCTCGATCTCAAGGCTCCGATGGACGGCGTACTGATATCGCATCCGCACCAGGATCATTATGGGCTATTGGAGGAAACGCCAAACACCTGGCCGGTGTTTTGCGGAGAGGCAACCAAGAGGTTGATTCAGTTGACCTCGGGAATTTTCGGCAAGCCGATCGATCGGGACTTCAGATCATGGAAGAGCGGGTCGCCGTTCGAGTTGGGGCCGTTTCGGATTTTGCCGCTCCTGACAGATCACAGCGCATTTGACGCCCATATGCTGCTGATCGAGGTGGAGGGAAAACGGATCTTCTACTCGGGGGACTTCCGGACGCACGGGCGCAAATCGGTTTTGGTGGATCGCTTGATGGCCACGCCGCCACGGGACATTGACGTCCTTCTGATGGAGGGAACGAATCTCGGCAGCGATAAGCCGTGCGTCTCAGAGGACGACTTGGAGAGCGATTTCGAGGCTTTGTTTCGCCAGACCAAGGGCCGCGTATTTGTGTCATGGTCCGCTCAGAACATTGACCGCACGGTCACGCTGTTCCGGGCTTCGGTCAAAGCCGGCCGCATTCTCGTGGTCGATCTCTACACGGCCCAAGTGCTCGAGATTCTGGGTGAGTTTGGCAGGCTGCCCCAACCGACCTGGGCAGGCATAAGGGTCGTTGTGACCAGCGCGATGGCACGGATATATCGCCGGAAAGGTGAAGAAGCGTTCGTGGAGAGCATGGTCCCCTTCGGCATGTCAGCGAAGAAACTGGGTGCAAACCGCGAAAAATGGGTAATAATGGTGCGCCCATCGTTGATGCGGGACTATGCGAGGAGCGGTGTTGAACCGAACGCCTCCGACGTCTGGAGTTGGTCCATGTGGCGCGGGTACCTGGAGAAGGATGACGGCAGATTGGTTCAGAAATGGTTCGAGAATGGCGGATCTCGAGCTGCCCACATTCATACCAGCGGCCATGCTTCGCCCGGCGATCTGAAGACGTTTGCCAATAGCATCAAGCCGAGGTGGCTGGTGCCGGTTCACGGGGTTGCCTGGGACACTGAAGCTGAAGAGTTTCCCCCTATCCGCCGCCTAATGGACGGCGAGCAGATGACGATTTAGGCTGATGAATGATCGGAGATTCTGCGAGCTGTGTTGAAGCGTCCAAGGGTGCTGCACAGGCCACCATTCATTCGCGTGCTTATGCAGTCTCAGTAACCTGGATAGCGGCTGGTGTAATACTCCGATTCCGCAGTTCTGTCAGGCGAATCAGGTCCCAGAAGGTGCCATGCAGGTATCGTCGCCAAATCGTCGGCGATCTGCTCCATTACGGTGCGCAACTCTAGGGGCTCAAGCCATCGCGCTGGGATTTCAGATAGGCCCCGCATCGCACCCACCAAGTGCCCGGTAATTAGCCCTGTGGAATCGCTGTCCCCGTCGTGGTTGACTGCCATGACGATGCCCTCTTCCAGGTTCGTGGCCTTCAAAGCGCAGTAAATGCGAATGGCTAAGGCTTGCTCGGCAATCCATCCTTCTCCCAGTCGCTGGATCGCGTCCACTGGTGGGACGCTGGACAAACCAAGGGATCGTGCACTCACAATCGCCGCGAGAGTCTCTTCGTGCCCCGGCCGATCTTTAAGCACAAGAATTGCATTGTCTATCGCCGAAAGCAGATCGGTACCATCGAGCAATTCGAAAACTATCGCGGCCATCACACCGGCAGCCAAAAATCCCGTTGGATGGCCGTGCGTAAGAGCAGCAGCATCACAGGCAAGGTCGAAGGCATCCTGAAAATGCCTCCCTCGGGCATCGGGATTTGCCGCACTCAGAGCGTGGAGCATCATTCCAATAGGAGCGACCCGCTTTACGCCGCCACAACCTTTGCTGTCGTTTTTTGCTGGCGCACCGATCCCGGACGAGCGACGCAGCGAACTGATGCAGGTTGTACCTGGGGCACGTCGGGAAAATAGGTCCTTTTGCTGGATGAGCCATCCGGTAAGGATAAGGTCACTGTGCTTGGACAAAGGCTCTCCTTGCGTATGAAGCCACCGCAAGTAAGCATAATGAATGGTGGTTGGACGATCGCAAATCCCACGCAGCGCGCTGCGCACATAGGCCCGCATCGCCCCTTCGGCTGTAAACAGCGTCATCTGCGTATCATCGGTAATCGCTCCTAGCTTGCCGTAGGCGGCCGTTATCTCAGTCAAGCCCCGAGGACCATACTTTTTGAGAATTTCCGATCGGCTCGAAAACTCAATGGGAGCTCCCAGAGCGTCGCCAATGGACCCGCCAAGTAAGCAGCCCTGATAACGCTCGCGAACAGCGGCTGGCGGGACGCGGCGGGTGAAAGCTCTGGTCTGATCAGGCTTCTTCTGTTTCACGTCGCTTGGCAGCGGCAGCTTCTTTGCCTTTAGAACGTATCGTTCCTGCTCACGGGTCTCGATAGCTCCCGGCCGCGCGGCCCTCACCTGCTCGATAGCGGCGTGCGGAGCGCAGCCGCGCGCCCCAAGAATCACCCCTGCCACCAAACCACTCCGGGCCATTCCACCGCGGCAATGGATGAGTATCTTTTCCCCATTCACGAGACGACGGTGTATTTCTTGCGCGGTAACTTTCCAAACGTCCTCGAAGCGATCATCGGGAATGCTAACATCGCGGATCGGTACATGAACCCAGCGCATACCGAGTTCCTGCACACGTTTGCCGAGTTCGAAGACCTTGAGCAACTTGAACTCTTGATCCTCGATCAAGGTCACAACTGTGGTTGCACCCCAGTCGAGTATCGCGCGCAAATCCTCCTCCAGGTCTCGCTCCCAGCCGCTCGCAGCATCCTTTTTGCCCGGGCATAACGTTAGCCCTAGGCAACCTTCACCTTGCCCAAGCTGAAGTTCAGCAATGTACAAAGGTGACGGCGCACCGTACTTCGTGGATCTTGATCTGTTCATGGTTTCACCCGATCCAATTTTCTGTTTCCCAGGGATTGCTCCCCTTCCCAGCGGTACGCGATCAGCGTTGGTCAAAAGTTTCCTGCCTCAGTCTCGAAACATCATATCCGTGCAGAAAAAACGACGGGAATAGTTTGAGCGGAATATGAGTGCAAAACCAGGGTGAGCAATTTGCTGTACCTCTACCTTTCGATGAGGTCACACATTCCTCAATGCGCTACCAATTCCGGACGTTGTGCTACCTGAATCACGCTTCCTGATGTCATAAGCACAACCAGACCAAATTGGGCTCCGGTCATATCGAGATAGGCCTGGACCTGGGCGCGATAATGATCAATCGTCTCGGGGGACGGAGCGACGTCGCTCTTCCAGTCGATCACGGCTTTTGGAGCGCCGTTCAAATCGAAGGCAATTGCATCGGCGATACCGGCTGTCGCTTCTTCCAACTCGTGCTTCATGACTGAGGAATAGACCGTGAACTCTGGCACAAGTCCCGGGCGAAGAGCAGCGACCTCTGGAATTGCCAGCGACCGCAGCACGCAAGCGGCAAGTTCGTCCGGGAAAAGCTTATGGACAGGATCGCCGACTGAGAGTCCAATAGCGGAGATGAGGGCCGCAGCCCTAGCCTGCAGGGCCACTGTTGTTTCATCGGTTTCACCGGTGAGAACTTCCTCGACGAGCTTGTGCAACAGTACTCCGCGCTCGCGGCCACCTTGAATTTGCGCCGCCTCGCCTACCGACGTCAGGTCGTCAGAAGGCGCGTCTTCGCCCGGGGGCACAATGACTGCGGGCTGTTCCAGTTCCAGCACCTGCTCATTAGTGGATTCGTTCCGACTTGGTGCGAGCCAGACGATCTTTTTCTGCTGCGCGACGATCTCCGCTGCTTCGGCCGCAAAGATCTCACGGGTTTGCCCATTTGGAGCTGGAACCGCAGATGCGTCCGCTCCAGGAGAGAATTGATTGAGATCTAAAGCCGGCAAGCTGGGAAGATCCAAATTGAGGATCGAAATCCATTCCTTACCGCCGGCGGCGACATTTAATCTTGGCAGGATAAGAAGCTCGCGGGCGCGAGTCGCCGTGACATACCAGAGCCGCGCGCGTTCACGGGTCAGCTCATTGTTTTCCGCATCCTTCGCGACCTCGTACCCGACCGGCTTGACACCGAGAACAGGACAGTAGAACCGTCCGGTGGTTCGATTGACCAAAGCATTCCCGCATGGCCGAACCTGCGTCATCGTGTTAATCGGTACGATAATCGGCCACTCCAAGCCCTTTGCGGCATGCATGGAATAAAGCGCGACGGATTCTTCCTGTGCGTCGGGCCGGCCCTCAACAGCGTCGCTCTCTTCGCTCCAAGCGGCGCTCATTGCCTCAGCGAATGCCCGCAAGCCACGCACACCGTAAGACCGGCTCATTGAGAGAAAAAGGTCTATATTGGCCACGGCGCGTTCAGCCTGGTCGCCGTGCCGCTGTAAAACGATCGGGCGTACCATGAGCACGTCGACCGCCTGCGACAGCAGATTGTAGGGTGTTGTGGCGTTGGCCTGTTTCCGCATTGCCTGCAACTTTTCGATCGCGCGGCGGACATGCGGATGGGTGATCCCGTCTGAATTGACATTCAGAGTGAGCATGGGCAGTTTGTCAGGTGCATTCTCCGCGCGAGGCAGTGCCCATACGATGTCCAGCAACTCCTCTTCCGTGAGACCGACGAGAGGGCCTCGCAATAAAGCGCCGAGCGCGAGCGTGTCTCTGGAGTCGGCCAGTGAGCGGGTTATGGCAATAAGATCCTGAATTTCCTGCCGGCGAAATAAGCCCTTTCCAGCCTGCGTCGCTACAGGAACGCCTCTCTTCTCCAACGCTTCTTCGTAACGCCACAGTTCTTTGCCCGTGGGGGCAAGAAGCGCTATATCGCCTGCACGGCAGGGACGCGGTGCGCAGATCTTCTTATCGAAGATCATGGCGCTTCCAATGAGCCGCGCGCACAATTCGGCGACAGCTTCGGCCTCGCCGTCCCTTCGCTGTTCAGAAGTGGCCTTGCCGTTCGCATCCGCGACTGCGATATCGAAAGCGGATACAGAGAGAAGGTCCTCCCTCGCGGGAAGAAATGGGTCGAGCGCGGTATAGCCGGGCTGGCCACTCGCGGTCGAGAGTACATTTGCGAATCGCTCCTGC
>VFSW01005311.1_pt1 | contig 19086 bp, 18 predicted proteins | sample 5358111 | NCBI WGS metagenome assembly VFSW01 (sample SAMN11554181, study PRJNA540505) | mine drainage metagenome | isolation source: sediment from site ElyBrook_90M | place: USA: Ely Copper Mine, Vershire, VT | collected 2017 | reverse complement strand
GCGGCTGAGGAGAAGTGTTTTTACTTGACATCCCCTTTTATAGAGCCCGACGGGCACCGCCTGCGCTGTTCGCGCCGGCAAGTCCTTCCGATACCGGCAGCAAGTCTTGTGTCTGTGGTCACTTGACATTCGAGACGAGAACTCTTAGCATTCAGGCAATGTTAAGGTGAGGGAGTTCACCTTTAACCGCTGTCCATTCCAATAGGCCGGACAGATGATGACTCCTGACAGGGAATCCTGTTGCGGAGTTGTGTCCCGGCCGAGTTCCCTGAACGACAATCTAGGAGTTCGTATTCATGACGAACACGTGGGCTCTTTGTGCGCTCTGGGTGGGGCTTGCGTTGGCGGCGACGCTGTTGGCGATCTGGTTCAAGATCTCGACGGCGCTTTCTGAGATTGTGGTAGGCACGGTGGCCCAACTGGTCATTGGCGTATTCCTTACCGGGCTCTTCGGTTTTGCGCAGGGCGGTCTCGCAGGAAATACGCAGTGGATCACATTCCTGGCCGGAACGGGTGCAATCGTCCTGACGTTCCTTGCCGGTGCGGAACTCGATCCGACCATCTTCAAAACCAAGTGGCGTGAAGCGTCGATCATTGGCCTGGCGGGATTCTTCGGGCCATTTTTCGGTTGCGCCGCGATCGCGCATTACGTGCTGCACTGGGCGATCATGCCGAGTTGGCTCGTCGGCGTCGCTCTTTCAACCACGTCCGTTGCCGTTGTTTATGCAGTGATGCTGGAACTTGGTTTCAACGTCACAGAGTACGGTAAGGCAATTCTCGCCGCCTGCTTCATCAATGATCTCGGAACCGTGATCGCGCTCGGTCTGATCTTCTCCCCGTTCACCATCAAGACAATGATCTTTGTGGTGGTCTCAATTGTGGTCTTCGTGGTGCTTCCCTTCCTAACACCATGGTTCTTCAAGAAATACGGCGGACGCGTATCCGAACTCGAAGCAAAGTACATTCTCTTTTTCCTGTTCGCTATGGGTGGACTCGCCGTCTGGGCTGGAAGCGAAGCGGTGCTGCCGGCTTACATGATCGGCATGGTGCTGGCCGGGACGGTCGGAAAAGATCATTCGCTGATTCGGCGTCTGCGTACACTTACCTTCGGATTGCTCACGCCGTTCTACTTCATCCGCGCCGGATCGTTTGTTTCTGTGCCAGCGTTGATGGCTGCACCCGTCACGCTGCTCGTCCTTTTTGGAGCGAAGTCGCTGTTCAAGGCGGTTGCGGTGTATCCGGCGGTTAGAGCACACAGATACGACGGTAAGGCTGGAGCCTACTACACGTTGATGATGTCAACCGGCCTCACCTTCGGAACCATCTCAGCACTGTTCGGTCTCAATCATCAGATCATCACGCAAGCTCAGTACTCCTACATCGTGGGCACTGTTATTGCCAGCGCAGTAATACCTACCATGATTGCGAACTCGTTCTTTCTTCCCCGGCATCTTCTTCCCCAGTCGCAAGTAGGCAAGAAGACAGAGAAGGAAGTTATGCGGCCAGTTCCCGCAGAAGAAGGTTAGGTGATGGCTATGGGAAGTCCGGTTTTTGTTGGAATTCAAAGAATACTGGTTGCGTTCGACGCGTCTCCGCACGCCGAGCACGCTTTGGATGTGGCCCTGTCAATGGCGAGCGATATGAAGGCCAAGCTGTTCGTCATATCGGTAATTCGGCCGCCCGAACCCGCCGAAAGCGCGGAGTTCCACGCTGTGCTAGAAGACGGGCAAGAGCGCTACGAGAAATGTTTCATCCCGTTGCGCGAACAAGCGAAGCAAAAGGGCGTTGAGCTCGAAACCGATATTGTCCTGGGCCATCCGGCGGAGCAGATCATCCACAAGGCCGACACGGTCCAGGCCAGCCTCATTGTCATGGGCAAACGCAGCCATACAATCCTGCACCGCTGGATGATCGGGTCGAATTCGGAGCGCGTGCTGCGGTACGCGCATTGCCCGGTCATGATCGTTCATTGAGGGGAGCTTTAACAATGAGAATCGCGAATCGAGTGAACGTAAGCGCGAAGGGCCGCAAGTGCGAATGGCGACCTCAAACGCCGTTCACCTTCATTCCATCGAATTCATCACAACCAACGGCCCTGCGGCCGGGAAAGCGGAATTACCATGTCTGAAATTACGAAACTCCAAGCACTTGAGATTTTGGATTCACGCGGCAACCCCACATTGGCGGTCACTGTGACTCTGGCAAACGGCATAACTGCGACCGCCAAGATCCCTTCAGGAGCATCTACCGGCAAACGTGAGGCGGTGGAGCTCCGCGACGGAGATAAGACCCGCTATGGCGGGAAAGGTGTGTTGAAGGCAAAGGACTATGTGGAAGGTGAAATTCAGCGTGCCGTCCACGGATTCGACGCAAACGATCAGAAGGGACTGGACAAGAAGCTCTGCGAGTTGGATGGGACTCCGAACAAGGGCCGGCTCGGCGCTAACGCAATCCTGGGCGTTTCTCTGGCGGTGGCTCATGCGGCAGCCAAAGATCATGGTCTCCCGCTGTACGCGACCATGGTCGACAAACCGGCCAATCTATTACCAACACCCGGACTCAATGTTCTGAATGGCGGTAAGCACGCCGACAGCAATGTGGACTTCCAGGAGTTCATGATTTCGCCCGTTGGCCTTCCATCTTTCAGCGAAGCTCTGCGTGCATCCGCTGAGACCTTCCATGCTCTGCAGGCAGTACTGCATAAGAAGGGCTACAGCACCGGAGTCGGTGATGAAGGTGGATTCGCCCCTCAATTGAAGTCCAATGAGGAGCCTGTCGAGCTGATTCTCGAAGCAATCCAGAAGGCGGGTTACAAACCAGGTAAGGATATCGTCATCATGCTCGATCCAGCCGCCAGTGAGTTCTTCGACGAGGGCAACTACGTTTTCGCCAAGTCGGATAAGAGTAAGAAGACGCCCGCAGAGATCGTCGCTCTCTGGAAAATCTGGCTCAAGAAATACCCCGAGATCTGGTCCATTGAGGATGGCGTGGCCGAGGACGATCACATTGGCTGGAAACAAATCACCAAAGAACTTGGCAACCAGATACAGCTTGTCGGCGACGACAATTTCGTGACGAACCCGGCACTCTTCCGGCAGGGAATCAAGGACGGGATTGCTAACGCCATTTTGATCAAGTTGAACCAGATTGGCACGGTGACCGAGACGCTCGAATGCATCGAGATCGCCCGGGCGCACGGCTATGGCGCCGTTATCTCGCACCGCTCCGGAGAGACGGACGATACGAGCATCGCCGATCTCGCGGTCGCAGCCGGAATGGGTCAGATCAAGACGGGCTCCGCATGTCGCGGTGAACGAATCGCAAAATATAACCGCCTGCTTGAAATCGAACGCGAACTCGGCAGCAAGGCGCGCTATGCAGGTGCAAGCATTTACGACCGCTGGAAAAAGCCTGTGAAGGCATAACGGAAAGCAAGTGGTGTTGGAGTTCACCGAAACGGCTCATCTGGGCAGATGACTCCTCGAAGCGAAAACTTGGAGGAGTCATGCCCGAGATTCACACAATGAACATGCAGTCGCGACGACACGGGGAACTCAATGAAGCCCACCGCAGGCGCTTGAGCGTGACCTGTTCCTATATCGACAGGCTCTTGCGCGAAGTGGAGGAGATTTTCCATGAGGCGGCGTCAAAATCTCCGTTTCCCCGGCATGTTGTGGATGTCACTCCTGCGCAGACCCGAGTGTTGGAGGATCATATCCGCCGCATTCGCGAGCAGCTTCTTCGCGCTCTGGCTTGGCAGAACATCGTGCCCGATCCGCCGGAAATCCCCGCTACTCGGGCCGCTCTCACCCACCTGGCATTCGTTGATATCGCGATTGAGGAATTGAAGCCGAGCTACATGCGTGGCTCCGGCACAGTCCCGGACGACGTGGCCGAAGAACTCAACGGAGTCGTTCATGAGCTTCGCTCTGTCACCCAGAGCATGGAACGCTACTTGCGTCAGGAATTGGGTACCAATCTCGAAGCGCGCTTGAAGAAACTGGAGCACGCTGGCCACGATATGGCGCTCCTGCAGACGATCGAAACCGTGATTACGCGCCACGGCCTGATCGAGTTTCGGCCAAGAATTGCTTCGCTTGCCTCACGCTTGGAGGACAACAACCTTGAAGTGGCGTTGTTCGGCCGGGTCAGCAGTGGAAAATCCTCGCTGCTTAATGCTCTCCTGGAGACAGACGTCTTGCCCGTTGGAGTCAACCCGATCACCGCTGTTCCGACGAGGCTTCGCTATGGCAGTGTTCTTCGAGCTGAAGTCACATACGCAACCGGGCGTAGTGAAGAGATCACAATCGACGAATTCCGGAATCTGGTAAGCGAAGCCGGTAACCCCGGAAATCAGCGTAATGTTGCACGAGCAATCGTTGAGATTCCGTCGCCTCGCCTAAGCCAGGGAATCGTGCTTGTGGATACACCCGGTCTCGGATCGCTTGCCCGGCGCGGCGCGGCGGAGACGATGGCCTATTTACCGGCTTGCGACCTTGCAATCTTGCTGATTGACGCGGGAGCAACCCTCAACGATGAAGACATCGGCACCCTTCGTCTTCTTTACGAGGGAGGGATCCCGGCCATTCTCCTTTTGAGCAAAGCCGACCTGCTGGCCGACGCGGATCTAGGGCGGGCCGCTAGCTATATCGAAACACAAGTTCAAAGCGAATTGGGACTCAAGGTCCATATCGAACCCGTGAGTGCTCTAGCGGGTCATGTGAGATTGCTGGATCGCTTCTTTGAGAAGGAGTTACTTCCCCGGTTTCAGCAGGCACGGAGCTTGCGTGAAGCATCCGTTGCTCGGAAGATCGGCGCTCTGCGTGAATCGCTCATCTCCGCGCTTGAGACGTTGCTTCAGCGCGGCAAGCGAGAAGCTCTTCCAGAGAGCAATGCTAACGAGATTGAAGCCAAACTTCGTCATATCAGCGGCGAGATTGGCGAACAGCGTACCTGCTTAGATCAGGCGTTTCTTGAATTGGGAGAACGCCCGGAGGCCATCCTCTCTGAGCTGGCGGAGATGGTGGCGGCCCGCATCTTCTCATGCGCAAGCTCCCGAATTGATTCATTCTCTCTGGTGGAGTGGGCGGACGACGTGATTCAGAAACGTGTAGATCGTGCTCTCGCCAACACAAGGAAAGCGCTGAGTGACGCAATTGTCGGCCTGCAAGAGACTGCGACGCAGATCGCGCGATCCGATATGCCTACCGAGGAGGAAGCCAAAACTCTCCTCCGAAATACGCCACGATTTGAAATGGCTTATGTTCCGCCTCCAATTGGTGCTGCGTTCTGGCGATGGTTCGGACGAAAGACTGCGGCTGCGCTTGCGCTGCACAGCCTTCGGCAGGCATTCGGAGAATCCTTCAGGGATGAGTTGCACCGCTATGGCCGAGCATTAAGTCAATGGAGCGAGCACACGTCTCGCAAAATGCAAGCCCTAGTGAACTCCTACGCGGACGCCTATCGTGCACAACTCAGCCGGATGCGTGGACAATCGACCGATGCGACGACTTCGCTCGACCTCGCAAACGATCTTTCATTGCTGCTGAGAGTGAATACAGAGATGAACGCTGAGACGGCAGAAACACGAAGCTGAAAAGGGAGGTTGGACGTTGGAGAAATACCTATTCATCGCGGTTGGAGGTTCGCTTGGCTCGATCGCTCGTTACTGGGTCGGTTCTACGATCTCCGGTCGCGTCGGAACAAAGTTCCCTTACGGAACCTTCGTTATCAACATTACGGCCTGCGTCATTATCGGATTTGCGCTCACATATCTCGGCAAACGCGCCGAACTAAATCCGGCGTGGCGGTTTCTGATCCCAGTTGGTTTTGTGGGCGCCTACAGCACATTTTCCACGTATGAGTGGGAGACGCTTTCAAATCTTCGCTCAGGCGCTTTCCTACTTGCAACGCTCTACGCCGTCGGCAGCCTTCTTCTCGGACTGATTGCCGTATGGGGCGGCTCTCTGCTCGCGGAGGTACTCGGGTGAGAACTCATAGACAACTCGTTGTGTACCAGTCGATCCTCCAGGTTTTGCACGAACCTGGATGTCCATTCTGCAAGTTTCTGAAGGAGTATCAGACAGGTCGTTTGCAGAACCGCTCGGAGTTGGAGACTCGCAGTCTATGCAATTTCCATGCGTGGGGCTTGGCTGCTGTCCAGGATGCGCCTGCGGCGGCGCGAGCTTTCATTGGCATTTTGGACGAGCCGGTGTCCAACGAGAATGGAGATCATAAATGCGACGTCTGCATGGAAGTCAGGGCGGAAGAGGATTTGCGCATCCGGGAGTTGGCTACTTGCCTTCATAGGCCCGACGTGGCTGACTGGCTGCGAACGGAGGCCACTCTGTGCATTCCGCACGCGACGAAGCTTCGACACCAACTGCCGCCCGTTCTCGCGTCGAGGCTAGATGCAATGGTGCGGGGTTATCGGCAACAACTAAAGGAAGAACTGGATCAATTGCGCAATGAGCCAGGCCTGGACCGAATTGGATGGGGCGCGCTGGGACGGGCCGCCGAGTTTCTGGTTTCGCAACGCGGATTACGTGTGTGAGGGAGGGTAAATGCTGAAAGCGGGAAAAGCTTTGAAGATTTCAATTTACGTCAGCGAGGGGTCAAAACACCACGGGATTCCGGTGTACTCAAGCATTCTTGACTTCCTCTTCTATAAGGGTGTATCCGGTGCGACTGTTGTAAAGGGCGTCGCCGGCTTCGGCGCGGATCATCACATGCATTCCGCGAGCATTGTCGAGATCTCAGATCACATGCCGCTCAAAATTGAGTTCATCGAAACACGCGAAAAGGTGGATGAGATCCTCGGCAAACTCGAAGAACTCGCAGGTACCGGCATGATCGAAGTGCAAGAGACGACCATTGCAAAGCCGGCACAAGTCTCGAAACCGAAGACGGCCACTCCTCCCGCGCATCTGAAGATGGAAGGCACAGCGAAGATGATGCGCATCTATATTGGCGAAGCTGATCAGTGGAGAGACAAGCCACTTTACCAAGCCTTGGTCGAGGCCATGCGAGCTAACGATATTGCCGGCGTCACCGTCTATCGCGGCATTCTCGGCTATGGCGCACACCGTCGCATGCACAAGGACAAGGCCCTGCACCTGTCGCACGATTGCTCCATCATGCTCTCGGCTGTTGATACCGAGGACAAACTCCGATCCTTTCTGCCCCTTGTCGATCAGATGGTAGAAGAGGGTTTGGTCGTTTTCTCAGATGTCGACATCATCAAGTACTCCTACCGCGCTCTTGACGTAGATCAGCCGGAGCCGCAGTCGGGAAGCGCTTCTGTTTGAGTGGAGGCTCGACCATGAAAGATCAATTTCAAGCTCGAATGTTACGCATTCACTTCGGCGAGGGCGACAAGTGGCAGGGCAAGCCACTGCATGAAGCGATCGTATCCAAATGCATGGAACTGGGAATGGCCGGCGCGACCGTGTATCGAGGAATTGAGGGATACGGGGCGAGCACCAGAATTCACCATGCCAGCCATTGGACGTTTTCCAAGGACGCACCGATCATGCTGACCATCATCGACAAGGAGGAACAAATCGAGAAGCTGATTCCCCACCTGGACACGATGGTAGAAGAGGGACTCATTGCGATGTCCCGCGTAGAAGTAATCCGGTATTCGCGCAATCCCGAAAAAGCGCCCGAGACACCCTTAGGAAGAGCTTAATGACATCCGACCTATCAGCAATCCGGGATTACGCTGGCCTTCCGACTGAGACGTTCACGAATATGGATGGGGCCTCACGTCTGTTGCGACTTGCGGATCTGGCTCTGGAGCTTGAAGCAGAGCCTATTGCCGACGAAGCACGCGAGCTCGCAGCGAGAGTTTCCGAAGGGCGATTTTATGTAGCTTGTGTCGGTCAGTTCAAGCGAGGCAAATCCACCCTGCTCAACGCCCTGGTCGGCCATGAAGTAGTCCCGACCGGGTATGTTCCGGTAACGGCAGTTCCTACCGTGATTCGGTTTGGTGAAGCACTTCACGCACGGATTCGTATGGGGGATGGCTCGTGGCGGGACGTCGCGATGTCCGACTTGAAGGAATACGTGACCGAAGAGCTAAACCCCGAAAACAGAAAGCATGTGGACGGCGCAGAAGTATTCGTGCCCAGCGCTTTATTGTCCTCTGGTATGTGTTTCGTGGACACGCCAGGTTTGGGCTCGGTCTTCACGGGAAATACGGCAACCACGCAGGCATTCATTCCTCACATTGATGCAGCCTTGGTCGTGGTCGGAGCCGATCCGCCGATTGGGGGCGAAGAGTTGGCGCTCGTTGAGGCAGTTGGCAAGCAAGTTCAGGATTTGATTCTGGTCATCAATAAATCCGATCGCACAAGCGACCCGGAGCGCGCAGCAGCGGCGAAGTTCACGCGCGACGTTCTGGAAAAGCGGCTGCATCGTCCGATGGGCGATGTTTTTGAGGTGAGTGCCTCTGAGCGTATGGAAAACCGCGGCCCGTTGCGGGATTGGGAAAAACTCCTGGCGAGTTTGCATCTCCTCGTTGATGACTCGGGGAGGAATCTCGTTCGCGCCGCCTGCGACCGGGGCATCCAGCGCTTAAGCGAACAACTGCTCGCTATTATCAGTGAGGACCGTGACGCGCTTCTCCGTCCAGTGGAAGAATCGGAACGGCGTATCGAGCTAATGAAGGAAACCGTCGATGATGCCGAACGCTCGATGCGCGAGCTGAATTTCCTGTTCATGGCAGAACAGAACCGGATTTCAGACCTCTTCGGTGACAGGCACAAACAGTTCTTTGGTTCCACATGGACCGAATCTGAGGCGGAGTTCAATCATGGTCTACTAACCGTACCCCTCGGCTTTGGCCCACATTATCGGCGCCGGGTGATGCACCTCGCCCAGGAGATTTCGCGCCGCAAGGTCACGCCGTGGCTCAAACCTGAGCAAGAGGAGGGTGAGCGCCAATATCGGGCTGTGGCCACTCGATTTGTGGAGATGGGAAACAACTTTCTGAAGAAGCTGGCCGATGCAGGTCTCAGCGAACTCACGCGTATGCCCCATGCGCTCGATCCGGAGAAAGGCTTCCGCGTACGTTCCAGTTTCTATTTCGAAGACTTCATCGGCACTGCGCAACCGCCTTCTCCGCTGCGCTGGCTCGCTGACGTTTTGTTGCCGTTGGTGGGCGCACGCAGAGTAATTACGAAGGAGTCCCGAGAATTTCTGCAGCATCTCTTGGAAGTGAACAGCTCACGCGTGCAAAACGATGTTCTTAATCGCATCCAGGATAGCCGGGGGCGCCTGGAAGCAGAGATTCGTAGGCTTCTGCATGAGATTAGTCGCATTGCACAACAGGCGCTTGATCGGGCGCGGAAAGTCAAAGAGGAAGGGACGCCCGCCGTGCAGTCGGCAGTTGAACGGCTCAGCGGATTAGAACGGGAAGTTTTTGCACTCGTACAATCCCGTTCAGCCCAATGAGTGTTGGAGTCCACTCTTAATCGCCCCTCCGTCCGAGGGGAAGATGACTCCTACGAGGCTAGAACTCGGAGGAGCCACATTGTCTACAGAGACCCTTGAACGATCAAATCGGAAGCCGTGGGAGGGTGGCTGCCAGGCGACCGTCCCTTCGGCTGGGTTCCATAGCATCCTCTTTGCCGAAGTCCAGAATCACTCGGGCGCAGGAAGTCAGGGTGCCCCCGACTATTTTTCCGATCTGAATCTTGACCAGATTATTGATTCAATAGTGGCCGGCCGGGAGGAATATGATCTGGAGTCATTTTTCCATTTGCCGCTCACCAACAGCGATGAGATTCGCTATCGCCATGCTGTGTTTCATGATCTTGAGGTTCCATCCCTCTTCGAATGCATTCGGTCCTTTGCCATAGCCATGCGAGAGATGCGAACCCGCATTGCACTATCTGAAAAGTACTATTACAGATATCAGAAACATGCTCTGTACCTGAGTGCAGTTGAGACCTATTGTTCCGCCGTGTCCCGTCTCACCGGCGATTTGTCTTCGGTGCGGCTGGAGTCACATGGCTGCCAAGCTCTGCGAGAATATTTGATTGGCTATGCTGAATCCGAGGAATTCCGCGCACTCGCCAAGGAAACTGCGCAGCTTCTATCCGACCTCAGCTCCATCCAGTATTCCGTCCACATCGACGGCAGGCGCGTCATAGTCGGGAAATTCGACAGCGCGCAAGACTTCAGCGCGAAGGTGTTGCAGACCTTCAAGAGATTCAGACAGGGAGCATCGAAGGAATACCAATTTAGAATCTCGTCCTGGCCTGAGATGAATCACGTCGAGGCTGCGATCATGGATCGGGTTGCTCGACTCTTTCCTGAGACTTTTTCTCGTCTCGAACAATACCCAGAGCGGCACAGGGGCTATCTAGATCAGGTGTTTGCAACATTTGACCGCGAAGTACAGTTCTATCTTGCCTACATCGAATTCAAGAGACGGATCGAAAAAGCTGGTCTGCCCTTTTGTTATCCCGCCGTCACGGCGTCTAAGGAAATCCACACCGACAACACATTCGATCTGGCCCTTGCAAACAAGCTCGTCGATAGGTACCAACCGGTTGTGACGAATAGCTTCTTTTTGAAGGGTCAGGAACGCATCGTCGTGGTATCAGGGCCGAACCAGGGCGGCAAGACTACGTTTGCCCGCACCTTTGGTCAACTTCACCATCTGGGCTGTCTTGGCTGCCCCATTCCAGGGACTGATGCCAAGCTGTTTCTCTTCGACAAGATGTATACCCACTTCGAACGGCAGGAAGATCTCCAGAACCTGAGTAGCAAGCTTGAAGATGAATTGAAGAGAATCTACAGAATTCTGGGACAAGCGACGGGCAACAGCATCCTCATCATGAATGAGAGCTTCCTGTCCACGACGTTGAACGATGCGCTGTTCCTTTCAAAAGAGATTATGCATCGCATCGTTCGGTTGGACATACTCTGTGTGACTGTCACGTTCCTGGATGAACTGACGAGCCTAAGTGATTCAGCCGTCAGTATGGTCAGCACAGTGGACGCGAAAGACCCTGTACTGCGCACGTTCAAGATCGTCCGCAGGCCGGCGGATGGACATGCTTACGCCGCGGCCATTGCTCAGAAATATCGTCTCACCCAGAATGCCATCACGGAGCGCATAGTCGCGAACGCGCCTAGGGGCAATCGATCATGAGAGTCTTCCTGATGCACCCGGATCAAGACTTCCGGCTTGGAGAGGGCCTGCCGCCGAATGCAGCAGGATTGACTCAGGATCTGGAGTTGGACATTCTGTTCGACGCTATGGCGGCCGGAGAGAGCTTCCTGCGGGAGATTGTATCAAATGCTGTCCTCGCAAGTGTTCATGATCCGGCGGCGATTCTATATCGACAGCATGTGTTGGCTGACTGTTTGGCCTCTCCGAACATCATTCGGGAGATCTATGCAGCAGCTGTTGAAGCGATTGAAAGCGAAAAGAAGGTGTGGAGCTTGATGTGGGAGAGAGATGCGCAGTCCGCTCTTCATCGCTCAACCGAAGTTCTTCGACTTTGCGTGAGGCCACTTCGCAGCCTCCAGCAGATTGCCACAAATGATATTGACCGTTTCAATTCGCAGGGATTCCAACGATTCTTTTCCATGATCACCACCGAACTAGATAACCAATACCTGCGGTGCGTAGAAGAACATATCGAAAGCCTTGAATTCGCCAATGGCGTATTGATGAGTGCTGGAATCGGAATCGACGGGAAGAGCAACAACTTTGTTCTTCGCAAGGCACCAGAGACTAAACAGAGCTGGCTGGAGCGGGTACAGCAGTGGGTAGCCGGGCTGGCCGGCACCGCCGATGCGACGTTTGCATATGAGGTGGACGAGCGCGATGAAGCTGGATTTCGGACACTGGGAGACCTGAGAGGACAAGGAATCCGCCATGTTGCCACTGCGCTAACCCAGTCAACGGATCACATTCTGAGCTTTTTCAGGGTTCTCAGAATGGAATTGGGTTTCTACGTCGGTTGTTTGAAACTGCGTGAACGAATGATCCAGAAAGGCGAGCCGGCCTGCTTTCCGGAGCTGGTGCCGCATGGTAACTCGGTGCTTCAATGCAAAGGGCTATACGACATTTGCCTCAGCCTTAAGCTTCCAGAAAGGGCTGTGGGTAGTGATGTAAACAGCGAGGGTAGGCCGCTTGTGATGATTACCGGCGCCAATCGCGGCGGAAAATCGACTTTCCTTCGCAGTATCGGCCTTGCGTACCTGATGATGCAGTGCGGCATGGTCGTACCAGCCGAGTCCTTCCGCGCCGAATTGTCCAAGGGCATTTTCACCCACTTCAAGCGCGAAGAAGATGCAGGTATGAAAAGCGGAAAGCTTGATGAGGAGTTGAGCAGGATGAGCACAATCGTAGACGCAATGGTGCCCGGCAGCGTCGTCCTTTTGAACGAATCGTTCGCATCGACGAACGAACGCGAGGGCGCTGAGATTGCGTCGCAGATCGTGCAAGCCCTGTTGCAGATGGGTATCAGGGTGTTCTATGTGACCCATCTTTTTGCATTGGCTGAAGGTTTTTACCGCGCGGGAATGGGCGAAGCGCTCTTCCTTCGGGCTGAGAGACTTGAAGATGGTCGCCGAACATTTCGATTGCTCGAAGGTGAGCCATTGCCAACCAGTTTTGGGGAAGACCTATATAGGCAGATCTTCTCAACGGTCAGTTAGGCGAGAGACGCGCTTCGCTCGTCATCCATTCTGAAGGACGGTACTCAAGATGACAATCCCAATTCATGATGCAGAGTTCGTCGGGAGTGGCTGGTTGCCTGCTTCTCCGAATCTGTGCTACCTTCTTGATGGCGAAGGAATCCGCCATCAAGCGCCGCCCGAAATGGACCGGCTGATGACTCCTGCAGAGTGCAGGGGTTTTTCTTTTGCTCCTGTACCGCAATCGGAGAAGGAGCAAATGGACAGCTATCTGGAACTCCCCATTGGAGATAGCGCGCCGGATATCGTTACGGCGATCGTCGAGACCCCTCAGGACAGCGTCAACAATTATGAGTATGACCTCGATCTGAAGGTCTTCGTTCTGGACCGCAACCTGCATTCTCCTATCCACTATCCTGGCGACTACGGCTTCGTCACCCAGACGATTGCCCAAGATGGCGATCCCCTCGACATCCTTGTTCTGGGCGATGGTCCCAGTTTTACCGGGTGTCTTTGTAAGACGCGTCCCATTGGACTGTTCGAGATGTTGGACAACGGCGTCTGCGATGAAAAAGTCATCGCTTACGCGGCCGGTAATCCTCGGTATGTCGGACTCCAGAATTACACGGACATCCGTCCGCATATTCTCCGTGAGATCGAACACTTCTTCGCTGTTTACAAAGACCTCGAAGGCAAGCAGACGAAAGTACTTGGTTGGAAGGATCGGGACGCGGCACGTGCGGTGATCCAGTCGAGCCACAAACGGTTCAGCAAAAGATACGCTTCCAAATGAGGCCCCAGCATGGCCGTTCTGGCTGTTAACGGCATTATCGACCCTCAGCAGTATGCCGCAGTCGTCGAGCGCACCGAGGAATTGGCGCGACTGCAGGCGCAAGCGCAGAGGCGGAAGTCGATGCTGATTTTTGGGGCGGAAGCGGTCGGCAAAACTCGGCTATTACGGACCTTTGTCGAAACGCAACCACTCGCCCTCTTTGCTGCCCAAGTTCAATCCCCGCGCGAACTATTATCGGCTTTGATTGAAGAACTTCGTCGCGTGGCAAAGCCCGGAGTCAGCCTTCCGGCAAATCGTACATCCCTCGGTACCGGGTCTCTGAAGGGCATTTTGCAACGGGCGCTCGACCAACATCCCTTTCTCCTGGTGCTTGATCACCTAGCGGGTCCGTCGCGAGTGGTTACAGGTCTGATTAAAGACCTCAACTACTTTGATCGGACTCCGGTCATTTTTGTGGCTCGTACGCCTCACATGGAGGACATCGGGACTTTACAGCCGATGTGCGCAAGTAAGTCTGAGCGATTGGAATTGAGAGAATTTGCGCCTGCCATCGCACTTGAGTTCGCGAAACGGGAGGCAAGCCGGACGGGGTTATGGGCGTCAAACCTCGACCACGTCCTGCATCAACTCGTTGATTGGTGCAACGGCAACCCTGGCAGCATTGTTCACATGCTGAAAATGGCGCATTTTCCGCGCTACTATGCGGGCGACCAGATCAAGGCGCATGTCCTATATCTCGATTACCGCATGGGACGGCGTGACTAAACGGCAATCGGATTCTCGTCGTTCACCGTCGCTACAGTCACGCAAGGAATGGAGGAACCTTGAAGATCGTCATCATCTCCGATATTCACGGAAACCTTGCAGCTCTGAATGCACTTCCAGAGCATGATTTCGACGAACTCTGGTGCATTGGAGATTTGGTCGATTACGGGCCAAATCCGCACGAGGTCATCGAGTGGGTTAGGCAACAGGCGAAGGTTGCAGTTCGCGGTAATCACGATCATGCCGCGGGATTCTCCGTCGACCCGCGATGCTCAGCACCATTCAAGAAGCTGGCAGAGGATACGCTTAGCTTCACCCTGTCCGTTTGCACACAAGACGATTTTGGCCATCTCCGAAGCCTGCCTGTTCGGCTGGAGTTGACGACGAATTCCACCCGCTTTTACTTGGTACACGCGATGCCTAGCGATCCACTATTCGGTTACTGTCCCGGAGAGTCCGACCTCTGGAAACAAGAAGTGGCGGGGATTAACGCGGACGTATTAATCGTGGGCCATACGCATACACCCTTTGTGAGGCAGGTGGACAGCACAACGATTCTCAACCCAGGCAGTCTCGGACAGCCAAAGACTGGCCGGCCACTGGCCTGCTATGCCGTCTGGCAAGACGGGGAAATTTCGTTGAAGGAGTTCGAATATCCAGTGGCCGAGACCATTCGCGGAATTCGTGGTATGCCAATTCCCGGAGACGAGCAGGACGCGCTGATCGGACTGCTGGAAAGCGGGTCTCTTCCGACTCTGCAGCCTTGAAATCGACAGGATAATCCGTGATGGAAGTTCACCAAATTTCGCAAGATCGATCAATTCAGGAAGCCATCAACGAATTGGATTCCCTGTTGGGGAGCGAATCCGCGGTAGAGAAAGTGGTGGCATTCGGAAAGTTGGCCATTCCTCATCTCGAGCACGTGCTATTGGACTACCCACCGAGAACGATCTCCATACCGCGATGTCGCGCGGCCTGTGCTCTCGGCGAGTTGGGCGCCTACTCAGTTCTCTCGAAGTACTTTTTGCGATATGAGCGCCCCGCTGACTCTGCCGTTTTGTTTGCGGAGGATGCAGTTCGCAGTGCTGCGGCAAAGGAACTCGCACGAATCCGCAGCGAAGAGGTCTACCATGTTTTGCTCGACGCCACAAGACAGCGAGCAACGAGCGGCCTAGTTCAGGCGCTGGGTGCGTTTCGTCGGCACGAAAGCGTCCCTTTGTTATTTCAACTCCTGGAAGATGACTTGTGCAGAGTTGATGCGCTGGCGGAATTGCGGAAGGTGCCGAACGCAGCCCAGCCCTATGCCATCCTCTTGCTACGCGGATGTACCGGCACGCCGATTCGAGGGACCACTTCTTCGCGACGGCGGCATTCCACTCTTCAGCTCCTGGTTGACTTCCATATTTCAGAGGGCGAATGGCCAGAGATTCGACAGTTCCTTCACGACGAGGATCTCGACTGCGTCGTGGCCGCGGCGCGACTGGGGGTTTGCGTTGTTCGGGATGCGAACCGAGAGACTATCGTCGAGACGTTAATTGGGGCATCTGCCAGGATGAATTGGGCGCAGGAGATGGAAGTCATTGAAATCTTGGACCAATACAGATCTCTAGCGCAGCCGGTCGCCAGAATCTTCGCAAGGCGACGCCGGCTTGAACGAGAGAAGCCCAACTGGCTTTCCCCATTTTGGCGAATTCTTCATCACTTGCTTGGCAGTGGATTCGAATGTGAGCGGTAAGTTCAATGAACCTGAAAGAATATGAGCAGGCAAAGTTTTCTCTAGCAGAGATTGTTCGATCCGCGCAAGCCATCGATACGAAAGATCCCGGCCTGCAGACTGTCTCGCGCGATCTGTTGACGCGATTGGCCGACGATCGTTTCAATCTGATGCTTGTCGGGCGTTTTAGCCGTGGTAAATCCACGTTGATCAATGCGGTTCTCGGACAAGCGTACCTCCCAACAGGAATTCTGCCACTCACCTCTGTTATCACGACCGTTCGGTATGGAAGTCGTCCACGTGTTGTTTTGAATTTCGGAAACTCCAGACTGCGCCCCGAGATTCAGCTATCGCAGCTTGCCGCATACGTTACGCAGCAAGCGAATCCCGGAAACGTGAAGGAGTTGGCGTACGCCGAAATCGAATTACCCGTCGAACTGTTGCGTCGGGGCCTGTTCTTTGTCGATAGTCCAGGATTGGGTTCTGCGATCTCGGAGAACACCGAGACCACCGAGCGATTCTTTCCGGAGGCAGATGCTTTTGTCCTGATTACAAGCTATGACAGCCCGCTGTCGGAGGAAGAAGACCGGGCTCTCCAGAGAATTCGCCAAGCCGACAGGGTGCTCTTCGTCATTGTCAACAAACATGACACTGTAACGGCTGCCGAACGAGAAGAGGTTCTTGGGTTTGTGAAAGAGCGTCTTGACGGATACTCGTTTTCCAGAGAACCTCAAATCTTCTCGATTTCCGCACGGCAAGCTCTCGAAGGAAAGGTATCTCGAAGAGACGAACTCGTCGACGCTAGCGGCATTCACCAATTCGAAGAGGCCTTACTTAATTTTCTGATTGAGGAAAGAGCGGAAGCTTTCCTCATAACTATGCACGAACGCATTTCAGCTTTTCTTGCGCAGAGACGCCGGCTGGAGACCGTAGCTGAAAATCAGAAAAACCTTGAAGGCCTCTCAGAAAGGCTTCCTGGAATCCGCGTGCCCGGAGGCGATCTTTCTGTTGAGGTTGCTGTTCCGCCGCGTATGGATGCCAACCGTGGAATAGGAGTTGCGCTGGAGAAACGGACCGGATGTTGGGTTTGCGGACAGGTCCTGGAGGCGATTTTTCGGTTTTTGAGTAAGCACCAATATCAACTCACCATCGACCGCAAAACCCAACAAGAACATGCCGAAAGGGGTGGGTTCTGTTCCCTCCATACTTGGCAATACGAGAGCATCTCCTCGCCTTATGGCGTGTGTGCTTCATACCCGGTGCTTGCCCATCGGATCGCTTCAGAACTACAGAAAATAGCTAGCGATCCAGACGGAGCGCTTTCGGCCTTTGAGCGGGTCAACAAGCTGCCTGCTTCTAAAAGAACATGCCATGTTTGTCAGGTGCGCGTTGCAGCAGAGCGACACGCAATTGACGAGGCGGCAGCGAGAGTGCGTGAGGTCTCACGCTTATCTTCTGGCACAATCCCTGCATGTTGCCTGGTCCATCTTGCCATCTTGAGCGGTGTATTGGGGAAAAGTGAATCGGCGCGACTCCTATTGGGAGTTCACGCCCAGTTCCTCGAACGCCTTGGGGAGGATGCGCAGCGCTATGCGCTCCGTCACGATGCGCTCCGACGATACTTGACCAGCGAAGAGGAACGTCGTGCGGCACAGCTCTTGCTACTGATGCTTGCCGGCCATCGCAACGTCAGCGCGCCCTGGCAAGTCGAGTATCTCCTTTGAGCTGGCTGTGTACCAACCCGTCGGTCTGGACCTTGACGGTAATCGAGTCGTGGCGTGCATCACCAACAGACGGTGGACCGTTCGCATCGTGCGCATCAAAAGCGGCGGCTCTCTGAAGTATCCGTCAGGTTTCTTGAAATCAACATGGAAAGGCTTAGGTTCGATCGAATGTGTGAATTCATACCAGTTGAACTACTGCTTTCGGCGGTTGTCTTGGCTGAAGAACTGGATTTTTCGGCGGCTGCGCAAAGGCTCGGTACAAGCCCCGCTACTGTGCATGCCCGGATTGGGGAGCTTGCCACACGCCTGGAATGCACGTTGTTTCAAGACAAGGGCGATCATGTCGAGGTGACGAAGGATGGCCGAGTTCTGATCGATGGCTTTCGATCGTTTCTGGCGCAGAACGGAATGTTGCCGGAATAGTGCGCCAGCCGCCTATGCTCTCCGGAATCCGTGCGCTTCCAGGGTCTGTTCATCAATCTCGGCGGAATAGAGCGGGCAGGAACTCAGGAAAGTGAAGTCCTCCAGCTCTTGTGCCTCTTTATGGCCGATTAGTTGAAGATTCTCCAGAAGCGCAATCATTGCGGTGCGGTTGTCGAAACTGCGGACTCGCATCGAGCTCTCGGTCCACGCTCCCCAAACGGCCACGTTAAAGCCGTCCTCATAAGGGAAGATGATCAACTTCGCTGTCATCAGGGGTGCCTCCAGGCGTCTGAGTATTGCCCCGGATTCCGGTATTTGACTACCGAATCATCGTAACCGCATCCGCCCGTACTCGTAATCAACAGCATATTGAAGTTTGGGCAGTCGGTGAAGGGGAGTCTCAGAATTTCTCCGCAAGTATTATAAGCGGCGCGTAATATACTTGCGGTGCCACATTGAAGTGTGGCCTCTTCCGATAAGCAAAAGCCGAAACTCGATCCCTCCGCAGCTTTCGGACAATTGCTGCGGAAAAATCGTCTGCGGCAGAAGATGAGCCAAGAGGCTTTGGCGGCAAGGTCGGGCTACGAGCGCGCCTTCATCAGTCTCATTGAGTTGGGAAAGACCAATCCATCTTTGCGAAGCATCTTCGACATCTGCGGTTCGCTCGGGATGAAACCTTCCGTCTTTCTTCGACAGGTTGAGCAGTTGTCCGGCTTTGAGTTGCCATCGGCAGCGAAGTGAGGGAAGTACGTCAATCTTGGGCCGCCCATCGGTCGCATTTTTTTAGTTCTGCGAGAGGGGAGCGGACACCAAAACTTTGTTTCGTCTGATAGACTTAATCTTGTCGTTGCGGTGGCGGTTTTGGTGTCCACCTTGGTGTCCACCAAAGGCCGAAATTGAGTCCACAGCGGCGAAAAGGTAGAATGAAGCGAAAATAGAGAAAGCTGCGAAACGCTTGATTCTATGTGACATAAACCTAAGTTGTTGAAAAACAATCTGGGGACGTA
>VFSW01005310.1_pt1 | contig 19090 bp, 19 predicted proteins | sample 5358111 | NCBI WGS metagenome assembly VFSW01 (sample SAMN11554181, study PRJNA540505) | mine drainage metagenome | isolation source: sediment from site ElyBrook_90M | place: USA: Ely Copper Mine, Vershire, VT | collected 2017 | reverse complement strand
AACCCCTCCCCCTCCCCCCCCCGCGGCCCCCCCCCCTGCCTCCGCCCCGCGCCCCACCACCCCCCCACCCCCCCCCCCCCCCCCCGCGCGGGCGGCCACACTATAACCCACGATGCGTACCGTACCACAGGAGGCACGTGCGCTGTATCTCCCGTGCTGGATAGAGCGGCATCGGAGATCGATAACCTGCCCGGAAGCTCCGGGGGCAAGCGAGACTAGGCGGGCGCCCCAGCCCGCTCCGAGGAACACGACAATGCTCATACGACTTCTGCTTGTTGCCGTAGTTCTGGCAGGGATGGCGGCGGCTGGCCAGCAAACCCTGCCGTCGGCCGATATTCCCGACTACGTTTTATATGACTCTCTGTTCGTTCGCGTGACATGGCTCGAAGCCCTTGCGGACAAGTTGGCCAGCGAAGGGAAGGCCCATTTAGTCATTCGTACCGCCATCCGGCGGGAACTCAGCCTGAATACCAGTGAAGAGTCCGCGCTCAAGGAGATTGCGCAGGCGTGGCGCGCGAAAAACGACGCACTCCTCGCTTCCGCGCGTGCTGCAACCGCCGCCGCCGGGACGGCTGGGGCCAATTCCGCGGAGGTACGAGGGCTGATGGAGCAGCGGATTCAAACGGTTCGCGATCATATCGCGCGCCTCCAGGCGTCGTTCGGAGCCGCGCGTTTTGAGAAGATCGACGCCGACGTCCGGCGGACCTCGGCGGTCCGGGCCGCGGACACCGCAAGGCCGAAGGGAGCCGTACAATGAGAAGAGCGGCACAGGTTCTACTGCTTGCGGCCGCGGGGGCCCTGGTTGCGCCGGCGGTGGCCGAAGCTTGCTGGAGCGGCTACTACTGCGAATCATACGGCTACGACGCCGGTGTGTCTGTGTACGGGTACTCGCGGACCTATGGTTACTACGGAACCTACTTCTTGGTGGAAACGTCGATTACCGACCCGCAGTGGTCCACGGTTTCAAATTGGGCGGAAGGCATGTTTGACGTCACAGCGGAAGTCTGGATGGACGCCGGTTCGGGCGGAGATTATTATATCGAAGGGAATCACTACTCTAACGAGTGGGAGGGGTGGTATTACGACGGAACATCTTATTACTCCGTGTACGTCTCGCCGCCGCCGCCGCCACCGCAGATCACGGTGTGCCCCGTTCCCTCGCCCCCGTGGGGGGCCGGGAGTCAGTCGGCGGTGATTGGGGGCAGCGGTTTTTGGGGCAACACACCGCAGGTGTCGTGGAGCGGGAATGGCGGGGTAAACTTCCTTCAATGGAGCGACGCATCGGTTGCATCGGACAGTCAAATCGACCTGAGCGTTTCGCTTGCTCCCGTCACCTCGGAAGGCTCGGTCACGATCGGCGTTGGCACAGCAGCCTGTGTGATCCCGGTCGTTGCCGCAGCGCCGCCGGCTTGTCCGCACCCCGCCTCTGAGGTGAGTGTGGCAGGGAACTGGTGCAGCAGTTGCGTGGGGGGAACTTTCACCGCGAGCCTGAAGGACGCCGGTGGAGTTTCGCCTCCGAATGGCAAATACCAGGGCAGGTCGGTCAGAGAGAGACTGTCCGACCTTGTCGACACGTGTTTCTTCGATGGCGCTGAGTGGCGGGCAGTCCTACCAGGTGAGGAGGACTGGAGTAACTGGCCGGTAGGCTCAATCAATGGATACGGATCCGATCTGATCGGTTGGCGAACAGAAGTATCGGCTTACTATCAGAACGAGGTTAGAGGCGGACGCTATAGTAGCTGCTACGTCAGTATGAGGCAAACGATGCAGATACAGGCTTGCAGCGGTTCAACTTGGGCTGAGTACCATTCACAGGACACCAGGAACACCATAACGTCCAGCGAGATGACCGCAACCCGTGGCAACGCGAGCAACAGTGGACCGATAGGAGACTAGTCATGACAGCCAGACGATGGAGCGGCGCGCCGGCGTGCATTCGCGCGATGGCGTTGCTCCTGATAATCGCAGCAGTGGCGCCGCCCGGCATCGAAGCTCAAGTTGCCCGCCAAGACGAGCCGATCGATATCCTCGCGCCGCGGCCGTTGGAGGTGTTGGCTCGGGGGCTTCTGTACCAGCGCTATGGCGTGGTAGTCACCTTCGAAGATCCCGTATGGCAATGGCGCGGCGATGTGAATATCCGCGGGAACGACGAGAGCGCACCCCACGCCCAGTGGTTGAAGGACCGGCGCCTCATGCTGCTGCCAGGATGGTTAACCCCCGAACGAGCTCCAAAGCTGGACGCCGCGGCCCTCGGACGATTGCTGGACGCATATCACGCCCAGAACGATGACGGGACGCGCTTCAAGGTTCTGGAATCGCGCCTGGGGCTCCACATCGTTCCCGCTCAGTTCCACAACGCGGCGGGACAATTGGTGGCGACCTCGTCCTTGTTGGATACCCGCATAACGGTGCCGGTCTCGGCACGGATGGCGTCGGGTCACTTGAAAGCGCTATGCGCCGCCATAACGGCATTCAGTGGCACGAAGGTGTATGACAATGGTCAATCGCTGGATAGCGCATACGCTGCGAACGGCTTGATTCCGCGAAGGAACGCAGCGGCGTTGCTTCCGGAACAGGAGAAGGCGCGCTATGCCTTCGCGTGGGGTGTTAATTGGGTGCCGGCACGGGAAGCCCTGCTCCTCTTTATCGATCAATCGGCGACGACTCTGCAATGGGGATTCTTGTGCAGGCCGAGCGCGAAACCCGCTGATCGATTCTGCGTCTTGAATCTGGGCCCGCTCCTGACCAAAGAGTCGCTTCCTGACGGCAAGACCGTCGAGAAGCCCGTCTACTTTGACCGCCGCCCCGGACCCGTACCAGGGCCCCCACTTCCCATCCCGGATGATCTGAGATGAAGGCCGCCTGACACGACGGGGAGGAAAGCTCCGGGTTACGTGGCGGGGGAATTCCGGCGCACGGGAGGCTCCTGACGCGGCGGCGATACCGCTTTACATTTACGGCATCAGCCCCAACGTCGGGTGAGCGGGGTCCCCGGCTACATTCCGATCTATGGGGCTTACCTGGCACCGCAGGGCACGACCCCGCAGGTGTCGATAGACGGCGCCACGCTGTGGACCGTATACCAGAGCGATGGTCAGATCAACGTGTACTACGACTACGTGAGCTTGAGCACGCACTGGCTGACGGTCACAACGATCTTCGGGCAGAGCAATGCCGTCCAGTTCACGGCGCTGACGGGGGACCATACCCCGTCGATCACCTCGATCAGCCCGGACCATTGGGACGCGGGGACCACGACGGGTTTCTCGATTGCTGGAACCGGCTTCGGGACGAACCCGGGTCTGACGATCGACGGAGGGTGAATTGAGGATTACGGTGTGCATAGCGCCTGGGACACGGGGATGAACGCCTGGGTAAAGGTCTCGCCCAACGCCCCTGACGAAACCGTCACGGTCTCGGTCACCTCCGACGGTTACTGGGGCAACTCCTTCATGGAGCAGTATCCGGCGCCTCCGCCGCCACCGCAGATCACGGTGTGCCCCGTTCCCTCGCCCCCGTGGGGGTCCGGGAGTCAGTCGGCGGTGATTGGGGGCAGCGGTTTTTGGGGCAACACACCGCAGGTCTCGTGGAGCGGGAATGGCGGGGTCAACTTTCTCGAATCGAGCACTGCAACGGTTACCTCGGACAGCCAAATCGACCTGAGCGTTTCGCTAGCTCCCGTGAACTCGGACGGCTCGATCACGCTTGGCGTTGGAACAGCAGCCTGTGTGATTCCGGTTCTGGCCGCGCCAACAGGTTGCGGGGACCAGCGGGACACAATCATCCAGGAGTACGTCACCTACGGGGTCAGCCTGACGCCGCAGTGCTCATGGTTCACCCTGACCGCTCACAGCGAGTACTTCCAGTTTCCCGAATTAAAGGTGTACGATCCCTACTCGTGGGCGCTGATCCGTCAGCCGCTCACGATTAACAAATCATACGAATACGGCCTGGATAGGTGGTGGCAGCTATGGGGTGCGTCCCGAATCTCGAACAGTGGTTATCGTAGTCCAAGCCACAATGCGAGCGTGGGCGGTGCACAGAACAGCCGCCACCTCTACGGCGACGCCATGGATCTTCGCAATGAGACTGGAACTGTTCAAGAATATAACAGTATGGCGGACGCAGCCAAGTATGGCAATCCCAACGCTGGCGCAAGTTACGTGGAGCCGCTGGACGGTCCCTGCGGTTATGGCTGCGTCCATGCCGACTGGCGCAACACAGCGGGACCGTATAGTCAATAAGCCCGACGGAGGCGCAAACCATGAAGAGCACTTCGTTTCTTAGGATTGCATGGAGGGTATTGGGGCTGGGAATTGCCTTGTGGCTGCCATTGCTCGCGGTGGCGCAAGCGTCGGCGAACCTGGACATGGCACTGCGAGACCTGTCCTCCGAGGATCCGACCGCCCGCGGTGAGGCGCTCTATGACTTGCTCGCCCTCGGTCAGTGGGGAGGACAGGTGCCTCGGGGTATTGCTAATCTGCTCCGTGCGTACCCCAATCAGGCGGAGGGCATCAAGACCGCGCTGATTACCGCGCTTGAACACCAGAGCGTGTACTTCAAGGCTGCCAGGCAGCAGAACCTTGTCGGATCCCGCACTGAGTTTGACTCAGAGGTTTGGGCGAACTTGATCTGGGCCGCGGCTTACCTGAGAGATCCGCGCGCGCTCAAGGGACTGCTGGGCGCAATCGGCACGGGCGGTTTGGCTACTGGCGGCTTGGCAGACCTCGGCGCAGTCGCCGTGGATGCTCTGATCGAACGGGCTCGTGACCCGGATGCCGCGGTGAGAAACTCCGCGATCCAAGCGATTGGAGGGTTCTTGACACGTCTGGAGGCTGCCCGTTCCAGCCCGGAAGCGGCAGCCAAAGCCAAGGGCGCCATTCGCGCTGCGCTGGATGATTCGGCATCCTCTGTGCGCAGTTCTGCGATCGGTGCACTCATCTTGTTCAGGGAGGAACCTGAAATCAGGGCAAGGCTGGAGGCCGTCGCTTCCGGCGACCCTGAGATGCGGTGGGCGAATGACGGCAAGCTCCACTTCCCCGTACGCGAGGACGCCGCGCGGGTCTTGTCCGCACGGGAATCGGAACTCTACTACGTCGTGCGAACGCCCGAAAGCGGGGAGTGCCGCATCCGCAAGGCGCCCGACCCTCCCATCGGTGTCGCATTGTATGGTCCGTTGGAGACCGCCGACGCGGCAAGACACGTAATGTGCACCCACTTGGACGGCGCGAGCAAGGAGTCTTCGCTCTGCTGGTCGGAGTATCCCAAGAACGCATGTGGGCAATAGTGCCTCCGGTGTCCTTCCTTCGCCGCGCGGGTTCCAGGCGCGCCTGATACACGTTGCAGGATACGATCTTCACTTCCCACGGCTGGGGCGGGCAAGGGTTCGGACCCATGCCTGGCGGCGGCAGTCGGATCGTGGTTGTGATGGTGCAGTTGGTTGGCGGCCCGCAGGCGCTCACCTCGGTCACGCAGCCGTCTGACCTCAACCTCTCGATGGGTGGCATCCGCAACCTGCCCACGAACGTGACGCCGTCCTGGGTGTCCTTCAACGTCAGCTACGATTTGATTGCGGGGAACCCGCACGAGAGTTGCATGGTCACACCGGAAGCAGAATCCGGCAGTGGCACTGGGTCCGTGACCAGCCCAATCCACAAACGGTCCACAAACGGTCCGATAGCTCCTCGGATTGCAGCGGGATATACTACGTGACGGCAACCGCGAGCAATGGGATCAGCAACCGGCAGAGCAGCAACAACACAACAGTCGTGGTCCCTCCGCAGAAGTTGATCCAAGTGCTGAATGGCGAGGCCGAGGGACAGACCGCCGACGGCGACCCAACGGGGCATAATGCAGAGCGCTGTCCAGAGCCGGACCACTGTGTTCCCAGCAGGAACAGGAGCATCCCAGTGCTGGGCTCCCGAACACAGGCAGATCCTCTACAAGACCTCCGTCGGGCAGAACACAAGCCTCGACCCTGAGTTTCATGGCGCCCCAGCATTTCTCTTCCTAATGTGGCGCGAGGCCAACGAACCTGCCGTCAGGCAGATTAACTAGAAGAGGGAATTTCCATGTTGCTCAAGAGATTCGCGGTTCTAACGGGGGGTGTGGCGTTCGTCTTCGTGCCAGTGCACGCGCAAGAGCCAAGTTCGCGGGCGAGAACATTGGAGCGCACCGCAGAAGTGAAGGAGTTGACAGCGCAGTTGCAGGTCCGCAACCAAGCGGACCAGAAGCGTTTTACCCCGGTGTACAGAGACAGGCTCACCAATAAGGTTCGGCGACTCATCAAGGAGTAGGTTCTCGATGCTCTCCGCCCTTCGAAGCCACCGGCATCCCTTCCATCTTTCGCATCCACGAGCAGCCCGCCCCGCAGCGCGTCCTGGAGTTCGAGGACGTCGCCACCAGCTTCGGATACTCGCTCGGTTTGGGCTCGATGCCCGTGAAGCGCTTCCCCGCCGTCGACCGCAAGCGCGACGGGCGCAAGGTCCGCAAGGACATCGTCCTCGCCGACGAGCGCCTGCGCATCTCGCCGCGCCACTACCAGAACTTAGTGGCCAAGATCGAAGGCAAACCCGAGGAACGTATTCTGAGTTACTTGATGTTACGTTCGCTCAAACAGGCGCGCTACAGCCCGGAGAACACCGGCCACTTCGCCCTCGCCGCGCCTTGTTACACCCACTTCACCTCGCCCATCCGGCGCTACCCCGATCTGATCGTCCACCGCATCCTCTCGGCCACGCTGGACCCCGGGACGCCGCCCCGCGTCATGGACCTCGGGCGCATTTCGGACGACTGCTCCACCACCGAGCGCCGCGCCGCCGACGCCGAGCGCGAGCTGGTCGAGTGGAAGAAGGTGAAGTTCATGGCCGACCGGGTCGGCGAGGACTTCGACGCGCTCATCATCAGCACCACCAAGTTCGGCTTCTTCGTCGAGCTGGCGAACCTGTTCATCGAGGGGCTGGTCCCCATCGACACCCTCACCGGCGACCGCTTCAACTATAGCGAGAACACCCGCAAGATCACCGGCGAGCGCACCCGCCGCGCCTTCTCCATCGGAGATACCGTGCGAGTCCGCCTGGACCGCATCGACGCCGTCGAGCGCAAGCTCCAGTTCTCGCTGGCGGAGCCCCCGCCGAAGCGCCGGTGACGCGCGGCTTGCGGCTCGCTTTCCATCTCTGCGACACTCAAATTTGAATGCGGGTTTCCTCTCTGACGCTGGCGCTGCTGCTGTTTCTGCCCTCGCAGTCGCGCCAGGCCAACAACCCGGCGCTCGCCGGCAGCGAGTCGCTCCAGTACGCGGCCGAATGGCGTCTGGTTCGCGCGGCGACCGTCGAGCTCCAGATCAAGGACTCCGGCGGCGGCCGGGAGGCGCGGCTTAAACTGCGGTCGACGGGCCTGGTTTCCATGCTCTTCCCGCTGGACGACCTCTACGTCGCCCAGCTCGGCAAGGACCTCTGCGCCGTCAACACATTTCTCACGGCCAAGGAGGGATCGCGCTTCCGCGAGACCAAGGTGACCTACGACTCCGAGCGCCGCAAGGCCAACTACCTGGAGCGCGACGTCAAGAAGAACACCGATGTGCTCGTTCGCGAGATCGACACGCCGGCCTGCGTCCACGACGTCGTTGGCGGCCTGTATTTCATGCGGACGCTGAGCATCCCCGTCGGGAGAAGCGTGGAGGTCGCCGTCAGCGACGGGAAGAAGAGCGTCATGGCGCGCGTGGAAGCTCAGAAACGCGAGACCGTCACAACGCCGGCGGGGAAGTTCAGCGCCGTCCGCTACGAAGCTTACCTGTTCAACGGCGTCTTGTTCGGCCGTTCGGGCGTCCTGTACGTCTGGCTCACCGACGACGACCGGCGCCTTCCCGTGCAAATCCAGGTTCGGCTGCAGTTCTACATTGGGACAATCACCCTGCAACTTGAGAAGATAGGGTAATGAGGCGGCTAGCTGCGCTTGCGCTCCTGACGGCGGTTCTGGCTTGGAGCCAGGCCCCGTTGACCATCCAACAGATCGAATCCTTCGTGCACTCCTCGATCGAGCTGAAGCATCCCGACCGGGATGTGGCGGCCTACCTGCGCACCGTGAAGCTGCGCAACAGCCTCGACGAGCGCGTCATTATCGAGTTGCAGGCAGCGGGCGCCGGCCCCCGGACCGTCGAGGCCCTGCGCGCCTTGCAGGCAGCTTCCAAGACTCTGCCCGCTTTGCCCGCGCCCAACCCCACGCCGCCGCCCGAAATTCCGCCGCCATCCTCGGCCGAGGGGAGGAAGATCATCGAAGCCACTCGCCAGTATGCGATGAACTACACGAAGCAGTTGCCCAACTTCATCTGCACCCAGGTGACGCGCCGCTACATCGATCCCACGGGTCTCGAATTCTGGCAGAGCGAAGACACGCTCACCGCCCGCTTGAGCTACTTCGAGCAGAAGGAGGACTACAAGCTCGTCGGCGTCAACGGGTCCTACACGGAAGTGCCGTTTCAGAAAGTCGGGGGAGCCACCTCCACGGGCGAGTTCGGGAGCATGATGCGCGAGATCTTCGACCCCAGCACGGAGGCCACCTTCCAGTGGGAGCGATGGGCCACGTTGCGTGGCCGCAGAATGCACGTGTTCACCTATCACGTGGACCAGCCGCATTCGCAGTGGTGGCTGATCTATGAGGACAAGGATCGCACCAAGCCAGCCTACCACGGCCTGATCTACGTGGACCGCGACTCGGGCATGGTGAGCCGCATTACCCTCGAGGCGCAGGACTTGCCGAACGGTTTCCCCATATCGGCCGCCTCCAACATGCTCGACTACGATCTCGCCAAAGTCGGCGATCAGGAGTACGTGCTTCCTCTGCGCGCGGAGATGCGCATGCGGGAGGGTAGAATCCTTACCAAGAACGAAGTCGAATTCCGCATGTACCGCAGGTTCTCGGCGGAGGCCTCGATCACCTTCGATACCCCCGAGCCGCTGCCGGCGGACAAGACCACCGAGCAGCCGCCCAAACCGTAGGCGGTGGGGCAGACCATCGCCGTTTGTGGTCTGCCTTTCCCGACGCTTCGCCACGGCAGACGACACAAACCGATCGTCTGCCCCACGGGTACGATCTCTGTTATGATTCGGTTTCTATGACTGAATATTCGATTGGCGTGGACCTCGGCGGCACCAACTATCGCGCCGCGGCGATTGACCGTGACGGCAAGCTCCTCGATAAGATCTCCGGCATTACCAACCCCATGGCGGGCCGCGAGTCCATCGTGGGCGAGATCGTCTCCGCTGTTTCCAGATTGCGCGCCGCCCGCGCGGGCGACGCACTGGCGGGCATCGGCATAGCCTTGCCGGGCTTCATCGTGATGGAGACGGGGGTGATCATGAGTTCGCCCAATATTCCCCCCTTCGAGAACTTCCCCGCGCGGGACACCTTTCAGGAGCGCCTGAAAACGCCCGTAATCCTGGAGAACGACGCCAACGCCGCGGCGCTCGGCGAGAAGTGGATGGGTGCGGGGCGCGACGTCAACGACCTGGTGCTGCTCACTCTCGGCACCGGCATCGGCGGCGGCATCATTTCGGATGGGAAGGTCATGCGCGGTTATTTGGGCATGGCGGCTGAGTTGGGCCACGTCACGGTGGATCCCACCGGGACCCCTTGCGCCTGCGGCAACACCGGCTGCCTCGAAAAGCACGCCTCGGCCACGGCCATCTCGACCAATGCGCGGCACCTCAGCCTGGGCGACAACCTCACGTCCGAGGATGTCTACAAGCTGGCCATCGGCGGCAACCAGCCAGCCAAGCGGATCTTCGAGTACATGGGGCGCGCGCTTGGAATCGGTTTGGCCGCCTACGTCCAGATCTTCAACTTCCCGCTGTACCTGTTGAGCGGCGGACCGCTGGCCGCCTGGGATCTGTTCGCGCCTGCCATGTTCGACGAAGTCGGCAAGCGCTCGTTCACCTTCCGCAATTCCAAGACGCGGATCGAGAAGGCCACTCTCGGAAGCGATGCCGGCCTGTACGGCGCGGCTCGCCTTCCCTTCCTCGCAAAGTGAGAATCCCATGTACTGGTTAGGCATCGATATCGGGACCGGCGGCACACGCGCGCTGCTGGTGGATGAGAAGGGCACGTGCAAGGCGGGCTTCACCTCGCCGCACGAGGACATGCGCATGGAGAAGCCCCTGTGGGCGGAGCAGCGCCCCGAGGACTGGTGGCAGGCCGCGCAGAAGGCCATCCAGGGCGTCCTGGCCGCGGCTAAGATCAAGGGGAATCAGGTTAAGGGCGTGGGCCTCTCGGGCCAGATGCACGGTCTGGTGCTGCTCGACGCGAACAACGCCGTGATCCGTCCCGCACTGATCTGGTGCGACCAGCGCAGCCAGGCGCAGGTGGACTCAATCAACCGGATCGTGGGGAAGGACAACGTCCTCACGTACACGGCCAACCCCGTGCTTACAGGGTTCACGCTGCCGAAGTTGCTGTGGGTTCGGGACAACGAGCCGCAGTCGTTCGCGCGCGCGCGCAAGGTGCTGCTTCCGAAGGACTACATTCGCTTCGAGTTGACCGGGGAGTACGCCACGGAGGTCTCCGACGCCTCGGGCACGTCTATGTTCGACGTGGTGATGCGGCGCTGGTCGCACCAGATGCTCGACCGGCTGAACCTGGACCGCTCGCTCCTGCCGCGAGTATACGAATCGACCGAGGTCTCCGGAACCATCTCCGCCCTCGCGGCCGAACTGACCGGCCTGGCCGAAGGCACGCCGGTAGTGGGCGGGGGCGGCGACCAGGCCGCCAGCGCCGTGGGCAACGGGATCGTCGAGCCAGGCGCGTTGTCCTGCACGCTGGGTACTTCCGGCGTGGTCTTCGCGCACATGGACAGGCCGAGCTACGACCCCGCCGGCCGCGTCCACACCTTCTGCCACGCGGTGAAGGGCGCCTGGCACGTCATGGGCGTCACGCAGGGCGCGGGCCTCAGCTTGCAGTGGTTCCGCAATCAACTCGCTCCCGGCACGGATTACGACGCGCTTACCGCCGAAGCGGCCAATTCGGCCGTAGGCGCGCAGGGGTTGTTCTGGCTGCCGTATCTCATGGGGGAACGCACGCCGCATCTCGACTCGACGGCGCGCGCGGCCTGGGTGGGCCTGACGGCAAAGCACACCCGCGCCGACATGATCCGCGCGCTGCTCGAAGGCGTCTGCTACAGCCAGAAGGACTGCCTGGATCTCATCGACCACATGGGCGTGCCGGTGGACGCCATCCGCTTGTCCGGCGGAGGGGCGCGCAGCGTCTTCTGGCGGCAACTGTTCGCCGACGTGTTCGGCAAGCGCGTGGTGACCCTCGCTTCGCAGGAAGGGTCCGCTTACGGCGCGGCGATCCTGGCGCAGACCGGCACCGGGGTCTATGCCACAGTGCCCGAAGCCTGCCACGCGTCGATCAAGGAAGTGGATTCGGTGCTGCCCCGCCCGCACGAATCGCAGCTATACCGGCGCGGGTATGAAGTGTACCGGGCGCTCTATCCTAGTCTGCGGCCGATTTACAGCTTGATTGAGAGCCTCAGGTAAGACCGCTCCGTTGAAGACGCGGTTTTTGTAGCGCACGCACTCATGCGTGCCGCGTCGAGACTTATCTCGACGCCAAGGCGTCGACAAGAGTGTCGACGCGGCACGCGTAGGCGCGTGCGCTACGGAGAGCCGCGCGCGTAAGCAGGCGGTTAGGATGCCACGGGCTCGAGGGCTCGCTTGTACTTACACTCGGGGTTGGGGCACTGGAGCACGGCGCCCGCCTTCAGCCACTTCTCGACCAGGTAGGGGCCGCCGCACTTCGGACAGGCTTCCGCGATGGGTTTGGCCCAGGCGACGAAATCGCACTCCGGATAGCGGTTGCATCCGTAGAAGGTCTTGCCGCGCTTGGAGCGGCGCTCGATCAGGTCGCCCTTATTACAGGCGGGGCAAACCACGCCGATGGTCTTCTGCTTGACGTACTTACACGTGGGGTAATTGCCACAAGCGGTGAACTCGCCGAAGCGGCCGCTCTTCAGCACCAAGTTGTGCCCGCACTCAGGGCACTTCTCATCGAGCGGCACATCGGCCTTCTTCTGTTCGCCGCCGACGGGCTTGGTGGTCTTGCAGTCGGGATACCCAGTGCAGGCGAAGAACTGGCCGAAGCGGCCCTTCTTCAGGACCATCGGGCGGCCGCAGTTCTGGCAGTACTCCTCTTCTCCCTGTTCGGTGAGGTCCGCCTTATCCACGTCGGGCAGGTCGACGTTCAACTCGCGCGTGTTGGTGCACTCTGGGTAACCAGTGCAGGCGATGAAACTCCCATGCTTGCCCCACTTGATAACCATCGGCTTACCGCACTTATCGCAGATCAAGTCGGTGGGCTTCTCCATCCGCTTGATGTTAGTCATGTGCTCTTCGGCTTGCGTGAGGTCAGCGCTGAACTTCTCATAAAATTCGCCGAGCGCCACGCGCCAGTTCAGTTTGCCCTCTTCGATTTCATCCAGGGCATCTTCCATGCGGGCGGTATAGGTGAGGTCGAAGATGTCGCCGAAGCTCTCGATCAGGAGATCGGTCACCACCATGCCAAGTTCGGAGGGGATGAATCGTCCGCCCTGCTTGCTCACATACTCGCGCTCCTGGATCGTGGACAGGATGGCGGCGTAAGTGGAGGGGCGCCCGATGCCGTCGGCTTCCAGTTCCTTGACCAGGGTGGCTTCGGAGAAGCGCGGCGGAGGCTCGGTGAAATGCTGGTCGGCTGCGAGCGACTTGAACTTCAGGTTTTCTCCCTCGGAAACCAATGGGAGCCTGTGTTTGAGTTCCTCGTCTTCTTCGTCCTTCTGGTCCTTGCCCTCTTCGTAGACGGCGAGGAAGCCGTCGAACTTCGGCACGCTGCCGGTTTCGCGAAGCGTGTAGACGGCGCCATCCTTGCCCGGCGCAGTGATGTCGAGGGTGGTCTGATCGAACAGAGCCGGCATCATCTGCGAGGCGACGAAGCGCATCCAGATGAGGCGGTAAAGCTTCAGTTCGTCTTCCCCTAAGAACTTCTGGACGGATTCCGGCGTGCGCGCCGGCGAGGTGGGCCGGATGGCCTCGTGGGCGTCTTGCGCGTCCTTCCTGCCGCGGTAGACGTTGGCGGATGCAGGCAGGTACTGCGGGCCGAAGCGCTGGGCGATCAAGTCGCGCGCTTCCTGAAGAGCCTCGGCGGAAACCCGGGTCGAGTCCGTGCGCATGTAGGTGATGAGGCCCACGGACCCCTCGCCGCCCAGCTCGACGCCTTCATAGAGCCGCTGGGCCAGCATCATGGTCCGTTTGACGCTGAAACGCAGCTTCCGGCTGGCCTCCTGCTGCAGGGTGGAGGTAATGAACGACGCCACCGGATTGCGCTTCTTCTCGCGGGTCTCGACCGACTTTACGGTGAAACTGGCGCCGTCGAGCGCCGCCACCAGCGCGTCCGCCGCCGCCTGATCGGGGATTTCCAGCGCCGCGTCGTTCTTCCGAATCAAGCGCACGACGATGACGGGAGGCTTCTTCGCGCCAAGGCTGGCGTCGATGGTCCAGTACTCCTGCTTCTCAAAGGCGCGGATCTCGCGTTCGCGATCGACGATCAGGCGCAACGCGACCGTTTGGACACGGCCGGCGGACAAGCCGCGCCGGACTTTGTCCCACAGCAGGGGCGAAATCTTGTAGCCCACCAGCCGGTCCAGCACGCGGCGAGCCTGCTGGGCATCCACCAGACCCCGGTTGACTTCGACGGGGTGCTCGAAGGCCCGCTGGATGGCGGTCTTGGTGATCTCGTTGAACATCACGCGGTAGATCCGCGGGCCGCTGTTCTTCTTGCCTTGCAGCTCCTCGGCCAGATGCGCGCAGATCGCCTCGCCCTCGCGGTCCGGATCGGCCGCCAGGTAGACGCTTTCCATCCCGCCGGCCGCCTTCTTCAACTCCTGGATCAGCTTCTTCTTGCCTTCAATGATCTGATAGGTGGGTTCGAAGCCATGGTCCACGTCGACCGCCAGGTCCTTTTTGGGGAGGTCCTTGACGTGGCCGAGGGAGGCCTTCACCGTATACGTACTGCCTAGATATTTGCCGATCGTCTTCGCCTTGGCGGGAGACTCGACGATCACGAGAGATTTGCCCATTGTTCCTATGTGCCTGGTGGCGGCCCAAAACGGGCCCCGTCACCACACTTTCACAAAATTTCTGCCCGGCAACTGCCTTATTAACCCTAGCATCTCCAACTCGAACAGCGCAGCAATCACCTCGGAGGGAGAGCAATCTTCCACCTGCCCGAGCAGCTCGTCAATGTGCGTGTTCGCATCTATCTTCAACAGCGCCAATAGCTTGCGGCCAATCTCGGCAGACGGCCCCAAAGGTAAAGTCTGCTGCTCGGGTCCGCCCGAAGCGTCCGGATCGCCGAGAATCCGGTCGCGCCCGGCCTCAATCAGCCGCTGCCGTTCTCGATGCGGCAGCTCCGCAATGACGTCGTTCCACTCCTGAACGAGCTTGGCGCCCTGCTTGATCAGCAGGTTGGGGCCCCAGCTCATTTTGCATGTGACATTCCCCGGCACCGCGTACAATTCGCGGCCCTGGTCCAACGCGAGGCGCGCGGTGATCGCCGATCCGCTGTATTGCGCTCCTTCCACAACCAGCACGCCCGCGCTCATACCGCTGATGATGCGGTTGCGGATCGGGAAGTTCTGCGGGTAGGCCGGCGCCCCCATGGGAAATTCCGACACTACCAGACCCTTTTGCTCCAACTCCGCCGCCAGCCTCCGGTTTTCCGAAGGATACACCAGATCCACGCCGCAGCCAAGCACGGCCACGGTGTCGCCACCCACCGAGAGCGCTCCCTTGTGGGCCGCGGTATCGATTCCACGCGCCATCCCGCTCACGATCGTAAGGCCCGCCCGCGCTAGGTCCGCAGTCAGCCTCTCGGCCACGGCGGTGCCGTAAGGCGTCGGCCGGCGGGGCCCCACCACGCCGAGCATCACCGAAGCCAGGAGCTCGATCCGGCCGCGGGCGAAGAGCACCACCGGCGGATCGAAGATCTCCCGCAGCCTGGCGGGATAGCGCGGATCGGGGAGAGCGACCAGCGCTGTCCCGTGCTCCAGCATTTTTTCCTGCTGGCCCACGGCGTCATCGAAAGTGCAGCCGCTGGCGATGCTTTGGGCGACACCGGGAGAGACCCCGGCGGCCTCCAGTTCCGACCGGGGGGCACGGAAAATGGCTTGCGGGGTACGAAAGCGTTCGACCAGTTGGCTCGTGGTTCTGGAGCCGAGGCCGGGAATCAACCGGAGCGCGAGCCAGTGAAGGGTCTCTTCCTGGGCTATGACCGTATCGAGCATATACCGGCGGAGTGCCGAGGGTGGCGGCTCGGCGCACACCACAACACTCCTAAGTTCAGATGGTGCCTCGGCCGGCCGAGATTTCTCAGAGCATCTCTCAGGGCCGCATCGATCCTCTGAGAACCTACGCGCAACATATTAAATTCAGACAGCTTGAGCGAAAAAATGGGTTTCTTCCGGCATTTTTCGTTTCGGTCGCGGTTCGGGGCCCCCATCCGAAGAGCAGCCTCCTGTTTGAAGTGTACCCTGCGCGTCAACGGATTCCGGGCTAGGTTTGGCGCAAGTGGCTGAAAACGGGGCAGAAGGCCGGTTGGGAATGGCTACCCGCTATTCGGCCGGAATCACCTTGAGGGAGAGGGTTTTGCGGTCGCTTTCCTTGAGCGAGAGCTTCGCGGCCTTGCTCTCGTAGAGCTTGAGGAATTCGGGGTCCTGGTAGGCGCCGGATTCGATGTCGGCCCAGGCGAGGATCTTATAGTCGCCCGGAGGGACGCCCTTGAAGCTGTAGCTGCCATTGTCGCCCGTGCGCGCCTCTTTGAACAGCGAGTAGCGCCGGGAATCCGGAACCAGTACGACCGTCGCGCCGTTGACGGGCTTCTCATCCGCGCCCTGAACCACGCCATCCACCTGAGCTCCGTCCAGGCCCAAGGTGACTTGCAGGCTGCCAGCGACCCCACCCGTGAGGTCGATGCCGTCCTCGGTCACATCGCTATCACCCAAACGGATGCGCTTCACGAACGAACCCGGCGGGTTGCCCGACACCTGCAAGAGGTAGCGGTCCGGAGAAACGCTTTTCAGGGTGAACTTGCCGTCTTCGCCCGCCTTGGCTTTGGGGGCGCTGAGGCTCACGAATTCCCGGGGCGTAAGCGTCACTTGCACAGCATCCAACTTCACGGTGTCCTTGCCGTCCACCAGCACCGCGCCCGGCATTTCGCTGCCGCCTCCCGGCGATAGTACAATCCCCGTGATGTGCTGGTCTCCCACCTGAAGGGGCATCGCCGCCGAGGCCCCGCCGCCGCCCAGGAGATTCGACACCGATCCGGCCGTCAGCAGGTATGCGCCCGGCGTCACGCCGGATAACTCGAACGCGCCGTTCGCCTCCTGGATCGCCGTCATCTTGCCGGTGACCATGCTCAGAATGCCCGCCCCCTTCGGCACCAGACGCACCAGGACTTGCTTCATATCGGCCATGCCCGCAACCTTCCCCTTCACCCGCACGGTCTGCGCGCGGATCAGGCGGATATCCATTCCTTTGGCCTCCGAGCCAGACGCGACATCGACGGGGATGGCGTTGCCGGGCTCCCTGGCGTTGGGATAGTAGGTGGTAATGTTGTCCCGCTCGGGCGCGCTGCCGGGGTCCTGGGCGCTGACGCCGACGATACTGGCTGCGGTTGGACGCAGCGCCGCGGCCAATACATAGCTGCCCGCGCCCAGCCCGGACAGCCGAAACTCGCCCAGATCGTTGGCTTGCGCGGTTCCAATCGGAAGCCAGGTCTTCTCTCCTCGCTGGTAAGTGGCGCGCATCGCCAGCACGAGCGCGCTCGGCACAACGTCGCCGTCCTCGTCCAGAACACGGCCGACAATGACCGCGTCGGGGGAGAGCTTGAAGACCAAGTCCTTCATCTTCCGACCAACAGTCAGAACGATAGGCGTCCCGGAGAGGGGGTTGCGCCTGGCTCCGTAGACTTGGCGCGCGAACCCGGCGCGCTCGGCGAAGAGTTGGTACTCGCCCGGCGGAATGTCCTTGAAGGAGAACGCGCCGTCGTCGTCGCTGGCGGCCTTCAGGATCGTGGCGCCTCCGCTCCCGGAGCCACCCAGCATGAGGGCGGCCTTGCGAACCGGTTGCCCGGTGGCGCCGTTGACGACGCGTCCGTCGAGGGTGCACTGGTCTTCCTTGGACTGGGCGGCGGCTGGCGGGGCCGGCGCGGCCTGAAAGGCCTGGAGCGCCAGCGCGCACACTAAGAGCAACAGCGCGAGCGCCGCGGGCATTGTTCTTCGCGTCTCATGAGTTGTACACATAAGTTCCTCTCGATACTACTCCACGCCGGAAAACGTTACTATCCCTCTCTTGGGTGACCCCCCCTCCGACAATGCGCCTCTTAGCTTCTTGCGATATTCCTCGAAAGCTTGCCGCCCGGATTTCGTCAGCTTCAGGAGTGTCTGGGGCACCTTGCCGCGAAAGGTCTTCTTGATTTCCACGTAGCCGGCCTCCTCCAGGCGCGCCAGGTGGCTGGAGAGCGTGCCTTTGTTGAGCTCGGTTGCGTGCAGCAGGTAGACGAAATCGGCGGCCTCCACGACGGAGAGAATCGTAACAATCATGAGGCGCGCCGGCTCATGGACGACACGGTCCAGCCCGTTGATGTCGCGAACCCGATCGTTCATTCGTCTTCCTGGGCCACCGGCTGAGTGCGCCGGACAAGTAGACGCAGCGTGATCAGGCCCGATGCAATCCAGATCACGCCGAACGACGACATCGTCGCCGCGTCGAAGGCTTCCCGCGTCCACCCCGAGAAGGACGCCACCACCGAGACCAGCACCATTAATGCGGCGAACCACAATTTCCACTTGTACTCCGGCGTGGTCACTCTGGTGAAGAACACATAGGTTGCCACGCCGACGCTCAGCATGAGCAAACGCGGGAGGCTGACTGAATTGTGTCGCGTCCCGAACCTAAGGAGCAGGCCGAGAACAGCCGCCCCCGCCGCACTCAAGACAAAGGCGTAGACCAACCCCAGTGCCACGGCCTTCTTATCCCGGCGAGGGAGAACGTACCCGGTGCGGCGGTAGGTGATGCGGCGCTTGATGATCTTCGTCCCCCACCCAGCCAGGCCAAGCAACGCGTACACAGGAACCAGCATCGAGGCCAGTCCCCCAGGGAAGCCCGTCCAGAAGGAGTGCGTCGGAAGCAGAGGTGACAGCACCGTCGACAACAGAAATCCCAGCATCATGCAGCCGAAGAACATCTCCCCTGTGCCGTCGATATTGTCGTAGCGTTTGAGTCGCTTCTGCTGTTCGCGGATGGTGGTTTCGAGATCGTTCATCGCCTACTAGTTTGCCATACAAACTCGTAGGTGTCAAGAGGGGCAGGCGAAACCGCCTGCCCTACCGCTTGCGCTCGACCACGGCCAGTGCTCCGGAGCGCCCGCCAAGCCCGCCGCAACGGGGTTCGATTCGACGTATCGGACGATCTTCTCCAGCTCGTCCCGGTTGCGCACCCAGTGATCGAATGATTCAGCCTGCCAGAAGAGCTCTCCCGTCCGCCCCAGCACCAGATTGGCCTTCCGAGCGGTAGCTCCCTTCACCCACCTGGTGATCCGCGACATCGGCACGTGTGGATTCCACAGGACATGGACATGATTCGGCATGATTGCCCAGGCCCGCAGGTCGTAGAACTCGCGTTCTCGCTCTCCAGCTAGCAAGATTTCCATAACGATTCGCGCGACACTCGGCTCCGCGAGCCACTTTGGGCCGTGCGCGGCGTGGTCGACTCGCCGGTCAAAATCGGCGAAGGCGGCGCCTGGGCTTTGTGGAGTTGGCCGCCTCAGCGTCAAGAGATCTGGAGTGAAGGGCAGACTGCCGGCTAGTCGCCAGGTGACGAACAGCCAGGCATCTTCGGGGTGCCAGTGTGGCAGATGGCGGGAGTAGTAGGTCATGGAGCTGTGCTCGGGGGCAGGCGGAACCGCCTGCCCTACTTAGAGTGGCGGCTACTGGTGGGTGTTCTCAGACTTTGTGGGCAGGCGAAACCGCCTGCCCTACTGGGCGTATAATGCAGGGCAGTGTTGC
>VFSW01005309.1_pt1 | contig 19091 bp, 18 predicted proteins | sample 5358111 | NCBI WGS metagenome assembly VFSW01 (sample SAMN11554181, study PRJNA540505) | mine drainage metagenome | isolation source: sediment from site ElyBrook_90M | place: USA: Ely Copper Mine, Vershire, VT | collected 2017 | reverse complement strand
TGCAGGCCGTGCTCGGCACACGGTCCCATGGAGTGTCCGGAGGGCCATTTCCTCTGTATGAAAGCCATTACGCCGGATGTGGTCTTCAGGGCGGCAGAGAAAATGCTGGGCGGGGATGCATGAGAATCCTCATCAGCAGAACAGACAGAATAGGCGATCTTGTGCTTTCGACGCCGGTTTTTGAGGCTATCAAAAGACATATACCCGGCGCTTATACGCTTGTAATGGCCCGGAAAGGCGTCATAGACGTTATAAGCGACAATCCGTTTGTCGATGAATACATAACCTATGATCCCGCGGGCATTCATAAAGGATTCAGCGGTGCTGTAGCGCTTTCAGAAACATTGCGGCAAAAGCATATCGACACTGCGGTCGAACTGTTTATGTCGTTCTATCCCGCACTTGCCGTACGGCTTGCGGGTATTCCGCGTGTCATAGGCCCGGGCTCAAGGATCTATTCCTATCTGCTGTTGACCCAAGTTATCAAACAGCACCGTAAGGAGTCTCTCTACAATGAAGCTGCTTATAACTTAATGCTTTTAAAACCGCTCGGCGCAGACGACATGGATATAAAACCGCATGTATACCTGTCGGATAATAAGGATAGCTGCGAGAAATTCCTGTTGAACCAGGGCATTAAACCTTTCAGCTACTTTGTTGTTCATCCGGGCATGGGCGGGTCTGCCAAAAATCTGTCTCTTGATAAATATATCACGTTAATCAGGATGATGGTTGACCGGTATAAACTCCCTGTTGTCATAACAGGGAGCTATGTGGATAATGTAATCGCCAACAGGATAACCGCGGAGCTTCATGATAATCCTTCTGTTAAGGATATGTGCTGTATTTTATCCCTGCAACAATTAAAAATGGTCTTATTCTTTGCAAAGGCCATGATAGGGCCGTCAACCGGACCAATGCACATATCAGCTGCACTTGGCAGGCCGACTGTAGCGCTGTTTTCACCGGTAAAAGTGCAATCCGCAAGGAGATGGTCTCCTTATTTACTCCCCAACGTTGCTATCGTAGAACCAAACGTGGAATGTAAGGAACAATACGCTTGCGATAAAACATGTTTATACTATAATTGTATGGATTCAATACGAGTAGAAGAAATATTGGAAAAGGTGGAGGAATTCATTACCGTTTCATAAAGCCGGGAGAGCGGTGGATCTTTATCTTGGTATTGATGAATAACGGTTTAAGGTTCATAGGTATCTTAAAAAGTTCCGGTCGGTACTTTTTTGATGTCCACGCGAGGTTTTTCAAGAGCGTGATCCTGTTGGCTCAAGGCGATTCCTATAAAAAACATCATGATGCGAAGCTGCAACAATGTATTGAAGAACATGGTTTCTAAAGAACCACTTATAGAAAATACGAGAAACATAGCAAGTGTGGCACTCGAGACCGGATCTTTGAATTTGAACAACATAAGGAAGATAGAAAGATATAAAACAACAAACCCCATAAATCCTATGAAACCGGTCGTCACCAGCGATTCTACAGGATCAAAAGAGATTCTTTCCCATACTTGGGAAGGATCATACTTTTTTGTCCATTCTCCGTAACAATTAAACCCTATACCAACAAGGGGATGTTGTTTTAAAATTGTAACGGCATTATCGAGCATATTCATCCTGGCCATATTAGATCCGTATCTCTCCCCTGCAGCAGAGGTAATATGGATTGTAGAATAAAAAAGTCTTGCCGGTTGCGAATGTGGAAATGCAAATACAAACAATACTCCCGCCATCGCTATGAGAATCATCGTATAAAGCATATATTTCCAACGGATGATGCCCCATATAAAAAGAGATCCCCATATACCTATGACAGCATCCCTGCCATAAGAAAAATATGTCGTGAGCAAGGACAGTACAACAGAGGGAAAAACCGCAAGGGAGTGTTTAAAATCTTTCAGAGAGCATGTATAAACAATAAGGAACACAAAAAGCATTGCATAGTATTGGCCAAGCCTTAAGAGTATCCTGTCGGAGGAATTGTGGTTGTATTGATTAACGGTTTGGAAAACATTGAATGAAAAAGGTAAAAGGGTCTTTCCGAACAGATGCTGAATTATGAGAAATATCGAAAACAGTCCCGAGGAGACCAAAAGTGCTTTCAAAAGATTTTTAATGTCTTTCTGTTCAAGATTAAGGTTTATTATAAGATAAGGGAAAAAAAGCCACCTGAGGATACCTGCTTTTCCCACGCTGAGCCGGACATCCATGGAAAATGGGATAGTTATGAGCAGGGAAACAAAGAATAGAGCAAAGGCAGCGTTGAAAATCCGGGGAGCTAAAATTAAATGTTTCTTCGCGATTATTATGAAGATAACGGACACTGCCCCGAGCCAAAATCCGATTTCTGATAATGCTACCGAATAGGGAACAGAAATTACAAACAGGTATAACCCTGTAAGTCCTAAATATTTCGCGCTTTTAGTCATACGCTTTTACACCTGGTTACGAAAATGGTTAAACCATGATTGTCTGTTTAAATAATCCATTTAGTTTTTTATGATTAATTCATCTTGAGCCATAAAAGTCTGGAATAAGTTTTCTATGTCTTTGTCGCTCCTTCGACGGTGAAGGTTGTTCTTTTTTCTCTCTTTTAAAATATGGGGAAGATGGCGCAACGCCATAAAAAAAGCACCAACTTCTATAAAGTTTCCTATACAGGTATAAAGGAACAGCCAGAAACAGAGATATGCAAAGTGGCGGATGAAGAATCCCGGATCATGGAGGTTCTTCCACATGAGGATCAGCCTGTTCCTTTTCGATATGAGGTTGACTGAAATTTTTTTGTAGTGCTTGTTAATCGTGGTATTTTTCATGTGATACACGATACTTCTTGGCTCATAGTGGATGTTCCATCCCCGGGCTAAAGCTCTATAGCAGAGATCAGCGTCCTCCCAGTTGAAAGGAGAAAATACACTGTCGAATCCTCCGAGTTCCGCAAACATACTTTTCCTGATGGCAGAGAATCCACCCGAAGCCATGAACGATAAAAGGTGTCCTCCCTGGATCATGCCTGCATTGGATACATCATAATTGCGGTGGGTCTTGAAAAAACCTTTTTTGAACTCGTAAATTTTGCCGCCGTCCATGAAGCTTTTCCCGGGTATACTGTAGCACTTGGGACTGACGGCAAAGACCGTGGAATCGGTAAAATGGGGAATAAGGGGGACGAGGAAATCTTTTTCTACCTCGACATCGTTGTTAAGAAAAAAAAGGATATCATACCTTGCAGCTTTAGCGCCGTCATTGCATGTCATGGGGAACCCCCGGGTGCCGTTCCTCCGGACGACCTTGACCGTAGGCATGCCCAGGGCAAGATCGACGCTATCATCGGTGCTGTTGTCGTCAGCGACAATAATCTCTGTTTCGCCGCTATAAGCATTGCAGGCTGAAACAACAGTAGGCAAGAAGCGCTTCAGTAAATCTCTCCCGTTAAAATTCGGGATTATTATGCTAACCGACGGTACCATATTTATTTTTAGAATTCCTTTTTACAAGTTTATTCATAGGATATTAAGCTGACACGCTATAGCCTGCATATTTGTTAATATATATTTACCGGCAGAGTCAACCCTTTTTAGCTGATAGACTCATGAAGGATAATGCCCCGTTCCCTGTTCTGCCCTTGCTTCCTTTGTCTTGTACTTCTCATTCATTTGTAATATTTTATTAATTTTATAGAAATAATAAAGTAAATATGGTTCAATACTTTTATGATGAATGATACAAGGTTTAACAGGGAAGACGAGTTAAATTTCCGGCACATCGGTTGTTGGGTTAATCTGTTTTACCAATGAAAATATTACTTTTGAGATTCAGTTCACTCGGGGATATAATTTTAACAATGCCTGTGGCAGTGGCGTTAAAAAAGCAGTTTCCCGATGCAGATATAGACCTTGGCACCAAGCTCGAATATAAAGCGCTGTTTACGCCTCCCTCCCCTTTTCGGAAGGTACTCTATCTTGATGATACCGGTGTTATACCCTTTATAAAAACGCTGAATGGGGAGGGTTATGACCTTATTGTAGACCTCCACGCGAGCCTGAGGACTTCAATGATGCTGCCATTCCTGAAAGCAGCCAAAAAAAAGAGATACAAAAAAGGGGCATTCCCACGAAGGGTCTTTGTCACAACAGGAGTTAAATTATCATCCTTCCCGTCGGTACTACAGCGGTATTTGAGCGCGGTTGGGATTACCGGGATCCCCGAAGCACCGTGGTTTGCTCTTGGCAGTGAGGAAAAGAGAAGAGGCAGTATTCTCTTAAAAAATGCAGGCATTCTGAAAGACAGGATAATCGGTATTGCCCCTGGTGCCAAATGGGAAACCAAAAAATGGAAAATGAGCCGTTACGTAGAACTTGCACGAAGGCTCGAAGGCAGAGCCTATGGTATTGTATTTGTTTTCGGAAAAGGGGATGAAGAGGATAGAGAAGCGTTGATGAAGATATCTTCCGGATTCAGGATCCTGAATATATCCGATTGTAATCTACGGGACACAGCTTATGCAATATCCTCGATGGATGCATTTATCAGCAGTGATACGGGACTTATGCATCTGGCTGAAGCTGCAGGTACTCCCCTGGTCGCGATGTTTGGACCAACCACGAAAGAGTTCGGTTTCTTCCCCACCGGTCATAGGAGTGTTGTAATAGAAAGAAAGCTCGTGTGCAGGCCATGCAGCCTGCATGGCTCTGAAAAATGCAAAGAGGGACATCATAAATGTATGGAGGATATTACCGTTGAAGATGTAGAATCCGCTATTCTGGGGCTCCTTGAAGAGGTGCCGGTCCCGGACGTAAGGATAGTATAGGTATGCCCGGTTTGTCCGTTGTTATTGTTACACAGAACGAGCAGGACAGGATCAAACAATGTCTTGAATCGGTCGCATGGGCGGACGAGATCATCATTGTTGATGCGTTCAGCACGGACAAAACAGTGGAGATATGCAGGTCGTTTACGGATAAGATATACAGCAGGCAATGGGATGGATTTATACCGCAGAAAAACCATGCATTATCCCTTGCAACGAAAGAATGGGTACTTTCTCTTGATGCGGATGAGCAGTTGTCAGAGCAGTTAATGACAGGAATTAAGGGTGTAATAAGCGACCAAAGCAGGGATTGTGTTGCTTATTCTATGCCGAGGAAAACATATTATCTGGGCAGATGGATGCTTCATTCCGGCTGGTATCCCGACAGAAAGATAAGACTTGTGAGAAATGGCTCTGCAGCATGGGGAGGGCTTGAACCGCACGATAACCTTAAGGTTCATGGAAAAATCTGTGACTTGGACGGCGACATCCTGCACTATTCCTTCAGGAACCTGTCCCATCACATCAGGAAACTGGATTATTTTACGGACGCAGCCTCGTCGGAATTAGTAAAATCAGGCAGGCACGCCGGTATGAAAGATATGGTCATGCATCCCGCCGGTATGTTTTTGAAGATGTTTATTCTCAAAAAAGGTTTTATGGACGGCATTCAGGGATTTGTTGCTGCAAGTGTATCGGCATTCCATGTGTTTATGAAATATGCAAAGGCCTGGGAAAGGGATGAAAGGAATAAAGAGACCGGGAATGTAAAAGGATACGGGCAAAGATGAAGATAGTGGAGGTTATCAATATACCATGGTGGAATGCCGCGGCCCAGTACTGTATCACCATTGCGGATGCACTATCAAAAAGAGGCCACAGTATCGTTGTCATGAGCGAGAAAGATACGCCGTCTTACAAAAAAGCCCTTGCATTGAACATGCAGACAGATACCATGCTGAGCTTCAAGCCGCTGCATCTTTTTGCAGACCTGTCGTATATTAAAAATGCGTTCAGAACGGTATACAACGATGTACAGGTTGTTAACGTTCACACAGCGCACGCTCAAACGGTGTTTGCTGTCGCAAAGTTTCTGTTCAGCCTTCGGTACAGGCTTATAAGGACGCGCGTCGACTCGAGGAAGATTAAACATTATCCGTTCAACAAAGTATCATACAGGAGCTTGAACGGTATTATCGTATCGAACAGGGCGGATAGGGAAGAGGTGCTGTCGTTTACGCAATTGCCTAAAAACAGGGTGAAGATAATTCATGCCGGTGTGGATACCGCGAGATTCAAACAGATAAACAGTAAGACAGAGGAGAGGCTAAAGTTTCATATACAATCGGATGCCTCTGTCATCGGCAATATAGCGAGACGTTCGCCGGTAAAAGGCCACGATGTGTTTTTTAAAGCTGCACAGCTTATCCATAACGATATTAAAAACGCGGTCTTTGTCACAGCCGGTGTTGATGATACGGTTTCTCTGGAAACTTTAAGGAGCATGGCGGAACAGGCGGGTGTACTGGAAAACACCGTGTTCCTCGATTATGTGGATAATGTCGAGGGACTTATAAGCTGTCTTGATATCGGTATTGTGAGTTCTGTGGGGTCGGAAAACCATTCGCGTATAACCCTTGAATACATGGCATGCGGTGTTCCTGTTGTAGGTTCAAATGTCGGCGATATAGCTGAATTAATAGACGATAGAAAAACAGGCTTTGTTGTCCGGCCCGGGGATTTTGTTGCTATGGCAGATGCCGTAATACGCCTCTTGAAGGATAAGGAGCTAAGAGAAGTTTTCGGTTATCATGCGCGCAAACTCACCGAACAAAAATTTTCCATAAACTCTTTTGCAGAATCAACGGAGTTGTTCTATATGGAAGCTCTAGGCCGGAAGAAATAGAAAGAGATGAAAGAGATGAGAGTGCCGGAATGATATCGATGAAAGAACACAGCGGATTTTTGATCATACATACGGGTCAAATAGGGGATAACCTGCTTACGACCCCGGTAATAAGGAGCCTACGAAAGGCAAAACCCGATGCATACATTGCCTTCCTTACAACACCTCCCAATTACCATGTTTTTACCTATAATCCTTATCTGGATGAAATTATAGTGCTTGATAAATCAATGCAAGTCGGTGCATACAGAAGATTTTTGTTGAATATAAAAAAGAGAAGATTCGACATAGTACTGGATTATCTTTGCAATCCGAGAACAGCCTTCATTACATGGTTTTCAGACGCAAAGCAGAGGGTGAGTTATGATCTCAGGTTTCGAAAATACGCATACAACATTGTTGTAAAGAGGGATCCTGTCCCTAAATATAGTGTTGATTTTAAATACGATCTTTTAAGAGCACTGGATATTCAGGGAGACGGTTACGGACTGGATCTCTTTATACCGGGATCCGCTGAAGGCTTTGCCAGGGAATTCGTATCCTCTATAAAAAAGGATAGCGCACCGTTGATAACCCTGTCTGTGGTAAGCAGAAGGGCATATAAGCAGTGGGACCCTGAACGGTTTGCCAGACTTGGCGATATGCTTATCAGCAGGCTCGGGGCATCGGTGATCCTGTTGTGGGGACCGGGAGAGAAAACGTATGTGCAGCAGGTCATGTACATGATGAAATATAAACCGTTCCTGTCGCCGCAAACTCAATCCATAAAGGAACTTGCAGCTATCATCAGGCATGCGGATATGCATATCGGCAATGATAACGGTATAAAACATATAGCCATTGCAATGGGCACGCCCACAGTTACGGTCCACGGACCGAGTGATCCCGTAAGCTGGGAGCCGCCCGACAACCCTCTTCATGTATGGCTTAAAAAGGACGTAGGGTGCGGCAAGTGTGTGCCGAGGGATTGTAAGTACGACCTGAAATGTCTCGACGCAATCCAGGCAGAAGAGGTGTTTACCCTGGCTTCGTCTCTGTACGACAGAATAAAGAAAGCTGCTCAGAGCGCGGTATGACCCTGTTTGATAAATGGCTCGCAGTCGTTCTTGCAACACTGAATCCGCTCACGGGCAGGGGAGTGGCAATACCTCTTGGTATGGGGTTCGGCCTGCCGATAGTCACGGTAGCTCTTGTATCCGGTATCAGTAACTTTGTTCTGGCGGTCGTCATGATCCTGTTTATAGACCGGTTTGATCACATCCCGTGGATAAAAAATTACATAGAGAAAAAACGCGGCCAGAAGATCACCGGGTTTATCCAGGGGAAAGGTCTCTTATATTCGGTTGTATTGGGGCCGTTTGTTCTGGGAACGTTTACGGTCGTGCTTGTGTTCCAGGCCCTCGGTGCGGACCGGAAACGCATGATTCTCTACAGTCTCATCAGTGCTATAATCGTAACACCCCTCATAGCCCTGATATCACCGCTGTTTCTGGATGTGTTCAAGCAGTATAAAGCCCTCCTGCATTTTTAGGATGCTTTTGTCTGTTCTATTATTTCTTTCACCGATGCTATGACCCTGTCCAGCGTATCGTTGACTACTACGTAATCATACCGGTGTGCCTGTTCCATTTCTGTTTTTACCCGCTGCAACCGCATATCGAGCCGATCTGTTTCACCGCGGGCCCCAAGCCGTTCTTTGAGCGCGTCGATAGACGGTGGTTTTATGAATATGGATACGGCATCCGGATACAGGGACTTGATCGACGCAGCGCCTTTTATATCGATATCGATAACAACATGGTTTCCTTTTGAGGTAAGGGCATCGATCCCGGCTTTGGGCGTGCCGTACCTGTATCCGTTTATTCCCGCCCATTCTGCAAGCTCGTTGTCTTCGATAAGCCGTGTGAATGCCGGTTCATCGACGAAATAATGGTCCACGCCTTCCCTTTCTTCGGGTCTTCGGCCGCGTGTTGTGTACGTTACACACTGCCTGAGACCGGGCACCTCTTGCAGGAGCCTATGGATGATGGTTGTTTTCCCGGCACCCGAGGGTCCGGATATGATGATAATCAGTCCTTTTGTGTTCATCTGATTGTTTCTCTATCCTCTTTCTCCCGCTCTTCGTATATTCCCTGATCCCTCGCTGCTCATCCCTCGCTCCTTTCTCATTCGACGTTTTGAGAAAGTTCCTTTATCCGCTCGACAGTGTTCTTGGCGTCTATTACCCTGGTGGTGATTTCCGCATCACCGGATTTGGAACCTATGGTGTTGAGTTCCCGTATAAATTCCTGTGTAAAGAATTCCAGTTTTTTGCCGACAGTTCCCCTGGCATCGAGGAGCTGTACAAAGGCTTTTATGTGGGATTGTAAGCGTTTTATTTCCTCATGTATGTCTATTTTGTCGATGTAGTTCCCGATAATTGCTTCAGCCGATATCGCCAGATCCGAGGGCTGTTTTACATCCTTTATGCGGTCAATTGTTTTTTGCCGGTACTGTTCAACGACAGCGGGTATCTTATCCTCTATGCCCTTTACGGTTACGTCTATGCCGTCAACAAGCGACTTCAGCTCCTTTTTGATCTCCTCTCCTTCTTCATCGCGCATGACCGTAGCTTTCTTTACGGCTTCCTCCGCAATATTGATCATGTCGTTGACCGCGCCGTCTGTTACCGGCTTATCTTCCTTCAGGAAGAATTCCGGCGAATGTGCAAACACGTCGATGGTTATGCGTCCTTTCAGGCGTAAGGCCTTTTTTATGGCTTTGAGGAGTTCTATGTACAGGCCGGCCTTTTTACTGTCCATAGTAAACGGCCATCGTTGTTTGTACTCATAGTTCTTTATCGTGACATTCAGGAAGATACTTCCTCTCGAGAACCTGCTCTTCAGCGCTCTGATAAGAGGAACCTCGAATACGGACAGTTCTTTGGGCAGCCTTACATTTACGTCGAGGTACCTTCCATTGAGTGTTTTCAATTCGCAGGAAAGACCGAACCCTTCCACAACGCCTGTTGAGATACCATACCCTGTCATACTCTTCATTTCGTTTCTCCTGTAATGGCCGTAAGACGTTTTATAAATTCATCGACTATCATCCCGGCTTTGTTTTTATCCGTGAGTTCCGCATAGATCCTGACTACAGGTTCTGTCCCCGATGCCCTTGCCATCAGGAACCCTCCGCTTTTAAATATAAACTTGCACCCGTCCCTGTCGTCAATTTCATAACTTCCAAAGTTGTTCAGCAGCCTTTCCTTGTTGTTTAGAATAGTTTCGTATATCGTGCCCGAGTTGTTCACGTGGAGATCTTTCCTCTTGTAATAGTACCTTCCGGTGATGGCATACATCGCTTCTACAAGCTCCTGCAAAGACTTTTTTCTTTTCAGCATCATCTGCGTTATCAGAATACCCGCAAGCAGGCCGTCCCGTTCCGGGATATGTGCCGCAATGCCTATGCCGCCGCTTTCCTCACCACCTATCATAACGTTGCCGTGCTGCATGAGTTCGCATATATACTTGAAGCCTATCTTCGTCGTATGGAGTTTTAGATTGTAATGCTCACACAGCTTGTTGATCATTTCAGTACTCGAAACTGTTTTTGCAACCTCGCCGCTCAAGCCCATCTCTTCGACCAGGTACATGATCAGGAGACCGAAGACCCTGTGTGCGTCGACATACTCGCCCTTCTCATTTACCAGCGCTATTCTGTCGGCATCGCCGTCGAGTGCAATACCGATGTCGGCTTTGTTGTCCAAAACAGCCTTCTTCAACGGTGCCAGATTTTCGTCCACGGGTTCCGGATTTGTCCCCCCGAAATACGGGTTAACTATGTTTCTGATCTCTGTTACCTCGTGTCCGAGGTCCTCAAACAGAGAGGATAAAAGTCCCTGGCCCGAGCCGTGCATGGGATCGATCACTATTTTGAGCCTCTTTCCGCCGTGAAGCTTCCTGTCGATGAACCGTTCTATATCCTGCCGGTAGATATATTTAATGTCTATGGTCTCATTGTACTCCCCGGGCTGCATATGTTCTGCAGATGTTTTTGCAATAAGCTCGGAAAGCCGGTTTGTTACCTCGGTCGGCACAGCGCCGCCGTAGTGTGATTTAAACTTTATGCCGTTGTATTTCGGCGGATTATGGCTCGCGGTAATCATGATGCCGCCGTTGAAGTTAAGGCCCTTGGTTGCATTTGACAGCACCGGGGACGGGCAGAAGCTCTCGGAGATCAATACCTCCATACCCTCCTTTGATGCCGTGTTGGCAGCATGCTGGGCGAATTCTTTCGATAAAAACCGGGTATCGTATCCGATGAGCAGCCTTTTGCCTTTGTTCTCGCGTATATACTCGGATACGGCCTTTGCGATCCTCTCGACCGTCGAAAAATTAAAATCATACCCTATGATGCCCCTGTATCCCTCTGTGCCGAACGATATTTTGTGCATAGCGACTCCTTCCTTATGGATTTATAAACAAGGTTTTCATTGTTTTCAATAAGATAAGCGTGTCCAGAACAAGAGAACGCTTCTTCAGATAATATATGTCGAACTGCAATTTTTCATAGGTGTCATCGATGGAAGATGCATACTTATAGTTTATCTGCGCCCAGCCTGTTATCCCGGGTTTTACGATATGCCTGATCTCGTAATAGGGGATCTTCTTTTTCAAACTTTCCACGAACTCGGGTCTTTCAGGCCTCGGACCTACAAAAGACAAGTCTCCCTTGATGATGTTTATGAGCTGCGGTAATTCATCAAGATGGGTACGCCGTAAAAATTTTCCTGCGGTCGTGACACGCTCATCATCTTCCTCCGCCCATTGCGGACCGTCCAGCTCCGCATCTGGTATCATGGTCCTGAATTTGTAAAGCACAAACCTCTTTTCGTATTTTCCGATCCTTTGCTGCTTATAAATAACGCTGCCGTGCGATGTCAGTTTTATTATGATTATTATTGCCAGTGTTACCGGCAGGGACAGCAGGATAAACAGGCCGGCCAGCACGAGTTCTGTCGGCCTTTTCGCCGAGTCAAACAGGGTGTGCTGGGTCGCAAGATTTTCTATAACCCACGCCTCCTCGAGTTCCCTGAGCGGTATTTTCCCGAATATCTCTTCATAAAATGTAGAGATCTCTTTAATGGCAATACCCTTAAAAATGGTGTTGTATATGTGCCGTATCATGACCTTATCTTTTTTGATATAGTCCGGTATTACCAGCATATCGGTATCCGTAAGTTTCTCCGCAAAGGTATTGTCTATAGTCTCGATTTTATGCCTGATCCTATAACCGAGCTGGGGGTTGCTCTGGATATATTTTACCAGCAGCTCTTCATCCGCATTGCTGCCGATGATTGTAATATTCAACGGTCTCAGCGTTGTTATGAGAATAATGTTGTAGATATGCCTCCATGCATAGTCCGAGGTACCGAACAGTATGAAAAATAAAAGCAGGTTTGTTTTCGGAGAGACCCCGAATACAGGTATAAGATAGAAAAACAGTATGGCGATTAAAAAGTTTATCAGCATGATGAAGGAGAAGTTGATTTTAAATCCGAGCCTGTTTTTCAGATTTCTTAAATCGTAAAACCCGCCTATATAGAACAGTATGAGCCAGATACCAAAGAGTATGGAAAATGGAAGCAGATGATAGCGTATAAGCTCTCCGTAGAACCTTCCTTCGTACCGCAGGATCAACATGACAACAAGGGAGAAATACATCAGCAGGATATCACCCGCCGCAAGTATCATGAGTTTTATTTTAGATATTCCGTTCATGGTTACTGTTTTTATATAATTTTCTGTATCCGTCCATCATATTGTCTAAGGTAAAGCCTTGCCGAATTCTGTTGCATGCAGCGTTCCCCATCTTTGACCATAAGGTGCTGTCGGAGAGCAGTTTTTTCAATGCCCCGTTGATCGCGTCGCTGTCGCGGGGAGGGACGACATAACCCGTGACGCCGTCCCGGTTGGCGTACGATGTGCCCGTCCCAAGCTCTGTGGAGATAACCGGCAGGCCGCAGGCCATTGCCTCGATGATCGTTATGCCGAACGCCTCGCTCCTGTAAATGGACGGCAGGACAAATACACAGGAAGCTCGATAAAAATCCACAAGCTCTTCCTGCGACTGGTAGGGTATAAATGCAACCGTTTGCCCGAGACCCTGTTTGGCTATTTCGTCGTCGAGTATCTTTCTGAGCGGTCCCTCGCCGATGAGCACGAGTCTTGCATCTATGCCCTTCATTGCCCGTATCAAATATTCCAGGCCCTTGTAGTAAACCAGCCTGCCGACGAACAGGACAATCTTTTTGCCGTAGTCCTTTTGTATCTGTTCTATCCTATGCTTTGCACCGCTGTCCGGATTGAATATGGTAATATCTGCACCGAACGGGATTACTTCGCATTTTGCTTTAAATTGTTTCAGGACAGGTGATGTTTCAATGATATTGGGGTTTGATACGGCTATCTTTTCAGCATGCCCGAGTACCCAGCGGTGAAGCCATCCAATCGTCCGCGAGATAAATCTTTGCCTGACGATATCGCTGTGATAGGTAACGATGATCTTGCGGTCCGGCCTTATGAGCCACAGGGCTATCTCCGCAAGCGGAAAGGGCAGATGTACATGGAGGACATCATACCTGCGCCACAGTTTCCTGAGCAGTAAGATAAAGCTCATGGATACCGGCATGCTGAGGTATATACCGATGCTCGATGCCCTGGTTACCGACACCCCGCGTACCGTCTCATGAGTTGTCCCGAATCTGTCGTTGCAGACAAGCACGTCGACCGTAAAGCCGTCCGTGTTGTTTATGCCCTCGGCAGTCTGTTTGACGATGGTCTCTATACCGCCGACCACAGGGTGATACAGCTTGTTGATCTGCAATATCTTCATGATAATGTCTTCAATACCCGATCGAGCTGACGTGCCGCGGTCTTCCATGAAAACCGTTTGATGTTTTCATACCCGTTCCTGATAAGCTCCTGCCGGGCCTGCTCATCGAGGAGTTTTTCCATGCCGCCGGCTATTTGTTCTGTGCTTGAGGGATCGACATACAGTGCGCCCTTACCGCCGATCTCGGGCAGGGATGACGTATTGGAGGTGAGTACCGGTGTTCCGAGACTCTGAGCCTCAAGTACCGGCAGACCAAAACCTTCGTAGTAGGACGGAAAGACAAGTGCCAGAGCTCCCCGGTAAAGGGCGGTTTTTTGTTCCTCCGATATAAAGTCTGTTTGAATCACAAGATCCCTGATATTCAGTGAATTTATTCTGTCTTCGATATTTACAAAACTATCGTCTGTTTTGCCTGCGAGTACTAGTTTTATATCTCTATGTTTTTTACTGAACAACTGAAAGGCATTCAGTAACCCGTCTATATTCTTCCTCGGTCTCGTATTACCAATATACATGAAGTACTCCGTATTGATATTGAATAAAGCTTTCGTATGCTCTATAAAGGTACTATCGACATCGGGCATTATAGGAACCCCGTGGTATATAACCGCTATTTTGTCAGGCTTTATCCTGTAAAGGGTTATAAGTTCTTTTTTTGAAAATTGAGAAACAGTAATGATAGTATCGCAAAAATACTTTGCAGCGCTATACATGAGTTTTATGTATAATTTGCTTAAACTGCTGCGGAATTCAGAAAACCTGTCATACGCGCAATCATGGATTGTTATAATCTTTCTGCCGCTAAAAAGTACGGGTATTGATGGCATTGGTGCATAAAATATTGTTACTTTCATGAAGGCAAGCTTGAATGGCAGTATTAACTGTTGGTACATGCCCATGAGGAGGTAATGCTTCGGATTTATATTCGTAGGTATCTTCCGTGCATTCCCTGTTAACATTGTCATTTCTTTGGGGAGATAGGGTGTTGTAAAGATCAGATATTCACTGTCGGGGTTTAACTCTGCAAGCTCTGAAATTAAGTTCTTTGCAAAAGTTTCCGTACCCTGATACGAGTGGAAAGAAATAAAGTTAATGCCGGTTTTCATAGTATTTGACAGATTTACCGTATCGGGCTTGCAAAGGTCAAGTATAAACAGTATAAAGCATGATAACCATGAAGTATAGAGTCGTTTTTCTCATAGTATTGTTCGGTTGTGTAAATCGGCAGATCGTTCCCAATGCCGCGATTTTCAACAATACCTGTACGTTCACCTACGAATCAGCCTCTGCCAAGTCCGTAAACCTTACCGGTGATTTTAATAGTTGGGATACATCCTCCCTGCCCATGAAAAAGGTTGACAGTAAAACATGGGTGTTACGCATCCATTTAAACAAAGGCATATATCATTACCAGTTCATAATAAATAAAGATAAGCGGGTAGTTCCGCCGTATGCAGATGCCTATTCATCGGACGGCTTTGGCGGGAAGAACGGGGTACTTATTATTGGCAATGGATCATAAGAGGAGAAAAAAGGATGTTACATAATAACAACAAGGAAGTCTTATGTAATAAAGCTATGAAGATAAAAACGTTGTTTACAGGTTTTATTGCTGTATTGGCATTTGCAGGAGCAGCGTATGCAGGGACGGTATCCGATGCAGTGCAAACGGCAGTTAAAAATGGTATTCCTTCGGACCAGGTCTCCCTTGTCGTGAACAGGGCTAAAGCGGCCAGTGTCCCGGATGCTGCAATAACCGGCATGCTGCAGGTGATTGTCAGGGCAAAACAAGACAATGTACCGGTCGGCCTGATAACAGGCAAGATTATCGAGGGCATATCAAAGCATGTTGCACCTCAGATGATTGTAGGTGCCGCTGACAGGTTTGAACATGCGTATACGACGGCAGACAGGGTTTACAGCGGATTGAATATAAAAGGGAACACGACCGGTGAGTTTAAAGAAGCTATGGCTATTGCTGTTTTTAACGGAGTAAAGCCCGACCAGTTGAAAGACCTGTACCATGCAGCACCCGGGGCGGGTGCGTCCTACTATATTATGGGCACGGTATCCCTTACATCTCTGATTTCTTCAGGATACAGTACGGAGCAGAGCCTTTCATTCATGAAAAGGGAATTCACGGAGCATAAAAATACAGACCAAATACAGCACGAAACAATGAAGCTGATGGAACAGCCCATGGGTAACAGAAACAATATGATGGAACGGGGAATGGGGCAGGGCAATACCATGCAGATGAACAGGACAGAAATGCCCAATAGTCCGTCAGACAGGATGCCCATGAACCAGGACATGAACATGCACAATCAGAGGAATTGAAGGCAACGCAGGACTGTTTTGACTGTTTGAATATCCGGGGAAATTTGGTTATTGCATAAAATAAATAATTGTGTAGAATAAATACAGTAAGTACCATAAAACTTAAAAGGGGAGGAAAAAGAAATGAAGAAAAATCTTTTTTACTTAAGTTCAGCGGTGTTACTTCTAACGGTTTTAGCTATAGGATGCGGTCAGCAGACAGCCAAGGTGGCACAGAACAATTCAAGTCCCGTGGGGTCGATTACCGGTGAAATCTACGATCAGGATTCGAACGCAGCGCTATCGGGTGCACACGCGTATGTGCTGTTGAACGGGGGGTATCAGAATTCAACTGCTAATGCACTGGGGGCTTATTCCCTTTCCAGCATACCGCTCGGTGCTGTATACACGGTCACCTACACAGCCGGTAATTATGCAACGCCCATCTACAATGTGGACCTGACGAATGTAAGTGTATCCCTGTTTCCGCAGGGCAATGCGGTTATCCAGCAGAATGTCGGTATGTTTCAGCTCGGTGCAGCCATCAGCGGCACTGTTACGAACGGCATCAGCGGCGGCTGTCCATCAACTACAGGACTGCAGGGTGCTACGGTTACGCTGGATCTCAGAAACATTGGGAATGGTACTCCTTTTGCAGGCTTTGATATATTGGCACAAGCGACAACAGATGCATCCGGGAATTATACGATAGCAAACCTTCCCGGGAGTCTGACCGGTTCATTCCCTGGCCAGGCGGGTGCGATCAGGGTTTGCGTACATACCATATCCGGCGGCCAGTACTATTATCAATGCAGGAATGTGAGCGGTTTGTTCCCGGGTTCCACAACACCGGGCATGGACATGTGCGTACAATAACGCACAGGAGGACCTCATGAAAAGAATAATAGCGTACGGGGCTTTTGCCCTGTTACTCCTATCAGGCTGTGGAAGCCAGGCCACGTCCGTGAAACAGGAAGCCAGCACACCCGCAGGCTCAATCCAGGGGCTGGTGACCGATTACACTACGAATACAGGATTGTCCGGTGTTACGATCAGCACAACATCCGGCGGAGGTATGGCAACGGCAAAATCCAACACATCCGGCATATACCAGCTTGGCGGACTGCCGACAAGTGCGTACTATCCGGTATACTTCAGCCTTCCGGGATACGGCACCTCCATCTATGGTACATATCTTGGCAATACGCCGCCGACATTCCCGCAGGGCAATGCACTGGCAATCGTTAATGCATATATGTTTAAAGCAGACGGTACGGTCAAAGGTACGGTCTATGATTCAAACGGGAACCCGTTCACTCAAACTGCGAACGTGATGATAGATATGAGGGATTTGACCGGGAACACGACGGGTTTTATCGGTATAGACAGCGTATTCAGGACAGCGACAAGCCCCACGAATGGTACCTATACCCTGACGAATCTTCCCGCTTCGTTCGATTGTTCTTTGAGTGCGCCCATAATAACCTGGTATGTTGATCCAAACGGTATTTACTATGCGGACAATAATACTATCAATCTGTGCAGCGGTGCGATATCGTTTGCCCCGGATCTTTTCCTTGCCTGTAATCTTCCAAACCCTGATGTTGTTGCAACATCCCAGGATGTGTCTGCAAACAATGCAGGCGGCGGAAGCCCGCTGACCCTGCACATCGGTGTATTTTACAACCAGCCCATGGATCCGACAGTGAATCCGATGATAACTCCGGCTTGTGCCAGCGCTGCTGAGGCAGGCTTTATGTGGACAGGCACAACAGCAGGTCAGTTTACGGTAACGGTAATTGCTGGCGCCAATTGTTCCGGGACTGCGTACTCGGTGCGCTTTGCCCGTAACGTATGCGGCAGCACGCAGAATGCGTATAACAACGGGACCTTCCAATAATAAAGGAGAGAATATGAAACCAAACAGGGTCGTAATAATTGCATTCCTGTTTTTGAGTTTTATACCGCTGAATGCCTTTGCACAGCAGGGACCGGTAATGCTTTCCGGCAACAGGTCCCTCCGCATACTGGAAGCAGGCAAGTCATATTCCATGGCGGAATTTACCCCGCAGATGCCTTTGAAGATACAGGTCCAGGGACCCGGCAAGCTCATTGTTTACATAAAAACAGCCGTATACCACAAATATAACGGCTTACCCGCATTCAGACTATTCGTAAAAAAAGACGGCTCTATAACCAACCAGTATATGTTTCCACAGACAACCCGTTCAAACGCTACGTTTGAAGGTATAAAAGACTACAGCCCCTCTGCAGAGATGAACTCGATACCCATAGACGTGCCCGAAGGTGTGCATACGTATGAGATTTATCTTTCGCAGAAGCCGTACATCGTAGGCCTCGCGAGTTTTGGATATACTCCGCAGGCAGCCGCAGCACAGGCTCCGGCGGCGAGGCAGGGGAGTTTTATGTATGCGAGGAACCAATCTTCTTCTGAGCACGGAGGTGCTGGAAAATGGTTTTACATAAAACCGTACGGCATGGTTGGAGACGTGTACGAACAGGGGACGAACAATAATTCCGTGTATGGGGGGATCGGTGTCAATGCCGACCTCTTTGTCCAGAAGCATATTGCGGTATCCGGTATCGTAAACTATACGGATGCCGACCAGAGCTATCTGGTTTGGAAGAACCTGCCCCTGCCTCTCGGTGCGGGCATGTACGTCGTCAACGAGCAGACCCTCCTTATCCAGGGTGTTGTTTCGTATGTTCTTGTCCACGATGATCGCACCATTGTTATGATTGGTGCGGGCTGGGGAGACCTTGAGCTTATAAATCCGGCGTTCCCCGGCGGGGTTGACGGACCGCTTGTCTCTGCACTGTTTGAAAGGGTGATGGTAAAGGGCATACGACTGAGTTTCAGGCCTTCCTACATGCAGGACGTTTCGAACATATCTGCAAACACCAATTCAATGCTGGGCACTCCGTCAGGTTTTTTAATGTATCCGGTCGGGCTTGCGTTCGGCATAGCATCCGGCATATCCATAGAGGTTGGGTATGACGGCAGGCTGCTGACGTTCCAGGACACGAACCGGTTCTATAACGGAGGATTTGTAGCTGCGCTGTTTTAAGCTGCCGGATGTTTGAGCGGTTGTATAATTGATATTCAAAAAGGCTTTGCTTTGCAAAGCCTTTTTTTTAC
>VFSW01005308.1_pt1 | contig 19093 bp, 14 predicted proteins | sample 5358111 | NCBI WGS metagenome assembly VFSW01 (sample SAMN11554181, study PRJNA540505) | mine drainage metagenome | isolation source: sediment from site ElyBrook_90M | place: USA: Ely Copper Mine, Vershire, VT | collected 2017 | reverse complement strand
AAGAACTCATGAGGATCTTATTGCTGCCATCGCCTCTGCCCTAGAACTCATCACTCCTCAAGACGCCATTAATTACTTCGCCTCTTGTGGCTATAGCTTTATTTAAACTGCTCTAGCCCTTCATAAAAATCATCAGCCCTACTACGAAGCGAGTGTGTCTTTTACTTGATGGAACGAGGGTGATCCCTTTCGGAACCACCCTCGCCAGGAGTGACGGCTGTAAGCCGGATTCTGTCAGGTCGGATTGCTCCGACTTGGACGGCCATTTCTCTCAGAAGCCCGGAGGCTTCCGCCCGTCTTGCGACAAGTGCGACGTTACCCGGGGTTTTGTCCGACCATTGATCGAACGACGAAGCCGGCGGCCTCTTCCCCTGTTCTGTCTTGCACCGCATAGGGTTTTTCATGCCCCTGAGATTGCTCTCAGGGCGGTGGGCTCTTACCCCGCCTTTTCACCCTTACCACGAAGTTGCCCTCAGGTGACCTTTAGGTTGTCCTCATGGCGGTTTGTTTTCTGTGACACTCTCCGTCGAAGGGAGCTTTCACGCCCTCCTCCCGCGTATTCTACACGGTATGCTGCCGTATGGTGTCCGGACTTTCCTCTAGGATTGCTCCCAGCGGTCGTCCGCCGTCACAGGCAGGGAATCTATACAGAACAGGGACTGATGGCAAGGGATGGAAGTTCATAGATGCAGCGCGTCGAGGGGGGGCCGTCTTTTAATTCCCAGCTCCTATCTTTCGCTTTCTTCCCAGCACTTCTCTCAGGAAGGGGGCGGTGTGGCTGATCTTATTTTTTGCAACTTCCTCCGGGGTACCAACCGCAACAATTTTGCCTCCGTGATGCCCAGCTTCGGGGCCAACATCAATGAGGTAATCTGCTTCGGCTATCAGATCAAGATGATGCTCCACAACGATGACGGTATGGCCCTCGTCCACGAGGCGGTGGAGAACGGTTTGCAGGAGTTCGACATCAGCGGCATGAAGTCCAATGGTCGGTTCCTCAAGGATGTAGAGAGTCCCCGGGCGTTTTGCGAGTCTCGAACGATCGGAGGATCCTCCACGGGCAAGCTGAGTAACAAGCTTGATGCGCTGAGCCTCACCTCCACTTAGCGTGGGGCTTGGCTGACCCAGCTGGAGGTAGCCGAGGCCAGTCTCTACAAGGAGCGGGAGCGGACGGCGGATGTTCGGAGGGGCGGAGAAAAACTCCTGCGCTTGTTCAACAGTCATGGAGAGCACTTCGCCAATGGATTTTCCGTCGTATCGAACCTCCATGGTTTGGCGGTTGAAGCGGGTGCCCCCACAGTCTTCACACGGCATGTAGGAGACAGGAAGAAAAGTCATCTCGAGCTTAATGACTCCTTGGCCCTCACAGGTTTCACAGCGACCGCCATGATTATTGAAGGAAAAGCGGCTGCTGGTATAGCCACGGAGACGGGCTTCCGGGAGCCCTGCGTAGAGGGTGCGGATGGCATCGAAGATTTTTAGATAAGTCGCCGGAGTGGAACGGGAGGTTTTTCCGATAGGCGATTGGTCAACTTCGATCACTTGGGAGAGATGCTCGGTTCCTGTAAGAGATTTCCAATGCTGTGAGCCAACTTTCTTCCGGCGACCGCTACGGATGAGAGATTCCTCGACGGCAGGCAGGAGGATGCCACGCAGGAGGGTGCTCTTGCCCGATCCGCTGATGCCACTGATCGCCGTGAGGCGCTGGAGAGGGAAGGAGACATCGACATTGTGAAGATTGTGCCGACGCGCGCCCTTCAGTTCAAGCCAATGGGCGACTTCCTTCATGGAGCGGCGTGAACCGCGCAGCGGATGAATGGGAGGCTCCCGCAGAAATTTTCCCGTGAGCGAGAGGGGGGAGGCCATGACTTCCTCCATGGTGCCCATGGCGATGATTTCGCCGCCATGCGATCCGGCCTTGGGCCCAAGATCAATGATCCGTGCAGCGCGGCGCATGGTTTCCTCGTCATGCTCGACCACAAGGAGGGAATTCCCCTGCGAAGAGAGTTCCTCAAGGGCATCCAACAGGCGATTATTATCGCGCGGATGGAGTCCGATGGTTGGCTCATCAAGGACATACAGAACGCCTCGGAGGTTGGAACCAAGCTGCGCTGCAAGGCGGATGCGCTGGGATTCTCCGCCGCTAAGTGTTTTGGCGGAACGGTGGAGTTCGAGATAATCGAGGCCAACGCGTCCGAGAAATTCCAGACGTTGGCGAATCTCTGGGAGGATATCGCGTGAGACAGTTTCGTTGCGCCCCGAAAATTTCCAACCACTCAAGAGAGCCAAGGCATCGGCGGCAGAGCGTGAGGAAAAACTGGCGATGTTTTCTTGGGCAATCTGCACAGAGCAGGCAATCGGATTGAGGCGATTCCCTTGGCAGACAGGGCAAGGACGGGTTTCTCCCTCCTCGCGGTTTTCAAAGGATTTTTCGGCGGCGAGATCAGCTTCCAGTTGGGAATCGAAATCCTTGACCGAGGGAATCTCCGTCCAGACTTCGCCAAATCCACGGCAGTGTTCGCACCAGCCGTGGGGGGAATTGAAGGAAAAGAGCCTTGGGTTGAGCTCCTCGAAGGAGCGTCCGCAACCTGAGCAATTCATTTCAGAGCTGAGGATGCGGAAGGCATCTTTCGAATCGCTCGGAAGTTCCGCTGGTGCAGCCTTGGATTTTTTGGAAGCCTTGACGGTCTTTGCTTTGGCGGTTTTTGTCTCCTTGGATTCCCGAGTGCTTTGGGCACCTTGAGCAACAAGGGAAACGAGGCGAGCTTTCGCTGTTCCTTTGCCGATTTCTAGTGCCTGCTTGGCGAGATCCAGAATTCCCTTGGCAGCATCTTTTTCGAGTGTGCCTATCAGGACATCAATGGTGTGTTCTTTAAATCGTTCGAGCGGCTGAAAATCTGCGACCTCAACCAATGCACCATCCACACAAAGAGTTGTGAACCCATGATCGCCAGCCCACCGTGCAATCTCGGTATGATACCCCTTGCGCCCCCGCACAAGGGGGGCAAAGAGCTGAACCGGAGACTCCTTGCTCATCGCTTCCAGCTCCGCTGCCACGGCGGTCAGGGAGCTTTTCTGTACAGGAATATGGCACTCAGGACAATATTGGGTGCCGAGTTTGGCAAAGAGCAGTCGGAGGAACTGATGGATCTCGGTGACGGTGGCAACGGTCGATTTCCATCCACCTCGTGTGATACGCTGTTCAATGGCCACGCTGGGCGGTAGGCCATCAATCCTATCAACATCGGGCTTTTCAAGCTGGTCAACAAACTGGCGTGCGTAGGGAGACATGCTATCAAGGAAGCGGCGTTGGCCTTCAGCAAAGAGAATGTCAAAGGCTAAGGTTGATTTACCACTGCCGCTTAGACCCGTCACGACCACCATCTCATTGCGCGGAATATCGAGTGAGATATTCTTGAGATTGTGTTCGCGCGCGCCACGGATTTCAATGCATTGCGATGAGGGGGTCGTCGGTAGTGACAGCGTGGCCTCTAGACGGAGCGGCGGTCTTCCGGCTAGAACCTCCCGCAAATAGCGGCCCGTATGGGAGCCGTCATTGGCGGCGTCGTTCTCGGGTGTGCCGGCAACAACCAGTTTCCCTCCCTCCTCCCCAGCTTCGGGGCCAATATCAAGAATCCAATCGGCAGTTTTGATAACATCGAGATTATGCTCGATGACAATGAGGCTATTACCCTCGGCGACAAGGCGTTCAAAAGCCTTGAGAAGGATTGCGATATCATCGATATGGAGTCCCGTCGTCGGCTCATCAAAGATGAGAAGGGCTCCACTTGGTTCATGCCCGGCAAGGCGAGCGGCTAGTTTGAGTCGCTGTGATTCGCCACCGCTGAGGACGTTCAGCGGCTGTCCCAGCTTGAGGTAATCGAGGCCAACGTCTGAGAGGAGTTGCAGGGGGCCGCAGATGGCTTCGGATTTTCGACCGTTTTGGAAAAAAGTGATCGCCTCGCGTGCGGTCATTTCGAGGATATCGTGGATCGATTTTCCTCGATGGCGGATGGAGAGCACGCGCTCCTGATAGCGGCGGCCTTCGCACTCCGGGCAGCGGAGGAAGAGGTCGCTTAGGAACTGCATTTCCACTTTTTCGTAGCCGAGCCCCGAGCAGCGGTCACAGCGCCCCTGACCTGAATTGAAGGAAAAAGCCGCTGGGCTCATGCCGGCAGCAATGGCTTCATCCTCCATGCCAAAGAGTTCTCTGATGGCATCAAAGACTCCAAGATAGAGAGCAGGGGTAGAGCGTGGAGTGCGGGCAATGGGGGATTGATCAACCAGCACCACATCGGTGAGATCCTCTCCTCCCTTGATGGAGCGGCAGCGCCCAGCGGCCTCCCCCTCCTCAGCAGTTGCTGAAACCAGATTGCGGTAGAGGACATCGCGGATGAGCGAGCTTTTACCGGATCCTGAAACACCGGTCACGCAGCAGAAAACCCCAAGGGGAATTTTAATATCGAGGAGCGTGAGATTGTGGTGACGGATGCCCTTAATCTCGATCCATTGTTCGGGCGTACAGCGCGTTGAGGGAACGCTGATAAACTTCTCTCCCCGAAGGTAAGCGGCTGTGAGCGATTTCTGTGAAGAGGGAAGCTCCGAGAGCGGCCCAGAGAACATCAAGGCTCCTCCTTCTTGCCCGCGACCCGGGCCGAGATCAACGATGTGATCGGCGGAGCGGATGACGGCTTCCTCGTGCTCGACGACGACAAGCGTGTTGCCCTTATCGCGCAGGGCTCGCATGATTTCGAGCAGATTGCCGACATCGCGAGGATGGAGACCCACACTCGGTTCGTCCATGACAAAGAGTGTATTGACGAGCGAGGCTCCGAGACAGGTGGTGAGATTCACCCGTTCGATCTCACCGCCGCTAAGTGTTTTGGTAGCCCGGTCAAGGGTGAGGTAGCCGAGGCCGACCGACTCCAGATAACCAAGGCGAGAGACAATCTGGTCACGAAGCATCTGTGCTCCAGAATTTTCCAGAGGAAGAGTTAACTCACGCAGGAGAGGGGTGAGGCGAGAGACGGGAGTGGCAGCAATCTCCGGCAGGGTGAGCGGCTGAAGGAGCGGCAGGCGATAATTGAGCGTCTCAGGCTGAAAACGCCCTCCTTGGCAGATCTCGCACGGTTTATAGGCCCGATAACGGCTCATGAAAACGCGGATGTGCATCTTGTAGGTGCGCTTTTCCATCCACTGGAAGAATCCATTGACACCATACCAGAGTTTATTGGCCCAAATTTCTTCGTGGGAAAGGTCTGCGCCCTTTTCCCCCTCAAGGACAAACTTCTGGTCGGATTCTGGAAGCTCCTCAAAGGGACAATGAACATCGACATCGCGGAGCGCACAGGCTCTAAGGAGATCGTCCTGACATTCACGGGATTGGCCGCTTTGAAACGGTTTAACAACGCCGGCGGCAATGCTTAGGGAGCGGTCTGGCATGATCCGCTCGTAATCGAGTCCGATGACACGGCCAAATCCCCGACAGATGGGACATGCTCCAAGGGGGTTGTTGAAGCTAAAGAGACCCGGGGAAGGAGGGCGAATATCGGTGTCGCAGTGGGCGCAGTGCCAGCCTGAAGAGTGAGGGAAGCGTTCGCCCGTTTCCGGATCAATTAACGTGACACATTCTTTGCCCAGTTGGAGGGCTGTTTCGACAGCTTCTGCCAAGCGGCTCCGTTCCGAGAGATGAAGCTCCAGTCGATCCTGAATGACCTCTACGATGGAAGGAAGCTGTTGCAGATGTACCGGTTCATCAGTGCGATGGATGGCGCCGTCGATCCAGCCACGGAGATACCCCTGTTCCTGAAGGAAGGCGAAAAAATCCGCCGGTGCACGGGGTGGTGCCCCGCCCCCTTCCTCATCGAATTCTGAGCGGGTGGTGACCGGAAATGTGATAAGGAGGCGTCTTCCTGTCAGAGAGGCAAGCAGCGAGGAAGTGATAGATTCGGAGGATTCCGGAGAAACTGGGCGGTGGCAATCGGGGCAAGAGGCTGTGGCAACTCGCGCCATGAGCAGCTTCAGATAGTCATTGATTTCGGTGATCGTGCCGACAGTGGAGCGGGTAGTCTTAACGTTGTTACTCTGTTCGATGGCGATGGCCGGAGGGATTCCCTCAATGGAGAGGGCCTGCGGTTTGTCCATCCGATCAAGAAATTGCCGGGTATAGGGGCTGAAGGTCTCAACATAACGCCTCTGGCCCTCGGCGTAGATAGTGTCAAAGGCGAGGCTCGATTTTCCTGAGCCGCTCGGCCCGGTCACGACAATCAATGCCCCCGTAGGGAGATCCAGATCGATCCCTTTGAGATTATTCTGAGTAACGCCTTGAAGGCGTATCCGTGGAGATTCTGACACCTGAGAGGAAAATCCTAAAAATGCTGATGACGGGCTTTGGTGATGAGGCTTACTCCGAAGCACGAGCATCAACTTCCGACAAAGTTTTTAATTCTTCCGTACGAAGAAGCGTGCGCTGACGCATGATTTTTCCTGCCTTGAATTTCACGGTAGCACGCGGAGGGATTGGCACATCAACCTCAGGTTGATTGGGGTTGCGCCCAATCCGAGAGCGGGTGAGGCGCACCTCAAAGACGCCGAAGTTTCGCAATTCGACATTTTCACCCTTGGCCAAGGCATCGGTGATATGGTCAAGCGTATGCTGGATTACATTGAAGACATCACTTTGGATGAGCCCTGTTTCGTTGCTGATCGCAATCACAAGATCGCGTTTCGTGAGATTAGCCATAGTAGAGAAGGTGGAATGCTTGGAGTTTCTCTATCACATGGTAGAGAGACTAAAATTCAGGACGTTACTACACCGCAGAAGCGACGAGTGCAAGTTCTCTCAGTGAAAAAGAGAGGCGTGAGATTTTGGATTATCCTCTGCCGTGACGTACCACGGCGTTGCGCCACCAAGAGAGAGAGGACTTGTCACGAGCATTCCAGCGGGAGATCGGCTCCTCCATGCGAGCCGTCCAGTTGGAGGCTCCGATGGCACCGGGGAGATTGAAGCGCTGGGCGGAACCCAAGAGATCGGTAATCATTGGAATTGCGATCCAGGAGTTGCAGGCGAGCAATCCCTCGAGCAGAACCTCGTGAACTTTTCCGGTAAATGGAGTCAGGGGATCTATGTCGGAACGGCTAGAAAACTGAAGCAACTCCACAAGAATCTTTCGACAGTCGGCAGCTTCCTCTCCGCCGCGTGCGACTCCTGCCTGCCACTCTTCCCACTGGGTGATAAGCGGGGCATGGTCATGGGTGGCATAGGTAGCCACTGAGATGCGATCATAGGATGAACCAGCCAACATCGCGCCATTCGGCTGGCGGTTCCACATCGGAATTTTGAATCCGGGGAGTCCCATGCGAGCCATCGCAGGACGGACGTAAGGGGCTACATCGCCCAGATCCTCAGCAATGAGGCGATGGGCACCGATTTCCTGATCGAGAATGCCGAGCAGCAGCTCGCCATGAGATGCGTTATGGGCGCGGTGTGCAGGCGTATCGTCATTATAGTCGATAAAACAGGGAAGAGACCCTCCCGTCTTAGCAGCGGCTGCCTCAGGGGAAAGATTTGTGAATTCTGTATTTCGCTGCGGTGGCCACGGGAAGCTGTAGATTCGGAAAAATCCTAGGGCATGATCGACCCGCAGCATGTGGAACACAGAACGCAGCACGCGGAGGCGCCTGCGCCACCAAGAAAAATTGGTGTGTGCCATGACCTCCCAGCGATACAAGGGAAACCCCCAGTTTTGTCCCCACTGTTCGGTGAAGAGATCGGACTTAAAGACTTTTTCTGGCGGAGCGCCGCAGGAACGCTCTGCATCGAATTCCTCTGGGTGAGAAAAAACATCGGCACCTCCAGCCGCGACGCCGATTGGGACATCCCCGATGAGGGCGATGCCAAAAGTTTCGGCGAGATCGGCAACCAAGGCCCATTGAGAAAAGGCGATCCATTGGACGTAGGCAAAGAAGTGGCGGCGTTCCTCAAATGCAGCCCGTTCTTTGGAGGAAAGGACGCGCATCCAATCGCGAGCGGCGGTGCTAGTACGGTGATAGAGAGGCCAGGTCGAGAGGTCTTCCCTACCGTCATGGAGATCTAGCAGTGCGCGGTAGAGGGTGTAGTCTCCGAGCCATGTGGCCTGTTGCTCCAAAAAATTAGTAAAGAGTCTGGAGCGGCCACCCCGACCATCCCCTGTACGAAAACGCTCCCATGCGGCGGTAAGCAGCGCACGCTTGAGTGCCTTCACCATGTCATAGTTTACAGGCCCCTGCCGCAGGGCGTGCAGATCGTAGCGCGCGGTGATAAGGCGATAGTCGCCTGGGGTGAGTTCTGGCAAACACGAGGGATGGGTGGTGATCGTGGAGGGATCGAGAGCGAAGGCACTCAGGACATTATAGGGACTATGGTCTCCACCAGTTTCGTTAATCGGAAGAATCTGCACAGCATGGAAGCCATTCTCTGCGGCCCACACGATAACTTCGGAGAGAGCACCAGTATCTCCAACACCGAGATCATGTTCTCCACGCAAGGCAAAAAGAGGAAGAAGAATTCCCGCGATTTTTTTTTGAGGGTCGAGATTCACCGGAGTGGAAGAAGCAGATGAGGCAGAGTGCATCGTCAGGAGGTGGTGAGCAAGTGGGGAATGATGCATGTCTCTCTGGGCGAATGCTTGCTCGATTTTGCGGCATAGCGCTGCTGGTTCTCCGCTCAGGTCATGGAGGGAGTTCCCATGAGAGAGGAGAAAGATGGAGGGAATCAGATACCCTTTTGGTCTTCCTTGGCGTGAGGCAAACGAAGCATCACAAAGAATTAAAAAAGGCGACCCCTCAATTTCTTGGGAGGTCGCCTTTTTTAGCGAAAAGGGGCGCTGTTATTTCATCAAGAGAACAGCGCGGGAGCGCTTGATCTCTCTGGTAATTTTGCGATGAAGGTGGGCGGCCAGCCCTGTGAGGCGACGAGGAAGAATTTTTCCGCTCTCGGTGGTAAATTTCTTGAGGAGATCGGGATTTTTGAAGTCGATGGCCTCGGTGGCGATATCAAGTCGACGGCGCGGCATGCAGCGGTTGGCTCGGCGGAAATTGGAGCGGCGTTGAGGTGTCTTGGGTATGCTCATGGTGTCTTGGGTTCTAAAAACTCTGTAAAATTATTTGGTTTCGCGATGGAGTGTGTGGCGGCGAAGATTGGGATTATACTTCCTCTTTTCGAGGCGACCCGGAGTATTCAGGCTCTTCTTGTTGCGGGTCGTCGTATAGCGAGAGGCTGGCTTCCCTTCGGCAACAGCTTCGGTGCATTCAAGGGTGATGATGTCGCGTGGCATAAAAATAGTGGTGATGATGTTAACGGAGATTGCTAGCTGATTTCTGTGGTCTCTTCCTCTTCGCTTTCAGTCTCTTCTTCGGTCAGGCCAAAGAGGGAGTTGATGTGAGGCCTGACACTGTGGTGGTGCTGGCGTTTTTCAAGCTCAGCCTGACATTCCACCGTGTAACGGGTGAAAGGAAGGGCTTCGAGGCGGTCATGGCGGATCGGCTTTTCGCAAACATCGCACACACCGTAGGAGCCATCGTTGATTCTTTTTAGGGCTGCGTCAATCTCATAAAGCGATCCTTGTTCCTTGGAAAGCATGCTAAGGGCAAAGTCGCGGTCGTAGGCATCGCTTCCCGCATCGGCCTGATGCATGCCAAAAGCGGAGGTTTCGCTTCCGGCATGGAGATTCCCCCGCGCCACGCCAGTCATGGAGTCGAGCAGGGTATCCTTGAGCTCGAGAAGGCGTTGCCTCTGCTTGATGAGGAATGGGGTGAGCTGGAGATTCTTGTTGCTGAGCGGCTTTTTAACGAACTGCTGAGCGAGCACTCTGTCGGAGGAAGAAGCAGACGAGGCGTTGGAGGTAGCCCTTGTTTTAGTTTTAGAAGGTGCTGCCGCTTTTTTGACCGAAACGGGCTTGGCAACAGGTTGAGGTGTCCTGAGGGGTATCGTCTTGGAGGGCTTTGCTTTGGATGCAGATGTTTTTGGCCGTGTTGTTTTGGCCGCAGTTTTGGACACGACTTTGGCAATGGGCTTGGAAGCTTTCTTGGGAGCAGTTCTAGTAACAACACGCTTTACCGCAGAGTGGGCCTTCTTTGCCTCAACTTTGGAGGCCACAGGCTTAGTGGGGGCTTTCGCCTTCGCTGAGAGCTTTACGGAGACCTTTTTTAGAGGTTTTACGGCGGGCTTTTTAGTAGGGGGTTTCTTGGCCATGGCAGATTTTGAAATAATTCAGGAAGGGATGTCTGGATTGCAATGAGGGAACCGGGGAGAGGCTAGTTATCCCTCTCCACGACTTCCAGCAAGCGAAATATTTGCTCTTTTTTGAAAAGCAGGAAAAAGGAGTGTTAGATTGGGGAGAAATTGGTCGCGATCAGGAGTTGTCGAAAGGATCTTGATTCCCTACGCTGCCGCTTTTTCATTCATCCCACCAGCAACCATGAAACCTCTTCCCGGATTCCGAGATCTCTTCCCTGAGGATTTTGCGCGACGTGCGTATCTGGTCAGATGCTGGCGGGAGACGGCGCAGCGTTATGGTTTTGTCGAGTTTGATGGGCCGACTTTGGAATCCGCCGAACTTTATCGAAAAAAAAATAGCGGCGGCGAAATTCTTGGTCAGCTCTATGAATTCACCGATAAGGGGGAGCGCTCCGTAGCTCTCCGTCCCGAAGTGACGCCAACGCTAGCCCGTATGGTGGCATCGCGGCATCGCGATTATCCCAAGCCGCTGCGCTGGTTCAATGTTGGTACCTGCTTTCGCTATGAGCGCCCACAGCGCGGACGCCTCCGGGAGTTTTTGCAGTTCAATTGCGATTTGCTCGGCGATGCAACGCCTGCTGCCGATGCCGAGGTCATAGCTCTGCTGATCGATCTTCTTCGTTCTTTTGGTCTCAAAGAGGGTGATTTTTTTGTTCGGGTGAGCTATCGCTCGGCATGGCATGATTTCCTCGCAGATCATGGCATCGGAGTTGATCATACTACGGAGTTTCTCAGCATGGTTGACAAGATTTCTTGGGATTTGGAGCCATTACCGAAGGTTAAGGAAAAGCCCGCCTCCTTCGGTATGGAGTATGAAGTTCTCAATGATTTTGTAAATCGAAGTGACGAGATTCCTTCGTTCCAACCACTGATCGCAGACCTAACGGCTCGTGGTTTGGAAAACTTTATCGTGCCAGATCTAAAGATTGTACGAGGACTAGCTTACTACACGGGTGTTGTTTTTGAGGCGGTTTCTGCAAAAGGTGGCTTGCGCGCCATCGCGGGCGGTGGTCGCTATGATCGCCTGTTGGCTGATCTAAGCGATGGGGGGGCCGATCTTCCTGCGGTCGGTTTCGGCATCGGAGATGCCGTACTACTGGAACTGCTCAAGGAATGCCCTGCTGCCAAGGCTCGCGAAGAAGCGGCTCTCAAGGCTAATGCGCCGACCCAAGTCTATCTTGTCCTCGCGACCGAGGAGCGGCGTTCTGCGGCTCTGAAATTAGCGCAAGAACTGCGAGGTGCTGGCTGGCGATGCAGTTTTTCCCTAGGCGCAGAGCGCGTGGGAAAACAATTTGGTGCTGCCGAGACCTCTGGAGCCACTTATGCTGTCGTCATCGGAGCCGAATGGCCGATGGTGAGGGTGAAGCACCTTGCCAACCGTAAGGAAGAGGAGATTGCTCACCCCGAGCTTGTCGCTTGGCTAGGAAATCAGCACGCTGCATGATTTTCCCCACGCTCTTCCCAATTTTTTTCACTTCTGCCCCTAGCTGTAGAAGCTAAACCGCTAAAAACCTTTTTCCTATGCACTACCGTGACTGCCTCTGCGGCGCCCTGCGCCCTTCTGATATTGGATGTGAAATCACCCTGAGCGGCTGGGTCGCTTCCCGCCGCGATCATGGGGGGGTAATCTTCATTGATCTCCGTGATCGGGAGGGACTTACACAGGTGGTCTTCCGTCCTGAGATTCATGCTGAGGCAGCCACCGCCGCCCACGGCTTGCGCTCTGAGGATGTCATTACGGTGAGGGGTGCTGTAGTCGCCCGTTTAGCAGGTACAGAAAATGAGCGACTGCCAACGGGGGCCGTCGAACTGGTGGCCTCTTCGCTCACCGTGCTCAACCGTTCGGAAGTGCCGCCCTTCCCGATGGATGAACGGATTGCGAGTGAAGATCTCCGCCTCACCCACCGCTTTCTGGATTTGCGCCGTCCGACGATGACCGCCAATCTCCACCTCCGTCACCGCGTGACCAAGACGATCCGCGATCTTCTCGATGCCGAGGGATTCTGGGAAATCGAGACGCCGATTCTTTCCAAGAGCACACCCGATGGAGCACGCGATTTCCTTGTCCCCTCGCGTCTTACGCCGGGCAGCTTCTACGCTCTGCCACAGGCTCCGCAGCAATACAAGCAACTCCTCATGGTCGGTGGCGTGGATCGTTATTTTCAGATTGCCCGCTGCTTTCGTGACGAGGATCTCCGGGCCGACCGTCAGCCTGAATTCACCCAAGTTGATATCGAAGCCTCCTTCATTCAGGCGGAGGATCTCTATGGCCTGATTGAGAGAATGTTTCAGCGCGTTTTTCGGGAATCGCGAGGCATTGAGATTCCGGTGCCCTTTCCACGCATGACGTATGAGGAGGCGATGAATCGCTACGGCAGCGACAAACCAGATACCCGCTACGGCTGTGAAATCAGTGACGTCGGCGACATTTTCAAGGAGAGTCAGTTTAAAGTCTTTCGTTCCGCTCTTGATGCAGGAGGTGTTGTGAAAGCAATCAACGCCAAGGGATTTGCTTCTATTACGACAGGCCAGATTGAGGAACTTACCGAGCTGGCCAAGACGGCGGGAGCACGTGGACTCGCCTTTATCAAGGTTGAGAACGGCGAATGGAAATCACCCATTGTGAAATTCTTTACTTCTGCGGAGAAAGCTGCACTCACGGAGCGTCTTGGCATGGAGGAAGGGGATCTCATCCTCTTTGGAGCCGATGCTTGGGAAGGGGCCTGTACTGTGCTTGGGCGCGTGCGTCTTCGCGTGGTGCAGTTGCAGAAATTCCCCATGAATCCCCTGCAGCTCAATTTCCTCTGGGTGGTTGATTTTCCGCTTCTTGCCTACAGTGCCGAGGAGAAAAAATGGAATGCGGTGCATCACCCTTTTACCCGTCCTAAAGCTGAGGATTGTGAACTGCTCAAGGATGTCACAAAGCTCGCCAGCGTTCGAGCTGAGGCCTATGACATTGTGCTCAATGGTGTGGAAATCGGTGGCGGCAGCCTTCGCATTCATGAAGGGGATTTACAGTCGGAGATTTTCTCCGTACTCGGCATCAGCATCGAGGAACAGGAAGAGCTTTTCGGGCATCTGCTCCGCGCCTTCCGCCATGGTGCCCCTCCCCATGGAGGCATTGCTCTCGGTCTCGACCGGCTCGTGGCCCTCATCGCCGGAGAGGAGTCGATCCGTGAAGTCATCGCCTTTCCAAAAAACAATCGCGGGGTCGAACTCCTCACTGGCTCGCCAGCCATCGTTGAGCCCAAGCAATTGCGCGAGCTGTATATTTCCTCCACGGTCAAGCCCAAGGTGCAAGAAACCATCTGAAGAGCCTCCAATATTTGAACATCATGCAGCCTCGATTCTTACAAGGATTCGAGGCATGCGTGGATCGCGTAGAGTATCACCCCGAGCTTCCGGCCTCGCCCGATCAGCCTTATCCCTTCGTCTATTACATTACCATTCGCAACGAGAGTAATTGCAGATTGACAATCAAAGGGCGTAAATGGGTGGTGCGCGGCGAGGATGGTCGCACGAGCGCGATGGAGGGAGAGGGCGTTGTGGGTTGCTTCCCTTACCTCGAACCGGGAGAAACCTTCTCCTACAATAGCTACCATACCACTTCAGGCCGCGCCGTGGCGGAGGGAGCCTACCTCGGCATCACGGAGGGAGGAGAGGCTGTCATCGCAAGGATTCCTGCCTTTGAGCTCATTCCGCCGAATGCCTAACCTGCGATTTTCTTGGATTTCGTGACCTTGGAGCTCAAGAAAAGTCCCGCAGGAGTTGCTCAGGGACGGATCAATGATGCTGTTTTGCAGCGCGTTGGGGAAAGGCTATAATACAGGCTAGCATGAAGAGGAAGAGCATGATGGAGGCCGTGTAGCGACTCAGTGCCAGACCACCGTGATCGAAGGGCTTGTCGAGGAAATCGCCAACTACAGCTCCGAGTGGTCGCGTGAGAATGAAGGCCAGCCAAAAAAGAAAGGAGCGAGAGAGGGCTGTCTTGTAGTAAGCGACTGCAATAAGCCCCAATAAGAAGCTGAATACGATTGTGCTGCCGAGATAGCCAAAACCTGCCGAGTCCGCCATCCAATCACCCAGCGCAGTACCCAATGTCTGAGAAAACATAATCGTCACCCAATAAAACATCTCAGCCTTGGGTGTGCTGACTGTCTCTACTGCTACGGATCCTAGCGTGCGATGCCATATGAAGAGAGAATAGAGGAGGAGCCCCAAGAGTACGGCGGAGCCTCCGGCATAACCAATGCCGAGAGAACGATCAGCAAAATCTGCCATGGTGGTGCCAACCGTTGTCGTGGCAATAATTGTCGTCCAATAGAGAAATGGGTGAAATTTTTTGGCCTGAATCTGGGCAATCACTGCGCCGAAAAAAATTGCTGCAAAAATTGTGGTTCCTACGAGGTAGCCGAGATTTAGTGACATGGAGACGGCGTCACCCGCAGTTTCTCCAAGTGTGGTAGCAGCGATTTTAATCACCCAAAAGATCAGTGTGACTTCAGGAACCTTACTGAGGGCCTCCTTCAGGGCTTCGCTTGGTGCTTTGTGTATTTGTGTGTTCATGATTTGCAAAAATATTCCGGCCTACCACATCCCTCCCTCCGATACCCATATCATGTCTCAAGGCCATTATGAATTGCTATACTCGTTGGGCACTGTTGGAAAAATTGATGAAATTGCCTAAGACCACAGCCTCAAACACCTTTATTACGGCAGTGGTATTGGCCTTCTTTCCGTGATTGATACCAGTGAGGCAACTCCAAAATCTCTAGATTTTCTCAAAGATGATTTGCTGAGTGTTTCCTTGAAGGAGCACGAAAGGATTTACACGCTAGGTGTTTCCTGCGAGGTTCACCCACCGATAGTTTTCCTTCATGGCCAGAGACCTTTTTCAAAAATGCCGCGACTATAGCGACTCTACAGATGCCCGGGCGCAGGGGTTTTACCCCTATTTCCGTTGTATCGAGGAGAGCTTGGGTAATCATGTGATCTGCAATGGCGAGAGCAAGATCATGATTGGCTCGAATAATTACCTTGGCCTCGCTCAGGATCTGCGGGTAATCGAGGCCTCCTGTGCTGCCACTCGGAAATTTGGTGCTGGGTGCACGGGATCGCGGCTGCTCAACGGAACCATTTCGCTGCATAATCAATTGGAGGAGGCTCTAGCCGATTTTCTGCAACGGGAATCGGTGCTGCTTTTTTCTACGGGATTTTTTGCCAATCAGGGGGCACTTGCCGCACTGACAGAATCTGAGGATGTGATCCTCTGTGACAGAGAGAACCATGCCTCGATCATCGAGGGGTGTCAGGTTTCACCGGCCAAACTCGTGCCTTACCGTCATAATTCCGCCGATGCACTGCGTAATCGCCTGAAGCGGCTGCCTGAGGAGGCTGGACGGCTAGTCATCATGGATGGGGTTTTCAGTATGTCGGGTGATATTGCAAATCTTCCTTCGATGGTGCAGACGGCCAAGGAATATGGTGCGGTGATGTATGTGGATGAGGCGCACTCGCTCGGTGTGCTTGGGCCACAGGGTCGCGGTACGGTGCATTATTTTGGCCTGAATAAGGATGTCGATATTGTCATGGGGACTTTTTCCAAGTCTCTTGGCTCAATGGGGGGGTTCATTGGCGGGTCACGCGAGATGATTGAATATCTCAAGCATAAGGCTCGCTGTTTCATTTTCACTGCTTCGCTTGCTCCCGCTGTCGTGGGAGGTGTGCTCAAGGCGCTTGAGATCATGCGCACCGAGCCAGAGCGTATTGAATTACTCTGGCGGAATACACGCAAAATGCACGAGGGATTCAAATCCATTGGATTCAAGATCGGCTCTACCCAAACGCCGATTGTGCCGATACTCATTGGCAGCGAAGCCAAGGCCTTTGCCTTTGCGCAAAGATTGTTTGAGGAGGGGATCTTTGCCACTCCTGCGATCTATCCGGCCGTTCGCTATGGTGAGGCGATTGTTCGCACAAGCTTTATGTCGAGCCATACGGAAGAAGATCTCGACAAGGTGCTGGACATTTTTGCCAAAATTGCGCGAGAACTGGGAACCTTCAATGATCCAGCATACACAGAACCAGGCCGTCGTCGGAATGTTTTCGATTTTGCCTTGCCGCAGCACGGCGGAGCTAAAGAAATTCGAACAGATTCCGGAACTTCTCCACGCAGCGAATCCAAATTTCACCCCGCCGTTTCCCGGTAGCGTCGTCAAGCTCATCGGGCCAAAGTCAGCCTTCGTCCATCAGCATGGAGAGATTCATCCGCTGATCGCTATGCGCAACGGAAAACCTGTGGGTCGTATTGCTGCCATCGTCAATCGATCCCACAATCGTTACAACAAGGATGCGGTCGGTTTTTTTGGGTTTTTCGATTCGGTAGATGATCCGAGTGTCGCAAAGGCTCTGGTTGATGCCGCCGCTGCGATTCTCAGAGAGAAGGGGTTGACCTTAATGCGAGGACCTTACAATCCCTCCATTAATGATGACTGCGGCGTGCTGACGGAGGGTTTTGAAACTCCGACCTTTGTCTCCATGCCATGGAACCCTCCGTATTACGCAGCACTTATCAAGACAACTGGACTGGAGAGCGTGCGCACCCTTGCGGCCTATGAGGTGCCACTCACGAATGATCCGCCAGCGCGCGTGACCCGCATTGTCGATCGTATCAAGAAGCGCAATAAGGTGACGATCCGGTCTATCGACTTGAAAAATATCGCGAAGGAGATGGAGATTATTCATCGCCTCTACAATATAACGCTTGATCGGAATTGGGGATTTTATCCCATCACGTTGGAGGATCTAATGCATGCCGCTGATGATCTCAAGGCGATTGCCGATCCGAGTCTCATCTTTTTTGTTTGTCTGGATGGCCGCGAGGTTGGTTTTTCTCTCACTCTTCCCAATGTGAATCAGATTTTCCATGCGGCACGTGGCCGCAGGGGAGTCCTCCGTTTTCTGGAAATGGCTCTTCGGCTTCAGATTCAGAAAACAACAACCTCTCGGCTCTGTGTCTTGGGTGTCGAGCCTGCCTATCGAGACAAGGGGCTGAGTGCCCTGCTCTTTTATGAGAGCTTTATGGCCTCCAAGGTAAGGCACAACATTGTGGAGGTCTCTTGGGTCGAGGCAAATAATATTGAGATTCTAGAGGGTGCTGAGCTGATGGGAGGTCATAGGTCCCGCACCTACGAAATTTTTGAAAAGCCGTTAGCGGAGAGAGTTTAGTCTGCTTTCTGGAATCCGTGAGGAGTCTGGTGCATGCAACTTCTGATCACTGGTTCCACGGGATTTGTCGGGAGAAATCTCTTGCTGCACCTCCTTGCAGAGAAGGAGGGAGGGCGTTGGAGCCGGATTATTCTCCCAGTGCGCGATCCAAAAAAACTCCACATGCAGCTCGCGGGAGAAAAAGTTGAGACGGATGCACGACTTCAAATCTGTCAAGTCTCGGGTGACGCCTGGGAGCTGCCTGCTGCGATCAGGCCTGATCTGGTAATCCATGCAGCAGGGCGGCTCTTTGGTCGTGAGCGCGAGGGATATTTTCGCACCAACGTGGAGGGAAGCCTGAAGCTTGCGGAACAACTTCCTCAGCATGCAAGAATGATCGCCCTCTCTTCGCTGTCCGCAGGAGGGCCGACGCCACTAAGCGCAGAAGTCCGCACCATAGAGCATGAAGATGCGCCGATTTCTTTCTATGGTGCGTCAAAACTTGCGATGGAGAGAGAACTGAAAGAGCTGCTTGGAGAACGACTGCTCTTACTTCGGCCTCCGATGATTCTCGGCCCTCGTGATACGGCGACCGTGCCGCTCTTTCACATGGCGAAAGGAAGGCTAAGGGTGAAGCCAGGAATGAGACCTAAAAAATATAGTTGGATTGCCGTCGATGATCTCTGCGAAGCGCTTCTGGCAGCAGCCTTCTCATCGTGGGAAGGCCGGGAGGTTTCCCAGCCCTTCTATCTTGTCGCTGAGGAGAGTATTACGGACAAGCAGCTTCTGGCGGGTGCAGCCGATGCGCTCAGATGTCGAGGAATGACGTTGCCCATGCCGCAGATGATGATCCAGTGGGCATCGCTTGTGATCGACTCTGTTCCTGCGTGGCGCGAGGCGGTGCCGAGTCTAGGGGCAGATCGTGTGCGCGAAATTCTGCCCCAGCGCTGGATGGCTGATGGGAGGCCTTTTGCCGAACTCTTTACCTGGAGATCGCGCCGAGGCCTTGCGGAAACATTGCGTGCGACTGCCGAGTGGCTGAAATCGCAAGGAAAAATTTAGAGAGGGAAAGCGTTGTCCGCTGAGCCAGCTCCTGAGATGCCATCGCAAAAATTTCAAAAATCTTCTTGATCATGCGAGAATGATCGGCTTCTATTACCTCCCTTTTTCGCCGGAACAGGCGCAAAAACTTTTTCGATATTTTCTCCATCGCACCAGACGCACTCTCGTACCCGACCCATGGCCAAAGAAATCACAGGACAGATCAAGCTTCAGATCCCAGCCGGGCAGGCCAACCCTGCACCGCCAGTAGGTCCAGCCCTTGGACAGCAGGGGGTCAACATTATGGCCTTCTGCAAGGAGTTCAATGCCGCGACACAGAAGCAGGCTGGGGATATTCTCCCGGTGGTCATTACAGTTTATAAGGACAAGTCCTTTACGTTCATTACCAAGTGCCCTCCCGCTGGAGTGCTTCTCAAGAAGGCGGCAGGCATTGCCTCCGGTTCCAAGGAGCCCAACAAAATCAAGGTAGCCAAGCTCACGAAGAAGCAGGTGATGGATCTTGTGAAGATCAAGATGAAAGACATGAATGCCCGCACCGAAGAGGCGGCC
>VFSW01005307.1_pt1 | contig 19095 bp, 22 predicted proteins | sample 5358111 | NCBI WGS metagenome assembly VFSW01 (sample SAMN11554181, study PRJNA540505) | mine drainage metagenome | isolation source: sediment from site ElyBrook_90M | place: USA: Ely Copper Mine, Vershire, VT | collected 2017 | reverse complement strand
GCGTTGCTCATATCCGACTGCCATTTTTCCATCGCGTCACGGAATTTATCGTCCTTCTCGTAAGCCGCAATCTTCGGCTCCTTCTGCTGCAGATAATATTCGTCGCGATAAATAAACATCACCATGTCGGCATCTTGTTCGATGGTGCCTGATTCCCGCAAGTCTGATAGCTGAGGGCGCTTGTCCTCGCGCGCTTCCACCGCCCGCGAGAGCTGCGAAAGTGCCAGCACCGGCACCGCCAGCTCCTTGGCAATCGCCTTCAACCCCTGGGTAATCTGGCTGATTTCCAGCACCCGGTTTTCCGGCTTGGTGCCGGCGGCGGGGCGCATCAATTGCAGATAATCAATCACAATCAGCGCCAGACCCTTGGTGCGCTTCAAGCGGCGGCAGCGGGTGCGCAGCGCCGAGAGCGTCAGCGCCGGGGTGTCATCGATCACCAGCGGCAGGCTTGAGATCTCGCGTGATACACGCACGAAATTATCAAAATCCTTCTGGCCGATCTCGCCGCGCCGGATTTTATCGCCGGAAACCCGCGCTTCCTCGGCCAGCAGACGGGTTGCCAACTGCTCGGAGCTCATTTCCAGCGAGAACACCGCCACGGTTTCCTTCGGCACCCCGTTGGGGTTTTCAGCCCTGGCGTTATTGAGCAACGCCTTGGCCGCCCCGAAGGCAATTTTGGTGGCCAGCGCGGTTTTGCCCATACCGGGACGCCCCGCCAGAATCATCAAATCCGACGGATGCAAGCCGCCGGTTTTTTTGTTCAAATCCCGCAGCCCGGTGTCCAGCCCCGAAACCGAGCCTTGGTTTTCATGGGCGGTCGCGGCAATTTCGATCGCCCTGGCCAGCGCCGCCTCGAAGGTGATCATCGCCCCTTCATTGCCGCCCTTGGTCGCCAGGTCGAACAACGATTGTTCCGCCGCCTCGATCTGGTCCTTGCCGTCCAACTCGGCATCCGCGCCGAAGGCGCGATTGACGGTAAGCTCCCCGATATCGATCAACTGGCGGCGGATCCAGCTATCATAAATCGCCTTGCCGTAATCACCGGCATTGATGATGCCGACCATGGCAGACAGCAATTGCGCCAGATACGCGGTGCCACCCACTTCATCGAGCACGCCGGAATGTTCAAACTCGGCCCGCAGCAGCACCGGGTCGGCAATCTGCCCAGCCTCGCAACGCCGCGCGATCGCCTGATAAATGCGGCCATGAATCGGGTCGGCGAAATGCTCAAAGCTGAGAAACTCCGAAACCCGCTCATAGGCTTTGTTATTGGCCAGCAACGCGCCCAGCAGCGCTTGTTCGGCCTCGATATTGGTGGGGGGCTGGCGCTGGCTGATGCCAAACAACGGAGGGTCAATTGAGTTCATCGGGCAGTCCCTACGCTTTTATGGTGAGTCGGGACAGACAAAAAACCTGTGCACAACTATGTATAACGGGGATGAAATTATGGAGCCAAAAATGAACGGTGCCGAGAGTTTAGTTCACACGCTGCTGAATGCCGGCGTGGACACAGTGTTCGCCAATCCAGGGACCAGCGAGATGCATTTTGTCGCAGCCCTGGATCGTATTCCAGGCATCCGCTGCGTGCTGTGCCTGCATGAAAATGTGGTGACCGGCGCTGCCGACGCCTACTGGCGAATGACCGGCAAACCCGCCGCTACCTTGCTACATTGTGCGCCAGGGCTGGCCAATGGGTTGGCAAATTTACACAATGCCATGCGCGGCCGCGCCGGCATGATCAATATCGTGGGGGACCAGGCCACCTATCACCGGCCGTTGGATGCGGTGCTGACCGGCGATGTGGAAGGCTGGGCACGCCCGGTTTCAGGCTTTGTCCGCCGCGCGGCCACCGCCGCACGGGTCGGGGCGGATGCGGCGGCGGCCATCGAAGCCGCGCGAACCTGTCCGGGGCAGGTGGCCACGCTGATCCTGCCTGCCGATACTGCCTGGGATGACGGCGGTATCCCCGGCGTGGCCGCCTTGCCGCTGCCACCCACCGGGGCCAATTCCCAAGCCGTCGAGACCGCCGCCAAAATCCTGCGCGCGAGCAAGCAAACCGGCGAACCCACCATGCTGTTGATCGGCGGCGCGGCGCTGCATGAAGCGCCGCTCTGGGTGGCGCACGCCATCACCCAGGCCACTGGCGCCAAAATGCTGGGGCCGGTTTCTCCCGCCCGCATCGCCAGGGGCCGCAACCGGGTGCCCCTGATGCGGATACCCTACCCAATCGACATGGCGCTGGACTCGTTAAAGGGCATCAAAAACCTGATTCTGGTGGGTACCACCGCGCCGGTGGCGTTCTTCGCCTATCCGGGCAAGCCGGGGTATTTATACCCCGAGGATTGCAATGTGCATGTGCTGGCCCGGCCTGATGAGGATGCTCCAGCCGCCCTGGCGGCGCTGGCGCAGGCGCTGGGGATACAACAAAACGCGCGCCCGCGCACGGATGACCGCAAAAGTAATGTTGTCGCCACCGGTACCATCACCCCGGAAAAATTAGCGCAATCGCTGGCCGCGCTGATGCCCGAGGATGCCATCATCATCGATGAGGCCATTTCCTTCGGGCGCGGGTTCTTCCCTTACACCTTCAACGCCCCCAACCACGATTGGCTGCAGCTTACCGGCGGCGCCATCGGGGCCGGGCTGCCGATGGCCACGGGTGCCGCCATCGGTGCCCCGGAGCGCCGCGTGATCGCGCTACAGGCCGATGGCTCGGCGATGTACACGGTGCAGGCGCTGTGGACCCAGGCGCGTGAAAACCTCAACGTGACAAATATCATTTTCGCCAACCGCAAATACGCTATTCTACTGCATGAGCTCGCCAATGTTGGCGCGAACCCGGGGCCTACTGCATTGAATATGCTTAATCTTTCCAACCCCGACCTTGAATGGGTGAAGCTCGCCGAGGGCATGGGTGTGGCCGCTGCCCAGGCCACCAACATGGAACAGCTCAATGAACTTCTGGCGGGAAGTTTGAACCGCACCGGGCCGTTTGTCATTGAGTTGTTGATTTGACCCTCAAACCGCCCGCCAAACCGCCCGTTTCCAGGCGGTTCGACCCCGAACGGATGTTCAAGCCGGGCTCGGTGGCGGTCAGCGGTTGCCATACCCCGCTCGGCGCCAAGCTGCTGGCCAACATTCAAGCTGGTGGTTTTCGGGGGCAGGTGGGGCATGATGATGCGCCGATCGACAACGCCGATCTGGCCATCGTCGCCGATGCAACTGAACACATCGCCGCCGCCTTGCAGGACCATGCCGGGCGTGGGGTGAAGGGGGCCTTCGTGCTCTCACCGGTGCGCGAGCTGAGGGCATTGGCAAAAGCCGCGGGCATCCGCGTGCTGGGGCCGTACTCCTTTGGCATGATGCTGCCGGGGCTGGGGTTGAACGCCTCGGCCCTGCCGGTGATGCCCGCCGCCGGTAAAGTGGCATATGTCGGGCAATCCGGCGCGCTGGTGCGCACGGTGCTGGACTGGGCGGTGCCAAATTTCATCGGCTTCAGCCAGATCATCGGCATCGGCGGCAATACCGACATGGGATTCGGGCTGGTGCTCGACCATCTCAGCCGCGACGCCGGCACCAACGCCATCATGATCGAGATCGACCGAGTGCGCGACCCGCAGATGTTCCACTCCGCCGTCCGCGCCGCCGCCCGGCTGCGCCCGGTGGTGGCTTTGGTGCCGGGCATCACCCTGCGCGATGCGGCCGGTATGGGCCGGGCGGCGGCTGAAGCGGCCTTCACTCGCTCCGGCGTGCTGCTGACCGCCACCATGAGCGAGTTTCTGGCCGCCGCCGAAACCCTCACCCGGGTTAAACCGGCGCATGGCGGCAGCCTCGCCATCATCTCCAACTCGGTCGCCGCCGGGCGACTGGCTGCCGATGACGCGCTGAACCATGGGCTGACGCTGACGCAATTGAGCCCGGAAACACGGCAGGTGCTGGCCTTGAGCCTGGGTTTGACACCACAGGACATTCCCGCCACCGGACCCATTTTCACCGGTCGCGGCAGCAACCCCACCCGCCTTGCCGATGTCGCCGCCCTGCTGTCCTCCGCTCATGAGGTCGGTGGCATATTGCTGGTCCACGCGCCCTCGGGGGAAGGCGATGAGGTCGCTGTGGAGGCACTGATCGCCTGCGCCAAAACGGTAAAAATCCCGCTGCTGATCGCCGCGATGGGGGAGGCCAGCGGCCTGATCCACCGGCACCGGCTGGCGCAGGCCGGGCTGGCCTGCTTCGACACGCCAGAAGCCGCCATCGCGGGCTTCCGCCACCTCATCCGCAACCGCGCCAACCGCGCCGCCGCCCGCGAATTACCCCCGTCCAAGGTACTGAAGGTGGCCCCCGACACCGCGACCGTGCAAGCCAAAATCGCCAGCGCCCGCGCCGCCGGACGGAGCCAACTGGTGCAGGACGAAGCCCTGGCGCTGGTGGCCGCCTATAAAGTGCCGGTCATCAAAGGCGGTTATGCCGCCACCCCCGAGGAAGCCGCCCTGGTCGCCACCACCATCGGCTACCCGGTGGTGATCAAGCTCTCGCACCCCAACATGCCGGCCAACCGCACCACAGGCTCGATTGCGCTGGATGTGCCCGATGGCAAGGCGGTGCGCGCCGCCGCCAAGGCAATGGACACCACCGGCCTCAGCGGAGCCAAGTTTCTGGTGCAAAAGCAGGCGCGGCGCGGGGTCCAACTGCGCATCCGGGTGGCGGACAGCCCGCAGCTTGGCCCTACCATCGGGTTTGGCGTCGGCGGTGGCGACCGTGATGATGTCTCCAGCCTGGCAGTGGATTTACCGCCGCTGAACCTGCCGCTGGCGCACGCGCTGATCGCCCGCTCGGGCGTAGCCCCACAGCTTGCCGCGCACCGCGGTGCCCCGGCGGCGGACCTGGAGGCGATCGCCGCCACCCTGGTGCGGGTCAGCCAGCTCATCATCGACACGCCGGAGATTCTGCTGCTCGACCTCGACCCGATTTTCGCCAATGAGGACGGTGTGGTGGCTGTCAGCGGCCGGATTTCCCTGCGGCAGGCAGGCGAAATTCGCACCAAACTGGTGATCTCGCCCTATCCGGCGGAATTGACCACCCATTATGAGGCCAAGGGCCACAAATTCACCCTGCGCCCGATCCGCCCCGAGGATGCCGACGCCCACGCCGCCTTGTTTTCCCGCATGCCCGCCGAGGATATGCGTTACCGGTTTTTCTCCTCGGTGCGCCAGCTCGCCCCGGAGCAGATCGCCCGCCTGACCGACATCGACTATGGCCGCGAAATGGCGATCATCGCGGTCAATGAAGCCACCGGTGAAACGGCCGGTGCCGCCCGCCTGGTGCGCAACGACACCGATGGCCGCACCGCCGAATTTGCCTGCGCGGTGGAACCCGCCGCCAAGGGCATCGGCCTCGCGACTGCGCTGATGCGCGCCATCATCGCCTGGGGCAAATCTCAGGGGGTCGAGGAAATCTCCGGCACCATATTATCCGACAACGCCCCGATGCTGGCCTTCATCAAAAGCCTCGGCTTCAGCATCGAGCGCTCACCTGACGATCATGACGTGGTGGAAGCCCGGCTGGTGCCGTAACGCCCGGACTGGCGCTTACTGCACATAACCCCCCACGCGCCCGCCGCCGTAAGTCGGGCAGACACAGCCAGCATCCACCGGCCGCGCGTGATGCAGCGGACAAACATATCCCCCCGCATTGCAGGAATAACCCAGCGGCGGTGGTGCATAATAAACCGGACCTGGCACGTAATAAGGGTAATACGGCCGGTAATAATGCGGGCCAACATACACCGGCACGCCAAGGCCAAAGCCAAAAAACACCCGCGCCTGGGCAGGTTGCGGGAGCACCAAAGCGCCGGCAGCGGCCAAACCGGCGACACCCAGGAGCAGTTTGCGCGGCAGACTGAGACTCATGATTAAATCCTTCGCTTGATGAATATCTGAATCAAAACATAGCTAATGCGGCGGGTTTTTGGTTTATCGAATTGTAATCTGTTGTTGCGCCGGCCGGCCTGAAGGCGCCCCCCCAGTGGCCCTTGCGTGCCGTTGGCCGCTGTGCTTAACGCTGCCCTCCCCTGCTGGGCGCGTGGCATCGTGCCTGGCTATGCTCGTTCCAATTTTGGAAGTGCCCAGACCCGGGCCGGAGCTGAAACCAACCCGAAGGGAGACCACATGCCGTTATATGAAACCGTGGTAATTGCACGGAGCGAAATTACGCAGGCGCAGGCTGATGCTGTCGCCGATGCGGTGATTGCCCAGCTCGAAGCCGAAGGCGGCGCTGTTAAAAAGCGCGAATATTGGGGCCTTCGTTCACTGGCGTACCGGATCAAGAAAAACCGCAAGGGCCATTATATTCTTCTCGGTGTTGATGCGCCTTCCCCAGCCGTGCTGGAGATGGAACGTCAATTAACCCTGAATGAAGACGTGCTGCGCTTCATGACCATCCGGATCGACGAAATCTCTGAGGAACCCTCAGTGATTCTGTCCCGTAAGTCTGATGACCGTGAGCGCGGCTTCCGTGGGCCCAAGCCCGCTGGCCGTTTTGAGACCGGCCGCAAGCGCGGCTATGATGAGCGCGAAGAGTTCCGCGCCCGCGACGAATTCCGCACTGACCGTGAGGAATTCGGCATCGAGGAGGAAATTTAATGTCTGAATCAGCTGAAACCAGCCCGGCCACGCGCCGGATGGCTGCGGGCGCCCGCAAGCCGTTCTTCCGCCGCAAGAAATCCTGCCCGTTCGCGGGTCCGGATGCGCCGGTCATCGACTATAAGGACGTGCGCCTGTTGTCGCGCTTCCTCTCCGAGCGCGGCAAAATTGTGCCGTCGCGCATCACCGCCGTTTCCGGCAAGAAGCAGCGCGAGCTGGCGAAAGCGATCAAACGCGCCCGCTTTCTCGCTTTGCTCCCTTATGTGCTGAGCTGAGGGAGCAAGTAACATGGCAAACGTAGAACTAATCCTGCTCCAGCGCGTCGAGAAACTCGGCCAGATGGGCGAAATTGTTAAGGTGAAGCCGGGTTATGCCCGTAACTTCCTTCTGCCGCAGTCGAAGGCTGTGCGCGCCACCAAAGCCAACCGTGAGCGCTTCGAGCGCGAGCGCGCGAATTTGGAAGCGCAAAACATCAAGCGCCGCGACGAGGCCGAGCGTGTGGCCGAGCGCGTGCAAGGCTTGGCCGTTGTGCTGATCCGCCAGGCCGGCGATTCCGGTTCATTGTTCGGTTCGGTTTCGGCCCGTGATTTGTCCGACGCCTGCACCGCTGCTGGTTTGGGCATTGAGCGCAGCCAGGTGCTGTTGCAGCAGCCGATCAAGATGCTGGGGCTCTCCAAGGTGCGTATCGCGCTGCATCCGGAAGTCACGATGGAAGTGACCGTGAATGTGGCTCGTTCCGCTGAGGAAGCCGAGAAACAGGCACGTGGTGAGGCTGTCGTGGCCGAGAAAGACGAAGCGCCCGATCTGGGTCCGTTGTTCGGCCAGGACGACGAAGCTCCGGCGACCGCTGACGCGTAAGCGACCCGAAAACCCGGAATTGAAAACGGCCTCTGCGTTGCAGGGGCCGTTTTTATTTTGCCTCTTTATTTGCGGTGTTTCCCTAACTAAATAACAATTTGTCGCTGCTGGGGGTTCTGGGTGCTTAAAACGCTAAAAACTCTTATGGACAGTATTTTACGCGACTCTATCCGGCGCGGGCGGCTGCGCGTGGTGTGGCCGGACGGCAGCGAAACCCGTTATGGCGATGGCGCCGGCACCGAAGCCGCCATAAAAATAAATGATTCCAAAACGTTACTACGGTTGATCTGGAACCCGGCCCTGACGTTCGGCGAAGCTTATATGGACCAGGGGATCGTGCCGTTGGAAGGCTCGATTTTCGAGGTGCTGGGCTTGCTGCTGACCAACGTAGGGCGCGGTTGGCGCGAGGTGCCGGTGCTGCGCTGGAATGTTCGGCTTGGTATGCTGCAGCGGCGGTTTGAACAAGCCAACCACCTGCACCGGGCGCGGCGTAACGTGGCGCATCATTACGACCTCAGTGGCCGGCTGTATTCGCTGTTCCTCGACCGCGACCGGCAATATTCCTGCGCCTATTTCAAGCGCGGCGATGAGACCCTCGAAGAAGCCCAAACCGCCAAAAAACGCCATATCGCGGCAAAGCTATTACTCAACAAGCCAGATCTAACCGTGCTGGACATCGGCTGCGGCTGGGGCGGCATGGCGCTGACACTGGCACGCGAGTACGACGCCAAAGTCACCGGCATCACCCTCTCCGAAGAGCAACTGGCCGAGGCCCGCGCCCGCGCCGCCGCCGAGGGCTTGAGCGACCGCGTGACCTTCGAATTGCAGGATTACCGGGCGGTCAACCAGACCTTTGACCGCGTCGTTTCGGTCGGCATGTTTGAGCATGTCGGCGTGCCGAATTACCAGACCTATTTCGAGACCATCAAACGCTGCCTGAAGCCCGACGGCGTGGCCTTACTACATTCCATTGGCCGGTTCGACGGCGCCTCGGCCACCAACCCCTGGATCGCCAAATATATTTTCCCCGGCGGCTATTCGCCGGCGTTATCGGAGGTACTGGGCCCGATCGAGCAATCCGGCCTGCAAACCGCCGACATTGAAATACTGCGGCTGCATTATGCCAAAACCCTGGCGCATTGGCGCCGCCGCTTCGCCGCCAACCGCGACGCCATTGCGGCTTTGTACGACGAGCGTTTTTGCCGGATGTTCGAGTTTTACCTGGCCGGCTCCGAACTGGCGTTCCGGGTCAACGACCATATGAACTTCCAGATCCAGCTCACCCATTGCAGCAATGCCACACCGATCACCCGCGATTACATGGTGGAAGCGGAGCGGGCGGTGGCGTATTCGCAGGCAGCGGACTAGCCTGCCCCGTATGAATATATTTTTTTGGCGCCGGACCAGAATTCCGGTGATTTCTCTGCGCGGCATTATTGCGGCCAGGGCCGGTTCCATCAATATCGACGCTTACACCGATGTGATTGAGCGCGGCTTCGCGCTGGCTAAAAAGTCTAAATATTTGATCCTCGCCATTGAAAGCCCCGGCGGCTCGGCGGTGCAATCGGACCTGATCGGGCAACTCATCCGTCGGCGGGCAGCTGAGACCAAAGTAAAAGTGGTGGCGGTGATCGGCGATGTCGGCGCCTCGGGCGGCTATTGGCTGGCCTGCGCGGCAGATGAAATTTACGCCAACCGGCTCTCAATCGTCGGCTCCATCGGCGTCATCACCGGCGGCTTTGGGCTGGATAAATTCATCGCCCGCTACGAGATCGAACGGCGGTTGTTCACCGCCGGCGACAACAAAGCCCGGATGGAGACATTTTCACCGTTACGCCCACAAGACGAAGCCTTCACCCGCGCCTTGCTGGAGCAAGCGCACGGCATGTTCAAGGGCTGGGTGCGTGAACGCCGTGGCGCGGCCCTGACCGCCCCCGATGAAGCGGTGTTCGACGGCGGCTACATGCTGGGCGAGAGTGCAAAAACACTAGGCCTGATCGACGAATTCGGCGATATCGACAGCGTGCTGACCACCATCGGTGGCCCCAAAGCCAAGCCGCTCTGGCTAAAACCCAAACGGTCCCGCGGCCTGCTGCGCCTGCTCACCCGCACCTCAATCGAAGCCGCCCTGGACACCATCGAAGCCAGGCTGAGCACCCCCGGCCTGAAATAAAAAAACGCCCAAAAATGGGCGGTTTTTTAACTACTAAAACAGTGAACGTGAATGGGGGGTCAGTCGGCAGGTTTTTCGAGAACCGGAACGGAGCGTACATAGGTACGTGAGCACCGGAAGCGGAGAAATGCCTGTCGAATGGCCTCCCAGGCGCGTTTACTCCTTACGCTTGCCGATGCTGGCGAACTTCTTGTTGAACTTGGCGACCTGGCCGCCGGTGTCCATCACACGCTGCACGCCAGTCCACGCCGGATGCGACTTCGGATCGATATCGAGGCGCAGCGTGTCGCCGGCCTTGCCCATGCACGACATGGTTTTAAACTCGGTACCATCGGTCATGATGATATTGATCTCGTGGTATTCCGGATGAATATTAGGTTTCACCGTGTCAGCTCCAAAATAAAACAGCCGCCGATCCCGACCGGCAGCAAAGTGGCGCGTTTAGCCGCATAGGGCCGTCAAAGCAAGGCTTCAGGCGATAAAATGTGATTTTGCGAAGGCGGCGGCTGCATCCATGGCCTGCCTTGCCTCGGGCAGCATGAATTGGAACAATTGCCATACGTGAGGCATGTTGTCGGCCACCGTGAGGCTTACCTTCACCCCAGCCGCCTGCGCCCGCGCCGCCAGGCGGGTGGCATCATCGCGCAGCACCTCAGCCTCGCCCACCGTGATGAACAACGGCGGAAAGCCTGCAAAATCGCCGTACAACGGCGAAGCCAACGGATTTTTGGCATCAGCGCCATTCAGGTAGAACGCCGCGCCGTCAGCCATGGTGTTACCGGCCAGCATGGAATCGCGCCGCTGGTTGGTTTTGATGGTCTCGCCGGTAATTGCCAGATCAGTCCAGGGCGAAAACACCAGACAACTCGATGGCATCGGCAACCCGGCCTGTTGAGCCGCCAGCAGCACCGCCAGCGCCAGCCCGCCACCGGCGGAATCGCCGCCGACCGCCAGCGCCCCAGGGGCAATGCCAGACCCCAGCAAGCCTTTATAAGCCGCCAGCCCATCCTCCACCGCCGCCGGGAACGGGTGCTCCGGGGCCAGCCGGTAATCAGGGGTGAACACCTTAAGACCGCGGGTGGCGTAGCTGCCGGTAATCGCCCGATGGGTTTTGGGTGAGCAGGCCATGTAGCCGCCGCCATGCAGATACAGCAGCGTGCCCGCCGCGATGCCCCCGGCCTGTGCCCACTCACCCGCCATGCCGCCAGCCTCGCCAGGGCTGAAACTGGCACCGGCCGGCGCGGGCAAAGCCGCGCCAAACGCGCGGCGGACCGCCTGCGCGTCGCGCGCCTTGGCCAGCTTGCGCTTGACCTGCAGCCGCACTGTGAAATTCAGGACGTAGGATTGCCAGCTTGGCATTGGTTCAGGCTCCCTGGATCAATACATGTTATGTCGTCCCGCTTGGCGAAATTCGCAAGGCGCGTATGGGTGGGGCTGGGAACTATGAGGGCGCGATGGTCCGGTCGATTATGATGCTGCTGCTCTGCCAACTGGCCGGCACTGTGGTGCAGGAAGGCACCGGCCTGCCGATTCCCGGCCCGGTAATGGGGCTGGTATTGCTGCTGGGGCTGTTGATCTGGCGCGGCGGGCCGAGCCAGTCATTGCACGATACCGCAGGGGGATTCCTGAAATATCTCGGGCTGTTGTTCGTCCCCGCCGGGGTGGGCGTGGTGACCGAGTTGCAGGTGCTGAAGGCCAACGCCCTGGCCATTGCGGTGGCGATTCCGGTTTCCACCATTCTGGGGCTGGTGGTGACCGGCGTGCTGATGCAGCGCTTATTGCGGGGCAAGGCCGATGCATAGCCTGCTGCCGCTGCCGTTTTTCCATGTCTGGTCGTACCTGCAAACCCAGCCGCTGATGGGGCTGACCGCCACGCTCTGCACCTGGGAACTGGCCTGCTTTATCGACATCAAAGCCGGGCACAAACCCATTACCAACCCAACCTTTCTATCAATCACCTTGCTGGCCTGCGCATTGCTGGTCACCGGCACGCCCTACAGCGCGTACTTTAATGGTGCGCAATATGTGCATTTCCTGCTCGGGCCGGCCACCGTCGCGCTGGCGATTCCGATGTATGCCAACCGCCATTCGATTAAAAAGCATTTCGTCCCGATTTTCATCTCGCTCACCACCGGCTCGATCGTCGCCGCCGTCTCCGCCATGCTGATCGCCCGCGCGTTGGGCGCCCCGCACGACGTGCTGGTTTCGCTGGGGCCAAAATCGGTCACCACCCCGATTGCGATGGCCGTCGCGCAAAATCTCGGCGGCCAGCCACCGCTCACGGCGGTATTCGTGATGATCACCGGCGTGTTTGGCGCGATTATCTGCACCGGTGTATTCTGGCTGGTGCGGGTGAAGGACTGGCGGGCGCAGGGGCTGGCGGCGGGTACGGCAGCGCACGGGCTGGCCACCGCCCGGATGATCCTGATCAATGAAACCGCCGGAGCCTATGGCGGCGTCGCCATCGGGCTGAATGGCATCATCACCTCGATCATGCTGCCGCTGCTGGTAAATATCTTCGGGTTTTAGTTGCCCAATGTTGCCGTATATGGCAACCTAATCCAGCAAACGTGAATCAATCACGGCGATACGAAAAGGAAACTCCATGAAACGCCTGCTGCTCTTGAGCGCCCTTGCCCTGCCGAATGCTGCCCTCGCCGCCCCCATGACCCTGCCGCTGACCGCCGGGAACATGCTGGCGCAAACCCATTCGCACGCCATCATCATCAATATCGCCGGCACCTACCGCGAGCTCGCCGGCACGCTGAACTACGACCTGGCTGCCAAAACCTGCGATATCAACGTTACCTTCCAGGTGAAAAGCCTGTCCTCGCCAAACGCGCTGATCCGCGCACAAACCATGAGCAAGGATTTTTTAGACCCGGACGACTACCCGACCACCAGCTTCACCGGCAGCTGCCAGGATAACGGCACTGAGATGGTGGGCAACCTAACCCTGCATGGCCAGACCCACCCGTTCACCATGGCAATCACCTATATCAAAACCGGCGACGCCGTTACCGCCATTCATACCGAGGGCACGTTGAACCGCTATGATTGGGGTTTGAACGGCCTGACCTACACGGTCGGCAAAAATATCCGCGTCACCGACGACATCTCGCTGAACGGCCAGCCGCCCACCCCGCCGCCGTCGTAACGTCCGTCACGCGGCCTTCGGGTTGATCGGGTGGTAGGACCGCCCATGGTAGATCAACCCCGAGGGTGCGGTGCCGAGGTTGATGGATTGCACAGTGCAGAAAAACACGCTGTGGGTGCCGATCTCGGTGATCTGATCAACAATGCAGTCAAAACTGGCGGCGGCGTTGGTGAGCACCGGCGCCCCGGTGGTCAGGCGCTGCCAACTGGCCATGGCAAAGCGCGCCGCCATCGGGATATCGCCGACGCTGGCAAACACCGGCGAGAGTTCCTCATGCTCCGGTGCGAGCACATTGACGCATAAAAATCCCGCCGCCTTGAAGATGGGATTCAGCTTGGCGTTCCGGTTCATGCACATCAGCAGGGTCGGCGGCGTGTCGGTAACACTGCAAACCGCCGAGGCGGTGAACCCCACATCGCCTTCCGGCCCGGTGGTGGTGATAATGTTAACGGCAGCTCCCAGGCGCGACATCGCCTCGCGGTAGGCTTGCTGGGTGGCGGCGATAATTTCGGTCATAGTGTAAGTTACTTTGACGGCGGGGCTTTCGGCAAGGCTCTGCCTTGACCGATGGCCGCATTGCCGAACCGCGCCCGCAGTTTGTCGATGGCGGCCTGCCTTGCGGCGCGGCGCGGCGTGGCGGTGTCAGCCAGATCGCCCTGGTCGGCCAGTGCCGGGTCACACAGCGTACTGGCGCCGATGCCAAGCAGGCGGAAGGCGGTGCCGTCCGCCTCCGCGCTCAGCAATTCACGCCCGGCCTCGAACAGGGTTTCCGGCAGTTGCGTGGGGTTGGCTAGGCGCTGGCTGCGGGTGCGCGTGGTGAAAGCGGCGGTTTTCAGCTTCAGGGTGATCCCGGCGGCGGCGTAATGCTCCTCGCGCAAGCGCCGACCGAGCTTCTCGGTCAGCCGCCAAAGTGCCGCTTCGAGGTCAGCGGGATTTTTAAGATCAACCGCAAAGGTGGTCTCGGCGCTGATCGATTTGGTGTCGCGCTCGATGTGCACGCTGCGGAAATCCTCGCCCCGCGCCCGCGCCGCCAGCGACAACCCCTCATCGCCCAGCATCCGGCGGGCGGCACGCTCATCGAGGGCCGCCAGTTGGCCGATCCGGGTGATGCCCAAAGTCCCGAGACGCTTTACCATCGCCGGGCCGATGCCAGGCAGCGTGCCGACCGGCTCGGGTGCCAGAATCGCTGCAGCGTCGTGGCCGAACACAAAATAGCCGCGCGGTTTATCCCGCTCCGCCGCCAGCTTGGCCAGCAGCCGGTTGTGCGACAGGCCAATCGAAATAGTCACACCGATTTCACGCTCAACGGTGCGCGATAATTTATTCAAGGTAATGGCCGGCGGGGTGCCGTGCAGCGCCTCGGTGCCTGACAAATCCAGCACCGCCTCGTCGATCGAGAGCGGCTGCACCAGCGGTGTGAGGGTCTCCATCAGCGCCCGGATTTCGCGCGATACCACAATATACTTCGCCATATTCGGCGGAATCACCACCGCTTTCGGGCACAGCGCCAGCGCCTTGAACATCGGCATGGCGCTGCGCACGCCGTACAGCCGGGCGACATAGCAGCAGGTGGTCACCACGCCGCGCGTGCCGCCGCCCACGATCAGCGGCACATCGGCCAGCTCAGGCCGGTCACGCTTTTCGACACTGGCGTAGAACGCATCGCAATCAACATGACCAATGTGGAGATTGAAAAGCTCCGGATGCCGCACCAGCCGCACACTGCCGCACGCCAAGCACGCGCCCGCACTATCCGGCGTGATAACATCGCAGTCGCGGCAGAAGCCCGGCATCAGCCACGCGCGGGCCACAGCCAGGCCGCACCACGCACCCCAGAGGAATCGCCGTGTTTGTTCGGTACGACCTTGGCGGTGAACACGTCCGAGAACACATACGGAGCCATCAGAGCGGGCAACTGCTCGTACAGATGTGGCAGGTTGGAGAGCCCGCCGCCCAGCACGATCACATCCGGGTCCAGCAGGGTTGAGAGTGCGCCCAGGCTGCGGGCCAGACGATCAGCATGGATTGCCAGCGCCTTGGCGGCAGCCACATCGCCGGCGGCGGCGCGGGCGGTAAGCTGGGTGGCGTCGCGGGCGGCGGGGCCGTCAGCCTCCCGTGCCAAGGCAGTGCCGGAAACATAGGTCTCCAGGCAGCCGTCCAGCCCGCACCAGCATTGACGCAACGGCAGTTCATCAGGGCGCGGCCAGGGCAGCGGCGTATGGCCCCATTCGCCGGCAATACGGTGGCGACCTTCCAGAATTTTGCCATCCACCACAATCCCCGCCCCGCAGCCGGTGCCCAAAATCACCCCGAACACCACGGAGGCCCCCGCCGCCGCACCATCGGAGGCTTCCGACAGGGCAAAGCAATTGGCGTCATTGGCCACCCGGATTTCGCGGTTGAGCAACTCGCCGAGGTCCTTATCAAACTTGTGGCCGTTCAGCGCATTCGAATTGGCATTTTTCACCAGCCCGGTCGCCGGGCTGATGCTGCCGGGTATCCCCACCCCCACGGTCGCGGCGGCGTCAATATCAACTTCGGCCTGGCGCACCATCTCCGCCATCATCGCCAGCGCCGTGCCGTAGTCCTTGGGCGTCGGCGCACGGCGGCGGAGCACATTGCCACCATCCGGGCCGAGAACCAGAATTTCGGTTTTGGTGCCACCCAGATCAATGCCAATGCGATATGTCATGGCGATAGTGTCGGCGCATTGGCAGACTTGCTCAAGTCCGGTTCGGCGGTCATGCTGAACGCAGGGAGTGAAAATGGCTGAAATGCTGATCGATGCACAATTCATGAAAAGCCCGATGCCGGTACTGCGGGCAGCCCGCGCGCTGCGCGGCATGGCAGCGGGCGATAAGTTACGCGTACTGGCGACCGACCCTGAAGCGCTGGGTGACTTCAGAGATTTTTGTCAAACCAGCGGGCATGCGTTAGTGGCGGCCAGCGAGACGCGCGGCGTGTTCAGCTTCACCATCCGCTGCCAGGTGGAGGCAACCTTATGAGTGTGGCCTTATTCACGCACCCGATAGCGCTGGAGCATGACACCGGCGAACATCATCCCGAATGTGCTAACCGGGTGCGGTATCTGCTGCGCGCCCTGGAAGCCCCGATGTTCACCGATTTGCTGCGGGAACTGGCTCCCATCGCCCCGGTCGCTGCGCTGGAAGCGGCCCACACCAAACGCCATGTCGAGGTGATGCTGGCGCTCGAGGTTAAACCCGGTGAAATCCAACCCATCGATGCCGATACCTTCGTCAGCGCTGCCTCGCTGGAAGCGGCGCGGCGCTCCGCCGGTGGGGCGATGGCGGCGGTGGACGCTGTCATGGAAGGCTGGGCCAAAGCCGCCTTTGTGGCAATGCGCCCGCCTGGTCACCATGCCGAGGCCGACCGCGCCATGGGGTTCTGTCTGTTCAACAACGCCGCGGTCGCCGCCCTCCACGCGCGCGCCAGGTGGGGGCTGCAGCGCATTGCCGTGGTGGATTTCGACGTGCATCACGGCAATGGGACGCAGGATATTTTTGCTGCTGACCCAGACCTCTTCTACGGCTCGTCGCACCAGCACCCCTGCTATCCCGGCACCGGCATGGCTTATGAGACCGGCATTGCCGCCAATATCATCAATACACCGCTGTCTCCCGGTTCCGGCGGCGATGATTTCCGGGTGGCCTGGGGGTCAGGGATTATTCCCGCACTGCGGGCTTTCAAGCCGGAATTGCTGATCATTTCCGCCGGGTTTGACGGCCATGCGCACGACCCGCTGGCGCAATTGCGGCTGCGCGAGGCGGATTTCACATGGGTGACCGAGATGCTGCTGGCGGTGGCCGACGAGTTTTGCCCCGGCCGGGTGGTCTCATTGCTGGAGGGCGGCTATGACCTGGACGCCCTGGCTTCCTCCACCGCCGCTCATGTGAAGGCGCTGATGCGCTTATAGCAAGGTTGTGAATTTGCGCCTGTCCGGGTAGTCAAAAGCCATGGCAAGCAAACCTGAAACCGATATTTCCGCAATGCCCTTCGAGGAGGCGCTGGCCGCCCTGGAGGCGATTGTGCGTGGGCTGGAATCCGGCCAGCAAAAACTCGAAGACGCCATTGCCGCCTATGAGCGCGGCGCGGCCTTGAAAAAACATTGCGAGGCCAAGCTGGCTGAGGCGGAAGCCAGAGTGCAGGCGATTGTGGCGCGGGCCGACGGCACGCTTGGCTTAAAGAACGAGGAATAGACATGGCGCTCGATTTGGTACGCAAACCCGATTTGCTGGCTGAGGCCATGACCGAAGCTGCCCGGCTGGTGGAGGCGCAGTTGGATGCGCTGCTGCCGGTGCCGGAAGCCGCCGAGGCACGACTGATTGAAGCAATGCGTTACGCCTGCCTGAACGGCGGCAAGCGCCTCAGGGCATTTCTGGTGATGGAGACCGCCAAATTATTCACCGTGAATGTTACTTGCGCGGCGCGGGTGGCGGCGGCGGTGGAGATGCTGCATGCCTATTCGCTGGTGCATGACGATTTACCCGCGATGGATGACGATGATCTGCGCCGCGGCCAGCCGAGCTGCCATAAAAAATTTGATGAAGCCACCGCGATTCTGGCTGGCGATGCTCTGCAGACCCGCGCCTTCGAGGTGCTGGCCGAGGAGGACACCCATGCCGACGCCGAAGCCCGCTGTGAACTGATCTCTGCCTTCGCCCTTGCCTCCGGCGCACGCGGCATGGTGGGCGGGCAGATGATCGACATGCTGGCCGAGGGCAAGCAGCTCTCCGGCCCAGAGATCACCCGCTTACAGGCCCTGAAGACCGGGCGGCTAATTCAGTTCTCCGCCGAAGCCGGTGCCATTTTGGGCCGCGCCCCGCAGGCGCAGCGGCATTTTATCGCCGCCTACGGCCGCGAACTCGGCGGCGCCTTCCAGATTTATGACGACGTGCTGGATGAAGCCGGGTCCGCTGAGGATATCGGCAAGACGGTCGGCAAGGACGCCGCCCAGGGCAAGGCCACCATGGTCTCGATTCTCGGGCTGGACCGCGCCCGCGCCCAGGCCGAGCACCTGGCTGACCAGGCCGCGCAGCATCTGGAAAGTTTTGGCGAGCGGGCCGAGTTGTTGAAGCTGCTTGCCCGCTTCACTGTGACCCGTAAGAGCTAATTGCCCAAACAACGCGCTGATTTATTGCTGGTCGCCCGTGGCCTGGTGGAGAGCCGGGCGAAGGCGCAGGCACTCATCATGGCCGGGCTGGTCTATGTGGAGACCGCCCGCGTCAACAAGGCCGGTGACATGATCCCCGACGACAAGGAAATCATCATCAAAGGCCAGGACCACCCCTGGGTGTCGCGCGGCGGCGTCAAGCTGGCGCATGGGCTGAAACATTTCGGCTTCGATCCCACCGGACGAGTGGGGCTGGATGTCGGCGCCTCCACCGGCGGCTTCACCGATGTGCTGCTGACGAACGGCGCCAAACATGTTTACGCGGTCGATGTCGGGCACGGCCAACTGGCGTGGAAACTGCGCTCCGACCCCCGCGTCACCGTGCTGGAAAAAACCAATGCGCGGCATCTCACCCCTGCCCTGATTCCTGACCCGATCGGCGCGCTGGTGTGCGATGCCAGCTTCATCGGCCTGCAAATCGTGCTGCCCGCCGCCCTGGCCCTATGCGCCCCCGGCGCGTTCGCGGTGGCGCTGATCAAGCCGCAGTTCGAAGCCGGACCCGAGCATGTTGGCAAAGGCGGCGTGGTGCGCGATGCCGCCATCCACGACGCCGTATGCGAGAAAATTAAAAATTGGTGGGCTGGCTTGGAAGGCTGGCAAGTGCAAGGCGTTGAGCGCAGCCCGATCACCGGCCCGGAAGGCAATGTGGAATTTTTAATCGGTTCGGTAAAAATTTAGCGTGGCACCACCGGCACCACGCTAAACCGCACCCGTTACTTCGCTTGGCGGCTGAACATTGCCTGCGCGATAATGGGAATATCGGCGTCCACAATCGGCGCACCAAAGGCTTTTTTCATCTTCGTGACTTCAACGGTCCAGGCTGCAAGCGACAACGTCGGCTGGCGTTCAGCAAACCCGGCAGTGTGGCACGTCACACAATTGGTATTGAGAATTTGCGCGTTCGGCCCGCTGTAAAATCCGCCAGGCCCCGGAACTGTCACCGAAACCGATTGCCAATTTACCTTTGAACCGCCGGAAGCCGCCCAGGCGCCGGCAGCGCCGGTGAGCATGACGAGGGAAGCGACGGCGAGGCTGAGGTGTTTCATGTTTATTATTCCCTTTCAGCTAGCTTGAATGT
>VFSW01005306.1_pt1 | contig 19099 bp, 15 predicted proteins | sample 5358111 | NCBI WGS metagenome assembly VFSW01 (sample SAMN11554181, study PRJNA540505) | mine drainage metagenome | isolation source: sediment from site ElyBrook_90M | place: USA: Ely Copper Mine, Vershire, VT | collected 2017 | reverse complement strand
GTCGTCGTCATCGACGAAGCGCCGAAACGCCGCCCACAGTCCTTCGCGCACCGCGTGGCGCTCGAACTCCTGCTCACGGCAGAGCCGATCGATGCGCATCGCGCACACGAGATCGGCCTGGTGAACCGCGTCGTGCCGCTCGAACACCTGCAGGAGGAGGCGCGCGCGCTGGCGATGCGCATCGCGCAGAACGCGCCGCTCTCTGTGCGGGCGGGCAAGCGGATGGTGTACGCCGCCGCCGAGCGCCTACGCAGCGAGGCATTCGACGAGGCCGAGCGCATCTTTGAGCCGGTCTACAAGAGCGAGGACGCGCAGGAAGGACCGCGTGCCTTCCTCGAAAAGCGCGCGCCGGTCTGGAGGAAACGATGAGCGTGCGCCGACCGCTCCGAGTGGGGAACATCTCCGGCTTCTACGGCGATCGCCTCTCGGCGGCGCGCGAGATGATCGAGGGCGGCCCCATCGACGTGCTCACCGGCGACTACCTCGCCGAGCTCACGATGCTGATCCTCTGGAAGGCCCGCCAGAAAGATCCGAGCGCCGGCTACGCGGTGACGTTTGTGCGCCAGATGGAGGAGGTACTTGGCGCCTGCGTCGATCGCGGCGTGCGGGTGGTCGTAAACGCCGGCGGCCTCAATCCGCGCGGTCTTGCCGAGAAAATCCGCGAGTTGGCGAAGCGCCTGGGCGTGAAGGCGTGCGTCGCGCACGTGGAGGGCGACGATCTCCTGCCGCGGCTTGGCGAGTTGCGCCGTGCAGGACACACCCTGGCGCATCTCGACGACGGTCGTCCCTTCGAGGCGATGCCGGTGCGGCCGGTCAGCGCGAACGCCTACCTCGGCGCATGGGGCATTGTCGAATGCCTTAAGGCGGGAGCCGACCTGGTCGTGTGTCCGCGCGTGACGGATGCGTCGCTGGTCGTGGGTCCGGCAGCCTGGCATTTCCAGTGGGCGCGCGACGACTGGGACCGGCTTGCGAGCGCCGTGGTCGCGGGGCACATCCTTGAGTGCGGCGCGCAGGCGACTGGCGGCAACTACGCCTTCTTCAGCGAGGTGCCCGATCTGGATCACCCCGGCTTCCCGATCGCAGAGATGGAAGATGACGGTTCGTTCGTCGTCACCAAGCACCCTGGTACAGGCGGTCTGGTGTCAATCGGTACCGTGACCGCCCAACTCCTTTACGAACTCGGCGAGCCGTCCTACCTGAATCCAGACGCGATAGCGCGCTTCGACAGCATCCGGCTCGACCCGGCCGGCGCCGACCGTGTTCGCGTGTCGAGCGTGCGCGGCGAGCCTGCGCCGAGCGCGCTCAAGGTATGCATCAACTACGCCGGCGGCTACCGCAACGCGATGACGCTCGTGCTCACCGGTCTCGACGTGGACCAGACGGCCGCGGGGCTCAAGCGGGCGATCGTGCGCCGCCTCGGCGGCGCCGAGCGCTTCGGCGTACTCGACTTCCATCTGGCGCCCACGCAGCATGCGGATCCCGAGACCAACGAGCAGGCGAGCGCCACCTTCACTGTCACCGTGAAGGACGCCGACGCGAACAAGGTCGGACGCGCGTTCTCCTCTGCGATCACGGAGTTAGCGCTGGCCAGTTACCCCGGCTTCTACTCCATGGACCCGCCCGGCGACGCGAGCGCATACGGCGTCTACTGGCCGACGCTCGTGCCCGCGGACGGCGTGGATCACGTTGCCGTGCTGCCAGACGGGCGCGTCGTCCCGATCAAGCCGCTGGAGGTGGCTACACGCTCGCCCGTAAAGCTGGTGCCGACCGTTGGGTCCTCGCCGCCAGTCGGCTTGACGCGACGCGTGCCGCTCGGGCGCGTGGCCGGGGCGCGCTCGGGCGACAAAGGCGGCAACGCGAACGTCGGTCTGTGGGTGCGCAGCGATCTCGCTTACGCGTGGCTGGCCGAGTTCCTGAGCATCGAGCGCCTCAAGCAGCTTCTACCCGAGGCGGCGCCACTCGAGGTGCGCCGCTACGTGCTCCCCAACTTGCGCGCGCTCAACTTCGTGATCGTCGGCCTGCTCGGCGAGGGCGTAGCCTCGTCAGTGCGCTCCGATCCCCAGGCCAAGAGCCTCGGCGAATGGCTGCGTGCGCGGGTGGTTGACGTGCCGGAGGTGCTGCTGGAGCCAGCCGCATCGCGCTGAGACCAGGCGCTGTCCGCGGCAGCGGCGATTGAAGGTCATCGCACTGTTCAAGACCATCGCAAACAGAGTTGTCGCTATCGGAAACTTCGTCCCGAATTGCGGAGTGCGATAGCTCTGATAGTTTGGTCTGCCGAATGTCGCATGGCGCGAGGGAAAAAATGAGCATTCGTGGGAAGAAAGCTTAACGACGATCGGGCGCCGCAACTCTCCGGATGCGCCACCAAGAGCGTCTCGGCAAAGAATGCCGGCAAGTCGCCGATCGAGTTCCAGAATCACACCGAGCTAAAGTCTTCCAAGGATGGCAAAGGCACCGACATCCACTACACCGGCGTGTCGAGCAGCACCGGACCGATAATGGGCTTCGAACCGACGGAAGCGATGCGCACGCAATTCGCGCTCAGTGCGTTCATGCGGCAGATGCACAATGTCGGGATGTACATCCAGAAGGGTGGCAAGTAGGCGCCCGGGGGGGTGTGGCGAATTGCTGATTCTGGGAAAATCAGTAATTCGCCACTCACACGTCGCGTCAGTGCAGAGGCGCACCAGAATTCTTCACGTCGGTCGCTGCAAAGGCAACTGCCTCGAACTCAGCAACCCCGAAACGAGCCGTCGCCGCAAGATCGAGAGTGCGGATCAGGTTTTGAGGAGCCACAGCTGGTCCGTAATGTGGAAATATCGGTCACGTGGTCGTTGGCACGGCAGGCGTTCAAGGGTTTCTAGTGATGTCCATAAAGACAATCGACTCCGAGGGCTAGGTTAAGTTAAGCAACTTTCAGTGAATAGCGAGGCACGTTCTCAGTATCGCGATCTGTTGTTTGATTGCATCGCTGGACCAATCTTGGTCTAAGTTGGACTTGTCCTCTGCCGAGAGCTGCCATGAGAGCGGTCCGGAATGCGCTGCTACAAACGGCACGACGTTCACGAATCCATCGCATTCCGACTTGGTACTCGACGGTGTGGATGAGTTTCCTGATTCCCCCGAGCTTGGTGTGCCACCATCGTTCTTGAGAAGATCGAATTCGATTACGTCCCGCCCATATTGAGTCTCTGAGCGTGAATTGAGCACGGTCTTCAGAGGACCCAGCACTTCGCTGCCCCAACCCGTACGTGGGTTCATCAGATGAGCAAACTGGCTCCGCTCTTCCGGGGTCTTCTTCTCCGAGTTTTCAGGAAACGCATCGATCCGGACGACGACGATCTTGCCCAAGTCATCCTTATACTTCTCGGTGATTTGCTTGATCCACTCAACTGCGACAGTTACACCGAAGTTATCATAGTAGCCTCCGTCAGCGATATGCATTTGTTCGACTGGCTGACAGCACTCTCGAGTGTCATTGGTGTAGCGACCTCTCGCAACTGGGCTGACGTAGGGAAACGTGGCCGACAACCGGGCTGCCGTGACGTTCGAAATGTCTGCTCCCCAATCGTCGGGAGTTTGTCCAAAGACGTGGGAGCGTGAATTTTGGGGCAAGACCAGATGAACCGTGCTCAGAAGCAGTGGATCGCCGGTTTCTACCACCGTGGCATTGAAGACGGTACCCGGGAGAACGCCTGACGCTACTGAGTCTCGCCAATCTGAGAGATTGCTGTCGATGTATTTCTTTGTATTCTGTGGATCTTTGAGTGCGACCCGCCACGACTGTTCGAGCGCCCATCCACGATCGATCTTGCGAGCTTGCTGATCTCCTCCCAACCAGAACCGTAGTGCCCAGGGAGCGAACAAACGAGCGAAATCAGGATGAGCGAAGCCCCACCCGCTCGCATCGAGGCTTCTTTTGGTCGACGCCGTCCAGATGTTGTCGAACTGGGTATCAGAGGGCACATCTCCCGCGGTAAAGAAAGATTGGACGAAGAACAAGGAGCCCACGCTGCCACCAGAGGTAGAGCTAATCAGGCGAATCGATCGGATGAAGGCCGGACCATAGTCCTGCCCGAGGTCCGTATAGAGGCCCTTTAGCACCTTGGCTGTCCACGCCGCAGCCTCCACCCCTCCGCCACTGGCACAGACCACAACCACCACCGGTTTGTTCTGGAAGCGCAAGACCTTTGTCCCCGCTCCGTTTTTATACTTCTTGAGCCACTGCTGCACACCGTCCGAGTAGGCTTGGGAGGGAACAAGTACTCCACCTTTAGGAATAGTCGCGAACCAGTAATGATCCGTGTCGGCGAACAAGGAGACGGCAAGCGAATAGATCAACACAGTCGCTAAAACAGGCACTCGGTAACGATCGAGAAAGAATGCCGCGCCGGCTACGACGATCGCGATCGAGAGGATGAGACACTCTAGATATGCGAGTGCTGGAACACCAGTGCTGCCATGGCCATGCGCCAGGAGTCGCCATCCGACGTAAAAGCTGACGGTGTAGAAGACCAAGGTGGCGAGGACTGAAGCGACCACCGCGATCAAATCGGGGTAGGGTTTTCCGTTCGGTGCGAGGTATCCGGGACCGAGTCGGCTCAGCCATCGAAACAGCCACTGGGGGAGTGAGCTCAGCGGGTCTGAGTTTTTGAGAAACCTTCCTATTGCGCCAGGATAGCTCGTCGAGGCGAAGATAAATCTCCGCGCTATTGGCGTGGTTTGCGGAGAATCAAGGAAATGCACTGCACTGTCGATCACGACCGCCCAGAACAGTGCGGCGATGCACCCTAATATCAATCCCGGTAGCACCGGACCGGACGAGGAAGTATATGACGAAAGATAAACCCGGATCGTCATAGCCAAAGGCGGTAGTGCAAAAATAATCGCCGACCACTCCCAGAACCACACAGGAGCATGAAATCTGACAGCAAACCTCTCCTCGGCATGATCCAGAACCTGGATAATCATTGCGAGGCACAGCCATGAAGAACCGAAAGCAACCCCGGAAACCAAAAACGCTTCGCGCCAACGGTCTACGATCACGAGATTCGCAAACACGCCTGCGATCAAGAATGACAGACCTATGATGACGAGGGGAAAGAAGAGCAGCAATAGCTGGAAGCGAATCAAGAGTCCGATTTGAAAGCCCAGGCCCAGCCGCGAACCCCACCGGCGAATCATAAGAGCGACAGTGACCACGACAAACCCAGCTGCCATCCATATTCCCCACGATTCCATTTATTGGACCTCCCGGTACAGCGGCACTCTATTTTGTTTTCACTCCACTTTTTCGCCAGTCGAGAAACGAAACCGGAGCGCCACCCGCGAACCTTCATTATGGGCTGCTTTCCTCTCCTCGATAGGCTGGATCCTCGCTCTTACCGTTAGCTGCCAAGGGGTCATCCATGATGGGATTGGCCTTGTGCCGCCGGAGGTACCGGTATAGTCGCTGGCGAGGGCGACGAAGAAGGAGACGCGCTTGGTGCTGAGCTCTGTGGGAGACCCCGCATAACCAAATCGCAGTATCTCCAAATATGCATATTGTCTTTGTTTTCGAGATATTGAGCCTCCTGCATGGCCTGCGCAAAGGACCCTGGATTTGGATCTTTCAGAGCCGTCGTCAGAATTTGGAACTCTGCTTGGAGGGCAGTGCCGGCCAGTGTTAGGCAGGTTTCATCGAGATTCTTGAATTGGTATATCGAGGCCATATGCCTTACGGCCTCGGCAGTCGCGGCATTGACTCCGAATCCAATCTCACCCGTAGAACTGGAGGTCGCATTAGCATTGGCTGTTATAGATGGAAGCTTGGTGGCCTGACCTCCTGTACCATCTGAAGAGCCTGTACTCGCGGCGCCACCCGTGGACGGGGAAGGCGCTGCGTTCGGTTGCGCGCCGGAATGAGAAGCGTTGGCTCCTCCGCTGGAGTCTGCGACGCGCCGCACCCCCGAACTGCTGTCCGTCATCGACACCAACATCATACGATCGCGCCCGGCCTGACCCAACGTATCGGCTGCCGCATCTGTTCTTTTCTTATGCCCTGCTCCACTGGAAGGACTGGCCCCAGCAGCAGGACTGGACCCAGCGGCAGGACTGGAGGCGGCGGCAGGACTGTGGCCGGTAGCAGGACTAGGCGCGGCAGTAGGACTAGGGCCAGCAGCAGAACTAGGGCCAGCAGCAGGACTGGCGGTACCGCCAATACTTATAAGAGATTGCGGCGGGGTAAGTGCCGGGGACGATATACTGGGAAACTTATTGTTCACGTTAAGATTCGCGTTCAACGAGGTGACCTGCTCTATAGCGAGCAGGGTCACCATCGCGTCAGACAGCCGGTTGAGCGCCACCGGATAAGTTCCGTTGGTAATAAATCCGTCCATCCGGGCTTCGCATAAGCGGTAGTACGCGTCGCGGAGGAGCTGGATGCTTGCCGTGCGCTGGCCTAACGCAGTGACGGCTTCAGCTAGGTTATTTTGGACTTGCGCTGAGCCCGTGAAGTTCAGATACGAAGCTTGGGCGGCTGCAGCGACCTGTTGGCTGATTGCCATGATCGCGTCCGGGCTCGGTTCGGCGCATACAATCACGCGCGAATCCATGTTGGCAGATGGATGTGCGACAGGTGAGGTGAAGATAGCCCGCTGGGTCGCATCGAGAAATACGCCTCGCGCGCCATCGCGTTCGTCGGTAAGCGGCTCGTTCCGATAAATTGCGTGGTAGTTCGCGCTGCACCCGGCCATTATCGCGACTAGTGATATGACTGTAAGAGTCTTCTTGAAATAAAAGCAGAATCGCATCTACGTAACCCCCAATCTAGCCGCTCAGCTAGAAGGTCCTTTCTCAGGTTCTCGGTGGCTTCTGGATTCTTGCCGAGCCACCTACCAAAAGGTCCACCATCGGTTCTCTGGCGGCTTCTCGCAGGTACAGGAGCTCTTAAGCTCGGCGCAGACACCGAGAACTCGGCTGGTGCAATCACAGGAACAGGCCGCGATTTGGTTTGGTGCGCAAGTGACCGCGCAGAATGACGGCGTCGGCAATCCGCACAGATGCACCGCGCACTGTTGCGGGTACGACACGATTTGGGGCGCTAAGCCCCAGGTCGCTGCGGGCCAATCAGACTCTTGAATCGAAAGGCTGGCCGATTGCTGGGCCAACGAGCCTATAGGACGCACGCAGGTCAGAGCGCTGACCAGCAATACAAGAATCCAAAGCCGCATACGAGCGCCCTCCTCGCAAGCATCGGAATGTCTCGCGCGAACCGTATTGCCAATCCGCGAAGGATTCGCAGAGTAAACGTTATGTCAACAGGTCCCCCTAGCAGTTAACAAGTCGGCCGAATGCATACAAAATTACCCATCTTATTGCAAGCGGAATAACGGGGAGGCGATGGCTTCAACGAGACGGCGGCGGACGGCCTCGATGAACTTGTGCATACTCAAAATCCAAACCCGGACGTGTTGATGATGCAACCCGTTTAGCAGGGCGTTGATGAATGAGCTCAATCGCGAACTTTCCTTGGATTGATCATGGTTACTAAGTCAGTATCGAAGTGGCGGGGCGGGTTGTTGGAGGGCGAGATGTCTGGCTCGCCTCGACTCTATTATTTGTATGGATGTTCGGATAGAGGAGATTGGTCGGCAGCAACCCGCCGCCCGGTCCCAGTCCATTGTCCTTTTTTTCGGAAACCAATCCATTCGCGCTCGCGCTGTGTCCACCCGGCCTGCTTCGGAAAAGAACATTGTTTTGGGTTTGGCGCGCAAGTCAGCCAATATGCGTCAGCCGCCGCTTGTCAACCAGAACGAAGTGAGCCGAGCACTGGAGGTTTATTCCAAGTTGGCAACACGCCGGCTTTATTGCTATTAGAATTAGTGCCAGCTCAAGTTAGACAAGCTGACTAAGAAGGGAGGCGGACATGGATCCAAAAGCGTCCGATATGGTGATCTCCTACCGCGGTCTCAGAGGTTTGGTTGAAGCCGGGTTGGAAGCGGTCTTGCCGAGCGTGACGGGTCCCGCCGGCGCTATAGCTATAGACCCGGTCGAGGACGCTGCGATGGTGGCTGGCCTCGATGCCGCTCTGATTTTGCTCAAAAGTGCAGAGAACGATCCTCGCGCGCAGGGCGGCGCGCCGGATGTACTTCTCGCTATCGAGCATAAGCCCACCTCCCTGTTACAGAGTTTCATGGCCGAACAAGCGGCCGAGGGAAAGGCAACCCAGATACCCTTGGAGAGCGGCGGATACGAAGCTCAGTTTGACGAGAAGGATGCGCTGGGCTGGGCAGCGAGCCTGCGTTCATGGTGGCGGCGGTACTTGGATAAGCATCAATTCCTGCCCCCTTCCGAGCCCGATAAGATCAAGAACAACGTGCGGCTAGCCATGTTGGGAGACTGGGGCACCGGTCTCTACGGAGCACCCAAATGCGCGGCGAGCATCGAAACCGCGAGCCCAGTCTACGATATATTGCTACACCTCGGCGATGTTTATTACGCGGGGACGGAGGCCGAGGTCGAAGGCCGATTTCTCAAGTTTTGGCCGGACGTTCCGAACGCGATTTCGCGCGCACTCAATTCGAACCACGAGATGTACTCAGGTGGAAACGCATACTTCCGCCAGACGCTCCCCGCCTTTCGCCAATCTTCGAGTGTCTTTGCGCTTCGTAACGACAACTGGTTGTTGATCGGAATCGACAGCGCATATGAAGGGAATGATCGGTCGGGCGGAAAATTGTCGGATGCCCAGGCAGGATGGGTCACCGCTCAGGTCAATGAGGCTGCCAAGAATGGTCAGCGAGTGATCCTGTTCTCCCACCATCAACCGTTTTCCCTTAAAGAGGACCAGGGGCCAGTACTCGCGGAATGTCTCGAAGGGGCGCTAGCCGCGCGCAAGATATTCGCCTGGTACTGGGGACATGAGCACCGATGTGTGATCTACCAGCGCCATTCCGACTGGCACCTGTACGGCCGCTGCATTGGCCACAGCGGCTATCCGTATTTCCGCGACAACTTTGCGGGTGCGCTCCATCCGCAAAATAATTCGGACGGTTCCCGCTGGATTACTTTGGTAGCTAGGAAGACCGCCCCGTCAGGAACAATTCTCGATGGGCCAAATCCATATATCAAGGGTCATGATGACCAGTACGGTCCAAACGGCTATCTCACGCTGGAGTTCTCTGATAGCCACATGAACGAAACGGTTCACGCAGCTGACGGAACCATCCTCTACGACCATCGATTGGCGTGAGTCGTGGAAGTTGAGGACGCGATGATTCAGCCTGAAGCAGATTTGCTGGCGCGTGCGAAGCGCGCTTTCGGCGGCCCCTTTAGACCCGAGATTCTTAAGCGCTACCGTGCCGTAGTTGGCCCAATCCGCAGTCAGGATGCATTGGTCGAAAGCGCATATGGTAAGTTGCAGAATGGCGAAAAACCGACGCCGCTAGAACTAGCCGCGCTCGAGCAGGCGATTCGAGCATTTCGCCCTTCGGTGCTTGTCCGCCGAGGAGTGGTAAGCGACCTTCCAGAAGAGGCGGTAACCGCCTTCCCCGCATGGCCCGGCTTTGTCGAGATGATCAAAGTGCACCTTGACACCATCGGACGAATCGATTTTGAGCGTAAGCATGGCTGCCTTCAACAGGATGCGGTCGGAACCGGTTTCCTCATCGAGCCACACATATTGTTAACCAACTGTCACGTCCTGGACGTTCTGTCAATGGGTCACCGGGAATTGGAGCGGGGTCAGGCAGTAGTACACTTCAAGCAGGACCAGACGGTGCCCGATGAGGACCCTGTGCCAATATCAGGTGTGGTGTGTTATGACCAAGAGTTGGATGCAGCGGCGTTGAGAATCGACGCGATAGCTCAGGACGGTCGCCGCCCTGTAGAGTTCGACTCGGTGCCGCCGTCCGTCGGCGAGGCCGTCGTAGCGATAGGCTATCCTTTTCCGGACAGCGAACGTAATCCCTTGTTCGTCGATGTAGCATTTGACGATCGGCGCTTTGGAGTAAAACGAGCGGCTCCGGGCGAGACACTCGGCTCAGAAGGCGCACTCCTTTATCACGACTGTACGACGCTCGGAGGCAGCTCAGGTTCGCCTCTACTCTCGATGGCGACAGGGCGGCTCGTTGGGTTGCATCGGAAGGGTAGCTTCGCAAACCGAAACGAAGCAATTCAATGGTCTTCGCTGCAAGCATTCGTGGATCAGCTTCGACAGTAACAAGGCAAGTCTCATGGCGATACGAGCTTTGATCGTCGCGATTGAAGAATATCCAGGAGCGAAAGGACTTTCGTCTTCACTGAGCAACACCAATCTGGCCGGCGATACCTTTTACGACTGGCTAATCAAAGATAAAAAAGTTCTACCTGCGAATATACGGTACTGTACCGAAGCAAATAGTTCGAGACGAACGGCAGGTACCACTCGCGAAGAAATACTTGCCCAGTTGCGAGACGTCGCCATAAACTACCGTGACACGACCGAAGAATTATATTTCTTCTTCTCAGGGCACGGGTTCTGTTTCGAAGAGCATACGGACAAGAGGCCGGCCGATGTGCTTGTCACCTCGGATTTCGTGCGTCCCGACATCTCAGGTCTGGCCTGCCTTCGACTGGATTCATTGCAGACGAAGGTGTGGAAGGCGATGGGCCCCGGCCATCACTATTACTTCGTCGACGCTTGTCGCAATCCTCTCAGTGAAGAAGACATCGAAGTGCCGGAACTATTAGGCCAAAAGTGGGGCTCCAGTGCTCAGGAGCGTCCATGCATATTCACGATGTTTTCAACCACACAACGGGACAAGGCCAGCACCTCAACCAAGTTCATCGACGGGTTGATCGCTGGTCTGCGAGGGCGCGGACGTTCCAAAGGATGGGATAAGGGCAACAAGAAGAAAATGCTTGTTCGATTCGATCTTGTCCTTCGCTATCTGCGCGATCTCCTCCCGAATGCGGTGGCCGGTGGCAACGAACCAGACGGGGCATGTCCAGGGGTGATCGCAGAACTAGTTCCCCCTCCTACATCAAAATGCGTGGTTAAAGTAGAGAACGCAACGGCCGGCGACTCGTTTGAGCTCAAGATCACTAAGGGCATCGTCGGACCTCCGCGTGACATATCAGCGCCATTCAGTGTAGAACTCGATCTCCTACCCGATGAATATGATTTCGAAGTAACTTACCGCGTCGATCCGTCTGTTCCTGTCGGCAGAATCAAACCACCGGCATCGGATTGGATCGACATGTACGACGATTGCGAGGTCAAGTTTAAGAAGGGCCTGCGGCCACCATCAGACGGTGAACTTAATTCTTTGCTGACCGTTCGTGCCCCGATAGGATCTCAGCTCCGCTATGTCGATCTTCATCGCGGCGTTGACAGCAGCGCGGCAGTCTCTACGACAAGCGCCTCAAGAGAAATGCGAGTTGGATCGCACAGCATCGAATTACGCGAACGCGGCTTGATGATCGATCGCCGTCACATCGACATCACACCCGGCAAGAACCGGAGGGTGGATTTTTTCAGGACACTGGAGAGCGAACCGCGCCGGGACAATCTGCGCGCGATCAGCCAGCGGCTTCATCCATTAGTCGCGGGAAGCCTTCCTGTGACTGCTAGTCGCAACCTGGGTCTTTCCCTTAGTCTGCTGGGCGCCACTCACCTGATCCCGGATCATTTTCTCGCCGAGCTTACCAAGGCGCATTCAATTGGGAGTACGGGACTCGAGCCGATCCGCGATCTCTCGCCCGATCAGTCATTGTTGTACGTCTTGCTCGGGGGCGAAGATGTTTTAGCTCCGAAGATTTTCCTCGACAAGGATGGAAAAAGGAAGGCCGTCCACCTGGACCCTGTCGAAAACCTGACTGGAGTCTGGCAAAGCCAACTTGCGGTCGAGCCCGGACCGGGTATCTTTTCGTTCAAGGTCGAACCGCGATTGTCGTCGAGCGTGACGCTCCATTTGCTACCCAACCGAGCGACTTTCCTCACTGTCACTCGGGAGCAGAGCGAAGACTTTGATGTTCATCAATACTTGCTGCCTGCGTACCCGGTCATCAATGATCTGATCAGAAATACGCGACCGAGGTATTTGCGGAAAATTCCTCTTTCGGCCATTCGGCTGACGTGGCAGGCGCAACAACAGTTCGCTGCACGCCACAAGGTCGTATTGACTGAATCCGAGGACGCTGAGTACTGGGCGAATCCTCTCAACGCGTGGGTTGATCCGCTAATGACACTGGTTGCCGCCTATGAGTTCATTCGACGCGGTGCTCTGGCAAGACTCGATGTGATTTCTTCAATGCTGCCGGTATTGCGAGATCATTTAGTGAACGTTCCCGACGTCGAGATGATCGCTGAGCTCGCCGGTCAGAATTACTACGTTCCCGAGAGCCCGCCCATAATCTCGGATGGTTTCGCCGTGTGGCAGGAGGAAGATCTGGAGCTGCCGATGCCGGCGGACAAACTTAGCTATAGCGGAGCCTGGACCTCGTGGCGCGGAGCGATTGAAGCTCAATTGAAGCGCGCGATTGTCTCCGAGCCGGAGGCCGGAACCTCAAGTAGCGGTTCTCACGAAGCAGGAGCCTGAAATAGTACGAATGCGATAAGGGTGATCAAATTCTTTTACGAGTCCTGATCAGAAGTAGCACCCTTCGGGATTGTGATCATTTTCTCGCTGTCATCTTTCCTCTTCCGAGTTCGAGACCTGTGCAGCGTGTCTCCGGATGGACATGCGGACGGAAGCAGCCCCTCAAGAATAACAGCGTTTTAAGTGTTAATCTGCACGGATGAATCACCATACGTCAACCGCCGCTTGTCAACCGCCCCATAGTGTCAACCGCCTTGTCAACCGATTGACAGGTTGACTGGAGAGCAGTACGCATCGGACTGCGTCATCCACCATTTTTCCGCTCATCAAACAAGATTTTTCGGGGTTTTTGTCGGCGGGGGGCGGCAGAGGTAGGTCGAAAATGAATCATGCAGCCGATCGCGTCACCCAGTGGTGCCGTTGGCATCATGATTCCCGGGCACCTCTCCCGTCCACTAGTAGGGTTGCTGAAAAGCCGCAAAGCGCGCCTAATGAGCTGATTATAATCGCGATTTCAAATCAGCACTGAGAGGACCCCGCACAATGAGAGGCCGAGATTATCGCGTCGCGACTCCGCTCCTAAGCAGAATACTCACCGCAGCGGCGCAAGCATCGCCTGCGTTCCTGTTGCTGATCCTGCTGCTCGCGGCGACCGCCCGGGACGCCGCAGCGCAGTCCGGAATACGGGATTACCAAAATCACTGCGCTGAGTGCCATGGGCTTGGCGGCAGGGGTGACGGCCCCTCACGCTTGACCATTCCGATGAACCCGCCGCCGAACGACCTCACTCAGATGGCGAAAAACAATGGCGGAAAATTCCCCTTCGATGAGGTCGTGGAGTCGGTCGACGGGCGCAAGAATATACCGTCGCATGCGCGACTCCAGATGCCTTTTTGGGGGACGACCCTTCAGAAACCGGGCAAGGAGTTCACGCCCGAAAGCGATGCCGAGGTGAAGAAAAGAATCGAATCGATGGCGCGATACGTCGAGAGCATCCAGCAGAAGTGACGCGACCCGCGAGCGCCTATCCGTTAGCGGCTTCGTTCGCCGCGCCAGGCCAGCAGTTATTTGGCGGCCTAATGGACCGCGTGCTCGAACGAATGCAAAACCCTCAGCGTGCGTTCTCGATCCATCGGTTTCGAGGTGTAGTACTGGACGCTATAGGCACGCGCGCGCCGTTCGGTCTCGGGACTGTGAATCGCGGCGATGTAGGCAACAAGTGCGTGGAGCGCGTGTTTTCGCACTTGCCCAAGAAGCCAGGCGCTGGTCGATTCCTCGAGCGCTTCGTCGTCGATTACAACCATCTTGACGTCCGGCTTGAGCAGAAAATCGTGCCCATCATACGGATCGGCAAATTTCGCGATGACCCAGGAATCGCTCACCCCCTCGGCAATTATCTTCACGACCGATTCGTCGCGCGAAAAAACCGCAATCGCCCCACGCTTTTCGCCCGCGCTGCCTGCCGGGTCCGCCTGTGATACAAGCGCAAGCCGGGGCCCGGACTTGCGGCTTGCTTTGTGCTGCGAGGAGCTTGATGCGAGCTTCGGTCGATTGTGATGCTGGAGCATAGATTTGCCCGGCTGGCAACCTTGGCATCCCAGCTCTTGCTTGAAACATGCCAACGCAACCGCTCGGGCAAAACGCCGCTGAAATCCGGCGATTTTGGTTTTTGGAGGAACATATGTTAAGAAGGAATTGTCCCCGCTGAGCGCAGTTTTTAATCTGTTTGACGCCTTTGGAGCCAGTTCGCCCGGAAAGCCAACGAATGAAGACAAACACCAACCCACCGGCTCCCGCTTCTCTGCCCAGCGGGGGGCCACGCTATTTTCACTTGCTGTGGGACACGGAACTCGACGAGCTCCGTCCGGTCCTGGAGTCCATCCAGAAACATCGCAACCGCGTGCTGGAACACTGGCACCAGCTCTACGTGCTGCACTTTGCCGACAGCCGCGCGCTGACCAAGACGGAATTCATGGAGACCTTCGGCGGCGAGCTCGATGCCACGCTGAAGGATCTACTCGACAAAGACATGGACACCTTCGCCGCCGACGTCGCACGAATCGGGGAACAGCTCGCCGAACGCGGGGTGCCATTCTCGGAGTTGATCGTCTCGATTCACCTTTTCGAGGAGAGCGCGGCCACCGCGTTTCCGTCGTTCCCACCACTAACGGGGCAGACGTACCAGTCGTTCGACAAGCTGAGCCATATCCGAATGGTCGTGCTCGCCGATACCTACTTCCGGTCGAAGACCGCCGTCTCCGGAGCGCGAATCATGGCGCTCGAACGCGAGGCCGAAGCGCTTCCATATCATTCTCGCAGCCGGTTCCACGGGATGGTCGGCGCCAGTGCGGCGATGCGGCAGCTGTACGACCGGGTCGAAGCGGCTGGCGTCACCCGCGGCACGATTCTAATCGTCGGCGAGAGCGGCACGGGCAAGGAGCTGGTAGCGCACGCCATCCATGAATGCGGCCCGCAGCCGGGGGCGCCGTTCGTCGCGCTCAACTGCGCGGCTGTGCCCAAGGACCTGATCGAAAGCGAGCTGTTTGGATACAAGCGCGGCGCGTTCAGCGGAGCGAACGCCGAGTACCTGGGGCTGTTCCGCGCGGCTGACGGCGGAACCCTGTTCCTGGACGAGGTCACGGAGATGAGCGCCGACACGCAGAGCAAGCTGCTGCGCGCCATTCAGGAGCGCGCGGTGCGTCCGGTGGGCTCGACCAGAGAGGTTGCAGTGGACGTGCGCCTGATCGCCTCGACCAACCGCGATCCCCAGGAGGAGGTGAAGGCCGGGCGCCTTCGAGACGACCTCTACTACCGTCTTCAGGCGGGCGTGATTCATATACCGCCGCTGCGGGAGCGGCTTGAGGATGTTGCGCTGCTGGTCGAACATTTCATTGAGCTCTTCAACGCAAGGCAGATGCGCGGAGTTCCGGTCACGGGGGCCGAGGACGAAGCGATCGGGTCCATGCGGCGGTATTCGTGGCCGGGCAACGTGCGCGAACTTGCCAACGCGATCGAGACCGCATTCACCTTCAGCCGCTCGCCCGTGATCCGATTGCAGGACCTGCCGGCGTCGATCGCCGGTTCGCGCGCCGCCGAACGCGTTCCCGTCGCCAAGGGAAATCCGGTCGGCAGTTTCGCCGATGCCGAGCACGCCCTTATCCGCCGCGCACTCGATGCGACCGAAGGCAACAAGGTGCAGGCAGCCAGGCTGCTGAAGATCTCCCGCAAGAAGCTGTACGCCAAGATCGTGAAGTACGGAATCGAATGATCAGGCTCGCGGCAGACGCGCTTCACCCTGCCAGATAGCGGTCAGGGCGCCGTCCTGGTCAGACCACGTGTAACGCGCGCGTCCGCCGAAAGCTTTCTGCAGTTCGCGGGCGATACGATGCGCGAGCTTTTGCGACGTGGTCAGCACCTCGAGCGTCGCGCCGTCCCATTTGCTGGAGACAATTCGCCGCTCGGGCTGAGTGAATTCGGCGCGCCGTTCGACGTTGGCGATCCGCGAGCGGATCGCGTCCAGGTTTGCGCTTGCTTTCGCGCCGCGCACCAACACCCGGCCGAAGTACTCGCCACTTTTCGCCTGCTTGCACGCCGGGCAGATAGTCCATGCCGCCGCGTTGATTAGTTTCGCCGGCAGCGGCCGATTGCGCCGCCAGGTTTTGGCCGTATAAATGCTCCCACAGCTGTCGCAAACGGAGGGATCTTCGGGCGCGCGCTGCTTCTGTGCGACGGGCGGGCTCATGTTGGAGCGCGTGCCGCGGCGGTCGAGGCTGCGGGTGAGTCCCTTGCGTGGGGTGTTGCCGGTGGTCCGTTGCTTCATTCGATTCCCCTTCGCGTTCGGTTTCTCCTCAGCCGGCCCTTAGCCGTTCATGATCTTGTTGGTTCCGGCAACGACCAATAAGAACGCCCTTAGCAGATCACTGGTGGTGACGATGCCGACCAGCTTGCCGTCGGCGACAATCGGCAGTCCACCGATCTTGTGCTTCAGCATCAGGCGGGCCGCGTCTTCCACCGTGTTATGCGGCGCGACGGTGATGAGCTCGGTGCGCATCGCCGCATTCACCCGCGTCGATCCCAGGTAGCCCATGTGCTCGCGGATATCGCGCTCGGTGAGGATCCCGACCAGCCGCCCGTCCTCGACCACCGGCAAACGCCTGAACCGGCCGTCGTCCATAATGGCCTTTGCGTTCGCCAGCGTGTCATCAGGGTTGATTACGATGGGACTCGAGGTCATCAGGTTGACAATCTGCATGGTTGTCCTCCGACGCAGCCAGTTGACGAGAGTGCAATTCGCTTGCCATCGGCGGCTAAGCGTCGATGGCGCTTACTGCAATGAAGGTGAAGGCTTTTCTGAGCCGCAGGCTGAACGCCCCCCCTGTCTCGCCCTGCCCGTCAGCCGCATCGAGATTCGCGAAATGACGCGAACCGATACATCTTCACGATCGATGCAAAGCTTCGCCAACCTGAGTGCCTGCCGGAGCAGCGCGGCTCCTGAATGACTCCTGGGCGTTATTCCTGTTTTGATTCCTGTTTCGAGCCAAGCAGCTTTTGAAGTGATTGGAACGTCAGTTGACTGCCAGATGCTCTCTTAACAATGCTTTAGTACAGAACTTTCTGAGTGCTGCGATCGGATACAGGTCAGCGCGGTAGCGATCGAATCGTCATTGCGAACCGCGAAGAACTAAACTCGTGGGATGGCACGGCATTCGCTTGTAGAATGAGTGCGGTGGCACGCCTGACCACGAAGGAGCACATTGTTATGGCATATCCATTCCGCAGGATTCTTTGCCCGGTGGATTTCGACGATAACTCGATGCAAGCGCTCGATACGGCCGCGAATTTCGCCCGCGAGAACGACGGCACTGTATTTGTCTTGCACGTGGTTCCGATGATCATCGCGCCGACGGGAATGCCGGTCTATGTTGACCTCTACAAGGGGCAGGAAGAGACTGCTCGCGCCAAGCTGCTCGAGATCGCACACAAGCGGCTGGCCGGAATCAAGTACGAACTCCTGACCCATACCGGCGAGCCGGCCGGCACCATCTTAAGTGCCGAAAAGAAGACCAGCGCCGACGTGGTCGTAATGGCCACGCACGGGCGGCGAGGCTTCAAGCGCTTTTTCCTTGGCAGCATCGCCGAAGTCGTCTTGCGCGAATCCGCCTGCCCGGTGCTGACCGTGCGCTGCACTCCAGCGCAAAGCGACCTGGTCGGCACCTGGATGACGAAAAACCCGGTCACCGCGACTCCGCACGAGAAGCTCTCCGCCATCGCAACCAAGATGCACTTGGGAGGCTTTCGATGCGTGCCGATCCTCAATGACGGCGTCCCGGTCGGAATTGTGACCGACCGCGACATCCGCCAGCACACCGGCTCCCTGGATCAAACCGAGGCGTGCAAGGCGATGAGCGAAGTGCTGATAACGGTAACGCCGTCGACCGATATTCGGGAGGCTGCGCGCCTGCTGCGCGAGCGGAAGATCGGAGGGCTGCCAGTGCTGGTAAATGGCAAGCTGGCCGGCGTGATAACCACCGGCGACGTGCTCGAGGCGCTGACCACACGAGTCTGAGCCGGCAAGCAGCCGGGAACGATGCGCGGGCCCGGGTGAAATGATGGAACCATGCCCGACGCCGAGGCCTGACGGAGATCGCGCCGGTGGCGTCTCGGCGCTGGTCGAGGCAATGATGCGCACGGGGTTCTACCCGGACTCGCCCGCTCGGGTAGAACTCAAGCAGACGCACATATCTTACGTCTTTGTCGCCGGAGAAACGGTCTTCAAGGTCAAGAAGCCGGTTCATTTCGCATTCCTGGACTGCTCCAGGCTCGCTCAGCGGTTCCACTACTGCACCGAGGAGGTGCGCCTCAACGCGCGCCTTTCGCCGCGCGTGTATCTCGGCGTGTTCGCGATTCTTAAGCGCGCGGACTGCTTCGTGCTCGGACCCGAGGTTCGCGTGGAGCATCCCGAAGCCGTCGAGTACGCGGTCACGCTGCGCCGGCGGCCCGCCGACCGCAGGCTCGAGCGGCGGCGTGCCGCGGGCCAGGTGCAGCCCCGCACGATTCGCGCGATTGCGGCGCTTATCGCGGAATTTCACGCGCGCGCGCCGTCGAATCGTGGATGGACCTACGGTTCAGCCGCGGCAATCTGGCGCGGCGTGATCGAGGACATCGCGCAGAACCAGGATTTTATCGGCCACACGCTTCGCCAGGACCAGTTCACGGCGATCGACGCCTTCTGCCGCGCCTTTATCACGGCTCATTGGCGGCCATTGAATGAGCGGGCGCGCGCGGGCCGCGTGCGCGAAGGCCACGGCGATTTGCGCGCCGAGCACATCTGCATTACGGGCAACCAAAACGAAATCGATGTGATCGATTGCGTCGAGTTCAGCGAGCAGTTGCGCTACGGCGATGTCGCTTCGGAGATCGCATTCCTGGCGATGGACCTCGAGCGCCTCGGCGCGGCTGGGCTCGCCGACGAGTTGGTCGAGGCCTACGCCGCGATCGCCGGCGACGAAGAGCTTGCGCTGTTCGTCCCGTTCTACAAG
>VFSW01005305.1_pt1 | contig 19100 bp, 27 predicted proteins | sample 5358111 | NCBI WGS metagenome assembly VFSW01 (sample SAMN11554181, study PRJNA540505) | mine drainage metagenome | isolation source: sediment from site ElyBrook_90M | place: USA: Ely Copper Mine, Vershire, VT | collected 2017 | reverse complement strand
CGGCGCGAACCTGTACGGCGCGGACCTGTCCGGCGCGAACCTGTACGGCGCGAACCTGTACGGCGCGAATTTACAAAAACCGACGCCGGAAGAAATCATGCGCCTGGACGAAGTGCGCGAAATCGTCCTGAAGAAACCGGAGCGCCTGAAGATGTCGTCCTGGCACTCCGGCAACTGGACGGCGGATCACACGCCGCAAGAGGAACACTCCTGCGGCTCGGCGCACTGCATCGCAGGCTGGCTGCAAGCCCTCTGCGACGACAAGGAGGTGCGCCAGATGGACCCGCAAGCAGCGGGCGCCAAACTCGCGCCCTCGGCTGTCTACATGTTCACGCAGAGCGACGAGAAAGCCATGCGCTGGCTGAAGGATCGCGGCTACGCGAAGCTGGCCGAAACCGCTTCGTCCTCTTAGGAACAGGAGACACGAACATGGAAGCAGTGATGGTAAACGGTAGCCCGGTCGATTACAGCCCGCTCCCCGAGCATATGCAGGACGGGATGCGCCGCTACATCGAGAACGGCATCGAGGGCGGCAGTTTCATGATGGCCGTGCTGTGCAACGACCTGATGGGCGCTATCGTCGTGGTCGACCGGAAAGGAGATAAGCGTGAGTTTGACTGACACGGCGAAGCATTTTTGGACTTGCTACTGCGGCGCTGGCAACGGGCCGAAGAAGAACGGGACTGGACGCGCAACCTGCTGGTTCTGCAAACGACGGAGAACACGCTAAATGAAAAAGATAAGCGCACCTAACAGCCAGCGGACGAAGTATCCGAAGCGCGGCCCGGTCGTGATGCCTGTCCAGCCGCCCTTTGAAGTCCTGTGCTACATGGCTGGCGATCCATTGATCTTGGCCGGGAGCGATGAGGCGCATTACCGCAGCGTCTACCAATCGGTGCGATTGTCGCTGATCCGATGGAGTAAACGAAAATGACCGAGCGCACCGCTGCCCGAGATAAGCTCCACACCGCAGCGTCTTTAGCTGATGTGCTGGAGAAGGACTACTCGCTCGCTTACGGCCAGACACTTTTCCTCTCCGGGCATGAATGGGGGCTGGTTGTAGCTGCGCTCCGCTCGGAGATAGGCGAGCCGAACTTGATACACGGCCTGAAGGAAGCGCAGAAGATCATCGGGACCGGCAACGCCAGGTCCGACTGGTTCTCAATCGAGAAGCGAATAACCGAGATTGATCCGAAGGCCGGAACCTACCCCGCCGAGGGCGGCGCAGCAGTGCCTTTGGCTCCGGCTCCGAAAACGGCGAAGCAAGAGGGGCACTACATCGTCACATCGTTCGTCTATCCACCAATACCGGACAGGAATTTCGACTGGCAGGCCACGCTGCGCGACTACGACGGTGCTCCGGACTCCAGGGGGCCATGTGCCTGCATAGGACGCGGCCCAACGGAAACTGCGGCTGTGGCCGAGTTGCTGTGCCAGATTGATGAACTCGAATCTGAGAAGAACTAGCCATGATCGCTTGGTGGCTGCTGTTGATCCCCGTGGTGATTATCTGCTACGTGGCCTACCACCTTTATACGCATGAGGGGTACTGATGGGGCTAGAATCTGATAAGGACGACGCACCTACGCCGCTGTCGGATGCGCTCGATGCAAAACTCGGGGGATTTGAGGCGTTCCGCGAACTCGCCCGCACGCTTGAGCGAAGGCTTGCCTACGCCAACAGCCGCAACGAAGCCGAGTTGAAGGCTGACCGGGCGGTGACTGCGGCGCTGTCCGCAACACGCGAGTCCATCCTTGAGGAAGCGGCGAAGAAGTGTGAGGCGTTCTGCTATAAAGGAAAGGACGACACGGCGACCGGAGTAACAGCATATTTTCTGGAGCCAACGTCTAACCTTGAGAACTTAATCGGCTGCGGATACGCCGCCATAATCCGCGCCATGAAGAACGCATCTTCTGACGACCGAGCCGCCGGATGAGACTCGGCGGCGTCATTCCGTGGATCGGCTTCCGTCGCGCGAAGGTTCCCTGCGAAGTGGCGGCGGAAATGGGCCTCAAGCAAGCGCCTCTGGTAGAGGGATCAATGAACGAGGTTTGGGTCGAGACATTCGACATCGAGTGGTTCAACTGTGGAATCACTCTTGCGATGAAAGCAGCGGTTGATAAGAGACGAGTCGAACCATGAGCGAGGACTACGGGATTTTCTGCGAGTGCGATATAGATGGCTATTCGTCGTTTTGCACGGTGACGCTCCGCAAGGCCAAGAAGGGGCACAAGTGCGACGAGTGCCACGGCCCCATCGTCCCTGGCGAAACCTACGAATACGCCGCAGGCAAACACGACGGTGATATGTGGTACTCGAAAACGTGCCCGCGATGTCTCGCGTTGGTGGACTTTATAAAGGCGCACGTACCATGCTTCTGCCGCGTGTACGGTGGACTATTCGAGGACGAGAGCATGCCTGAAATGGTCTATCAAGCGAGCCACACGCCCGGCTTCGCGTTTGGCATCAAGCGCAGGATCGTGGCAATCAACAAAGCGAAAGATAGTGCGTCGTCGTACGTACAGGAGAGCCACAAATGAAATGGATTCTCTACCGTTGGATCATGCGACTGGCGCACCGTCACGACTGGCACTATGCGCCGCCTCTCTATCCCGAGGGCGACACGATGCTCTGGTGCCGGTGGTGCGGCTTTCGTCAGGTCATCAAGAATGGTACGCCATCCATTAGCACGCATTGCCCTCAGGCAGACGCCGCCGTCAATTCGCCGTCTGGAGATAAGACGCCATGAACCTGACCGAGCAAGAGGTTGTGGAACTGTGCCGACGCTATTGGAATCCAGCGCACAATGAGGCGTTCAAGGATATGCCCGCAATGCTTCAGGAGGTCTATCGCCTTGGACAAGCGGCGCGAGCGGAAGGAGACGCCAAAGACGCGGCGCGTTACCGTGCGGTCAAGGCTTGCGACTGGATCGGCTTGTGCGTGGACGGTCAGGAGTTCATCGGGATATCGAATATCAACGCCTGGGCTGATGCACGGCTCGGTATGAACTCGAAGCCTCCAAAATGAAACGCATCCGCTACGCGCTGATGGTCGTCTTCAACTGGATGCAAGGCTGCCGTTTCTTTTGGGTCGAGACGCCAGGATCGCCAGCAGGCCGCTACCTGGACATGACCGAGCCGTGCTGCCCGTACCCCTTGCGCTTTGATTGGAGCGTGCGGGCGTGCGTCAAGGCAGGCGACTGCGGGTGCGTTAAAGGGATCGCTGCCGCAGACGGCGTAAAGACAAAGGAGAAGGCATGACGAAGCGTTGCGAGAACGAGGTCCAGCGTGCAATCCTGGCCGAACGCGAAGCTTGCGCGAGACTGATGTGCGTTCTTTGCCGGCATGAAATTCCTCTGCACGGTGACTTTCACATCATCGACAGAATTACGGATGGGCCAAAGGAGGGAGAACCAATCCCTATTGAGCGGCAGATCAATCCTCCGGTGGCGATGGCTTGCCACGGGAAAGTTATTCGTGATCGTTCGTCCGCTGCCGCAGACGGCGTAAAGACAAAGGAGAAGTGATGACCGAAATATCGGGGTTTTATGCACAGCCAAGTGTAATAGGCAGTTTCTCGCTTGACCCATCTTTTCAGGTGCGCTTCAACGTGCCGCATTACCCCTGCTGGTTCTACCGGATGATGCAGCGCGCACTGCTCGGCATCTATTGGAGGAAGGCATGACCGACTCGCGTACTCTGGACACGGCGAACTACCTTCCGCGCCCGCCGTGGATGAGCAAGAAGCACCGCGAGTACCTGCAACGCCTGATGGTCCGCAGAGGGATTTTGGTTATCCGACTCTGCACCACGGCGCAGCGCGACAAGCATGAGATTCAAAAGGAAGCTGACGCGCTCGAATGGGCTATCGCGAAGCTGTCTAAGCCATGAGCGCCACTACCCTGAATACGGCGAAGAAATAGAGTGCCGCTTAGTTCCTCAGATCCGTCGCCCACTTGATTCTGAGCCTACGGCGCTCTTTGGCTTCTGGAGTTAGTGTTTTTGCGCCCATGTTCATAATATAAGGTCATTTACTTGATGCAAGTTTATCTGAAAACCTCAGTGCCAAAGGTTGCTTCTGCGCCCATTCGCGGGCGTTCGTCAGGTCCGTTATTGCCTGATCGCCTTGGTTAAGGACTCCGAGAACGCCTTGTCTAAAGTCTGATACTGCTCGATCAACGGCGGCTGAGTCGTAGCAGGTTTTAGCAGACTTTCCGGTAACTGCGGCGAAGGCGGACACGCTGCCGCGATTGGCACCTGTACCGGACCTTGCGCGCAGGCTGGCAAGAGCAGCAGCGTACCGGCCAGCAAGAGCAGTTTGATCCTTCTTGTTTGCATCGTCCTTCTCCTTTGCTCGTTTGTCATCTGTGGCCTTCTGGGCGGCCGCCTTGGCGTTCTGGGCGTCCCCGGCTACCTTGACCCCTGCCACGAAGTCCAGACGCGCCGTGCGCTCGCTGGCAGCGTCTGCCTTGGCCCCCACGTAGAGTTTGGCCAGCAGGCCATCCCCGGCCACGGCTATGGCCAGCAGGATCGCTAGGATGATCGTGGGGGAGGGCATCACGCCGCCGGCGGAGTTGGAGGCGTAGGGTGCCCCTTGAGTTGGGCGATCTTCGCCGCGAACCACTCCTCGACCTTGTCCCACTCCTGCTCAAGCCACGTGCCGCCGGCCGCGAGTTCGGCTTCGAGCTTCACGATCTCGGCTTTGTGGCCGTCAATGAGGGACTGGTACTTTTCACGAAGCGTTGCCATGTTTTTCTCCTAAGTTAGTCCTTCCATGCAAAGGTTACGCTCTTTCTGCCTGCGTCTGGTAAGGCCGGGGAATGTTACGCCGCCAGCGGTATCGAATTTCAGCAAGTGGTCGCAAGCCTCTTTCGTCCTTCCCGCGTTCAGCAGGGGCGCGATATTGCGACAGTAGCGTCCAGATCCTTCGTTGTACGCAAAGTCGGTCATCGCGGCCTTTCGGGGCGCGGGAAGGTCTGGTTTGGTGCATTTGTCCACTTCTGAGCCGAACTCGTAGAGCCTGCCTTCGAGCATGACGCTGCATTCGGCAAGCGTCTTGTGATCGCACATATTCACGCCACGAGTTTCCCCGAAGCAGATAGTTGGAACGCCGGTAACGTCAGGGTAGGCGTTCTGCCGCACGCCTTCAGCCGCAGCGGTGAAGCCTAGGCATATCGTGATCCATGCGGCCTTCTTCCGGTGTTCTTCAGGAATCACTTGTTGGCTCTTTGGGCTTCTGGTCGAACAGTCTGCCGATTATTCCGCCAACCAGCACGATCATTGCCGCGCCGTGAAAGGATACCGTTACCCACGGAGGAAAGGTTGCTCTCAGGTCATCTGGAATGGCGATCCAGCCCCCCATCATCGCGGTGGCTAGGGTCATCGCCTGTACGCTGAACCAGCGCCATGCCCTTCGCCAGTCGTCTAATAGCCTCACAGTGGGCAGAATCCAGGGGCTGGCTGCGGGGCGCGGGCGCAGTAGTAGGCTGCATCGAACGCGGCGCAGCCCTGCAAGCTGAGGAAGAGGATCAGCACCGAGAGCCTCATCTCCAGCTACGGTACAGGTGAAGATCGTTGTAGCCGCTGAACTGGCCGAGCAGGAATACGAGCAGAAGCACGCCGACAATGGCGAGTGCTGGCATGTGGATCGTAGGGGGCAGGAACGTCGTGATGACGTAGTGGAAAGCCCATCCGACGATGACGACGAAAAGAACGATGAAAAGCAGGTCGATGATGGTCATGATTTATTTCTTTCTTTGGATATGTCTCCGTGGTCCCATTTTTGGCCGGGAATCTCTGCGATTTTGATCATGGCTGCGGTAATGAGGTTACGCATTTCATGGTCAAGCGTTCGTTGCGCAGTCCACTTGGCATCATTTTCGTCCCGCGTGATGTACTTCCCAAGAACGGCGTCGTTAAGGTTCTTTAGATCGGCAGCGACACGATCCACGCTGGTACGCATTCCGTTCAGGATGAAGCCGAAAAAAAGCATGATAATCCCGAGCGCCCCCTGCAATATGAACATCAGCGTGCTGTCCATCACTGCACCACTTCTATGGAGAGTTCAGGCAGGGCTTGGCTCAGGGTCCTGCCAAACCTGTCCTGCCAGTGAATATAAAACCGCAGTACCCAAATCCCCGGGTGCAATGTGGTCGGCAAGATATAGTCTTTTGCAACGTTAAGAAATTCTCCAGGTTCAACCAGGATGTTGCCTGATGGCAATTCAACTACGTCGCAATTTTTGGAACAATCCCCATGAACAATCGAACGAGTCACGGAAATGGACTCCGATATCAGCCCGGTGAAGCTTCTAAAGACCGTTATTTTATCTCCGGTTTTGACCACTGTAGGCGTAACCGAGTCACCCCGCCAGTTGGTCACTGGTGACGACGGTTCATATAACCAGAGCGCGGAGGTCCCAAGCCACAGCGAGGTAAGGGCAATCAGTAACGCGGCGATATACTTGTTCACGCACTCACCGGAGCAATCGGCACCACGTTGTCCTCGGGCTTCTTCAGGTCCGCGAGTTCGGCCTGCGCCGCCTTGAGTTGGATAGCGCATGCCTCAAGCGCAATCGCCATGTTCGCGCCCTCGCGGGCCAAGTTAGCGCACTGGCGCTCAAGGTAGGCGATGCCTGCGTTCACCTGCTGCTGTTCTTCGGGGGTCATCCTTGATCCAATTTGGCGAGTGAGGCGGCGGTAATGGCGGCGAGAGTTGCGTTGAGATTGGCGAGCGCCGTGTAGAGCGTTCCGCCCTGTCCGACTGCCGCGCCGAACTCGGTTGAGCCTTCGAGGTTCACGGTATCCACGCCGCCGTTCGTGATGCTGTCGGCGATGGCCTTCGCCCGCGCAATCTCCTGCTGCGCGAGGACGGTATAGCGAGCGGCTGCCGTGACGTGCGCGCCGCCCACCATGTTTCCTGGGTTATACGTGATGCGTGCTGAGGCTGCCATGATTGCTCCTTTGGTTATCTTGCTTCAACGATCCACCACTCATAGGTGCTTGTGTCGAGTGCGTTGTCGCTGTTGAGGGTGAATGAAACTCCAGCGTTGATCGTATAGGTGCTTGCAAAGCCGATCGTTCCACCCGCTGTCTTGCGTTGGGCGAAAATCTTGGCCGTAGCAGTAGCTGCGGTCGTGTTGACAGTTTTGGTGCCTCCCACGAGTGTGAGTTCTCCCACCGTTGGCGCGGCTCCGGTGCTGAGCATTGAAAGCGCACCGAGAGGGGTAATCCCTAACTGAACGGTTGAGCCAACCTTCCATGCCTCAATGAGCGAACCTGTGGCAGACGCGATATTCGTTATGGTGGTCAGATTTCCGGTGAACGCTACCGCAGCGTTGCTCCACGTCTGCGTGGCGGAGAGGGCTTGTACGTCTGTGGTGGCGGTGCCTGCGGTGATTAGTCCACCTGAACCTGCCGTAGAGGAAAAAAACAACACATCAACGGTGTTTCTGGCTAAAGAAATAGAATTTGCAGAGACAAGAGATGTGTTTCCAGCACCTCCTACGACAATCTGCATTGATCCGTATTGATTTCTTACATAAAGCTGCTCACTTTGGTTGTAAAGCGCCATATTGTATGCGGCTGGCGCTGTGTTTCCTCCAAGGCTTATAGCTCCAAGGCCTGCCGTAGAGTTGAAGATAGTCAGGCGGGCGGCAGCGGCGCTTGCTTCAACATATGTAAATAACGCGCTATCCCCAAGCAGTCCTGCCACACCCGCGAATGGAACTCTCGTCGCAGTCAGCGCACTGAACGTCGGCGCTGCGGTGACGGTCAGGCCGTTCAGCGTGGCGACGAAGCTTGCGCCGGTGCCGGTGAAGGTGGCCCCCGCGTCGTCTCCGACCACCGGCCCCGCGCCTTCGCGCAGGAAGCGGCCCGCGTTGCCGGGGAGAATGTTCGTTACGCCAGCGGTCCAGACGGTCGTGCCCAGGGCGCTGAAGGTCGCATCGGCAGCGGTGGCCGCGCCAAGGGAGACAGGATTGAACGCCATCAGCTAACCTGCTTGGCAAGGGAGAGCGGATACTTGCGCACGAGTCTCATGGGTGGCACGCGCAGGCCGTTGCGTTCTGCGGCTTTTGGCAAAGGTTGGCGATTGCCGTATGGCCTAGCGCGGACGGATGCTGATAATCGACCTCCATATCCCACAGCGAAGGCGCTCCGGTTCCGAGCCATTGCGAGCTTCCCCACCAAGCGTTGCGTTGAATCGCATCCGCATCTAGGACAGGAGTCCCGGTAAACACTCCAATGTATTTAACAGCGTCAACGTAGAAAAGGAATTGAATCAGTTCAGGCGTTGAGAAAAACGCCCACGAGGTCAGGAGCGTTACCTGCTTCCCTGAATTCTTGATCTGCTGCACGATGCTTATAAGATTGTTCTGAAACGCAGTCACAGAAACAGCGGATGGTTTGGCCTGAGCCCAATAGGTTGAATAGTCATAGGTTGCGTAGGGGTCTATGAACGCATCATTCGCTCCCGCCATCACCGTGACACAGGAGCCTGGTTGCGAGAGTACATCTGCGTATAGCCGAGCAAGCATGTCGGTGCTTGTATTTCCTCCAACGCCTTTATTTAGTGCCGTGCGGCCCGTAGCCACGGCCATCTTCGTGCAGAACACTTCTGAGGCGACCAGTGGCGGGCGAACGGAGGTCTGAGAATCCCCGAGGCAAATGAGATTGTCAGCTTGCGCCGATCCGCAGAACAACAAAACAAGCAGCAGAGTTCTCATCCCGGCATCAGTTCAACGAGATACGATTCAAGCGTCAGCGTTTCCCCTGCGCTCGCTTTCTGCCCGGTGATGACGATGGTAGTGCCAGCAGTAGTATCTACGGCGCTTGTTGCCTTTGTTGTTCCTAGCGCAGCGTTATCCGAAGTGGCGAGAGAACCACCGACTTGCGAGTTAGTGGTGTTGCGGTTTGCGATGTTTACAACGCACTCGACATTAGTATTTACAGTCAATATCGGAGTAAAGTAAAGAGTTCCAGCCCCGCCACTGAATCGAACGCGAAGCGTTTTAGTGTTGCCGCTACTTGTGAATGACCAGAGCGTCGTGATTCTCAGCGCCCCATTCGCCCCCATCGCGTTCGCTGGAACCGTTATCGTCGCAAGTGTATCCTCCGTCACGTCCGCAGGGGCGGAAACAGCAACGGCTGATTTGGCGAGAACCTGTAGGCCGCTGATGTAAGTAAGCGCAGTCGCGCCAACGTTCACCGCAGGAACTTGGCCTAGCGTGCCAATCCCAAGCCTTGCAACAGCCCCGGCACCCGCCGCCTGTACGATGTCCCCTGCGGTGGTATAAGTGGAAAGAAGTGCCGCCTGCTCGAAGCGCAGAGAATCCCCGGCCACGGAACCAGCCGCAAGCCCGGTCAACTTGAATCCGCCCATCGGAATGTTCGCGGTTAGGACTTGCGTGCCGTCCTTTAAAACAACCGTAGAGAGAGCCGTTGTCAGATCGGTCAAGAGAGCCACCCAGTCTGTGGCGTTGACCGCGCTCGCAGCAACAGCGGGATTCCAGCTATTCAATGGGGCCGCATAAATCCCAGATGTGAAGGGCAAGTTTGCTCTCCTTTTTAATTAAGCATATAATAGACTCTCAGCAAAGGAGCCTATATGCGAGAACGCATTAGCTTCTTACTCCGGCGGTGAAGGGCATTACACTCTCCAGCTAATCAAGAGAAAGCGTTTCAGGGCACACTCCGGTAGTTTTTTCCGAAGCAGATAAACTATAACCGCTCCGGGGAAGAATATGAGCAGAAGTCCGAAGGGTTTTAGAATGAGCGCCCATTGCCAACCTTCCATCAGCGCCCCGCTTCCATAGAAATCGCAGGTAAAGCGAGGGCTCTAGCTATCATGGCGGAGCGAGCACCTAAAGCCGGATTCGTTGTCGCCGGTAATGAGGCGGGCGGGGCTTTAGCTAGCAGAGAAGCCGTGTCCTGCGGATTCAGAAGCGCAGCCGATAGTCTTTTCTTCATGGCCTCGTCAGCCTTGTCATAGACCCACGTTCCGAAGCGGCCCAACCCAGGCATATTCAGAACACCCTCCGGCATTCCTGAACGCTGCATCAGGTTAGCCATGGCTAAGTTTTGTACCGTATTGGAACCTGGCCCACGTCCTAGATCCCTCGCTTCCACGTTGCGCGCCAAATCTTCCTTGATATTGGTAAGGCGTGAAAGTTGCGCCGGTTCAAGCGTATTTTCTAGAGTTGCCTTCCCGTACCCCGTGGCTCCTGCCGCTGTTTCGTCTGTCAATGCTCTGGCATAGGCCGCAGGCTGTAGAGCGCCGGTCAATTTATTCTTGGATTTGTCCAGAATGGCTTGGGAAATATCCATCTGGTTAATCGGCTTGGACATGTCCTGATAGACCTTGCGTGCTGCGCCATATTCAGGACTGAGCGTGTCAATCGTGGTGAGCAGTCTATCTTTTAGGTTGACAAGGACGCGCTGTTCGTTCCCCGTGGAATTCTTGATCTGATCGTCCAAAGCTCTTTTGAGATAATCAAGACCTTTCACGGAACCAGCCGGATCATTGAGTTTCACGAATTCATTTGCGGCTAAATTCTTAGCCTGCCCCATGGCATCCTGAAGTGCCGGGGTCCGCATCAGTTTGGTTATTTCCCCTCGCCTAGCAGGAGACATTTTCTTAAGATCAACGCCCATGTCATAGGCTTGTTTATACAAATCTTCAGCGGTCGAGTTTCTGTTCGCCGCCGCAAAATCCCTCGCCCCTTGAGTCCCGGCAAGGTCTGTTAAATCTTTTACTCTAGCTTCGTTCTGCTGAACCCATCTCGCTGCATAGGCTTCCGGGTCTACAGTTGAGGCGCTGCGCTGTAATGCAGCCAGTCCTCCTGATTTTCCGACTTCCGCCGCAGTCGGGGCACTTCCCGGCACAAGTTCCTGCGCCCCTGCAAGTCTCGCCGCTACGTCAGGATTCCCGTTCGTCGCCTTCCTCAAAGCTCTGGCGAGAATGTCTTCTCTACCCCCTTCGTAAAGAGGTTCCACGGCAGCCTTTAAACCGCGCCCCACACCTTTCGCCGCGTCCCATATCTCAGCCGGATAGCGGGAAATAGCTTGGACTCCAGCACCTGATCCACCGCCCATAGCCATGTTTCCCACACGTTGACCTGTGGTGTCCGTGGGCTGTAGAGCCCCCGCAAGAGCCCCCATTGCGCCAGCACCAGCAACCGTATTAGCTCCAGGAACAACAGAAGCCGGAGCGATGGCCATGATATTTCCGGCGACATTCCCGGCCATCCCTGGAGCGGTGCGGTTAAGCGCCTCTGTTGGGCCTTTCTGCTGTTCGTAATCGGTAGGCAAGCCGATCATCTGCTTTGCGCCCTGACCGATTCGCGTGAACGCTTCTCCCATGCCAGCGTTGAATTTATCCAGCGGCCCCATCTCGGCAAGCGTGTTCTGCGCCCCTATCGCGGTATGATCCACGGCGGGCGCGATATGCTTATGCGCTAACGCAAGCAGATCGGCATCCGATAGAGAGGCAAGATCGCTCACTTAATCATTCCCCTGCGCCGCATCTCATCGGCAATAGCTTGCGGGTCAGGAGCAGACGTTGTATCTGGCTTTTCTCCGCGAAGCTTGGCAAAGGAAGCCTCGGCTTTCGGCGTTAAAGCCTGTATGCCGTGCGTGTTGCTTCGCATCCCCTGATCTATCTGTGCCTGGTTCGCTTCGATCTTCGACTGAAGCATCTCCGCGCCCTTTTGCAATGCAGCTTTGAATTGCTGTGGCGATGAAGCATCCCCAAGTGTATCGCGCCAGCTTTTGATTTCTCCGGCAGCCCCGCCCGCTCCCCTGTAAGCTCTCTCAAGTTCGTCTGCTACGCCCATCAGGTTCAAATTGAAAGCATTGACTTGAGGTTGCCCGGTAGCCGTGGCGATGGCGTTTTTCACCTTATTCGCCCATGGGAATGAGGTATTGTTCAGCGAGTCCGCAGAGTCGGAAAGTTGCGACAAGTGCCCCGCCACTGTATTTAAAGCGTTGTTGCTCACGGCGAGTTTCCCGGTAGCCGCATCTTTTCTCGTCGCTGCTCTAGCGACATAAACGCTCTGATCCGTTCCTGGTTCGTACTGCATCGCCATTTGTAGCAAAGCGGAACCTTGCGGGCTTTGCAAAGTACGTGGAGTAATGGCGAGTTTTCCTTCAGCCAAAGCTTTGACCTGTGAAGCTATGCCGGGTGAGAGCGTTTTCAGGTATTCATCGCCCGTAAGTCCCGCCCCAGCATTGGCAGCAGCGGGGGCGTTTTTATTCAAGCCGAGAATGCCGAACGGATCAGCTTTTACCGTTTCAATGTTTCGAGTCTCAAGCGCCCGCTGGTTCGTAAGGTTCTGACCTCGTATAGCGACCTGATTTGAAGCAATGGAATCCGGCCCTTGGGTATGCGTGAAATTCTGCCCCGGCTTGATCTCATAAGGGTCGAACGCCTGCGAGGTTCCCCCAAGGTTCGCCAGTTCCATCTTGTGAATAGGTACGAGTGCCGAACGGTCCCCGGAAGCGGCAAATGCCTGTAAGGAAGCGGGCGTGTAGTCCTTCGCCTGTACTTTGCCAAACATTCCCTCGCGCTCTTTCGCCATGTTCGCCATGTACATCTGTGCCCCGTTTGGCATCGACCTGTAAGCCGCCATCGGGATACCGAGCGGCCCCATAGTGCCTTGCGGGCCAGTCGGAGCGGGTGCAGGGGCGCTTCCGGGCTGACCTTGAGGCGTTGGCACGCCCCCCGGTGCTACGCCTTGTGGTGAAGCTCCTGAAGCTCCTGATGCGCCCATTGCCCCGAAAAACCCCTGATTCTGCATCCCCTGAGTCGCTAGAGGCGCAACAAGGGAGGTAGCGGTAGGATTGTGCAGCGCGGCAATCAAAGCGGCGCGAGGGTCAGCGGCTTGGGCTGGTACGGCTGGCGTATTCCCCGGCCCTGCGCTACCAGACATATCCATGCTGCCGGTGCCCTGTTGCGAGGTATCCTGAGTGCTCCCCGGCGTTCCTGGTGTCCCATAAAGCTTGTTCAGGGAGTCCGTAACTGCCGCGGTGGTGTCGGATTCGTACTTTTCCGCCAAAGCTCTTTGTCGCTCATCGGCCAGATCCAGTCCCTTCCTGCTTGAATACCCCTGAAGCATCTTAGCTAACCCGGCGTAGGGACTGACTGGGATAGCCCAACCACCGACCTGCTGGTTAGTGTCAAGTGGTTGTTGAGACTGCTGTTGTAAAGCTTCCGAGAGTCTTCTTTGTCTCTCAATCGAAATCTGCTCGGCACCGTACTGGTCCGGAGTCCCAAAGTTGGAAGGCGCTTGGAGGGGCATTCGCTATCCTCTCAAGAAATTAAAGGTGCCGGTCGGTGCTCCAAGCGCAGCCCCGCCAAGGGAGAACAGACCCCCCATCATCGCGTTATTCTGTCCCTGTTGGGCGTTGTAAAGCCCTTGGTTGTACTGGCTCGTGGCTTGAGCGGCTACTAAGTAATTCGGCCCCTGCGTCGTTTGCTGATTCGGAGTTGCAGGGTTAAAGCTCGGATTCGTGACCTGAGACCCAGTCGTTAAAGCGTTCAGTTCGTTCAACGGCTGGTTACGGGCCGCCGCCGCTAGTTGATAGGTCTGGGGTTCTGTAGCAATAGCGTTTTGAGTCGCTTGGCTATAGGCGTCATTCTTCCCCTGATTGAACGTCCGCATCTGATCGTTGTAGGCTTGAGAACCTGCTGAAATCCCTTGATTCGCCAGCTTCGCGTCGTTCATTTCCGTGTTCTGCTTCCACTGCGGGTCAAGTCTAGCTGTCTGCGCTTTGTAAGAGGCATCCGCTGTCTGTTGAACCCCCCCGAGACTGAAGGGGGTGGACATCGTATTGGCGACGTTTCTCTCCGCCCCTTGTTGTAACCCTGCTAACCCTAGTTGCGTCTGGTTCGCGGACCCGAGCAAAGACGCCCCGGTCGGAGAGAGATTTATATTTGAGGAATACGAAGGATTGCCACTGGCGAAACGAGAAGTCGGGTCTTGCGTATAAGTGAGACTGCCGTAAGGCGTATGCTGGTTTACAAGGTTCGCCTGCTGCGCCTGCTGAGCAGCTTGAAGATTCCCGGCGGCGGTTTGCTGCGCAGCCGCACCATAGTCCGGTGCTGGAGGAGGACTCGGGCTGTCTTTAAAACAGCGCCAGGAGCCGTCAGGCCTTTTCTGCGGTGCCCAATAAAACTCAGGCTGCCATGCGTTCTTCATGGGAAACCTTTTTCAATGCAAGCCATTTGCATTGCGGTTCTCGCATGGCGTAAATCAGTAAATCCCCGCTCGGATGCGCGCCCGTAAGTCGCGCCTCCAGCCGGAAACCCAAGTGTAATACAAATCGTCTCGAAGCTGTATTCCCCTCCCCGACGCAGACCGTAATCCGCTTCACTTTCAATTGTCTAAACGGATAGTCAAATATCGTCCACAGGAATTCCCTGTTTAGCCAGCGTTTCGAGCCATCACTGGCTATGTGACAAACGACATTCACCCCGTTAAACTCAGCATAAGCGACCCCGGCGATGATCCTCCAAGCCGGACGCCCGATGTTCTCTTCCAACCCTATCCCCGTAGCGCAGCCGAAATTGCCGAATTCATTCGTCTTTGACGCGACCCACTCAACCACGCCGGCCCCGGTGCAAATACGTCTCAAAGTACGCCTCCAATCTTGAAGCCGTAATCCGTGGCCGACCACTGGATATTGGCCGCGTTCGTCGAGGAAACAATATGCGCAGCGGCACAATAACCAATCCCGAAAGCAGACTGCCATGCTTTTTGAATCGCCGGATTACCTCCCCACTGAGCTTTGTTCCAAAGACCCGTATTCCAAAGACCTGCACCAGAAGCAAGGAAGGTCGGAATCCCGGTCGGTGTGGTCATGTCGAAATCGGTATTAAGTCCGAAGGTAATCCCCGGATTGTTGTCCACGGAAAGTAGAGGTCTACAGAGCGTGAATTCCTTCAGCGTGTTCGCCTGTGTCTCTTCCTTGAAATAGTTAAAAGCCTGAAGGACTTCGCCAGCAATAGGATTGTTATGGTCTGAGGTCCCTTGCCAGGCTTTTCTGACTACACCGTTCTCTCCAAAATAAAGTTGGTCGTTGTAAAGCTCCCAACAATTCGCAGGCCAGCCCTTAAACCTTGCCCAGGCCCCGGTAATCGTGTTCATTACATACTGCTCTTGAAGTCCCACAGACACGGGGACGTTCAGGAGGACCATGTTCTGTTGTGGAAATTGAATAACCTGCCAGCCGAAACTCGACCCGTAACTCGTGATCGAAGAGCTAACGGTGTTCTGTATTTTGTCTGTAATTGCGATTTTCGTGTCTATACGACCCGTAATCAAAGCCTGGGAAAGAGGTACTAGACCCTCTTGAGAGATGACCAACACGTCTCTTCCGAACTGAACCGCGCATCTTTTCCCTATCGGGGAACCCGTCCAATAAACCCCGACAAGGCTCCATGTGGTAGCCGAGGAAGGATCTGTCCCCTGATAAATAGCGACCTCACCCTGGTCGCTGAAAAAAGCCGCAAAGGCTTGTATTCCAGCCCCCGCATCAAGAGACCAACTAGCCATAGCTGTTAGCTGTCCCCCTCTGTAGAAAACCGTCCCGAGGGGGAACTGTAGAGCGGCCCCGGCTATTGAGTTGACGGGTAAGTACCACGCACTACAGGTCGTCGGTTGGATCAACCAGACCCGTTTCATGTGCAGATTGATATTCGTGCAGGTCGAGGTATCTAAACCCGTTATATCGTGGGCTCCATCTCCGTCCTTCCACCAAACCGTCCCATCCCAACCCCGGAGCTTATCGGCTCCGTTGACGGCCATCAGAAAACTTCCGCCCGGAGTGGTGATGTTTATCTTTTGCCACTTGTCGTTGGTGTTTCCAGTGAGTACGGCCGCTCCTACGGCTCCGGAAGCGGTGACGTTGTAAAACTTATTCCCCGCCGCACCGAAGAGGGCCGAAGTTCCGGACTGAGGTTTGTAGCCCATCAAGGTTTGGACTTGGGCTCCGAGACCTGTAGCCCATGAGACTTCACCCGCTCGGAGGATGACCTTCGAGGGTTGGGAAAAGTAATTGATCTGAATTACCGCGTCCTGCGGCGGCATCAAAGCCAGAGAATCTCGGTCGTTCCAACCCCCAACGGGAGCCGGGACGGAAGCCGTGATTAGCTCTTGCATCCGGTTCGGGTTCTTCTTGCGGGCGGCTTGGAGAAGCATCAGACGTTCCAGGACCCTAAAGCTATGGTGATCCCGAACGGGAAGTCACCATGAAGACCCTCAAGGTTCAGTGTTGGTTTCCCCCCGTCTCTACCCATCGCATCGGCAACCAGTCTTTCGTATTTCTCAAAAGACTCCGCGTAGTCCAGCCCCTTGGCTTGTTGCCATCTCCAGATAACTCCTTGGGTCATGACCTGTTCGTCTAGAAGACCTACATCTGCGTCATTGGCCCAAGCCGCCCCCGTACCTCCGGCGTTCAGAGTTATCCAGTTTTTACTAATGTACTCAAAGGCTATCGTGTCACCGACTGAAGGGATCGGAATAAAGAGGATATTCCCCCCCCTGATTCTGTACTGACTCCAAGGACCTGTGATGTTCCTAGCCTTTAATTCCTGCCACTGAGCGGGCATGAGAGGACCGAGTACGGGTCTTAAAAGCGTCCTGTCCCACATGATTTCGTTCAGGATATATTTGAAATCAGTTCCAGCAAGAGCAGTTACAGTTCCCTGAATCTCCGCTGCCACCGTGAGGAATGTTTTCTCGATGGTGATGGCTTGCCAAGGATATCTAGCAGCTAGTTCCTGCCCCTCCTCATTCGCCAGAGCGATGATCTGGATAATTTGAGGATCGGAGGACGCGGAAAACGAGGTCGGCGCGGTAATACCAATACGCGAACAGACCTGCGTTCCGATAGTGAGAAGACTCAAGCTGTTTTCCTCTTCGGCATTTGAGACTCAAGTTCGGCGAGTTGTCCCTGCATCTTCTTGATGATGTCGTCCTTGTCCCTGTTAGCTTGTTCTAAAGCCGCGATCTTCACCGCAGACCCGCCAATCGTCTTGCCCTCTTCAATGAAGGCGCGGGCGGTGTCCCGAAGAGTTCGCCCATCAAGACCGATCTGCGTCATGAGGGAAGCATCAGGAGTAGCGGCCAGTTCTTCGACCGTCCTGATATTCGTAGCCAGAAGCCGGATGACCTGTTCTCGCGTAATAGCACTCCAGGTCTTGATAGGGGTTCCTTCGGGAGGAAGTTCATCGCCCTTCAAAAAAGCTTCAAACTGGCGGCGGAATCCTTCAACCCATTGTGGTGGGTAAGTCCCTTCCGAAGCCGCTTTATGTTTCTCGGTAAGCCAGTCTTCGGCTATTCCGACCCATTCGTCCTTTGAACCCCGTTGCATGACGATCACCATTTTTTCGATGTTCGGCACGGGTCTACCGGCTTTGTCTGAGGCTTCGACGTTTCTTCCATGCTCTCGATACTCGAAGCGGACGAAAGGGGGGGTTTCTTTGGTCATTTGCGGGATCATGAGGTTCTCTCCTGTTTATACTGCGTTGCGAATTCGGTAAGCTCTTTAAGCTCTGCGATGATGTTTTCTGCTGTATCTTCTTTCCAGATCATCCTTCCGTTTCCTCCAAAGTCATCGCCTTCATTAAGACCATGAGCGGCTAGGAATTCCTTCGTCACCGCAACGCCTTCGGCAATCACCTTGACAATCAGGTAACGGGCTTTCAGGTAGGGTAAAAGAGACATCGGCCCGTTGAGAACACCCAGGTTCACCACCGCGCCCTCATACAAGGCGCAACGCAGGTCGATGTCGAAACTCGCAGCTACGAAGTCCGTGAAGCCCTCAAGTCCTGTTCCGTTGGTATCTGGAACGACTACTACAGGAAGTCCGCGAGCCGTAAGCCAGCGGGCTACCGCCGTCCATGCTTTCTTGTTCGAGTTCCGATCCGGCCAGTAAGAGGCTTCCCTGAGACTGATCGTTGCATAGGGTTTTTTGAAGCGTTCGGCTATCTGTCTTCGGGCAGCATCCGAACTTCTTAGCATCGGTTCAGCGCCCTTGAGAAAACCCACCCCGTAATGGGCTTTCGGGGTTGATTGTGAATAACCCTCGGGGAAGATGTCATTTCCCGGTGTCTCGCTTCTCGCCCCTCCTACCATGAGGTTCCTGACCGAAGGCAGAAGTCTTGCCATCCCACAAACCACTCTCCAAAGCATGTCCTGCCTGCCTGCCAAGTCGGGAGCGAGGTCGTCATCCCTAAACCCATTCATCGGTCCGGGCTGGATCATCAGGTCGATGTGGTCGTACCCATTGGACTTTCTGTGGCGTTCCGCTTCCACGAGGAAAGCCAGGAAGTCGTAAGTCGGAGGGCTTACTCCTAGATCGTAAACGGCGGTCAATACCTTTAGCTTCGCCTGCCGCTCCCAGGACTTGACCATCGCCGGCAGAAGTCCCGAGCCGTGGACGCTCATCGTGCAGTCGTATTTAGACCGCATCATGTCGTAGAACTCTTTGAACTGATTGGCTTGTCCGGCCATTGTCATGCTGGAGTTGAACACCTGATTGTCAACGCAACACCTGACAATCTCATCGCTCAGGTTCATGTCCTGCCGGTAGGCGTGGCCTTTGCCCTTTCGATGGGAACAGTCATAGCCGAAGAAATGAAAATCGTGGTGTCCCATCGAATGGGCGAGGCTTATAGCCGAAAGCCCGGCGGTGAGGCTTACAGAAAGAACGGGGATTTCTCCGACATGCTTTCTAATCCCCTCTATCGACGGATGCCAGAGAGTAACGGAATATCCTATTTGCCTCGCCCGCGCCGCAAGCGACGGATGAGCCTGACTGCACAATAGAAGCATATCGGCCCAAGGCTTCTCCACAAATTCAATGTTCTGCGCACGCGGATCGATGATGACCTGGAAATCAGGCTTGATTCCGTTCTCGAACAGGAACCTGGCGGCGTTGTTAAGAGCGAATATAACTCCGCCATCGTCTTTCATTCGCCTGATGTTTTCCAATTCATCCGCAATCGACGGACCACCACCGCACAAAAGCGCGGGACGATGAACGGCGAGCAGCGGCAGCCCGGCCGCTATGTTCTCGGATATATTGGAAAACAAACCAC
>VFSW01005304.1_pt1 | contig 19102 bp, 18 predicted proteins | sample 5358111 | NCBI WGS metagenome assembly VFSW01 (sample SAMN11554181, study PRJNA540505) | mine drainage metagenome | isolation source: sediment from site ElyBrook_90M | place: USA: Ely Copper Mine, Vershire, VT | collected 2017 | reverse complement strand
CGTCGCGCTGAGGCCGACGCCGCGCTCGACGCCGCGCTCGCCTACGTCCACGCCGCCGAGTATCGCCTGTCGCGCTTCAAGCCTGACAGCGAGCTGAGCGCGCTCAATCGCTCGGCTGGCGCGTGGTTCGCCGCCTCGGACGATCTGTGGTCCATCGTCGGCGAGGCGCTCCGCTGGGCCGCCGCGACGGATGGATTATTCGATCCCACGATCTGGGCGGCGCTCGTCGCCCTCGGCTACGACACCAGCTTCGAGCGGATCGCTCACCGCGACATCGGCTCCGCTGACAACGCCCCCTCCACGCGACCGGCGCCCGGCGGCTATGCCCGCGTCGCGCTGGACGCCGACCGCCGCGCGATTCGCCTGCCGGCGGGCACAGGGATCGATCTGGGCGGCATCGGCAAGGGCTGGATCGCCGATCGCGTGGTGGATGTCGTTCTGAGAGACTTCGCCAACGTGCTGGTGAATCTGGGCGGCGATCTGCGCGTGCGCGGCGGTCCGGCTCGCGACGAGCCGTGGGTCGTTGGCCTACGCGATCCGCGCCGCGAGGGTGACGGGCCGCCGGTCTATCTGGGCGGCGTGCGCGTGCGGGCCGGTGGGGTGGCGACCTCAGGCGCGGCGTGGCGCTGGTGGCTTCGAGACGGCGTGATAGCGCATCACTTGATCGATCCGCGCACGGGGCAGCCGGCGGCGACGGTGAGCGTGACGCCCGCCCCCGATCGCCTGTTGGCGGTGACGGCGCTGGCCCCCACGGCGACCGCCGCCGAGGTTGTGGCCAAGCATGCGCTGCTCACCGGCTTGCCCGGCTGCCTGGCCGTGCTGGATGGCGACGGCACGCGCGCGGGGATCGCCATCATGGGCGACGGGTGTCTCATCCCCAGCGCGAGCCTGGAGCGCTATCTGGGAACGTATGGGGAAAGAAATCACCCATAGCAGTATACGCCAAATTAGAACACGACGCTCCTTCCAAGAAGTGAGACCTGCCAGGCGAGCGACGTATCAATGGAAGAGCGAGCTTGATGCAAAAAAACTGATGAGCGAGAGCACTACCGGCAAGACCACGCCGCTGACGATACCAAAGACAACGGTGCCATCCAGCGGCCACTCTTGCAGCTCGCGCACATCTTTGAACAGCTCTTCCTCTTTCGCGATATCCAGATCGTCGCGACGATCGGCCTGTGACTGGAACCAATGCTCCAGCTCGTCCAGCCGCGAGCGCTTGGCATCACGCATGGCGATATGGATGCGATAGATGCCCCCGACACTGAAGAGCACCGCGAAGACCGTCAACGTCGAGGACGCCGCGATGATCAGCACGGGATTGGATTGTCGCGCGATCAAGAACTGACCCATAACGAATGTCGTATCGATCAACAGCGTGCCGAACGACAGCAGCGCGATCAGCTGCATCAGCTTGATCCAGAGCGTATCGCCGAATTTTGGCACGCGCAGGGGGTAGGACGTGAAGAACGTGCCTGAGCTGTTAAAGGCGGTGCCAAAAATGAGGATGATCGCTACGCCCAGCGAGCCGACCAACGCGGCGCCGCCAAAGAGCAAGCTCTGAACAATGGTGTCGAGCGTGACGCCGGCGCCGCTGAACCACGAGATCAACAAGAATATGCCGGTGAAAAAGGTGTAGACGATCAGGTGCCCCAGATTCGACAGCCAGAGCGGAAACGTATTTTCGACGTAATGGATGTTGCGCCCTGCCCATACATATTGCACGCGCTCGAGGAATATGATCGGAATAGGGGTGTGATGCAGGCCAAACCCATCGCACAAAGGGCATCGCTTGCTCCCAACGATGCCAGACCCACCGCATTGGTCGCAATTTTTCATCGTCGCGCCTGACCCGCCGCATGCCGCGCAGGTCTGGCGCGCTGTTAGATCACCGGAGCAGGCGCGACAGACGATGAGGCTGCGCAGCTCATCAAAGAGCATGCGCGCCATCTCATCGCGCGTGGTAATCATGCGCCCGGTGCGTTGATCGACCTGGTCCTTCCAGATGCGCCAGAGCAATTCGCCGTGCAAGACCTCGTCCAGCACGGCCTTCTTCATCAAACGTCTGATTGGCCCCAGCCATATGCCCCAGGGGCGTGTATCGAGCAAGCTCTTACCATTTTGCTTGAGCTGATATGATTTGGGGTAATCTCCTGTCTCGATGCGCTTCGTAAAGACTTCAAAAGTCGGACAATCGAGGATCATGCGCGTTTGCAGCGTAGTAATCGGCTCGATATTCGTCTTGAACCACCATTTCATGCGAAAGCGATAGTTGTTGATCAATAACGCCGGCCTGAATTCTAGAGTGGGGTCGGCGTAGCGCCAGTCCTCGAACCGCATGTCATTTTCAATGGCATAGTCCCACACACTCATCGTGCTGCGTTTCAGGCGCCGGACGATCCAGATGGCGAACAACGACAGCAACGTATAGAGGATAGCCTGCAAGGGCGAGCGGAAGGTGGCCCAATCAGGCAGCTTGCCAATGTAAGGGAAAGTCGTTCCAAAAAGAAGAGTGGTGGTGGCATCGATAAGAAAGACGATGAGCACGATCCGCACCAGCACGATGAGCGCGCCCCACGGCTCTTCCCATTTTGCGAAGACTTTGTGCGCCGCGCTGGGGCGGGCGACCCGGCGGTTCGGATCAAAGCGCAGGGCGAGACCAATGATGAACAGGAGGAAGATCGGAATGATCAAGGCGCCAAGCCGGCTAATTTCTTCGATCTGTGTTGCTCCCACGCGCGTGCCCTTTCTCTCACGAGTGTCTCTCAAATGGAATGCGATTGTTGATTGTTGAAGCATCCAGCTTGTTAAGCTATGGTATGATATGCGTACCGAACCGTCAAGGGGACATTATACTTTTTTCGTGAGGGGAAGGCTGATGGCAGACGCGACCGTGACCCCACTGACGGACATGGCGTGCCTGTTGCTACATGGACTTGAGCGCACGGCTGGTGACTATGACGAGCTGGCCCGGCGGCTGACAGAGCAAGGCGCGCTGGTTGAGGCGCTGGTCATGCCAGATGATGGCTTGCCGCCGCGCCAGTCGCGACACTTCGGCTGGCCGAAATGGACGGCGGCGGCTCGCGAGCATTTGCTGGCGCTCGCCGCGCGACGCGATCACGTGGTGCTGATAGGCCATTCGCTGGGCGGCGTCATCGCCCTCCACCTGGCGGCGCGCGAGGCATGTGTGTCAGGAATAGTCACACTCTGCGCGCCCATGCGCATCTCACCGCGACTCATCCGCCTGGTCGGAATTTTGCGGCGCGTCACGCCCAATTACTATAAGCTCACCGAAGACAACGGCAATCCCGTGACGCGGCGCAGCTATCGCCCCCACTGGGTCGCCTGGGCGCCGCTCTATTCGCTGATGCGGTCGTTGCCATCGGTCACCGAGGAACTCAGTCAGGTGCATTGCCCGGCGCTGATCGTCGCGGCCCGGCAGGACCATGTGGTCCCCGCCGCCGACGGAGACTATCTCTTCGATCATATCGGCTCTTCACGAAAAACGTTGGTCATGCTCGAACGCTCATATCATGTCGTATTGCGAGATGTCGAGCGCGAGCATGCGATCGAGCTGATTGAGGAGTTCCTGGCTTCACTCGCGCCAGCGCGCTCCGCTGCCGACGCGGAGATCCCTCGCGCTGACGATCTCACTTAAGGATACATCCCATATGCGTGACACGGCTCGCACTTTGACCGCATCGCCAGAAGCCAGCTTCATGGACCGGCGTCTGCCGTTATGGGCCTGGCTGATCGCTCTTCTGAGCGCGCTCCTCTTTCTCGTAACGCTCAGGGTTGCCCTGCTGGCACCTCACTTTGCCTGGGAGACCATCTGGCATGACGATCTGCTCAACGCGCCCATCCCGGGCTGGTTTTATCTCTTGTCGCTCGTTTTTTTGATCGGCTCGACTGTGCTGGGGCCTGCGGTCGTCATAACAGCCATCAGCCAGCTGGCTCGCGGTCACTGGCAGCGGGCGATTGTCTGGCTGCTCAGTCTCGTGCCGTCGCTTACTACCTATGTAATGAAGGCGGTCATCCAGCGTCCGTGCCCACTAGGTGGCGTCAATGTCTATGATGTCTTTCATCTGAACTTCATGGACACATTCAGAATGCTGGTGCCAACCACGCTCAACGTGTCGTGCTTCCCTTCGGGCCACACGACAACGTACATGGCTGTTTTTGGCCTGGTGGCCTACGTTGCCGCGACAGGCATGCGGCCATCGTATTGGCGCACCGTTGTTGTCGCGCTCTGCCTCATCACCATCGTGCTCGTCGGCATCGCCGCCATCGCGTTGTCGGAGCATCAGGCTATGGATGTCCTGGGGGCCTATCCGCTGGGGGCGGCATTACTCGTTCCCTTGATCTGGCTCTACGAGCGTACGGCATCACAGCCCCAGCCAGGCCCTAGAGAAGCGGCAAAGTGAGAGGGCATTGCCGCCATGAGCAAGACGCAGGTGTTCATTCCATTTCCTGATAAGGAGAGCGCGAATCTAGGCCTCATCCTGCTGATCGTGCAGATCCGGACGAAAAAAGTCGCTACGGATACAGTGGCCTATCTGTCGCGCACCAAGCGTGGCAGCCTCGCAGTCACGGCCTCTGACGATCTAACATTGTGGGACACCGCAAAGCTGAGCTTCGCGCTGTGTCTCTGGCTCGCCAGCATCGCTGTGCCAGATCTGAGATTTCGCGTGCTTGATCTGCTCGATTTATCGCGGGTGCTGCCACATATCGCCTCTGTGCCCGGATGGCTGCCACCCTCGCTAGCGTTGCAAATCCTCCAGACAATCGTGCTGCTGGTCATTGGGGTGCTGCTCGGCCTTGTCCTGGAGTTGGGATATGCACTCATTCTGCGTGTGCGCGGGCACAAAAAAGGCTCACTCGCCCGCCCGCACGCGCTGGCCAGCACCGTGATCGGCGGCTTGCTGGCCCTCGTCGCGTTGAGTCCGGTGACCGACATCATTCCTCAAGTGTGGGGTGCGCTCATCGGCAATCAAGGAATAACCGGACCCAAAACCGCTTCGATCTTCCTGGTCTTTTGCGCTATATTCATCGCGCTGTATCTCATCGAGCGTGGAATCAATCGAGCTTTCGCGCGGCTGCCAGCTCCGCCGGACCAGGGGCTGGCAGTGGCATCCTCACGCGGCGAGATGATCCGCACGGTGGTGGTCACTTCACTGCGGCGGCTGGCCCCGCCTCAGCGGACAGCTGGCCGGGCGATTATCTCGATCGCCGCAACGGTCGTCATTGCCGGCGTGTTGCCGGCTCTCCTCGCGCTCTTTTCGCTTTCATTGCGCCAGGGAGTGCTGGCCTGGCATGATACTGCTCTGCACTATCTGGTAGAGCATTTCACAAGCTTCACGGCCCCACTGATGGGCGCCATAGCGGCCTTCGTCGCCCTGACCGGCTTAGTGACCCTGATCGCTGGCGCGGGGTATATGCTCGCGACCGTGCGGAAATCACCCCGGCAGGTGCTGTCTCTGCTCTGGGCACTCCCGTTTGTGATCATTCCGCTGGCGATCTTGGTGTTCTTTTTCCTGCTGCAATATGCCTATTTCCCAGTGCTCGTGAAGGCTTTTGTCGTGCCGCTGGCCGCCGGAGTCGCTCCCTCGCTGCCTCCGTTCGCCCAGCTCATTCTGGCATGGGCGGCGATTGGCGCCTTTCTTGGGCTGGTGCTCGGCCTTGCCTCCGTGCTGATGGGAGATCCCACGCCGCCACCGCCAGACGCGACGCCCAATCCAGCGGACAAGGGAGTGCCACATCCCCCTAAGTCAGAGTCGCCGGGCATCTTCACTGTTATCGCCCTCACTTTCTCTTTGGCGCTATGCTTTTCCCTCTTGGGAGTCATATCGGCAGGGTTCTTTTGGGTCGGTGGCATGCTTAGCCCGTTCCTCTTTGGTGACATGTCGCCTCAAGATATCCCGCGCTGGAGCGATGCCTTAGTCACCCTCTTCAACATTTATTCTATTAGCGAAGTACTGCTGCTCCTGGTATTCCTCTTGGTAGGTTTCAGCGAGCTGCGCGAGCAATTCATCGCGGGACGCGCCAATTTGCTCGCCAGAATAGGTGTCAGACGTACCGAGTCGCGGAGCGCGATCATTGTTGGCAATCTGGCGTTGGCTGTGCTTACCCCATGGCTCGTCCTGGCGGCGATCATCATTCTGTTGGCGTTGCCCAACCCGATCAACCCAGTGGCAGTGGGCATCGCGCTGCTGTTTGGGAACGCCATCCCGGCTCTGCTCCATCTTCTGAGCTTGACCGGTGTCGCCATCGTACTCGCGATCACCGTGTTGTTCGTGTTCGCGCTGGCGCGGACAGTGAATGCGCGGCACCATCACGAGGAGTTCTATGTGCGTGCGGGCGAGCGACTGGGTCATGAAGAAGCAGGTCTGGCGATTGTCCTCACAGAGCCGCACGAACAATCCCTCAACGAGCTACAGTCGCTTTTCACGCGCGCGACGGTGTTTGACGAGACAACAGCAAACTCTCGCCAGCCGCAGACCGAGGGGCCATCCTCTGCGGCACCGGCGACAGGCCCATAAGCATGCAAAGACCCTGACCCCTCTGTCAGCCACTGAAGCATCGCGCTTAGAGTCTGATCGCTTGCCTGAGGGCGGAGGCCGCCGCTTCCGGCGTCTGGACCATGAAGTGTTCCTGGTAGAGATGTTGGAGCGCGGTCGTGTCCGTTCCCCATAAGCGCGGGGTCAGATAGAGTCGTGGGGAGAGCCGGGCATGCAGGCACATCTCCTGGCTTCCGGCCACGCCTGAGAACCACGCTACGTTGAAGCTGTACACCCCTTGAGACGCCAGATGCCGGAGCGCCTGCGACAATCCCCGGCAGAACTCATCCAGCGCATCATCGGAGAGATCCAGCATCGTCTGTTGCTCTGGGAAGAGGATGAGCGTATCCGCCAGCAGACTCTGCGAGACAAAGCTCGTGAGCCAGGCGCTGTGCGCCCCGCGCGCCACCCAGCGCTCCCCCAGGCGTTCCTCCTCGCGGAGCATGTCCGCCCAATACGAGCGCCCTTCCTCATGATAGTAGCGCGAGCTGGCGGCCAGCTCTTCTTGGAGGGCGTTGCCCGGCGTATCGGTAGCGAAGACCTGAAGGTGGGGATGGATTTGAGTCCCCCCCGAGGCGGGAAAATAATTCCAGAAGACGAGCGCGTAAGTGGTATTGGGGAGTTGTTGAACATAGCGCAAATAGTCCAGGCACACGCGAAATGCATCAAAGAGCAATGAATGCGTGAAGTCACCAATGGGCACGTAGTGCTCCCGGCACATGACGGCAACCGCGCTATGCTCGTCATACGGCACCAAATTGGGGAAAAGCACGGCCTGCTCTCGTTGCAGGCGCTCTATTGGGACGATCTCCGCTGGGAACTTGGGGGTCACGGTGAAAAGCCGGTCGGGGCAGAAAGGGCAGGACGGCTGCGAGGCGGCAATCAACGGCTCAACGTCCAGGGGAGGGATCTGAAACCCCAGCCCGTGAGCCACTCGCCCGCTGCGCCCTGTCAGAGGGTCCCAGCGCATCTCGCAGGCGATGGTCGTTTCCTGGAAGCTTGATCGCGGGTCAAGATAGCGGGCAACTTTCTCGCGCCGTTCAAAACGAATGGGCATATGACCCTCCTTCGCTTATGGCACCATTTGCCGCCTCGCGCATAAAAAAAGCGAGAGACACTCACGACCGATGAGGGAATGGCGGCCAGCCCAGCGCCTTGCCGCCAATCACGTGCACGTGCAAGTGCCCGACCGCCTGGCCGCCGTCGGCGCCGTGATTGATCACCAGTCGATAGCCCGACTCGTCCAGCCCCTGCGACCGCGCGAATGAGGTCGCGGCGGCGAAGACCTCCACTAGTGTCGCGGCGTCGGCGGCAGTGAGCGCCGCCACGCTGGGGATGTGCCGCCGGGGCATGGCCAGCGCGTGGGTGGGCGCCTGAGGATTGATGTCGGCGATGACGATCGCGCCGTCCGTCTCGAGCAGGCGCTTGCTCGGGATCTCGCCCGCGACGATCTTGCAAAACAGGCAGTCGGGATCGCGCTCGATGTCAGCCATACGATGGAAATCCTTTCGTCGTGGCGGCGATCATAGCGGCGTGCCTGTGGCCAGCGACGACGGACGCCGCCGCGCGATGCGCACGAATTCTTCGGTGTTCATGCCAAAGCGATCGCGAATGTAGGCGCGGCCCGCCACCGTGAAGTGAATGATGTTGCCCAGCGCCACATGGCGCGCCACGCGATCGAGCACGCGCGCCTCGCCCCACAGAGGGAAGCGCGCCTCGTGCAGCGCGCCGGCCAGGCGCGGCAAGCTCAAAGCCACAGCGCCGCCCAGCGCCACCCAGGCCTGAGCGGCCATCGTATTGGGCAGATCGCTGACCGGCGCACCGATTGCCAGCCGCAGCGCCTCATAGCCCGCCAGCGCCGCCACCGCCACCGGCAGCAACATTCCGGCGATACGCACGATGCCCGGCGGCTTGCGCGCCACGATTGGCGCAATGCCCAGGATCCCGATGCTCCACGCGATGAGCGAGCGACCGCTCAGCCAGGCGAGCGTCGCAGCCGTCACTTGCAGTGCAACCGCCCAAACGAGCACCAGCCCGATCAGGGGCGCAATATGCACGGTCAGGGGAAAAGCGATGGTCATGTGCGGCCTCCATTCGGGGGCAGAGAGCATCACGCCAGGGAAACGAGATGCGGTTCCAGGTCGGGCGGGCGCTGGCTCGCTGTCAGGGTGACAGCGGCCTGGCCGGTGCGGCGCGATCACAGCCGTATGATTCAGAGTGTACCAGCCGCGACGCCCCGCGTCAACCGTTGCGGCGCATCAAGACAGGGATTTTGCAAAGCCGCATGGCACGCTTTGCCTTGTTGTCAAGAATCTTTCACTCATTGCTCCAATCCACCGTAAGATAGAGGCACATCTCACGGTAATATCCGCATCTCTAACATCCTCCGCAGCGTAAAAATCCCTCTATCAGAGGGTGGCTCGCGCATTGGTGGCGCGTTTCGGATAGCGTCCCATGCCGTGGGCGTACCGGATCTTCCCGCGCGTGCGCTTGTCATCATGATAGCACAGAAGCAAGGATGCGCGTCATTCCCTTGCCCTCAGGCGCGATTTGGTGCTATAGTGAAATCCGAGTGAGTGACTCGGAATAAGAAATGGAGGCGTGCCAGATGCTGCACATCTCGACGCGCAGCGAATATGGCGTGCGTGTCATGATCGATCTGGGGCGCCATTTTGGCCGGGGGCCGCGCTCGCTGACCGATATCTCACAGGCCGAGGGCCTGCCCATCCAATATCTGGAGCAATTCATCAAAAAGCTGCGCGACGCCGATCTCGTGATCAGCGCGCGTGGCGCGCACGGCGGCTATCAGCTCAGCCGCGCGCCCCAGGCGATCACGATGAGCCAGATCATGCGCTCGCTCGAAGGATCGTTCGCCCCCTATCGCTGCTTCGCGGAAGACGGCGGCAAAGACGCCTGCGAGTGGGATCGCCTGGACCATTGCTCGACGCGCATGCTGTGGTCGCGGCTGCGCGACGCGATCGTGCAGACGCTCGACAGCATCACGCTGGCCGAGCTGATCGCGACCGATGGCGCGCCCGACGCCGGGCTGGCCGAGATGGCCGGCACGCAACCATAAGAGTGTTTCATCAGAGAGGATAGATTTCGCATCATGGCAACACCATTCACCGGTCCCGCCGAGCTGATCATTCGCGACGTGCACGCCAGCGTCGAGGGCAAAGAGATCTTGCGCGGGGTGAACCTGGTCGTCAAACAGGGCGAGACGCACGCGCTGATGGGTCCCAACGGCTCTGGCAAGAGCACGCTGGCCAACGTCATCATGGGCCATCCCAAATATGTGGTGACGCAGGGCGAAGTGCTCTTCAAAGGCATCAACCTGCTCGAGCTGAGCGCCGACAAGCGCGCCCGCCTGGGCCTTTTCCTGGCCTTTCAGCACTCACCCGCCGTGCCGGGCGTGACGATGGCCAACTTCATGCGCCGCGCCTATGAGGCCCGCAAAGAAGGATACGATCCGGCTCTCGATCATCAGGCCCCGACCGGCGAGGCGCCCAAGAAAAAGGGCACGCCCCCGTCGGAGTTCCGCAAGATGCTGCAAAGCAAGCTCGATCTGCTCAAGGTCGATACGTCCTTCGTCAATCGCTATCTCAACGACGGTTTTTCGGGCGGCGAAAAGAAGCGCGCCGAGATCTTGCAGATGGCGATCTTGCGGCCTGAGATTGCCGTGCTCGACGAGACAGACTCCGGCCTGGATATCGACGCGCTGCGCATCGTCGGCGAAGGCGTGAACGCGCTGCGCGGCCCTGCGCTGGGCACGCTGGTCATCACGCACTTCCCGCGCATTCTCAGCTATATCAAGCCCGACGTGGTCCACGTGATGTTTCAGGGTCAGATCATCAAGACGGGCGGGCCTGAGCTGGCCCTCGAGCTGGAGGAAAAGGGCTATGAGTGGCTGACCGGCGTGGAAGAAGCGGTCGCCAAGTAGGTCGGTCCCCATTCGCCGATCCGTTCGTGGAAAGAAGCCTGGATGATGCAGGACACTCGCACGACCATCGACGCTCTGGCCCCGCGCGCGGATTTTCCCATTCTGGCGCGCGAGATCAACGGGCGTCCGCTGATCTATCTCGACAGCGCCGCGTCGTCGCAAAAGCCGGCTTCCGTCATCGACGCGATGGACGCCTATTATCGCACGCACAACGCCAACGTGCATCGCGGCGCTTATACGCTCAGCGAAGAAGCCAGCGCCGCTTATGAGGGCGCGCGGACGGCGGTGGCGCGCTTCGTCAACGCGCGTGCCAGCCGCGAGATCGTCTTCACGCGCAACGCCACCGAGAGCCTCAATCTCGTGGCGCAGACGTGGGGTTTGGCCAACCTCAAGTCCGGCGACCGCGTGCTGCTGACCGAGATGGAGCACCACAGCAATCTCGTCCCCTGGCAGATGCTCGCGGAGCGCACGGGGGCCACGCTCGATTTCGTGCCCGTCACCGACGAGGGCCGGCTGGATCTCGACGCATATGCCCGGCTGCTGGAGCGCGCGCCTAGGCTGGTCAGCTTCACCCTGATGTCGAACGTATTGGGGACGATCACGCCAGCGCAAGGGATGATCGAACGGGCGCACGCCGCCGGCGCGGTGGTCGTCTGTGACGGAGCGCAGGGCGTGCCGCACCTGCCCATCGACGTGCGGGTGCTGGATTGCGACTTCCTGGCGTTTTCGTCGCACAAAATGCTGGGGCCGACGGGCATCGGCGTGCTCTATGGCAAGCGCGTGCTGCTCGTGGCGATGCCGCCGTTTCTGGGCGGCGGCGATATGATCCGCGAGGTGCACCTGCGCTCCTTTACGCCCAACGACCTGCCGTGGAAGTTCGAGGCGGGCACCCCTGCCATTGCCGAGGCGGTGGGCCTGGGCGCGGCGGTCGCCTATCTGTCGCGGCTCGGCATGGCGCGCGTGGCTGAGCACGAAGCGCGGCTGGCCGCTTACCTGATCGCGCGGCTGCGCGCGATCCCTGGGCTGCGCGTCGTCGGGCCGGTGGAAGGCGAGCGCGGCGCGGTGGTCTCTTTCACCATCGACGGCATGCACCCGCACGATCTGGCCACGCTGCTGGACCGCGACGGCATCGCCATTCGCGCCGGGCACCACTGCGCCCAGCCGCTGATGGAGCGCTTCGGCTTGCCCGCGACGGCCCGCGCCAGTGCCTATGTCTATTCCACGTCGGCGGAGATCGACGCGCTCGCGCAGAGCATCGAGCGCGCCCGCGCTCTATTTGCCTGATATTCACCTACTATGAGGATCTCACGTATGGACGATCTCTATCGCGAATACATCCTGGAGCACTATCGCGAGCCGCACCACAAGGGCGATCTCGACCATCCCGATCGCTTCGCCGCGTATGCCAACCCGCTGTGCGGCGATCGGCTGCAAATGGGCGTGCGGCTGGAGGGCGACCGCGTGGCCGAGGTGCGCTTCAACGGCTCTGGCTGCGCCATCAGCCAGGCGGCGGCGTCAATGCTGACGGATGTCGTCGAGGGCAAGACGCTGGCCGAGCTGGCGGCCTTTAGCAAGCAGGATATGCTCGATCTGCTGGGCGTGCCCATCGGCCCGGCGCGCCAGAAATGCGCGCTGCTGGCGTGGGAGGTGCTGCACAAAGGCATTCTCGACGAGCCGGAGGACGGCGACGATCTGGCTTAGCCGCCGGCCAGCAGCCGATCGGCGAGCGTATTCGCCATCGCCACGGCGTAATTTTGCCCGCGATCTTGCGGATAGACTTGAAACATATTGGCGAGATACAGCCCCTTGATCGGCGTCTCGTGCGGGGGAATGTGCAGGTGGAATTCCGGCGTGACGATGGGCTGGGCGAAGGGCGCCGCGAACATCCACGAGTCGGTCACCCAGTGGGGCGAAAAGTCGGGATTGATGCGCGTGAGCGCCGGCAAGAACTCCCTGAGCACCTGCTCTTTCGTTTTGCCGAAAAGGGGGTGGCTCATCGGCAGGTAGTTGCCCAGATAGACCAGGTGTCGCCCGCCATAGTCGGCGGATGGCATGAAGTTCGTGTGCTCGACCAGCGCCAGAAACGGGTAGCCGGGATCGTTGATGTTGAGCCAATAGACGTCCGTCAGCGGGCGATCGAGCGCCAGCGTCACGCAGTGCGCGCCGATGGCGTCGCCCCAATCGTACTTGCGGTCGAAGGTCGGCAGGGTAGGCATCAGCTTGATGGTGAGGCGTGTGGGCAGCGTCGAGATCACGCGGTCGGCCACCACGTCGCCCGCCGTCGTTTTCACGCGCAGCTTGCCGCCGTGGGCCATCTCGATGCCCGTCACTGCCGTGTCGAATGCCAGCGTGCCGCCCAGCGCCACCACCACCTGAGCCAGCCGGTCATAGACGCGCTGAAAGCCGCCGCGCACGTAGCCGAGCTGTGACGTGCGGCAATGGATGCGCGCCCAGAACCACGCCAGCGAGATCTGGCTGGCATAGTCGCCAAACTTGCCGATGAAAAGCGGCTGCCACGCGGTCTCATACGCGCGGCGGCCCATCGCTCGCCGCAGCCACGCCTCGGCATAGCGCGGCTCGAACGTGCGATAGCTGGGCCACACTTTGAGCAGCGCCAGCACGGCACCCATGCGCACGCGATTGATAGGCGGGATGGGCGAAAAGCGCAGCACCGACGTGGCGCTGTCGAGCTGATAGCGCTGGCCGCCGACGAGCGAGCTGGTGTTGGGCGTCTGCCACACCAGGTCACCGCTCAATTCGAGGTGCTTGATCAGCGCGGTGATCGCCGTGTCGGTGCGAAATAAGTGGTGATAGAACTTTTCGAGTGTCACATTCCCGACCGCGAAGCCCGCCGCCAGGCCGCCCGGCTGGGCCTCGCGGTCGATCACCGTCACGTGCTCGCCGCCCAGCCCCAGCCGCATCGCCAGCGTCAAGCCGGCGGCGCCCGCACCCAATATCGCTGTTTCCACGCGCTCACATCCCCTCAATCGTCGTGCTTTGCCACACCAGTGTAGCGCACGAGCGCGTCACGGTCAAATCAAACGCGCGACTCACGCTTGCTTGACGGCTGTCTATTCGTAGTGGTACGACATGCATAGCTACACGTTTGGGGCGGTGGCGAAATGGCAGACGCAGGGGACTTAAAATCCCTTGGGGCAACCCCCCGTGCGGGTTCGAGTCCCGCTCGCCCCACCACGACTATACCTAACCTTACACCAAACAAGCGATGATGAAAATCCCTCGAAAAATAATGAGTCCCTTGGGTTAGAAGGCCTCAAATTGGCCGTTCCAACCCAAGGGACTTTATAACACCTACTTCTAATAATGCGGACATAAAACCAAGCCATTTTTTCGCGCTTGCTGTAATGTTGCTTTTTTCTGGGCCTTCCCCGCTTGTGGCCTGACTTCTTGAGCGATTCGACTGGCGAGAACAAGATGTGTTCTTCACGCGCCTGTCGCGCCTGAAAATCTTTCAGATAGACCTGCGTAATCGTCACCGAGGTATGGCCGAGCACCCGCGACAGCTTAAAGACCTTGCCGCCGTTCTCAAGCCACATGCGCGCCATCGTATGCCGCAGCGTATGGGGTGAGCAACGGATGCCCTCAATACCCGCCTTGCTCTTGAACTGACGAAATACCTCATAGACACCATCACCTCGCAATGGCTCACCGTGGTTGGTTAATAAGACATGTTCCTCATCCTCATCGCGCGGCTTGCAAAACTTGTGGATATATTTCCACAACACCTGTGAGGCTGTTGGCCCTATGCCTACCTCTCGCGCTGTTTGTCGCCTTTGCCAAAAACGACCAAATACGTATCATGCACGTCACCGAGCTTGAGACCGCATAACTCGCTGAGCCTGATGCCTGTATCAAGTAGGACGAGCAGAATGGTGTAATCACGGAAACCAAGCGACGTTTTGACATCGCAAGCATCGAACATCGCCGCTAAATGTTCAGGCTTGAACGTTGGAATGATGTATTCCGGCAGCTTGGGGCGACCGATACGCCGCGCAGGGTCCTTGTCGATGTATTCCTCTTGAACACACCAGGAAAAGAACGCTTTGAAAGCTCGCACATAACCATGCAACGTTTGAGCCTTTATCGGCTGGTCCTCTGTCGGCTTGTAATCGTTCGTTGCGTTCGCCCGCATGTGTTGCAGGTACACTACAAACGCGCGCAAGTAGTTGGCTGAGATTGATTCAAGCTCGGTAACGCCCTGCTCAGCCATGAAGGCTTGAAGGGCACGCAATCGTGTGCGATACCAGGTCATCGTCCAATCAGAGCGATTGCGCGTCTGACGGTCAAGCATGAACCCTTGAACGGCATCAACTAGTTTCACCGCCAACCCTCTTTTCTTATGCCGCTACCGGCAGACCGAGCTTAAGTGCCTTGTCGCGCAACACCGCGACGAACGTCGCCGCCTTGCGCTCAGTTAGGTACCCTTGCATCGCCTCATACGCCCACTCCAGGAAGCCCCCGCCGTCCTCCTCTACCGCCGACAACGGCAGCCCTTGTGTCTCGCCGAGCACCCTGATACCGCGCTGCTCTGCTTCACCAGCCAGCGTGTGCAGCCCCACCGCTCGCGCCGCCCAGCTCGTCGCATACCCCACAAACCCCGCTTTCGCCCGCTCGGTATCCAGGTCAATCTTTTTCGTTCGTACCGCTGGCGTCGCCTCTGGCTCGTCGCTTGCCGCTTGCACGACCTCCCATACCTCAGACGTGGCCCACCGGCTCTGATTCTGGTCCCCATCCGGGCACGTGTGCCGCAGCCACTTCTGTGAGGAATACGCCCACAGCTGCGGAATCTCGTTCAGCAACTGGTACGGGTCCTCAATCCCCATCTCACGCAAGCATTCGCGCGCGTAGCGAAACTCGATACGCATCACCACTCCCTCACCTTCCCACCCATGCTTGCGCCAGACCTCGTGAAACCACTCTTTATTGTGCTTCTTCACTTCCAATTGTTAACGCTCACGTAGAATTGACCCAGATCGATCGGGAGAAATTGACCCATCCCCCAAGCGTTCGCCTATCCTGTGGAGAACGACCACCACAGGAGGCACACATGTTGAGGAATGGGACTATGCACACGATACACGAGCAGGTCAGCCAGGGCAAACCGATCCGGGCCATCGCCCGCGAGTTGGACCTGGCCCGCAATACCGTCAAGAAATAGTGCCACGGCAAGCCCCCATCGGCGCCACGCCCACGCCGTCCCAGTCAACTGGACCCTTACAAGGACCAGCTCCGGCGCTGGGTCCAGGAGGATCACCTGACCAACCGCGTCACGCTGCTCGACCGGCTCCGGCCGCTCGGCTATGCGGGCGGCATCGCGCAAGTCAAGCGCTTTGTCCAGCCGCTCCGCCCCGTCACGGTCGCACACCAGCCGGTCCTCCGGTACGAAACGGGACCGGGGGAGCAACTCCAGTTCGATTGGGGCGAGTTCACGTACACCCACCCCGACGGCCACCGGGCGCGGGTGTACGGCCTGGTGGCGATCCTGAGCTACTCCCGGATGCGCTTCGTCACCTTTTCCCTGCGCTGCGACGCGCCCAGCCTCATTCGCGGGCTGATGGCCGCCTGTGAGTACTTTGGCGGGCTGCCCCAACGGTTCCTGACGGACCGGATGAAGACGGTCCTGCTGGACTACCACCAGGGCCAACCCACCTGGCACCCGCAGTTCGCCGACTTTGTCACGAGCCTGGGGATCAGCCCCCGCGTCTGCAAGGCCTACGTGCCCCAGACCAAGGGCAAAGTCGAGCGCACCGTCCAGTGTGTCGCGACCGGCTTTTGGCCCGGCGGCACCTTTACGGACCGCGCCGACCTCAATGGGCAAGCCCGCGCCTGGTGTGACCGCGTCAACGCCACCGTGCATCGCACGACCCACGAACGCCCGGTGGACCGCTGGCCGCAGGAGGGCTTGCGGCCGTTGCCCGCTGGCTGGGCCTGGGAGCGGTTTGGGGCGGAGACGCGCAAGGTCAGTTGGGATGGCTACCTCTCGTACGATGGCGTGCTCTACGGCGTGCCGGGACCGGCGGGCGTGGCCGGCCAGTCCGTTCCAATCCGTGAACGGCACGGGACGCTCACGGTCTGGGCTCAGGGCGCGGTCCTCTGCACCATTCCGCTGCAATCCCACGCCGGCCCGCCGGTCCCGCATCCCGACCAGTTCGCCACCGTGCGCTCCGCGGCGGCCGTCCGCCAGGGGCCGGTCCCGCTGGGACATCAGGTTGCCCCGCCCGCCGTGGCGGTCCGACCCTTGGCGGACTACGACCGGCTCTGTGGCGTGGAGGGCTGGGCATGAGCGAGACCTTGCGCCGCCTGGGGCTGACAACCCTGGCCCAAGCCCTCCCCACGGTCTTGGAGACGGCCCGGCTCCAGATGCCGGCCTACGAAGTCTTTCTGCAGCAGGCGCTGGAGACCGAGGTCCAGGGCCGGGCGGTGCGGGCCGAAGCGCGGCGGCAACGGAGCGCACGCCTCCCATCGGGTAAAACGCTGGCGAGCTTTGACCTGACGTACCAGCCCAGCATCCCGCAACCGCTCCTGCGCGAGTTGGCGACGTTACAGTTTGTGGCGACGGCGACGAATGTTATCTTGCTGGGGCCGCCAGGGGTCGGCAAGACGCATCTGGCGGCGGGCCTGGCCCAGGCGGCGGTCGCCGCAGGGCATGCGGTGCGCTTCGTCACGTTGCGTGAGTTGGCGGGAGAGTGGCAAACGGCGACGAACCGGTCGGCCCTCCGACGCTACATCCAGCCACGGGTGTTGGTCATCGACGAGATGGGGCTCAACCGGGACCAGAGTCAGCGCCTCTTTGAGTTGGTGGCGGAACGCTACGAACGGGGCTCGATCATCGTGACCAGCAATCGCAGCTTTACCGAATGGGGGCAACTCCTAGGCGATGAGGTGCTCGCCACCGCCCTCCTCGACCGCTTGTTGCATCATGCCGAGGTGATCGCGATCACGGGCCGCAGTTATCGCTTGAAGGATCGCCTCGCCGAGAATCCCGCCTGAGTATTACCGGGGTGGGTCACGTTCTGGTGATCGCTCCTGGGTCATTTTCACGCGAGCGTTGACAAGCTTGGCGACACTGCCGACGGATATCTACGACGTTCAGCGAACGGGAGAGTAGGAAAAACCTAGGATAATCCTCACTCTTATGAACGAGCATGCACGAAAGCGACATCTACCTGTGAGAACCCCGCCTTCAACACACCACCTGCCTAATCAACGCCACTTCCAGAAAAGCAGAGCAACAAATCAAATAAAGTACACCACAAAGCCAGATAAATGCTATGATCTTCACCGGACCCCCTTTGGGAGCAGGAGGTGGTATGCTTAAGCCTCAGGAGGCTGATCGTGGAAAATAATCTACTCGATCATAGTGCCCTCGCTAAGCTTCGCTCTTGGGCTGAACATCAGGAGCTTGTCCGAGCCATGCTGCTGACAAGTTCACGCGCCAACTCCGCTGCAACCATCGATTGGCTCACCGATTATGACATTGTTCTTATCGTTCCTGATGTGACAAGGTTTTCCCACGATGAATCATGGATGCATGCTTATGATGAAGTTGTGGTGACTTTCCGGGACCAATGGCTCATCCAAGGATTTCCAATAATCACCCGTCTTGTTCTCTATAACGATGATACGAAAATCGATTATCAAATATGGCCGGTTGAGTTACTCCGGAAGATAGGGGAACAAAGGGCGTTGCCTGATGACCTTGATGTGGGATATAGTGTCCTGCTCGATAAAGACAACATTACCGTCAATCTGCCTTCTCCGACGTATACTGCCTATATCCCTCAGAAACCGACCCCTGCCGAATTCTTCAGTTTGATTGAGGAATTCTGGTGGGAGTCCATTTATGTCGCCAAGAACCTCTGGCGTGGCGACCTTCTGCTTGCTAAACATAATCTTGACCAGGTTATGAAATTTCAATTGCTACGCAGGTTGCTTGAATGGCGGCTCGAAGTGGATCGCAATTGGACTTGGAAGCCAGGCGCATGGGGGCGAGGGTTGAAGAAAGTATTGCCACCAAATATGTGGGAAGAATTAGAGGCAACATATGTTGGGGCGAGCACAGCCGATAATTGGGAAGCCCTCTTTAAGACAGTGACAATGTTCCGGCGAGTGACGAATGAAGTCGCGTCGGCACTCGGTTACAACTATCCCAATGACCTCGATCAGCGGATAATGAGATATTTACAGCAAGTACACAGCTATGAAGAGTGATTCGGCATTTACGGGACTCAAAATCCCCTGTGGTTATGTAAAAAAAGAACAAATTATCCACATAATCAACAGCTATATTCACAGAGATAGGACAAATCAGCACAAGTATCGGACCAATGATATGATGTTAGGACTTTCGCTCAGAGCGCATGACCGCGCGGCGCGGCACCGCCAGGGACAGATTGAGAGGTATCTTGCCCCGGCACGACAAACAGAGCTGCTCCGGGCTGCCGGCGCAGGAAGGATGCCTCTTACCGTCACACATGCCTGCCTGAATCCAGGGACACCGAGCGAAAGTCCTAGATGTGTATGGTCTTTATTGGAGTGAACCCCGTCTAGCGGACCAGAGCAATAGTCAACTTCTTGCGGTAGA
>VFSW01005303.1_pt1 | contig 19102 bp, 18 predicted proteins | sample 5358111 | NCBI WGS metagenome assembly VFSW01 (sample SAMN11554181, study PRJNA540505) | mine drainage metagenome | isolation source: sediment from site ElyBrook_90M | place: USA: Ely Copper Mine, Vershire, VT | collected 2017 | reverse complement strand
TTCCTCCAACTCAATGCCTACGACATCGCCACGCGCATCGCCGACGAGGGGCGCCCGCCGCTCGCGCCGCTGATCCGGGCGCACGACATCGCCAGTGCGGGCGAGGTCTACCGCGACGAACGCGTGCGCGTGACTTGCACTCTGGTCCAGCATCCGCCGGTGGTGCCGGCGTTCGCGTTTCGCTTCGATACGCCCGACCGCTCCATCGTATTCTCGGGCGACACCGCGCCCTGCGACAGCCTGGTCGAACTCGCACGCGGCGCCGACGTGCTGGTGCACGAAGTGATGTACGAGCCGGCGCTGGACGAGATCTGCGCCCGCCTCGACAACGCGACCCGGTTGCGCCAGCACCTGCTCGACAGTCACACTACTGCGGACCAGGTCGGCGTGGTGGCGCGCGACGCCGGGGTGAAGTGCCTGGTGCTGTCGCACTTCGTTCCTGCCGAAAACGTCGCCGACGAACTATGGCTCGAAGCCGCCGCACGCAATTTCAGCGGCGAAATCGTGCTCGGGCGCGACCTGATGGAACTCTGAAGCGCCGCGAACCCTCCCCGGCGCCTTAGAACTGCCTAAGGCTAAGCCTTCTTGGCCCAGGCCATGCAGTAGCCTTGCGGCGATATTTCGGTGTCATTGGGAATGATCTTGCAACTGCCCATGGCTTTTGCCGACGCGCCCGGCACGAAATGCATGCAACCGGTGCAATCCTTGCCGTCCTGCGGCTTGTCCTGGTACTTCAGCGCGGCTCGCATAGACGCGTTGGTTGCGGCATCGGCCCGGCCAGAAGCGACTATTACGGGAATCATCGCCAGGGCGGCGCCGCCGAGCTTCAGAAACTGGCGACGCGGAATTTTGTTTTCGTTCATTGCAGGTTCCTCACATGGTTGACAGCAAACTTGATTATCGGCATTCGAGCCGGTGCGATTATACTCCCGGCGATGGCATCGGTCGGGGCGCCACAGATATTTCTTTGGCTTTCCGCAATGCCCCGGGCGCCAACGCCAAAGCCAGCTTGTGCGCTTACGCCCTAGTGAACGACCGATGCCCTGGGGTAAGCGCTTCGAACTGACATCGGCTCGACAGTTCGTCGATTTGCCGTCGTGCGCTCCCCTGCCTTTGTCCAAGGATCGTTTGCGGCATGGCGCGAATGATCCCTGGATGGGACATCGTTGTATCAGGATGGTTCGCAGGCCTGGCATGAACTAGTCCACGGAACCGGCTCAGGTGTATGGTTTTTTCGCGGTCTGCGCCATGGTCTTCCATTCGCTCGGTTTATTCCGCTTCAGGTCGAGGTGCGAAGGCATGGCCCTCCGGGCACGGAATATGCAAGCAATCCCCGCGCAGCTTGCATTTTGCTGAACGGACGAGACCGTGGATCCGTTCCTGTCGCACATGTCCGGGATCGAATATTCCGGCGCGAAAAAAGGAAACCGCTGATGCCCCGCAGACTCTACCGCGCTTGGCGCTTGTATATCAGGCTCAACTATTCCTGGCGTCTCGCCTGGCATAAGGCGGCCTACCAGCGACCTCTGTAAGGGCCTCAGGGCGCCGTCAGCGTAATCTCGATACGCTCCTTGCCTTTTCCCGTGTTCTTGCGCTTGAGTTTGATCGCGCCGATTTCTGCGGTCCCGCACGGGTGGGTCCCCCCGCAGGGCATCCTGGCGAAGCCATCGACTTCCCAATAGCGGCGTTCGGCCGCTTCATCCGCGAACGCCGTGATGATTGGCAGGTCGGCCGCCGATAGCGCTGCGACCTGCGCCTCGATCTGGGGGAATAGCGCGGCAATGTTGCCGTCCAGGGCAAAGTCGACTCTGGCCTTGTCAGCGGAAATGTGCGCGCCTATGCGCTCGATGCCGGGGCGAAGCTTATAGACGATTTGCAAGACCGTTTCAGCCGCGAAGTGCAGCCGCATCAGTCGATAACGGCGGTCCCAGTCGATCAGGACTTCGACTTCATCGCCCGCCTGAAGGCCGTGATTGGGAGGGAGCGTATAAACGATATCCAGCCCTTCTTTTTCGGCGGCCAGCACGGGATGCCCGGCCACCGTGCCGGCGTCGCTCTCCTGCCCTCCGGAGAAGGCGAAGAAAATGGTTTCCTCGAGGCGTATCCGTTGATCATCGACGCCGGCAATCCGGGTTTTGTGGGCGGTGCGATAGGGATCCACCCAGAAGATTTTGCGTACCATCGTCGATCAAAATGGTAAGAGGGCAATAATGATGACCGGTCAGAACACCGCTAATGGTCGATGAGCGCCGTTCGTTGCGAGCGCGACGAGCAAGGCGGCGAACGTATCGGCGGGCGCGGTGCTAGCGGATGGCGTATGCAATCCCGATCCGCGACGGAGGCGGCAAATCCGGGGAATGTGGCGAAAAATACAGCGTTTTCGCCTGTTCCGGCGTGAGGAAGCGCACGGTCGCAAAGCCGGCCTGGCGCAGCTTGGTCTCGACCACTGCGGGGTAAAGATAGCTTACAAACGGTTCGCCGGCGGCGGCGACCCGCGACGCAAGCTGATCCCAGGAAGATGCTTTTGGCGCCGGCCGCTCGTCCCGGGGTCCCAGGAAGGTCAGCACGACCTCGCTTGCCGCGGCAAATGCCCCCATCGTTTGCAGCGCCCGGTCGATCGACGCCTCGGTGAGATACACGGTCACGCCGAGCCAGGAGAAGAATGTCGGCTGGTTTGGCCGGACGCCATGGCGATTGAGGCCTTCGAGCAGGGATTCGCGTTCGAAGTCGATTACCCCGAACGTGACGTTTGCAGGCACTTCAATGTGCGCCTGCGACAGCAGCGCGAGCTTGAAGCGCTGTGTGTCGGGATGATCGATCTCGACGATGCGCAGAGACCTGGCCCATGGAGGCTGCCGCAATGCAAACGTGTCGAGGCCGGCTCCGAGCAGCACGTATTGGCATACGCCTCGTTTCACCGCTTCGGCCAGCCTGTCTTCGGCAAAGCGCGTGCGCAAGACGACGTGTGCGCGAAGCGCCTGCGCCGCCGGTGACCGATACCGGGGCGCGTCATTGCCGATACGATCCGACGCACCGTCGCCGAGCACTGCAACGGCCAGCGGATCCTCCAGTACGCGCGGTGGGGCGTCCAGCAGTTGGTGAGCGGCGCGAAGATACGCGGTTGCCAGAGCGGTGCGGCTGGGTTGACTGTCGAGCATGACCGAGCTAGGCGGATGCGCGCTACGAAATCAAGGTCCAGCCCAAGCCACCCATCGCGGCGATGAAGGTGGTCAGGTGCAGCCAGATCCAGAGCCGGTATTTGCCCGCCAGTTCCCGCTGCGACATGTTCGAAATCAGGTAGGGGCGCCCGTCCCGGGGGGGGCCAACGCCGCAGAGTTCGGGCGCTGCCTGCATTTCGCGGTAGTTCTTCTCCACCTCGGCACGCGCAGCGCTGCGAGCCTGCTCCCATTCGTCGAGGTCGATGGTGCCGTCGTGATTGCGGTCGAAACGGGCAAGGAGCGCAGCATGATCGCTCTTCCACTCGCTCAGCAGCGCCGAGATATCGCTGTCCATGTCGTAGGCCGAGGGCTCGTGCGACAGCGTGCGGAAGTCGCCGAGCACGTAGACGGTATTGTGCTGGGGAATCTTCCATTCGGTGTAGCGGCATTCGCCCTCGATCCAGGTGTCCTTCGCATTGGTGAGGATTTCCGCCCCCGCCGGGTCGACCACGCAGCGGCCGGTGGAGTCGGCGAGCAGGAACGAGGCGTCGGTTTCGCCATGTTCGCGACGCACCCATTTGTTGCCCGAGCGGATTTCCATGACATAGCGGCACCAGACGCAGGGCAGCTGCGAGTAGGGAGCGAACGTGGGCTCACCCGCGATGCTCTCGCAACGGCCGGACAACTCGACGTAGCCCTGAGCGGCAGTGGCGATATTCGAGGTCGGCGTGTCGTCGACGATCCTCAGCCGGCGATAGACTCCGATCCAGGCGGCCAGGCTGATCGCCGCGATGAGGGACAGGCCGATCAGCCATCCGGCGCGGCTGTGGACCGCGACGCAGATAACCAGCAGCGCGAGCTGCGCGCCTCCGAGGAGCACGTGCAGGTACAGGCGTCTGAAGTAGGTACTCATGCGGAATCCGGCGCCGGTCGCCCGAGCGCGGTGCGGACCGTCAGATCACGACGAAAACAGCTGTTTCACGTCGGCGTCGGCCGTTTCGGCGGCATCGAAGCGCAGCAGCCTTGCCGCGTGAAAGGCAAACGCATTCGCGATGATCGAATCCGGGAACTGTTCGATACGCACGTTGTTGATGTTGACGGCGTCGTTGTAGAACTCGCGCCGGTCCGCGATCGCGTTTTCCAGCTGCGTGATCCGGCTCTGCAACTGCTTGAAGTTCTCGTTGGCTTTCAGCTCCGGGTAGGCTTCGGCGACTGCAAACACCCCCCCCAGGCTCGAGCGCAACGCGGCCTCGGCCGAGCCGAGCGCGCCGATGTCCTGCGCTGCGCGCGCATCGTGGACCGCGGAGCGGGCGCGGGTCACTTTCTCCAGCGTTTCCTGCTCGAACTGACGGTATTGCTTGCAGATCTCCACCAGTTTCGGGATTTCGTCGTGGCGCTGTTTCAACAGCACGTCGATGTTCGCCCAGGCGAGCGACACGTTGTTCTTGACCGTGACCAGGCCGTTGTAAAGCATCACCGCGTATACGATCGCGACGACGATTAGTCCAAGCACGATCCACCATCCCATGGTTTCCTCCCGAAATCGCTGCTCGACGGGCATCCACAGCAGCGCGCAGTGTACGCTGCGGCAGCGGAATTCGTCCAGAATGAAGCGCGCCCGGATATTCCAGGCCCTTTTTTTTGGACTACCATAAGGCCTGCGAACAGGGAGCGCAATCATGCCGGATCGCGCAAAAAACCAGGTAGTCATTGTTCACGGCTGGTCCGACACTTCGGATTCATTCGCGCCGCTGGCGAAGTTTCTCGAGGCGCAGAACTTCCAGATCCTTGACTTGTTTCTCGCCGACTACATCTCGATGGACGACGACGTGTCGATCGAGGATGCGGCCAAGGCGATGCAGGCGGCGGTCCAGGCGAAGATCGCAGTCCGCGAGCTCAGGCCGCCGTTCGACCTCATCGTGCATTCGACCGGCGGCCTGGTGGCGCGCACCTGGCTCTCGGCCTACTGCGCCGGCATGACACCCGGGCAAATGCCGGTGCAGCGCCTGTTGATGATCGCGCCGGCCAATTTTGGCTCGGTGCTCGCCGGCGTCGGCCAGACCATCCTCGGCCGCGTGGTCAAAGGCTGGGATCACGGTTTCCACACCGGCAAGCTGATGCTCGACGGCCTCGCGCTGGGCTCGCCGTTTCAGTGGGATCTCGCCGCGCGCGATCTGTTCACGCTGGACCCGGACGACGACGCGCCGGTCTACGGCGCGGATCTCGTCTGGCCTTTCGTCATCGTCGGCTCCATGCCCTATCAGCACGGATTGCGGCAGATGGTGAACGAGAACGGCTCCGACGGCACCGTGCGCGTCGCCGCCGCCAATCTGAACGCCTATGGCGCGACGCTGGATTTCACCCGCGACCAGGCGCCGACGGTGATGCGCATGACCGGGGGTGCGGCGAGCGTGGACGCGGCGCAGGGCGCGCTGATCCCGTGGACGCGCAGGTACGACGAAGCCATGGTGTTTCCGCTGGCGGTGATGGCGCACCGGGACCACGCCAGCATCACCGATCCGACCATCCGCGGCGACGGCGAGACTGCCGGCGAGCAGGCGCAGTTTCAGCAGTGTCTATTGGACGCGCTCGCATGTCCTGCGTATGCGCAATACCAGGGCTTGCAGCAGGCGTGGCGCGCGATTTCGGACGCCGTCCAGGATCCGGTCTCGGCCGACGACGACCACCACATGTTTCTGCAAATCAACGTGCGCGTAGTCGACGAGTTCGACAAGCCTGTCACCGACTACATGATCGAGTTTCTCGCGCCCAATTACGCGCAGAGCACCGACCTCACCGGGGTGTTCCACGACAAGGTCATCAAGGATGTGCGCAGAAACGGCCAGGACGCCTCCATCCGCACGATTTACATCGACCGGCAGCGCCTGTTCGAGCTGTTCTATGCGCAGATTCCCGCCGGCCAGCCGAAGGAGCTGCGCCTGAGCATCAGCGCGGCCTCCCCCGGCGACAACGTCAAATACTTTGCCGATGCCTTCGGTGGCAAAGGCGAGTTCATCGTGCATTCGCAGGACGAGGCGGACCGCTGGCTGCAGCGCAATGCCACCCACTTTCTCAAGATCGTGATACCGCGCATTCCTGCCGCGGATGTGTTTAAGCTGAAGCATCCGGCCTAGCCGGCCGATGCGGCGGATGCCGGCCATTTGGCTACAATGCGCGATCGTCCACCAGCCCGTTCACACGAGGAGCCCGAACCATGATCCACGTCGTCGCCGTCATCACCGCCAAGCCCGGCATGCGCGCGTCCATCCTGCAGGCGTTCCAAGCCAATGTCCCCGCCGTCAAGGCCGAGCAGGGCTGCATCGAGTACGGCGCCGCCGTCGATTTCGAGGACGGCCCCAAGTTTCAGACGAAGTACGGCCCGGACACCTTTCTGGTGCTGGAGAAATGGGCGAGCATGGACGCGTTGAAGGCGCATGCGGCCGCGCCGCACATGGCGGCTTATGCGGCGAAGACCAAGGACATGATTGCGAGCCGGCTGATCCACATCCTGTCGCCGGTGTAAGCGAGTGCTGTTCTACGCCGGCACGGCCTCGCCCAGCGCCACCGACAGATAATCGGCGCGCGAGGGCACGTCCGGCGCGAGGTGCATCACGCGCGCGCCCAGGTCCATCACCACCGAGGCGACGGTTTCGATGCGGGCCTCAGGCGCGAGCGACGGGTCCGGACTGCGGCAGATCGACAGGTAGCCGTCGGATTCGTCGCGCAGCATGCGCTGCAGGTCGGCCGGCGAGAATTTTCCCTGGTGTGCTCCGGTGAGCGCGGTGATGCGCTCCAGGCGCGGCACGGTCGACAGGCTGGACGCGAGCGAAGCCTGGTGCCCGGCGCCGGCCGGGGAGAGAAAATGGTTGGTGTGGCACAGCGCCGCATCCGCGCCGCGCAGCACCTCCAGGCCGCGCGGCGAGAACTCCAGGGCCGCGGTGTCGCCTGTCGCATCGGCGCAGAGCACGTTGGAGGAGGCGCCGAAGGAAAGCTTTCCGGCGAACGCGATCGCGTCGGCCACGCTGTCGCGCGCGAGCAGCGCGCGCAGCACCGCGTGCACCGGCACGCCGGGATGGCTGCCGTCGTCGGTCGAGCGCAGGATGTTGAGACAGACGCCGAAGCCGCGGCTGTTGAGACCGATCTTGGCGAGCATGCCGGCCTCGGTCAGCGTGAGGCAGAGCGCGCCGTTCGCGTCGCGCACGCGCAGCAGCACCAGCGCTGCGCGCTGCGCGCCCAGCCAATCCCAGTTCTGCGCCAGCAAGGTCGTGCCGGTCGCGCTCTGCGCCGGTTTGACCGCGACGGCGGTGCATTCTCCCCAATCCGGCACGCCTTGTTTCACGTTGGCGGCGGCGATTTTCACTCGATCCGGATGCGCTGCGCCCGGATAGCTCGGCGGCAGGATCTCGGTGCGCGCGTTGAGCGCGAGGATTTCATCGGTGTTGCGGCCGGCGCCCGCGGCGATGCCCTCGATCTCGGCCAGCAGCGCGGGATCCAGGCCGCCGATCACGTCGCGATAGCCGGCGCCGAGGCGCTGCGCGCCCTGCCAATCGATGCCGCAGTAGGCGAACAGGCGCGCGTAGGTCGCGATCGAGCGCGCTACGCGCTTCTTCGCCTTCAGGCCGTGCTGTTGCCCGCGCTCGTGCGCGGAACCGGAGACCTCGATCAACGGGAACATGCGGCTAGCCCTTGTAATCGCGTGACGCAAATAATACCCTGTTCCGGCACGGTCACGAACGGGCCTGCATCCATTTTGATCCCGCTTATCCCGCCCATCCCGCTGCTGGTCCTGGACACCAACGTCGTCCTGGACTGGGTCGCTTTCGACGATGCGCGCGTACGGCCGATTGCGGCCGCGATCGAGCGCGGCGCGCTGCGCACGGCGACCAGCCGCTCCTGCCTGCAGGAATTGCGCCGCGCGCTGGGCTACGCGCAAGTCGAGCTGGATGCCGCGGCGCAGGCGCTCGCGTTCGCGCGCTACACCGCGCACACGACGGTATTCGAAATCCCCGAGCCGGCGGCAGCGGCCGCTTTGCCCCGGTGCGAAGACCCGGACGACCAGAAGTTTCTCGAGCTCGCCTGGCATGCGCGCGCGAGCCATCTGCTGACGCGCGACAAGGCATTGCTCAAGCTCGCGCACCGTCTGGGGGAATCGGGCCGCTTCGCCGTACTCGCGCCCGATGATTTTCTGCGCTCGGCGCTTGATTTGCTGCAGGGCTGAATCGCGGCAAGCGCCGCCAGCCGGGCGTCTGCAGAGATCCCGGCTCAAAAGCCGGCAACGTGGCAAAATCGCTGCCTTATGGCGGATACCAAACCCTGGGCTTTCGACGAATCGCTGCAGCCGCGCGAGGAGGATGTCGGCTTCGATCTCGCGCGCGCGCTGGGCGCGGTGGTGTTGCTGCGCGCGGAAATACCCGAAGATGCCTTCACCGGCGGCATACTCGGGACCGAGCGCGTCGGCTATGGCGCGGTGATCGGCGCGGACGGGCTGGTGCTCACCATCGGTTACCTGATCACCGAGGCCGAGACCATCTGGCTCACGACCAATGCCGGCACGGTTGTCGCCGGCCATGCGCTCGCCTATGACCAGGGCACGGGCTTCGGGCTGGTGCAGCCGCTGGGGGATTTGCGCGCCCCGGCGCTGGAACGCGGTTCCGCCGCCGCGCTGGCTGCCGGCGACGAGGTGTTTGTCCTCGGCCACGGCGGGCGCGCGCATGCGCTCAAGGCCAGGGTGATCGCCAAGCGCGAGTTCGCCGGCTATTGGGAATACCTGATCGACGATGCGGTGTTTACCGCGCCGGCGCATCCGCAATGGGGCGGCGCGGCGCTGCTGGACGCAGGCGGGCGGCTGGTGGGCATCGGCTCGCTGCTGCTGCAGGAGGCCGTGGGCGAGGAGGCGGAGCAGGGCAACATGTTCGTGCCCGTCGATCTGCTCGAACCGATCCTCGAAGGCTTGCTTGCGCACGGGCGTGCAGCGCGCGCGCCGCGCCCCTGGCTGGGTATGTACACGCAGCAGGCGGAGGGGCGCCTGATCGTCGGCGGACTGGCTCCGGGCGGCCCGGCCGAGCGCGCCGGGGTGCGGGCCGGCGACCTGGTGCTCGGGGTCGCGGGCGAGCGCACCACCAGCCTCGCCGATTTCCTGCGCGGGGTCTGGCGCCTGGGCGATCCGGGTGTCGAGGTGCCGCTGATGCTGGCGCGCCAGGGCGACGTGCTGCGCCTGAGCGTGCGCTCGGCCGACCGCAACGATTTCCTGAAAAAGCCGCGACTGCACTGATCAGGAATAGGTGATGGCCCCGCGCCGGTCGCTGCGCTCCAGATGCGGCACGCAATTGAAACTGACCAGGCGCATCGAGCGCGAACTAAAGAAAATCTCGCAGAAGCCGGAGTTGCGAAACTGCAGGTTGAGTTCTATCGCGGTCTGCGCCGGCGCCTGCAGCAGGTCGGCAATGCCGCGGCCGATGGCGCCGCCCGAAGACGCGGCGAGCACATTCGCATCGCCGGGCAGACCGGCGCAGGCGCTCGCCATCGCCGCGGCGATACGTTCGCCGAAACCATTCCAGGTCTCGGGCAGCGGCCCCGGCAGTTTGTCTTCCGACCAGGCCGCGAGCGCGGCCTTGATGGTGCGATAGACCGAGCGCACGTCGCCTTTGGCGCGCGCTTGTGCCCATTCGTCGCCGAGGTAGGCCTTGTACAGCGCTTCGCCGGAATACTCGTTCCAGCCGGGGTGCTCCGTCGCCGTCAGCGTCGAACCCATGGTGTCGAGGATGTCGCGCGCGGTTTGGCGCTGGCGCTCCAGCGTGCCGCACACCGCGCGCGCAAACGCGATGCCGCGCCCGGCGAAGTATTCGCCCAGCCAGACGGATTGCCGCCGGCCGAGTTCGCTCAGGCGGTCGTAGTTCTCGGCGGCGAAAGAGGCCTGGCCGTGACGGACCAGATACAGGGTAGCCATGCAGGCAGGAGAATACGCGAATTCGGCGGCGCGCTTCAGCTGCCGTAACGCTGCAGGCCGTCGAGGTCGAGCACCGTGACCAGGCCGTAGTCGATTTTGATCAGACCGGCCTTGCCCAGCACCTGCAGCGCGCGGTTGACGCGCTGGCGCGAGGCGCCGGCGAGATAACCGAGTTCTTCCTGCGAGATCTGGATGTGCGGGTCGGAATCGGGATAGAGGTGGGGGTTGAACAGCCCCGCCAGCGCGCGCGCGACGCGCGCGTCCGGCTCGAGCAGACGGTCGTGCTCGACCATGCCGATGAACTGTCCCAGGCGCTCGTTCAGCTGCTTCAGCAAAAAGCGGTTGAACGGTATGCTGGTGTCGAGCAGCCAGCGGAAGGTGGCTTCGGGCATGAGGGCGATGCGCGAGTCGCGCAAGGCCACGATATCGTATTTGAAGGGTTGTCCCCGCAGCACCGAGCCTTCGGCAAACCAGCCGCCGGCGGGTATCCCGGCGAAGGTGACTGATTTGCCGGCGGGCGAGAGGCTATGGATTTTGACCAGTCCGTCGATCACGCCGAGCCAGGCATTCGCCGGGTCGCCCTTGCGGCAGATGCAGGCGCCGGTTTCGAAATCGCGCACCGCGATAGCTGCGCGTACCCGGCTTAGTTGCTCTGCGGGCAGTTCCCGTGTCCAGGCGCTCAACGCCAACATGTCATCCAGCGATCGCATTGCCTGCCTGTCGCCGACGCTCCGAATGTCGGCCAAGCGACATTTTGCCCGAAAATTGTGCTGTATGATGATTCAGCGACGCCGATTTATCCTGCGGGCTGGGACCAGGGCTGCGGCAACCCCGACGCGCGATTGGGGAGCTGCCTGCCTTAGGCTAAAATGCGTCGAGAACGCCCCGGCACAGGGACGCAGCGCGCTTGAGGGGGCTCCATGTCAGAACGGTCTCTGGATACGTTTCCGCGGCTGCTGCTGCAGCATGCGGCCGTGCGCCCGGAGCATCCGGCGATACGCGAAAAAGACCTCGGCATCTGGCAGAGCTGGACCTGGAGCCAGGTTGCGGTGGAGGTGCGCGCCCTGGCGGGCGGCCTGGCCGAACTGGGTTTTCGCCGCGGCGACAGTCTTGCCATTATCGGCGACAACCGTCCGCGCCTGTACTGGGCCATGACCGCGGCGCAAATCCTGGGCGGGATTCCCGTGCCCATGTATCAGGACGCGGTGGCGCAGGAACTCGAGTACGTGCTGCAGGATGCCGGCATCCGCTTCGCCATCGCCGAGGACCAGGAGCAGGTGGACAAGCTGATCGAGTGCCGCGAGCGCTCCCCCGGCCTCGAACACATCTTCTACGACGATCCGCGCGGCCTGCGCCATTACAGCCAGGCCTTTCTGCGTAGCATCGACGCAGTGCAGGAACTGGGGCGCGGCCGCAGTGCCAAGCAGCCGGATTTCATCGACAGCGAGATCGAGCAGGGCAAGGCCGGCGACGTGGCGATCATGCTCTACACCTCCGGCACCACCGGCAAGCCGAAGGGCGTTTGCATCACCCATTCCGCGCTGATCAACGCGGCGCGCGGCGGCTGCGGCTTCGATCGGTTGACCGCCGACGACGAGATTCTGTCCTACCTGCCGATGGCCTGGGTGGGGGACAACCTGTTTTCCTACGCGCAATCGCTGCTGGCGGGTTTCACCGTCAACTGCCCGGAGTCGGGCGAAACGGTGATGACCGACATGCGCGAGATCGGGCCGACCTACTATTTCGCGCCGCCGCGGGTGTTCGAGAACCTGCTCACCCAGGTGATGATCCGCATCGAGGACGCGGGCGCGATCAAGCGCGGGATGTTCCATTACTTCATGGGCGTGGCGCGGCGCTGCGGCGCCGAGATTCTCGCCGGCAAGCGCGTTGCCGCGGGCGAGCGCCTGCTCTACGCTCTGGGCAACGTGCTGGTGTACGGACCCTTGCGCAACGTGCTCGGCATGAGCCGTGTGCGCGTCGCCTACACCGCCGGGGCGGCGATCGGTCCCGACCTGTTCCGCTTCTACCGCTCCATCGGCATCAATCTCAAACAGCTCTACGGCTCGACCGAAACCTGCGCCTACGTCTGCCTGCAGAAGGACGGCCAGATCAAGCTCGACACCGTGGGCATTCCCGCGCCCGGGGTGGAGGTCAGGATCGCCGACAGCGGCGAAGTGCTGGTGAAAAGCGCGGCGATGTTCAAGGAATACTACAAGCGGCCCGATGCCACCGCCGAGACCATAGACGCCGAAGGCTATTTCCATACCGGCGACGCCGGCTTCTTCGACCAGGACGGACAGCTCAAGATCATCGACCGCGCCAAGGACGTGGGCAAGATGGCGAACGGCGCCCTCTATGCGCCGAATTACATCGAGAACAAGCTCAAGTTCTTCCCGCATATCAGGGAAGCGGTCGCGTTCGGCCACGGGCGCGGGATGGTGTGCGCCTTCGTCAACATCGACATCGGCGCCGTCGGCAACTGGGCCGAGCGGCGCAATATCCCCTATTCCGGTTACACCGACCTCGCGCAAAAGCCGGAGGTGTACGCGCTGGTGCGCGAGTGCGTGGAGAAAGCCAACGCCGAGCTCGCGCTCGATCCGGCGCTGTGCGATTCCCAGGTGCATCGTTTCCTCATCCTGCACAAGGAACTCGACCCGGACGACGACGAGCTCACGCGCACGCGCAAGGTGCGCCGCGGTTTCATCGCGGAGAAATACGGCGTGCTGGTCGACGCGCTCTATTCGGGCAAGACGTCGCAGTTCATCGAGACGCAGGTGAAGTTCGAGGACGGACGCAGCGGCAAGGTCAGCGCCGACCTGCGCATCGAGGACGCGAAAACTTACCCGCCGGCGACGGCGAGGAAGGCTGCCTGATGGCGGTGGGCTTGGACAGCGGAAAGAAGATCGGCGGCGTGGTCCTCGGCCTGGAGGGTATTACCCTGTCCTTCGGCGGCGTGCAGGCGCTGCAGGACGTCAGCTTCGACGTGCGCGAGCACGAGGTGCGCGCGATCATCGGGCCAAACGGTGCGGGCAAGAGCTCGATGCTCAACGTGATGAACGGCTTTTACCAGCCGCAGCAGGGCGTCATCCGCTTCAGGGGGCGCGAGCACCGCGGGATGAGGCCGCACGCGGCCGCGGCGATGGGCATCGCGCGCACGTTTCAGAACATCGCCCTGTTCAAGGGCATGACGGTGCTCGACAACATCATGGTGGGGCGAAACCTGAAGATGCGTTGCAACTTCCTCCTGCAGGCGCTGCGCTTGGGGCCAGCGATGCGCGAGGAGATCGAGCACCGGCGCGCGGCCGAGGAGATCATCGACTTCCTCGAGATCCAGCACATCCGGCGAACGCCGGTCGGCCGGCTGCCTTACGGCCTGCAAAAGCGCGTCGAGCTGGCCCGCGCGCTGGCGATGGAGCCGGCGGTGCTGCTGCTCGACGAGCCGATGGCGGGGATGAACCTCGAAGAGAAGCAGGACATGTGCCGCTTCGTGCTCGAGGTCAACGACCACTATGGGACGACGGTGGTGCTGATCGAGCACGACATGGGTGTGGTGATGGATATCTCCGACCGCGTCGTGGTGCTCGACTACGGGCGCAAGATCTCGGACGGTACGCCCGACGAGGTGCGCAGTGATCAGGCGGTGATCGACGCCTACCTCGGGGTCGCGCATTGAGGCAATCATGATGCACCTGCTCTACAGCATCTTCGTCGATCCGTTCGTGCAGATGGGCGCGGCGCCGGATCTGCTCGTGCAGACGCTGTGGGACGGCCTCGTCAGCGGCGTTCTGTACGCGCTCATCGCGCTCGGCTTCGTCCTGATCTTCAAGGCTTCGGGCGTGTTCAACTTCGCCCAAGGCATCATGGTCGTGTTTGCGGCGCTCACGCTGGTCGGCCTCGCCGAGCACGGGGTGCCGGCCTACGTCGCGCTGGCGCTCACCATCGTCGTCATGCTCGTCCTCGCTGTCGGTGTCGAGCGCCTCATTCTGCGGCCGCTCGTCGATCAGCCGGAGATCATCCTGTTCATGGCGACCTTTGGCCTCACCTATTTCCTGATCGGCCTCGGCGAGCTGATATTCGGCGGCGACCCGAAGGTGATGATCGCCGGCCAGCTCGGGCTGCCGAGCGGGTCCTACCGCATCACAATGGCCGGCGGATACGTGCAGTTGCAGAAAATTGACATCGCCGCGGCGATCATCGCCTCGCTCATGGTTGCGGGGCTCGGTATCCTGTTCAACCGCACGCGGATCGGGCGCGCGCTGCGCGCGGTGGCTGACAGCCACAGGGCCGCCCTGTCGGTCGGTATCTCGCTCGAGCAGATCTGGGTAATTGTGTGGTTCGCCGCCGGCGTTGTGGCGCTCGCTACGGGCATCATGTGGGGCGCGCGCTCGGATGTTTCGTTCGCGCTCGAGACCATCGCGCTGAAGGCGCTCCCGGTCCTGATCTTGGGCGGCTTCACCTCGATTCCGGGCGCCATCGTCGGCGGCCTCATCATCGGCGTGGGCGAGAAGGTCGGCGAGTTCTACTGGGGGTCGTTGGTCGGCGGGGGGATCGAGAGCTGGTTCGCCTACGTCATTGCGCTCGTGTTTCTGCTGTTCCGGCCGCAGGGCCTGTTCGGCGAACGCATCATCGAGCGGCTCTGATGAACCCTTCGGGCGCCTGACGGCGACTATAGGAGAGGAATCCAATGCTGTATCGCGAAGTGGGCCAGTACAAGACGAGCTACGCCGCCGATCAGGCGCTGCTTCCGATCCTCCAGGACAAGATCGGAATCGCCGTCCTTCTGCTCATCGCTTTCGTTGGCGTGCCGCTCACCGCCTCGGACTTCACGCTGAACTCGGTTCTCATCCCGATCCTTATCTTTTCGCTCGCGGCGACCGGGCTCAATCTTCTGACGGGCTACACTGGATTGCTCTCGCTTGGCACGGGCGGCTTCATGGGCGTTGGCGCCTATGCTTGCTACAAGCTGATGACGTTGTTCCCGCACGTGAACATCATCGTATTCATCCTGTTCTCCGGATTCTTCGCCGCCGCGGTCGGCATCGTGTTCGGCCTGCCGTCGCTGCGGATTAAGGGTTTTTATCTCGCCGTCGCGACGCTCGCCGCGCAGTTCTTCCTGTCCTGGTGCTTCATCCGCGTTCCGTGGCTCTACAATTACAACATATCGGCCTCGATCGAGGTGCCGACGAAGATGCTGTTCGGCATTGCCGTGACCGGGCCGACGGCGACATCGGTGACGCGCTATCTGGTCGTGCTGGCGATTGTCGCAGTCCTCACCCTGCTCGCGGCGAATCTCGTACGCGGCCGCACCGGTCGCACGTGGATGGCGGTGCGCGACATGGATCTCGCCGCCGAACTGATCGGAATCAGGCTGTACCAGACGAAGCTGCTCTCGTTCGCGGTATCTTCGTTTTATTGCGGCGTCGCAGGGGCGATGTTGGTGTTTCTGTATCTCGGCAACGCCGAGCCGTCGAGCTTCGACATCAACCAGTCGTTCCTGATCCTGTTCATGGTCATCATAGGCGGGCTCGGCAGCCTGTTGGGCTCGTTTCTCGGCGCGACCCTGATCTGGGGGCTGCCCATCCTGCTGCGTCACGTGCCTACGTATTTCGGCCTAAGCATCGAAAGCGCCAAGGTGGATCAGAGCACGTTCATGATTCTCGGGGCGCTGATCATCTTCTTTCTGATCGTCGAGCCGCACGGGCTCGCGCGGCTGTGGCAGATCGGGAAGCAGAAGCTCAGGGTGTGGCCTTTCCCATACTGAGTTGAGGGCGTAGACTGAAATAAAGGGGATCTTGGAGTTTTAAACAAGGCTGGCGACTGCAACGTCGGCCCTAATTAGGAGGAAAGAGCATGCGATTGAAATATCTAGCACTCACCGCAGCGGTCGCGGGCTTGGTCGGGGTTTCCGTTCCGGCTTCGAACGCATTCGCCAAAGACAGCTTGTTCGTACCGCTGTTTACCTATCGTACCGGCGCGTTCGCCAATTCCGGGATCCCGATCGCGAACGGTATGCACGATTACCTTTCGATGCTCAACGCCCGCGACGGCGGCATCGGGGGGGTAAAGCTCGACATTCAGGAATGCGAGACGCAGTACAACGACGCGAAGGGCGTCGAATGCTACGACTCGGTGAAGAATAAGCACCCGGTGGTCATCGGTCCGTGGTCGACCGGTATAACGCTCGCGCTGATTCCGAAGGTAACGGTCGACCATATTCCGGTGCTGTCGATGGCCTACGGCCTTTCGGCAGCCGCGGTCGGCGCGGACTTTCCGTGGATCTTCAATCCGCCGGACACCTACTGGGACGGGATGTCGATCGCGCTGAAGTACATCGCCGAGAAGGAAGGCGGATTCGCCAAGCTCAAGGGCAAGACGATAGGCTTCATCTTCCTCGACGTCGGCTATGGCCGCGAACCGATCCCGCTGCTGAACGACTTCGCCAAGGACTACGGGTTCAAGGTCAAGATGTATCCGGTGGCGCCGTCCCAGATGCAGTCCCAAGGTGGAGTGTGGCTCGGCGTGCGCCGCGACCGGCCTGACTGGATGATCATGTGGGGTTGGGGCGCGATGAATCCGACCGCGGTTCAGGAAGCGGCCAGGACCGGCTATCCCATGGATCACTTCCTCGGGGTATGGTGGTCGGGCAGCGAGGGCGACGCGCGGCCAGCAGGCGAGGCCGCGAAGGGCTACTTGTCGCTCAACTTCAACGCCGTCGGCACCAACTTTCCGGCGATCAAGGACATCATCAAGGACGTCGTCAACAAGGGCAAAAGCCAGACGCCGAAGGACATGGTCGGAGAGAACTTCTACAACCGCGGCGTCGTGAACGGGGTGATGATCGCCGAGGCGATCCGCAACGCGCAGAAGATCACCGGCAAGAAGATGATCGACGGCTCGGACATGCGGCGCGGGCTCGAGACCCTGCAGATCTCGGAGCAGCGTTGGAAGCAGATCGGCCTGCCCGAGTTCGCGGCGCCGATCCACATAACCTGCCAGGATCACGACGGCCACGGTCCCGTCTACGTGCAACAGTGGGACGGCCACAAGTGGGTCAAGGTCTCCGGTTGGATCTCGCCGGTGAAGGACAAGGTGCTGCCGCTGCTCGTCGATGCTGCCAAGGACTATGTCAACAAGAACCAGCCCTGGCCGAAGCGCACCGAGCGGTGCGACGACGGGACGTTGTGAGCTAGGTGATTTCCCCTTCCTTGCGGGCGGATTCCGTACCGCGAGGAAGGCGGAGTCTCGGAGCCGGAAATGAGCAGCACCGCACCCGCCGCGACGCGACCTTCGGGCGCGCCTGCGAGCGAGACGATCCTCTCCCTCAACAACGTAGAGGTCGTCTACGATCACGTCATCCTCGTGCTCAGGGGCGTCTCGCTCGCCGTTTCGCAGGGCGCGGTCGTGGCGCTGCTCGGCGGCAACGGCGCGGGGAAGACGACCACGCTGAAGGCGATCTCGAATCTGCTGCATTCCGAGCGCGGCGAGGTTACCAAGGGTTCGATCGTGTTCAACGGCGCCGAGGTGCACCGGATGTCGCCGAACGAGCTCGTGCGCCGCGGCTGCGTGCAGGTCATGGAGGGCCGTCACTGCTTCAGCCATCTTACGGTAGAGGAGAACCTGCTTACGGGCGCGTTTACTCGGCGCGACGGCCAGACCGCGATCGCGCGCCATCTGGAGCTCGTCTATTCTTATTTTCCCCGCCTGAAGGAGCGGCGCAACGCGCTCGCGGGCTACACTTCCGGCGGCGAGCAGCAGATGACGGCGGTGGGGCGTGCGCTGATGGCGCGGCCAAGAATGATCCTGCTCGACGAGCCGTCGATGGGCCTCGCGCCGCAGCTGGTCGAGGAGATCTTCGAGATCGTGAAGCAGCTCAACCGCAAGGAGGGCGTGAGCTTCCTGCTCGCGGAGCAGAACACCAACATCGCGCTCAAGTACGCTGACTACGGCTACATCCTCGAGAGCGGCCGCGTGGTCATGGACGGCATCGCCGCCGACCTCGCCGTCAACGAGGACGTGAAGGAATTCTACCTGGGCATCTCCGGCGGCGGGCGTAAAAGCTTTTCCGACATCAAGCACTACAAGCGGCGCAAGCGCTGGCTCGCCTGAACTGCGTTCAATCTCCGCGCGTCGGGACGCGCCGTGCGCACGGATTTTAAAAACCCGCAGTTTGCGCGCTTCGTGTCTCTGCTGTTATTGGAGCCCTGCACGTGACCGAATACTACGACTCACTCGAAACCCGCGATCCGGTCGAGCGCGAACGTGCGCTGCTCGCGGCGCTACCCGCACAGATAGCGCATGCGAAGAAGAACGCACCCGGGTTTTCCCGCATCCTGGCCGATTTCGATCCGCAGGCGATCACCACGCGCGCCGCGCTGGCCCGGTTGCCGGTCACGCGCAAGTCGGATCTCGGCGAACTGCAGAAGAGGGAACGGCCGCTGGGCGGATTGAACGCGACGCCCCTGAACCAGCTGGCGAAGATCTTCGTCTCACCGGGACCGGTGTATGAGCCTGAAGGCGCCGCGCCCAACTGGTGGCGCACTGCGCGCGCGCTGTTTGCCGCCGGTTTTCGCTCCGGCGACCTGGTGATCAACACCTTTGCCTACCACTTCACGCCGGCGGGCTCGATGATGGAATCGGGCGCTCGCGCGCTCGGCTGCACCGTGGTCCCGAGCGGAATCGGCCAGACCGAAATGCAGGTCTCGACCATCGCCGACCTGCGCATCAGCGCGTTCATCGGCACGCCGTCTTTTCTCAAATTGATCGTGGAGAAGGCGGACGAACTGAAAGCGGACATCGGTTGCCTGAAATATGCCATGGTCGGGGGCGAATATCTGCCGCCTGCGCTGCGAAAAACCCTGGGCGAGCGCGGCATCCGGGTGATGCAATCCTACGGCACCGCCGATCTCGGCTCGCTCGCGTACGAATCGGCGCTGGCGGACGGTTCCATCACCGAGGGCATGATCCTCGACGAAGGCCTGCTGCTCGAAATCGTGCGCCC
>VFSW01005302.1_pt1 | contig 19105 bp, 21 predicted proteins | sample 5358111 | NCBI WGS metagenome assembly VFSW01 (sample SAMN11554181, study PRJNA540505) | mine drainage metagenome | isolation source: sediment from site ElyBrook_90M | place: USA: Ely Copper Mine, Vershire, VT | collected 2017 | reverse complement strand
CGAAAACCAATCAATTACGATTCCATCGATTCGTCTGGTTGCAGTGTCTTGGCAAGGTCAAAAGAGACGCCGACACTCAACCAGCGGCACTCTGATAGATCTTTTCGAGGGTGTGCGCAAAGCGTGTAGTAACTTTTCCAACAAAAAGCTTTTCCATTGATGCAGGTGGACGACCATCTGTAATTGTCCAGCGCCAAAGTGAACCTCTAGAGTAGCTATCAAGGAGTTCAACGCGAGCGACTGATGCACCACTATTTAGAAGGTGAACGCCGTTACTAACAGCCACTACGAAACGAAATCCCTCAATTTTTGGATCTGCGATGGGTCGCTCTCCTTGATCGATCGCAACACTCAAAGTTCGACTAACCCGATCAAGGAGCTCGTTGAGATCTGCTAGAGAGAACAAAACAATTGAGGTTCCAAAGCCAAAGATCTTCTCAAAACGCCACTCCAGAGCTTCGCTCTCGGGCAAAGAGTCAGACTCAAACGAGACGTTTCCACTAGCGATATAAGTCCTAACACTGGAAAAGCCGTGGTCTTCAAAGCAACCTGCAAGCGAAGACATGGCAATACGTCGCTTACCTACGTTGATTCCACTCAAGAGCGCGACGTAACGCATGCAATCACCTCAATCGGTCAAAGCCGGACGAGAGACTTTAGAAACCCTAACTGCGAGAAAACGAGTTAACCCTGTATTCTAGTGCCACTAATCCACTTGCAAGGGAGGGGTTTACAACTTGAAAACCCACCTTCTCTTCAACCCAAGCGATCGGACTACGCATATGGTCATTTATGGTTACTGCTAGTCCATAAGTCCCGTCCAAAAGAGGGACGGTATCAAAGTAGAGCTCGAAGACTCCGTCGCTGTCGATATCAAATGGATCAACCTTTAGGTCTTCACTATTGGCAGAGAAGACAGCCTCGCCATTAGCTGCGAGGATTGAGAGGGTAATATTGGCGCCGCCAACTTGTCGTCGAGCCGCATAGTTGATTACGATCTTCAACGGGTCATGAGGTGCAATGCGTGTGCTATCACCACTTTGCTCACCATCAGCCACAGCCGAGATGGACGTAATAGTAATTGCCTGCTCTTCGTGGACTGGAGTTGACGAAGACACAGATCCAGCTGCCTCGACTATCGCCCCACCAACTTGGCCTTTGGTGCGATTCAGAGAATCACGCAACTCGGCAATTGCATCCGCCGGCGATCCTTTACCAATCAAACTCCCATGATCAAGCACATATGCAAAATCACAGATCGCACGAACCAGATCTGGAGAGTGCGAGACAAATACGATCGTCCGACCATCTTTTTGGAAGGATTTGATCCGGTCGATACATTTTCGTTGAAAGTTTTCATCCCCAACAGCCAACACCTCGTCAACCAAGAGGACGTCGGGATCGACATTCACCGCTACCGCAAAGCCAAGACGAGCGTACATTCCCGACGAATAGTACTTCACTTGATTGTCTATGAATTGACCAAGTTCACTAAATTCTACTATCTCATCGAAACGCAACTTGACTTCTTTTACGGGAACCCCAAGGAGTGTCGCAGAAAGAAAGATGTTATCACGTCCTGAAAGCTCAGGATGAAATCCCGCGCCAACTTCGAGCATTGCCGAGACGCGCCCTTTGACTCGGATCTCTCCGGAATTAGGTTGAATTATGCCTGCAATGGTCTTCAAGAGAGTAGATTTTCCTGATCCATTGTGACCCAACAGGCCGACCGAGGTACCCTCTTGAATTTCAAGCGATACATTTTTCAAGGCATAAAACTCTTGGAAAGGATTCTTCCCTCCGTGAATTACTCGTTCTTTCAACGATGAAAACTTTTCGGAGTACAGACGGAAGACTTTAGTGACGTCTTCAACTTCTATTGCATTAGACAAAGGTTAAAGCTCCTCAGCAAAATTTCCCTCCATGCGCCCAAATACCCGTAGCGCAATTAAAAAGAGAACCGTCGAAACAATAAAAACAATGGATAACTGACCAGCAAACCAGAGTACTGAATTCGTTGGGAGTATATGAACTACGGTATGAAGGCTGCCTAGAGGTGACACCTTGGCATAGAGGGCTCGCTGGAAGGTCAAGATAATGGCAGTCATTGGACTTATGAAATCCAAAAACAAGATGCCGTGACGAGATAAGGTACCTGCAATCTGTTGATAGGGGTAGACAACCGGGGTTGCCCAAAACCATGCCATTAAAACTATCTCAAGCAAGTGCTGCGTATCTCTGTAGAAGACGTTTAGTGCTCCCAGGAGAATAGCCAAAGCTCCAGAGAAGATCATCAGGTCAACAAACGCAAAGAGCACAAGTGGTAGGTACGAAAAAGCCGGCACATCTCGCGCTACCACAAGCGCGATGATTAGGACGATACCTTGCAAAAAGAAAAATACCATCGACGAACCGACGGAGGCAAGAGGCAGTACCTCGCGAGGGAACGAAACCTTCTTTATTATTCCAGCGTTTGCTACGATCGATCCAGTTGCACCCATAATTGCGTTTGCAAAAAAGTTCCAGACGACTAAACCACAAAGCAAAAAGATAGCGAACTGTGGAATTCCGTTTTTGAAGACTAATTGGAAAACTACATAGTATATGACTAGGGTCAACGCCGGGTTCAACATCGACCAAACAAAGCCCAATACACTGTTTTTATATTTGACCGAGAGTTCCTTACGAACCATGCTAGCTAGCAGTGGGCGGTATTCCCAAAGGCGCACAATACGCTTTGGCACGCTGATAGAGGCCGCGACTACGTGAAGCTCACTTCTGCTTACGCGCCCTCTATCACTACCCTCAGAGTGCTCCTCGGATTGAAAGTGATCTAACACGTCCACTCCTACAATTCAATTTGTTGAAAATTCAATAAGTCTTTCAAGCCTACTTGGTTGAAATCTTCGCTGACGAAGATCGAGTAATAACTTGATCAATGAAACCATACTCTTTAGCTGACTCAGCCGTAAACCAGCGGTCACGCTCTGAGTCTCTCTGAACCGTCGCTAAGTCCTGACCGGTATGCATTGCAATTCGCTCAGCGAGCATCTTCTTCATATAGCCAATTTGCTCGGCTTGAATCGCGATATCGGCAGCTTGCCCTTGCATCTGCGCAGATGGTTGGTGCATCATAATTCTTGAGTGAGGAAGAGCAAAACGCTTGCCTGGGGTACCTGCACAGAGAAGGAATTGTCCCATCGAAGCCGCAAGTCCCAAGCAAATGGTAGCGATATCACAGCTTACATATTGCATAGTGTCATAGATCGCTAGGCCGTCGGTAACCGAGCCACCTGGAGAGTTAATGTAAAGCGCTATGTCCTTCGTTGGGTCTTCTGCCTCAAGCAATAAAAGCTGGGCGCAGATAGCGTTTGCCATCGCCTGGTCCACAACACTGCCAAGAAATATAATGCGCTCACGCAAAAGTCTTTGGAAGATGTCAGATCCAGACTCGAGGCGCGTTGGGTCGCCGGCCATCATGAGTTGATTAATGGTTGAGTTAGTCGACTGCATCGTAAAATCCATATCTCCAAGCTAATAGATCAATAAGAGTTTGTTACACAAATACAACACCGTCGGGGCAACTTTCATCCATTCGATCAGCGAATAACAATTCGTCCACGTTTCCAAGGAGCATGGTCCGCTCGGCCCAAGTGAGCGACTATGTTTGTTATTCGCAATTCAAAACACGCGGACGTGGCGAAATTGGCAGACGCGCTAGATTTAGGTTCTAGTGCCGAAAGGCTTGGGAGTTCGAGTCTCCCCGTCCGCACCAACAACTGCCTTCTCTCGCAAGTCAAGATCTCGAGTGCGCACCCCAACTCTAATTCGTACACCATCCAACCTCAAAAAACCACAACATTCTTGATATTCGCTATAATATTTCCAATATGGAACTATTTCATAATGAAAGCGAATCAGTTGTTGACTCCATCCTGCGCTCGTCGAGAGCGATTTTATCGATAGCGGTAAAGTCCCTGAATGAAATCGAGGAGACGATCTCAATCCCCCAATATCGAATCCTTGTGATTCTTGGCGGAAGGGGTGAACTTCCAATGAGTGAGATCGTAAAAGAGACCTCGCTTGCACCCGCATCGGCGACTCGACTCTGCGACGACCTACTCAAGAAAGGATTGATCGACCGAAAAGCGCACCTAGATGACAGGCGGCAGGTAATCATAACAATTACCAACGAGGGATCGCAACTACTTAGACGTGTCACCGAATCGCGGAGAGGAATGATCACAGAAGTGGTTGCAAATCTAGGTGAGGCTGACCTCAACGAGGTTGAAGAGGGCTTCGCGCTCTTCGCAAAAGCCTCACCCGAACCCGACGAAAAGATGCTCTCGACGAGACTTGGTTGGAGCTAGAGGAAAGATCATGAAAGACAACTTCGCAACAAAATTCAACGGCCTTCAGAGAACGACGCGCCATATTTATCTCAGTATATTTATCGGCATCGTCGCCGGCCTTGGTGCGATCCTCTTCTATGGAGCCCTAAAGCTCGCTACGGATCTTTTTCTCCACAAGCTCGCGGGATTTTACCCTCCGAATGCCGCAGGCGAAGGGGGACCCATCGGTGACAGCGTGATCAAACACCACCTCCTCTTTCTGCTATCGGTGACACTTGGCGCCCTCATTGCGGGGGTTGTAGTCTTCCTCTTTGCACCAGAGGCAGAAGGCCACGGTACTGATGCAGCTATATCCGCGGTTCACAATAACCCCAAAGGCGTTAGATTGCGGGTCGTTGCAATAAAGATAATCGCTTCAGCGATCACCATTGGATCAGGTGGTTCGGGTGGACGCGAAGGGCCAACCGCACAGATTTCTGCCGGCATTGGTTCGGCTGTAGCGCGATGGCTCAACTTAGATGAGATCGATGCCAAGATGGTCGTTGCAGTTGGACTTGGCTCTGGAATCGGTGCAATCTTCAAAGCTCCATTAGGAGGTGCGATTCTCGCATCTGAGATCCTCTTTGCCTCCGACTTCGAGATCGCCTACCTAGTCCCATCAATGATCGCCTCTGGAATTGCATATGTCATATTTGGAAGTGCGTATGGTTTCGCATCGGTCTTTTCAGTGCCAGGTGCTCACTTTGTAGTATCGATCGGAGCATTTTTAGCAATAGTAGTTCTTGGGTTCGTATCAGGCCTCGCAGGAGTTGCCTACTCTAAGACCTTTTACTTCACCGTTGGACTTGCTCGAAGACTAAAGAAGTTTCGCTACTTCTTGGTCGTACTCGGTGGTTTTTTGGTCGGCCTCATCGGCTTTGCTTACCCCCAAGACGTCGGCACCGGATATGGATATCTTCAGCAGGTTATCGATGGTGGTGGCGCGCTCAAAGACGCCTTTTTCGTGATCATTCTCATTGGGTTGCTTCGAATAGTTGCCACCTCCCTTTCGATCGGCCTTGGTGGTTCCGGTGGCGTCTTTGGCCCCGGTGTTGTCGTAGGAGGCTACATCGGTGCTTCGGTTTGGAAGGTCGCAGTCCAGCTCGCCCCATCCCTTTCCCACCAAGAGGCGGCCTTTGTCGTAATTGGAATGACCGCTTGCTTCGGAGCGGTAGCGCGTGCGCCACTCGCTATGGTGGCACTAATCGCAGAAATGACAAACACCATCGTCTACGTCGGCCCGACCCTCATTGCGATTACGATCGCACTCGGAGTAGTTACCTTCTTCGGCACAACGATGTACGAGAGTCAAACTGTCTCAAAGGACGACACACGCACCCTCATGGAGATGAGGACGCCGTCTAAATTCAAGATAACTAATTCGAAGAGTTGACTTTCTATAGACCAAACAAAGTCCGGGATCGATCTCTACGAAATCTGAACTTGTTATATGGAAACATAAATGTCGCTATCGATCGACTCAGCTTTCGCTAAAACGAAGGCGACTAGAGAGTGATCGTCTTAGGGAGGGGCGAGACCAACTTGAAGAGCTCTATGTCTCCCCCTCGATAGACCAACTGTGCCCCAAGGGATATCACCTTGGCGAACTTATCGCTCGCTGCGACGTCGGGCACGCCATAACCATTCGACAACGTCACTTGTGAAGACGTCGTGAGCAGAATGTAGACGTTATTAGAAGCGACTGGAATCGGCGTTGTAGTAAGGTCGCTGAAGACGTAATCTCTACCCGAGAAGCGTCCGAGGAGCCTAGGATCGCCTATCACCTCACTTGAATCGCTGATGTAGCTCGCTGCTACGGCCAAGGGTTGCCTATCAAACGACGATATCGGATAGTAAGTGTTTCCTATAGCTTGAGAGGCAACGAGCAACGATCCCACCGTAATCGATAGAGCTACCACGATCGCACTGGCGCTCACGAACCTTCTCCCCATTCGAGTAAGAGCAATTAGAACCTTAACGGACGATGCGAATACAAAGATGCTCGCACCGAATCCATATAGGGGTTCATTGAGTACTGGTAAGACTCCAAAAAGAGATGCACCGACGACAAAGATCACCGCCGTCAAAGGTCCGAGTACTCCAAGTGCTCCAACTCCCCCACCGACTAGAAACACCTCGACGATTGACGTTAAATTGGAGACGATCGACTTCCAAATAAGCGAAGGTGATGCAACGAATCTCCCTAGTGACGCATACGTTGCCGACTGGCCATATGGAATTAGAGTCGGAGCATAAGTGGCAATAAAGATTGTAAAGTCAATGCCCTTAGCAAAGCCAAGTGCGGAGTAGAAAACCATTGCTACGATCCCAAGTATCGCCTCCGTTATCGCCTCGATTCGCTTTGAAAATCTGACGGACAACAACCTTGCAACACCGACGAAGGCAAGGATCAATCCACCGTAGAATCCGTTCAGAAGCAGGGCAACTATGGAGATAATACGTAACGGAATCTTTGTACCGGGGGAAGGCCTCAAAATCAATAGTCCAAAGACCATCGAAATAGCGAGGTCAAAGTGAATCTCTCCAAACAAAGAGAGGTAGAAGAATGGGTTCAATAGGACCATCATCAGAACTATTGCTTCGTAACGCGTTTGAAGCGACTGCTCTTCGGTACTGCCCCTCAAAAGGTCGGTCGCATAAGAAAAAGAGAGGACGTTGATCGCCGAAAGGAAGATGACATAAATAGAAGCGAGCACCAAAGGACTCCGCGCAACTAACGCAACGAGCGAAACTATTGCAAAGAGAAAACTCCCTGATCCTCGAAGAAACGGAAATCCAAAGTAAGAACCACCCAGGCCGACCTGCCAATTTCCAATCAGGGCGAACTCTTGATAGTAGCCACCAAAGTTCACCCCGAGAGAGTAGGTACGAACCCGAAGTGTCATGATGACCAACGAAACGATGAACTGAATTAGAAGCAAGAGTCGCCCAAGTGCTTTAAGTGACTCTTTTGGAGACGGATCGTTGCCCACAACTAGAGACTAGTGATAACGCCTCAAAAACTTGAATGTTTTAGTTACATTGATGGGATTTTGCAGCTAAAGCGACCAAAGAGGGGCAAATGATCCCTCTCCAACGTCACTAGATGAGATCGCAACATCCTCTACAGAGGAACCGACGATCCGATAGGCCCTCACTTTATATGGCTTAGCCTTTAACGAAACCAGAAAGTGGAACCAGCGATCATCGGGGCAAGCTGCAATATCAGTTTGCGATGGATAAGCATCTGTCATCGTATGGCTATGGTAGAGGCCAACTATCTCCAAACCCTTGGTCTCTGCCTCTTGGTCAATCGTTAGAATGTCCTTGGGTTCCATAGTAAATTCATAGGGCGACGGTCTTTGACTTCGTGCTCTCCGAACAAAATGGATGGTATCGCCACTTCCGATCAAAAGTCCGCACGCCTCATTTGGGGTTTCACCGACGCAATGGCGGACGATCTCGGAGATGTCGTTGCTGCTTATGTGAACCATCAAATTTAGACTAGGCAAGATGAGCCTAAAAGTAGGTAACGATGGCTAAAAAGAAACAGTCGACCGCTGAGTTGATAGCAACGGGCGAGAGATCTATCGCGCAAAACCGAAAAGCGCGCCATGAGTACGAGATTTTAGAAGAACTCGAATGTGGCATTGAATTGAAGGGTGCAGAGGTAAAGTCTCTCCGCGAAGGTAAAGCACAAATTCAAGATGCCTTTGGTCGAATAGTGAATGGAGAGATCTTCATCTTTCAGATGAACATTGCCAAGTACGAATTTACAAATGGATATGGCGCCTTTGAAGCAACCAGGCCGAGGAAATTACTCGCCCACAGAGGTGAAATTGATGAACTGACTGGAAAGCTCCAGCAAAAGTCATTGACGTTAGTCCCGCTGTCTCTCTATTTTCGCGGCGGAAAGGTCAAGGTCAAACTGGCTATCGCCAAAGGTAAGAAGAATTACGACAAGCGCAGAGACTTGGCCGAAAAAGATTCAAAGCGTGACCAACAACGCGAGATCGCGTCGTTGCGACGAAATAGCTACTAAAGGGCCTATACTTATAGGGCTACTCTTAAACCGAGGGTATGCACGAGGGGGTGTCAGGCTTCGACTTTGGGATTTGCGGTATGGGAAGCGAGTCGTGGTCTCCGGAGCCACGTTAAAGAGCCGGGCAAAAAAATAAACGCCGAGCCACAGCTCGCACTCGCTGCCTAATTAACGGCGCGACGTCCTCCCACCTCGAGCTCTTAGGGGTGGTTCTGGGCGACATCAAATAGAGATAAGCTCGACCAACGCCTGTAAGGAAGAGACGAAAAACAAAACGGGCTAAGGGTTAGAACAGAGGTAGCCGGTATTCTGACCACAAAAATTACTTGGCTACTGCACTCGGAGAAGCCATATTAACGAACCGAAGGACGCGGGTTCAATTCCCGCCACCTCCACTGACGAGTTTGCCCCGTGATTGCTGAAATATCCGCAATCACGGGGCAAACTTCTTTAAAGCGGCACTCTCCTACTGGACCTTGCTAACAAGTGCAAGGTACCCTGCGAAGGTGAAAAAATCGCTCTCTTTCCACCTGTCAAAAGGCACACTAGGCGCGAGAGAATCTATAATTTATCGAAGGCAATGGGTTCTGCCTTGGCAAATGCCAAAACCGCTTCCAATCGAAGCTGATGACTCCTGATGAGAAGACTCATTAGGAAGTTATAGGTTTTATCTAGTATGAATCTACAGATCGCCAAAAAGAGCCACTATCGCTTTGCGCGTGCAGATAGGTCAAAGGCTTCACCTCACCACAAACAACTAAACCTCTACCTTTGGGTTGGTTTAGGCGGAATCTTCGGAACCTTTGCTCGCTACGAAATAGCGCTCGCTACACCTGCACACGAGGGATCAATCCCCTGGGCAACATTTGCAGTAAATGTCGCTGGCTCCTTTATTTTGGGAGCACTAATAGAGACATTGATACGTTCCGGGCGAGATATTGGGCTTCGTAGGCGCATGCGACTTCTTATCGGTACTGGATTTTGCGGATCACTTACGACTATTAGTACATTTGCAACTGAAACAGACCTGCTCATCAAGGGAGACCACCTTGCAACAGCAGTCCTTTACCTGGCTCTAACAACTGCATTTGGCCTAGACGCAGCAGTGGTGGGCATCAAAGTCACTGCGAAATCCCTCAGACGATCTGAGACGAACAGTTGACCGCGCTTTTGGTATCGATCGCAGGTGCAATAGGGGCCATGGTGAGATTCCTGGTAGACGGGTCCATCAGGGAACGATTCAATGGCTCATTCCCGATTGCTACGCTACTGATCAATGTCTCAGGATCGTTCATTTTAGGCCTGCTAACAGGGCTGGTATCCAACCACCTCATGTCTACCGAGATAAAACTTGTACTTGGCACAGGGTTCTGCGGAGGTTACACTACCTTTAGCACGGCAAATTTTGAGACCATCCGTCTCGCGCAAAGTCCGAATCACTATCTGACATTCATAAATGTATTCGGAACCGTACTTTTGACCTTAATCGCTGCCATAGCGGGAATCGAGATCGCATGACAACTGAAGATCGAATATTGGTGGCACTCGGAACCCACTCTTCACGCGCAAAAACTTTGGATACTGCGATCGAACTTGCACATGCACTTCAGTACGAACTATACGTGGTCCACGTGCCATCCCTGAGAGACTACTCCGTCGATCCGGATAGCGAAGATTGGAAAACTCTGGAATCCGACACCTTAGAATCATTCGCTACGTGGGCAGACGCCAAATTGCTAAATGCAGAATTACCCACAAAGTTAGAGATTCTGAACGGTGACCCAACCACAGAAATTGCCGACTACGTGATTTCAAAAGGTATCAAAACCATCGTTCTAGGCCTGAATTACTCCGCCTTTTCGAAGTTTGACACTGAAACGAAGTTGCTCCACGCAATTAAAAAAAGACACTCTACTTTGCCACGACTGGTAATCGTTCCCGAATGATTTTCCAGCAAAAAATTGTTGCCATCTCTAATCCTTTTGCAGCACCATAATGCAACTTGCACTGTGATTTCATTATTGACCGAACTGCAAGAATCACAATCACTGCAAGTAGCGGTAAGGAGCGAAAGTCAAGTGTGACAACTTTACAGAATCTTCCCTGACTATCCGAAGGGCGTCCTAAAGATATCTTGCTCTTAGATTGAACCCATAAAAGAGCCTGTTTACGACAGCAAAATGCTTAATTTGCCCTATTCTTTAGACGGCTCGTGAGTACTAAGGTTTATCGAATATATTGTCGTACGGACTCTGATCGGCGCCGTCTAGTGGCAAAAATACAGGTGGGCGATCTACGAAATGCAAGAAAAGCAAAATATACACAAAATGCTTCCACGCCTAACATCGCTGCGCTCATTCGCGGCGCTTTTCGTGTTCACTTACCATATGCAGTTATTTGGAGTTGCCTTCACAAACAAACTTCCGTTCAAAATTGGGTATTCGGGCGTAAGCTTCTTCTTTATCCTCTCGGGTTTTGTCCTGACATGGGGGGGGAAAGAAGGTAAATCTAAGTCAACCTTCTACCGACGCCGATTCGCTAGAATCTATCCGAGCTATGCAACCGTGCTCATAACTGCTCTAATCTTCCCATTTCCTTCAGTACCAGTCCATTCACCGCATACGACCATTCTCACCTTTCTCCTATTGCAATCATGGTCTTTACACAACGATGTTCTAATTTACGCTGTAAACCCGCCATCGTGGTCATTAAGTTGCGAAGCCTTCTTCTACATGGGACTACCACTCTATAAAGACATTCTCGCCAGAATCAAGGATGCGCAACTAATCGTCATCGGGATAATGGCATTCATTATCATGGCAGCGTTAGCGTTTCACGGGTCCCGTCCGAACACCAACTGGAGTCAGATAGTCTTCACATATCCACTACCACGGCTAGCCGAATTTCTTATCGGAGTCATCGCAGCAATCGAACTCAAAAAGGGGCACCGAATCCCTCAAATCGTATTATTCGCAGTTGCAGTCGCTGGATTAGGAGCTGCTATTGCTACTAACAATACGTTTCCAATACCAGATGTAGCCCTCGACCCCGTCTGGCTATCACTTATAATCGCGTGCTCACAACTCGATTTAAAGGGAAAAAAGGGATTTCTCAATCACAAAGTGCTGGTGTATGCTGGAGAGGTTTCATTCGCATTTTATCTAATTCATCAATTTACGCTTCTGCACCTTGCAGCAAGATTAGGCGATGGAATACGAACCGCACTACTCGCCCTATTCGCCGCCACGCTTGGAGCCATCGCTATTCACCATGCAATAGAATTGCCATTTCAACGACTAATCCTTAGTAATCGAAATAGCGCTCAACAAACCGAAACTTCTAGGTAACGCGATAAGCTCTGTGAGACTATGCGGAATCTCACCGACGCTATTTCGACACACTCACACAATAGCCAACCTGCTATTTTCTTGGACCGGGATGGCATCCTGATATCGAATGTCATTCGAGAAGATAACACGTTAGGTTCTGTTAGAAAGCCGAACGAGGTAATCTTCAACGAAAGTGGTGAATCTGCAATTAAATTGGCTGTTGCAAATAACTATCAAATCTTCGTCATATCGAATCAACCGGATATCGAAAGAAAACTCATCGACCCCATTAACTTTACACAGATCGACAATCTACTAAAAACCAAATTTGGGGCCATCCTAGAGGCGCGGTACTGTCCCCACTCTGGAAAAAATGAATGCAACTGCAGAAAGCCAAAACCCGGAATGATTTATGAATTAGCCGAAAAATTTAGCATAAACCTTGGTAAGTCCTGGATGATCGGTGACAGGGATTCAGATATGAAAGCAGGTCGAACTGCAGGAGTCAACGTCATCTGTGTTCCACCATTAGTTTGCGGAATACTTGCACAACGAACCTGTAAATATCAGGAGGCACATTTAGAAGCAAACAACCTAATGTCGGCAATAGAAATCGCTATAACCCAAGCGGGTCAACGTACCTCATAGTATTGTCGAGAGCCTCAGGCGTACCAATCTCCATGTACTTCTTTTGCGTCAAAAAACACCTCAAGAGTCCTTGTGAAGCCATGTGACCTAGAATAACTGACAGATCTACCGATTCCGAAGGAGATATGGCTTTCGCCGTAAATTCGAGGTCACTCCTTCTAATAAGCAGAAGTCCATAATCCAAATAATCGAAGCCTTGAGACTCACCTTTCTTGTGCCTAATTACGAACTCACCGTCAATCGCGGTATTACATGTTCCATCGAAACCTACCACTGGTTTCGTAACTGCCATGACGCTCGCATCACAACCGGAACCTTCATATACAGACCTCAGAGAGTCGTAGCTTTCTTCTAGTAGATTGTCGCCATATGTCAGAAAGAAACTTGAAGGAAGAAACGGAAGGGCGCGAAGAAGGGCACCCCCCGTTCCCCTCAACCGTGGACCATCGTTTAAAGTCGCTATCGGAATTTCGTAATCCCTTTGTCCCAAAGCTTCCAAGATCTGGTTTGAGCGAAATCCAAGCAGAAGGAGCACGGAGCCAATACGGTTTTTCAAGGCTTCATCAACCTTATAGTCAAGAAACGATTTTCCAGCTTGCAGTTCTAGTAACAACTTCGGCTTTCCGTCAGCCACAGATTCAATGCGGGTTCCTTTGCCTCCCGCCAAAACCACCAACGAATCCATTACCATCCCTTAATGGTTGATGAACCCTCATAGTCGATTGCAATTGGCACTTCAATCAAATTATGAGTTTTGAGAGCTGCGCGCAACTTTGCCTTTTTATCCGTAGAAAACAGGAGAAACCCACCTCCACCAGCGCCAATCAATTTGCCACCGAATGCACCGGCATTGATGCCATCGTCGATTACCGCATCAACCCAATTATGAATCTCCGATGGCTGCCGATGATACTTGAGCTTCCACTGCTCATTGAGCAGGCGACCAAAGTCATCTATAGCACCGTCGACTAGTGTCTGGAATGCGCGATAACCAACATCTCGGACGGCCTTCAAATTCTCTGACGTGGAAGTCATCGAGGTAGCCTCTTTTGCCATCGTTCTTAATTCGTCCGATGCACTTCGCCTGACACCCGTGAAAAATAAAATCAAAGACTCTTCGAAGTCCCGTCGGTTCGTCTCAGACATATTCACTGGAGTAACTTCAACTTTGCCATCTGGCATGAATTCAAATGCAGTTAAACCTCCGATAGCAGCAATGTACTGATCCTGTTTACCAACCGGCTCATTCAAGTGGTCAATCTCGATCTCGCAGGCGCGTTGAGCAATCCATTCGTTCGAGAAAACTCTCCGTTGATACATAGTCAAAGCTTTAATCAGGCCCACGCCAAAAGAACCCGAGCTACCAAGTCCTGTACCTGCGGGTATGTCCGCAATCGACGTGATCTCGACTCCTGTTGGCGCCCCAAGATCTCGGAGTACCTCTTTAATCATCGGATGACGAATCTGCTCTAGATTTTCAACGTTTTCGATCTCTGAATACTTAAGGAGATACTTTTCCTCAAAATTTTTATGCAGAGCGAGATAGACATATTTGTCGATCGCGGCAGCAACAAGAAATCCGCCGCCGTGATTTTCATAAAATGATGGGAGGTCCGTACCACCACCACCTAGCGAAATGCGGAGTGGTGTTCTCGATATAATCATTGGGCGTACGCACTTTCAACGATTTTCAGGACTTCTATGGCATCCCAAAGAGATGCACCGACGGAATCAGAGCCTTCTAGGCGCGAGATGAAATCCCCACATTCCAAGTCCCACGAAAGGTCCTGGGGTTGGAACTCCACAGAAGTAATCTCGGGAGGACCTATAGTTTCACCCATGTCATACTCGCGGTAGGTCTCGGGCCCATAAGAGCCGCCAAGACCACTAACTTCTAGCTTTCCCCGTTCACAAAAAACCTCTAAATGGAACTTGTTTTTCCATTCCGTCCAACTTGCGGAGATGGTGACATCAAAAGACTTATCGTCGCTACCTAAGATGAGCGTCCCTGCTTCCTCAACTTCTCCACCCCAAAAAACGTTTCTCAGCTTGGCGAATTCTAAGCTCAAATTAGAACCCGTTATGTACCGCGTCAAATCAATTAAATGAGAACCCTGATCGAGGAGTTCCCCTCCACCAGAAATATCCCTTTTGAAACGCCACTCATTTTGATACCCAGGCCTGCCTCCGTGGCCGTAAACTGCTCGTACAGAAATCACGCGGCCCAACTTTTGGTCAATGACCGCACGTCTAATTGCAATAACTCCCGGGTGAAAGCGGTGGTTGAAGCCAACACTCGCTGTAACTCCCAAACGCTCAACGCTCGTATTCAACTCCTCGATATCACTCAACCTCGATGCACCAGGCTTCTCGACCAGGATACTGTGACCTCTTTGAGAAAAGAAGTCTGCGGTAGACGTCAGCGCATTGTGGGTGGTAGCTACGACTACCAGTCCACCTTCGCCCAGGTTATCGCTCAAATGATCTAAGTTCGATGCACTAAGGCATCGAAAGGTCGCTCCAAAACGATCCGACGCGTCAGGGTTGAGATCATATGCTCCGATGAGGTTGCACCCTAGCTTGGTAAAAGCCGACGCCCGCTTTCTTCCTATCAGACCGCAGCCCACTATCGCAAAATTACGAGTCATAGTTCAGACCTTCTCCAATATCCAAGGATTAGAAAGTATCCATTGAACAGTATCGCGAACCGAACTTTCAATACTTCTCTTTGCCGTCCAACCCATTTGCTTAGCCTTTTCGACATCGAGAAGAATAAACGGATTATCGCCTACCCATCCTTTAGATCCGCCGGTGAATTCTAACTTCGGTGCTACGCCCATTTGGCTAACGATCCAATGCGCAGAATCTATTACCTGACAGGTGTCTGGTACACCGAGGTTGAAAACATCAAAATCACTCTGGGAGCGAACTGCCGTTACGGCATCGATACAGTCATTGACATGCATGTAGGATTTAGTCTGCGTACCATCTCCAAGAATTCGAAGCTTGGAAGGATCGTTAGCTAGTTGCTTGACAAAATCAATCACATGACCGTGCGAGTAACGGGCGCCTAAAACGGAAACAAACCGAAAAACGGTACTCCTGAAGTACCCCGCAGTAGAGAAGGCAGCCAAAAACGCCTCTGCGGAAATTTTCGACGCTCCATAAAGTGAAGTTTGGACAGGCGAACCGTAATCCTCCGGCGTCGGAAACACAGTCGCCTCCCCATAGACAGAACCCGTAGAGCTAAAAACAAAGTCAGTAACTCCAGCATTACGGGCAGCATCGGCTACCTCTAAAGTCGCCATTACATTCTGCTGCAAGTCAAGAAAAGGATGATCCCAGCCGAATCGAACGTCTGCATTAGCTGCTAGGTGGAAGACGGTATCACAACCACTTACTGCTTTATCAAGCAGGTCGCGATCAGAACGAAGGTCCCCCTCAAAAATCTCGATACCGCTTTCAGCAACAAACTCACGACGTCCTGTTGAAAAATTATCGAAAATTCGAACTTCGATGCCGTTACTTTTTAGCGAATCTGCAAGGTTGGAGCCAATGAAACCGGCTCCTCCGGTTATGAGAACACGATTCATCGGGATGCGATGCTCTCCCAGTGCGGCTTCGCCGATCCAATCGCTGGATGGCCGATAACGAGATGCCAAACGACGGCTTGAAAACCTTCGACTTGGGTGGTTACATTACTCGGGTTAACGACAGGCACAACTACCGACGCAGTAGCCTTCTTCGCTAAATGACCGCCGTCTCGACCAACAACACCTACGATTGTTGCACCCAAGGACGCAGCATAATCAACAACATTAACCAACTGCATGCTTACTTTGCGTTCCGCATCACCACCGCCGACCGAAAAGATAAAGACACCGTCATTCGAGGAAAATCTCGATGCCTTCAACCACTCAACATAGGAATCTTCCCATGACTGATCGTTGATACGTGCCGTCAATTCACTCACGTTATCAGAGATGCAGTACGACTCGATTCCGCCGAGCTTACGAAAATCGCACGTGGCATGCGACGCATGACCTGCTCCGCCACCCGATCCTGCGAAAAAGAGACGTCCACCGTTTACTTTTACGACCGCGATCGCCTCAGCGACTCTATCCACGCTATCGACATCTATTTGCGATGCAATCGACGCAACCTCTTCAAGGAACGACTTTGTATAGGTCAACAAAATTCTCCCAGATATATCGTCCATCGCTGGCCCGACTACTTATAATAAATTGCAAACACGCACCGTGCAAAAATTTTCGGTACAATCGCTATCACGTCTATGCTAAACGCTAACCTTGATACCGTACTTTGTAGCACTCTGCAGATCCAAATATAGTGAGGTAAAATGGCCCATCCCGCAGCTGAACAAATCGATATGTACGTTGATGCCGCTGAGATAGACGCGCTGAAGAAGTTCATCGAATACCCCCTAGTGAAGGGCTACACCACAAACCCAACGTTAATGAACAAAGCGGGAATCACCAATTTCATCTCATTCGCAGAGGAAGCTGCGTCCATCGTCAGCCCGGCTCCAATCTCTCTTGAAGTATTCGCTGACGACGATGATGAAATCTACCGTCAAGCTCACATAATTAGCAAAATTGGCATCAATGTTTTTGTAAAAATTCCCGTTACAAACACCAAAGGGGAATCCTTAGCTCCTCTCGTGGCAAAGCTTTCCGCCGAAGGGATCAAACTGAATGTAACGGCGCTCCTAACAACCGAACAGGTAACCGAAATAAGCAATGCTCTCGATCCATCAACCGAGGCAATCATCTCAGTTTTTGCTGGCAGAATCGCTGACACTGGTCGCGATCCGCTTCTGATCATGAAAGAAGCCGCTTCTGTCGTTCACAGAAACCAGGCACACAAGCTTCTTTGGGCAAGCCCAAGAGAGATCCTCAACTTGGTTCAAGCCGTCGAGGCTAAGGCTGACATAATAACTATGACTCCCGACCTTTGGAAAAAAATAGAAATGCTGGGTAAAGACTTGACGCAGCTTTCCCTTGAAACCGTTCAAATGTTCTTCAACGACGCTTCCGCAGCGGGTTTCACGATATAAGACCATAACTGGCAGGAATAACGCACACAAATAGCGACAATTGGAACCCGATGCGAAAAGAAAATACAAAGTACAACTTGCCTCTTGAAATTCGCCGCCTTTCGGTAGTGATGCCGGTATACAACGAATTTGAGACGATTGAGAATTCTCTGAAAAACGTCCTGAGCGAGGACCTCGGTCCAATTTCCTTGGAACTAATTGTCGTCGAAAGTGCTTCGAATGACGGCACTCATGAGATTGTCAAAAACCTCGAACCCGACGACCGTATCATTACGATTTTTGAACCGTCTCCAATGGGCAAAGGCCATGCTGTCCGAGCTGGACTCGAAGTTGCCACTGGCGATGTCATCGTTATTTTCGACGCCGATGATGAATACCGCTTCAGCGACGTTCACATTTTACTACAGCCTATTCAAAAGGGTGAAGCATCGTTCGTTCTTGGCTCCAGGCACTCAATTGGAAAGAAAGTTAGAGAGTTTGACCGACACCGTTGGCTCTCAGTGGTGATGAACGGCGCACACTTCTTCTTCGCGTTCCTCATCAATGTCTCGTTCGACGTTTCTATTCGTGATCCGTTCACTATGTGGAAAGTGTTCCGCCGGGAACTTCTAACAACAACCCCTCTTGTATCAAATCGGTTCGATCTTGATTGGGAAATTATTTGCAAGTTTGCAATGCAAGGATATATTCCAAAAGAAATACCAATTACCTACGTTTCGCGAGATTACGCACAAGGGAAAAAAGTGCGGCTTGTAAGAGATCCGATTTCTTGGCTTGTTTTGCTCGTCAATCTCAGATTCACCAAGAAATATCGAGACCTAGTCATGGTCGAATTCAACGATCCTAGTTGAATAGAAGGGTACCACAACCGTGGCGCCCAACGGTAGAACGAAATTTTACGGCAAGCAGAGGATCAAAGTCAGACGCACCGGTCCGGTAATTGGACTTGAGGTCAATCGTTAATTAAACTAAACCATTGATTGAATAAAACTTAGCGAGGAAGCCAATAGAGGCCTTTAAAGCTCAAAGCCGAAGCCGAAGCACCGATTGCAACCAAAACCAATTGACTACTTTTGGCGCTTCCAGACTTACGGGCATCTCAAGACTTAAAACATGGGAAGGTTCGTAGTTCTCAACTTCTAGCGGATTTCATGGCTGTTGCCCGTTCTCGAGGCGCAAGCGCTGAATAGAGCAGAACAGCCAACTTGAAACGTGACAACCGAACCTGACTTACAAGTCGAAGACTAGGCGTAAAAGATTGGATTTTTCAGCTTGCAACCTATCTGCCGTATGGTCCAGGCGCTGTCCATTTTTACCCAAGGTGACAAACTGACCGTTAGCGATTATTTCAATCGACTACCCTACGCAGTGTAAAGAGCTCTGAATTGTCGAAATCGCGTGTATTCGCATCCCATGTACGCCATGGATCCCACTTTGCGCTTATCAATCTCCCCGAAAGACCCGGCATCGAATTATTCATAAGGAACTGTATTAGGCCGATGGCCTCCGACGTCGAATCTTCGTTTGCCTCCTTCGCACTTTTCATACGATTATAAAACGAACGACCGACAGCTTCAGGTCCTGCGGCAAGCAGGTCGTCAAGCATTTGTGTTGCCAT
>VFSW01005301.1_pt1 | contig 19106 bp, 33 predicted proteins | sample 5358111 | NCBI WGS metagenome assembly VFSW01 (sample SAMN11554181, study PRJNA540505) | mine drainage metagenome | isolation source: sediment from site ElyBrook_90M | place: USA: Ely Copper Mine, Vershire, VT | collected 2017 | reverse complement strand
CACATCGGTGTCGGCCGTGGCGGCGTCCGCCGTCGCCGTCGCGATCAGCGCGGCGAGGGGAGGCAGAGCGGTAACGGCCTGCGCGGTGTCGCCTGCCAAGTTCGCCGGAGTGATGGGAAGCTCGCCCGCCGCGGCGGGCGCGCCGAGAGTGACGCCTATTGCAATGAGGCTCATAGCTCACTCCCAAGATTCCCTTGCCGCGGGGCGGGGCGCCTCTGGAGGGAGGGCTGCCCGACGCACCCCGCACCCGCGGTAGGGACCTGCTAGATGACGAAATCGACCTCGACGCCCAGGTCGCCGGCCGCGCCGGTCGCCGCCGCGGTCGAGACGTAGAGGAGGATGTCGAAATTGCCACCGGGGGACTGCGCGGTCCCCGCGTTGTTGACGAAGCCGAAGTAGCTCCACAGCGGCACCAGCGCGTTCTGCGGCAGATAGGCGCCCTTGTAGGTCACGTCGAGTTCCTGCGCCGCGCCGGCATTCAGGAGCGGCACCGCGGCGCCGAACAGCTTGTTCGGAGCGGCGTAGGCGGCCACGGTCGTCACGGTGCCGTTGAGCGCCGTGGTGGGGATCGTGCCCTGGAGGTTCGGGTTCGTCCCGTCGTACTGGCTGTCCGAGAAAGCCACGTTCACGTCCAGCTTTTCGGTCGCGGCGGCATTGCTGTCGCAACCGGACGTGTAGAGATGAACGCGCTTGACCTTCGCTTCCACCGGGAAGCGGGCGAGCCGATAGGTGGCGCCGACAACGCCGCCTGCGGCGGTCGCGGCAACCTGATCCTGCTGCACGCGGAGGACGCCGGAGGCGCCTTCGCCCGAGCTGGGAGCCTGAAGGGGCACGGTGTCCAGCAGAACGAGCGTGCCGCTGTCGAGATTTTCCATGGTCATCTCCTACCTTTCGCGGGCTGCGGGCGCGCGGCGGTTACGGGGTGATATCGCCGCCGGTCGTGTCCGCGCAGAGGATTTGCAGGACCTTGCCCGGCTGGAGGCGCGTCGCGCCGAACATCGCCGAGGTATAAAGGTCCCACGGCTCGCTCGACAGATCGTTGCGGATCGACACGCGGTTGGTGGTCTCCTTCCACATGCCGAGGTAGAGCCCCGACTTGACGAAGGCGAGCACGCCGCGCTGATTGGCCGCGCCGACGTTGTAGGGCAGGCGCTCGCTGTTCACGATGTCGTAGCCCAGGAAGCGGGTGACCTTGCCATCGACGAGCACCGGGCGGTCGTTGAACTCGGTGCTGACCACCTGCACCTGCGACAGCAGATCGCTCTCCTGCTGTGAGCCGATCACCAGCGAAAGGGGATCGGTCTCCAGCTCGTTGTGGTAATGGCGGAAGATGCGCTTCGCCTCGATCAGCTTGGCGACGGACAGCCCCGTCGCGGTGCCGCCGGCTCCGAAGGAAACGGAGAGCTGGAACTGCGCGGTGTTGAACGCCTCCACCGTGAGCGAGCCGGCATCCTGGCCCAGCGTCGCATTCGCGGTCGCATTGAGGATCAGGCAGTCGTCCCAGCCGCGGCCCACCGCGTTACCGGCGTTCTGCACGTACTCGGATTTCGGGTCCACGATGGTCTGGAGTTCATCGAAGCTGTCGATAAGCTGGTCGATCTCGCCCGCCTGCGGGAACACCCACCGACGCATGAACTCGGCATCGGTACGGTTCTTGGGGGCGAAGCGGCCGGCGGGCGCCTTCAGCGAGATGGCGCCGATCTGGTTGACCGGGGAGGCTTGCTTGCCGGTGTGGAAGCCCTCGCGCACACGGCCGCGCAGCTTGCTCCCGAGCTGCTGAAGCAACAGCTCCAGCGCGGTCGCGAATTGGGTGGTGTAGAGTGGCACGAGGCCGTTGTCGATGGAGCCGGACATCGGAGCACCTGTTCAAAGGGTTGCGCCTATGGCCGTGTCCTTTCGGGGGCCGATCCGCCTCTCGCCCGCTGGGCGGGGTGTGAGAGAGCGCTACTGCTAGGTCCCGGCGGCGGGGGGTCGCGCTCGCCGCCGCCGGGCCGTCCTTCCCCTGCGCGAGCCGGTTTCGGGACGTTCCTAACTGTAGAAGATCACCATACAAGCGCCGTCTGCGCTCGTCAAGCAAGAAAATGAGACGCGCGCAAGAAAATTACGCGGCCTCCCCGAGCACCTTGGCGAGATTGGCCGGGTTCGCCACGACGATGCCCAGCATACAGCCGTGCAGCGTGAAGGCGACCCCCACTTTCTTCTCCCAGTCTTCGGTCTTCACGGACAGAACGTAGAGCTGATCGGCTTCCACCTTCTGTTTCGTGTAGTCGGTGTAATCGGCGACGACGGCGGCAGACTACGCCCGCGTGAGCTTGACGACGCTCTCGATGGTGACGTGTTGCGCGACGGCGCGCAGCGCATCCTTGAACGCCACGCACGTGCGCGGCTCCTGCGCAGGCGCGGGCGCGGCGGTCAGCACAGCTACGGCGAACAGGGCGACGGCCACGACCAGAACGCCCAAGACGAACCGAAATGCACGCATAGGGACCTCCTCTGTGTAGGAAGCCCTACCCTAGCACTACTTTCGTTTCTTCGCCATACGAGAAAGTTTGAGCCCCAAGCGCGCGCGTTCGCCGGCAACGCCGGGGCTTTTCTTGTGGTCCTCCATGTAGGTGTGCGTGCTCTCGCCCGCGCGCTTGGCGGCGGCTTTCTCGACGCCGGGATGCTTGATCGCACCTGCGATCCAGTGTTTCTTCGCCATAGCCGTCTCCTTGTGGCCTCCCTAGCCGGTGATCCCCGTCCGAATGCGATCCAGGTTCGCCATCTCGCGCCGAGCCTCGCTATCGCCAGCGAGGAACTTGCTCACCCACGCCTTGTCGCGCATCAGCTCCGTGCGGCGCGCTTCCGCCTGATCGCGCGTCATCAGTCCGCCGTGGCCGGCGCCGCGGCCATCAGCCGTGACGAACCGATCCTCGCCGATCTTCGTGCCGATGGTGTGGAACATCGCCATGACCTTCGCGTAGCCGAGCTGGCCCTCCAGCGCGTCCACGGCCGCCGGGTCGATCCCGAGCGCGCGCACCGCATTCTGCGCCACCAGCATGTGCGGGCTCTGCGCGAGTTTGTCCGGGGTGGTCCCCCAATTCTTCGCGAGCGCGGAACGCTCCTCCGCGATCTTGGCAGTCGTCTCGGCAGTCTCGCGCGTCTCCGTGCCCTCCATGAACTCGACGAGCCCGCGCGCCATCTCGGCCGCCGCGGTCTTGGGGAGGTTGAGCTTGAACGCGCGCTCGCGCATGAAATCGACGAAGGGCTGATCCAGCTCCGCGCCGTCCTTGAACTTGACGCCGGAGAAATCGTACTCCTTCGCCTCCTTCGGGCGCCCGAGGCGTTCCCATACGCCATTCCACTCGGGCGCGTCCGCCTTCTGCGGCAGGCGCAGGAGTTGATCGGCGGGAACCCCGAGCCGGCTCTCCGCTTCCCGATGCGCGCGGATCGCGGCCAGCGCCACTTCCGTCGCCGGCTTGTCGTGCCACCCGCGGTTCTGCATGTGGCCCACCAGCTCGGTATCGACGCCGGGGAGCCCATTGAACCACGGCGTCGCACCGCCGGCCGCGCCGGCCGCACCAGCCGCACCAGCCGCACCAGCGGCGCCGTCATTGCCCTCAGCCATTGTTCTCTCCTTCGTAGGAAGCCCTACTGTCGTAGAGCGCCATCAGTTGTTCCGGGCTCAGGCCCAGGTGGTTCTGGATGCGTAGCCACACTTCGCGGCGTCCTTCCAAAACCGCGTGCTTCCGCGGGTCCTCGTGGAAGCACGTTTCGTTCGCGCGGCAGAACCGCGCCAAGTCGATCATAACATCATGCACGGCCGGCGCCGCGAATACAAGCTGGTAGACACGCTTGCGCGCGCCCATCGCCGTGACTTTGCGAAGCCACTTCGGATCACCCCCGGCCATGTCAGCGCTCCTTGCGCTTCGCGAGCGTCACGAGTTCGTCGATCTCGGGCGGCGTTTCGCGCACCACCAGATTGAACCCCTGGTAGTTGAGATGGAGTTCGGTGCCGTGCGCGTGCTCCTCATACGCGATCATTCGATGCGTGTTGACGCGAATGGGGCGATGGCCTGAGCCCGCGCGATGCAGCTTGATGAATGCGTCGGTTGCCACGTCACCCTCCCATTTGCTGTGCGAGCGGCGGGCCGCCGGTTGCCGGCATCTGCGCGCCCGGGACGGGAGCGCCGGCTTTCGCGGCGGCGGCTTGCGCCTTGATGACAGCGGCTTGCGCGGGCGCTTCCTGGATTTGCTGCTGGCGCTCCTGCTGCTGCGCGCGCGCTTGCCGCTTCGCCTGGATTTTCTCGTTGCTCGCCATCAAGGACGGGGGCACGCTCTGGATGTCGGCGATCTCCGGGATCGCCCGGTCGAAATCAAAGGGGTCGAGCAACGACGGGTCTTGCGTGATCGACACGAGTTCCTTGACCGTCTCGACGGTGCGGATGAAGCCGGCGGCCTCCTGCGCGCGCATGGCGCGGGAGAGCGGCGACGTATATACAACCTCGTATTCGCCGTGCGCTTCGCGCAGCACGGGCGGAGCCGGCGGCAACAGGCCGTTCATACTGAGAACGGCGAGTTCGCGTTCGATCATCGGCCCGAGATATTCGCTCTGCTGCCGGCCAACGGTCGGCGCAAGGAGGATGCCTTTCTCGTTCGTGCGTTCGATCACTTCCGTGGCCGTCATCGTCGGCGTTTCGGTGAGGACCTGGAACAGATTGACGAGGAACGCGTCGTTGATAAGCGACTTCTCCTCGCCCATCATCGTCTCGGTAATCTGGATGTTGCCGGTCGGGAGCGCCTGCACGAGCAAGCGCCCTTCCGGCGAGACACCGCCCTTGTTGAGCGCGCCCGGCCGCATCGACGCATCCATGATGCCATCGTCGGCGGTGAACAGCACGGGATCGCCAGCGCGGTGCCCTTGCTTCAGGAACACGCGCTTCTCCGCGTTGAGGGTCTTCAGCGCCGGCAGGACGGCCATGGCGGGCGAGCGCCCGTAGACTTCCCATTGCGCCTGCTCATAGCGCGTGATCGCCGCGGGGAACACCCGGTAGCCGCCTTCGCCCAGCAGCGTCTTGCTGGTGAGACAGATATAGAAGCTCGCCCACGGCATCCCCTTGTAGTCCAAGCGCTCGGCGTCGTAATCCTCGCGCGGGCAGACACGGTGCAGGAAGTCGAACAGCATTGGACTGTTGGCCTTCAGCGGCACCAGCAGGTTCTCCGGGAACGTCCCTTTCTTTCCCCACTTCTGCCACGCCTGTTCGGCGGTGAGCTTGAACCAGCGGCAGAAGCCGTCCACGAGCCCCTGGTGGTTCTGGCGGATGAACAGCTCGCCGGTCGGGATCGACTTGTACCGGAGCCCGCGCTGGCCCGAGAGAGTGCCATCGAAGTCGTCGATATACATGCCGCCGGTCCCGTAGGCGCCGAGCGCGCGGTAGACACCTTGGTTCTGCGACACGAAGTTCGAGATCGGCTTGTAGCGGTACTTGAACAGCGTGCGCGTGACTTGCTCGTAGTAGAGCTGCACGCCACGTTGCTTCATCAGGTAGTCGTTGTCGGCCCTCACGCCATGCCAGAACATGTTGGCCGGCGTCAAGAGGCTGTCGCAGATCGCGCCGAAGCGGCTCAGAGCCATCATCCCGGTCGCATCCACCTGCGCCTGCGTCTTCTTCTGGCCCGGCCAGTTGAAATTGCCGTACATGAAGGTGTTGCGCGAGTTCGGGTCGATCAGCTCGGCGACTTCCTCCCACTGCGAGGCGAAGGTCGTGCGCCAGTTCGAGAGCTGCCCGAACTCGCGCAGGCTCTCCTGCACAACGTCCTCCTCGTGCGCGCTTTGCTTGCGCGGCGGTCGGTTGTCGTATGCGCTGGTGTCGATCCGGGCCATGGTCTACGCCCCTGGCAACTTCCACAGCGGCAGGCACCAGCCGTGGCGATCCCACGGGCGATCGTGCGGGGCGCCGATCCATCGGCTGCCGTTCCACCAATATTGCTTGCCGTCTTCCGAGCGGACGTTCTCGCGTTCGCGCAACACCGCTTCCTGTACCAGCCGGCGGCGGAGGTCATCCTCCGCGATCGAACAGCCCATCAGCATCAGCGTGTCGAGCACGTCGGATGTGCGCGCGAGATGCTGGATGTCGTTGGCGCCGAGTTCCTTGAGCGCCAGCGTCACCAGCGCTTCCGTCGAAAGGGATTTCCAGTCGTGCTTAGACATCTCCCGTCCCTCCTGCACCGAACAGCGATTGCGAGGCGCCTCCGCCGATCAGCGAGCCCGGCCCCGGCTTCATCATCTTTTTGCGCCGCTGCGCCAGCTCCGCTTCCACCTGCGATTTCAGTTGATCCCCGAGCCCCAGGTCGTGAGAGGCGGCAAAGGTCATCTGGTTTTTGGCGGACATCGGCGTCATGGTAGGTTGCTCCGGCGCGCAGAGACACAGAGTTGTCAGGAGGGTAACATCCTTGCGCGCAGGCGTCAACCCCCTCTCAGAAGGGGTCGAAATCCACGTCCCGGCACATGGTCGGCGCCTTCGCACGGGCGCTGGCCTTGCGGGAGCCGAGCGCCGTCACGAGCGCGGACCTGATCTGCATGACGCCAATGCGGGTTGCCGACATCAGATCGTCGTTCTCTTTCACGATCAGACCGTCTTTGCGGTAGTAGGAATGGAACTCGTCGAACCACTCATTGCACCCTCCCGACACCTTGAAGCGCTCGCTGCGCATCAGCGCGAGCAATTCCATGATGCCGGCTTCCGTGCTGTAGCCCCCGTCCGCGAATGTGGCGTGCCGCGGCAGCATGACGAGCCCTTCGTCCTTGTAGATTTTCGCCAGCTCCTTGCCCGATCCCTTATCGCGCTGATTGCCGTCATGCGGCCACGCCACCGGCACGTTCGCCGCGATCGCGCGCATCCGCTCCGCGTGCGCTTTGGGGATCGAATTTTTGATCTTCAGCTCGTGCAGGACGTATATAACATCGTAGTCGCGGTCCCAGGCGAGCAACACCGCCGCGAACGGATGCGCGATGCCGAAGTCGATGGCCCACAGCTTCCCCCACGAGCGCGTGTCCAGCTCTCCGATCTCCGCATGAAAGATGCGCTCGCCGAGCACGTGCAGCGGGACGCGCAACATCTGCGCCGACACGTTCTCGAAGACGGCGTTGCTGCCGAGGAATGGCATTCCCATCGCGCGCGCTTCGCGCTCGTGCTCGGGCCACGATCCAATCATCCGATCGCGTTGCTCCGGGAGGATGTGCTTCGCGTCGTAGATCGTCATGTGGACTTCGCCAACACCAGCTGGCTTCTCCTTCATAAACTTGCGCGTGAGTTTCGTCATGCCTTTGAGCGGCGTGTATGTCATGTAGACCATGCCGCCGGTCGCGGTCGTGCGCGTGATACACTCGCTGTAGATTTCTTCGTCGGGCTCCTCGTCGAGCCAGATAAAGTCCAGCGGCTCCGCTTGGAATTTGGTGACACCCTGTTCGTAGCTCTTGAATGTCGCGCTGGAGTTCTCGCCGCTCACATGCCGGACCACGATGGTATCGTATGCGTTGGCAACGCCGTGCGCGACGCTGGGCTTTTGCGCAAACAAGTTCTTCGGGATCATGCCGGTCCCGAACGCGCGCTCGTCGCCAGGGCGCCCGCATAGCTTCGATTGGATCGTGTCGCGCACTAGCAGCGACGACACACCGCACAACCACCCACGCGGCGCCTTGGTGAAGCGCCGGCCCGGCCACCAATTCGGATAAATGCCGGTGAGATGGCAGGCCGTCTCGTATGCGGCGGCTTCCGTCTTGCCCTCTTGGTTCCCCGCGCGCAGCATTCGCTCCGGGCACGTCAGCCCGAGCGCATAGAACTCGCGTTGCTTGTCGTATGGCTCGAACACATAGAGCCGCGCCTCGCGCTTGAATTGCTCCGCCGCCTTCAGCGTGGCCTCGATCTCTTTCAGCGTTGGCTTGCTCATAGTATGTCCTCGATGCCGGCCGTGCTCGGTTCCTCGTCCAACGCTTCAAAATCCGCGTCCACGAAATCCACAGCGCCGCCAATGAGCTTGCGAGGGTCAAGCCCCTGCGCTCGGGCCATAGCCACGATGCGCTTGATCTGTTCCACGCGGCTCTCGTCCACATGCGTTACCGTCATTTCCTGTTTGGAGTGAAATCCAGTGCGGTCCAACACCATCTCCGCAGCTTTCACCGCTGTCTTGTCGCCGAACCACATGAGCGCGTTCTCAACCGCCTTCATCGCCAAGGGCACGAGCCCGGCGAACACACTCTTCTCGGCGAACTCCCGAATGGCCTCCTGCACCCGTGGCCGATGCCAAACCCTATACGCCTGCACCCCCATCAAATTGCTACCCGGATCGCCTGCGTAGCCCGCCGCGTGCGCCGCCTTTTCGCGCTGCCCAGTCGCGAAATACGCCACCACGAACCGCCGTTCCAGCTCGCTACAGGCTTGCATCTTCGGTCCTAGGTCCGCCACATCTGGAACCGCGATGGTGATTTCGTTTGCCATGGCCTCGTTCTCTCCTTTCTTGCTAACTAGATTAGCATATCTATCGGGCCGGTCAACCGAAATCGGCGAAATATTCTTGCGTAGTTTTTAACCTTTTGTTAATAAAGTTTCAAAAATGCGCCTCGATGCAGATACATCCTGCGGATCAACCTGACGGCTTTGAACCGGCGGGTACGCCCCACCCCACCCCGGTCTTTTTCGGAGGGAGCAATTTTGTTGCGCAAGAAAGTTGCGGGTTAACCGTCTTTGACGCAAGATTGTTGCGTGGCGACCTGAGTTGAGCAACAATCTTGCGCATATTGGCATTGGTTAAGAGAAGGTTAACAATGCGCGCAACAAAATTGCGCGCAATTATCGTGCGCGAGCGGTGGGGGCCGGAAGTTGGAGGGCTCAGGGAGGGGCGGCGCGACAGGAGGTTAAAATTGCGCGCAATTTTGTTGCGCGAGGAAGGAGGGCGCCAGGAGGATCAAGCGTGTTAGGTCAACCTATCGCAAAGGCGCTTACCGTTGGCTGGAGAGCCGAAAACGCAACTTTCTTTCGCGGATTTTAACCCGTCGTTAAGACATGGGCGCTAGGATCAGGAGATCAGCGATGGAGGCGACACATGCCTGCCGCGCGCTCTGCAATCGACTATCCAAACCTGCGCCGCTCGACCGCGTGCCCGCTCTGCGGATGCGTGAAAGACCCCGGCCTACTGACTTGCTGGCCATGTTTCCGGCATCGCGACGGGCGCCAGGGCTTCAGCGAGGCGGATCAATTGATGCTGCACGCCGCGGAAACCCTAGGGAATAAGGGCCAGGGGAAGGGGGATTGACAAACCCGGAAAAAATTGTTACGCTGCGTGCGCGCGTTGATCGCGACCACGCAGTCGAACAATTTCCGGTAAGCCGAGAGTGTGGAGTTGAACGCGCGTAAGACGCTCAGCCACGAAGCGCGCTTGATCCACGGGGAATTGCCCGCGCCGCACGAAATATTCTACCTGCCCGTTGATCTCGACATCTAGGAGCGCCGCGACGGCGGCCGGCGCAGCAGGGAATTTGTAATAAAATTGCCGAATTTGCTCCTGGCAGGTTCGGCGCTCGCCAGCCGGCGAAAAGTCAAACCTGCCGGCGAGATGCACGGCATCATGCCAAGCCCGAAAAGCAAAGTTGATCTCGGGCGCGCCGTATATACAACGGTCACTCGCGCCACGCCATGCCGGCAACCGGGCTCGACCTTCGATCGACAGGAGTTCGGCGAAGGTAGCCGGCGCATCATCGCGGGCTTCAAACTCAGGCGCGAGCAACAAAATTGCGCGTTGCAACTCTCTGTCCATGTTGCCCATGATAGAGCCTAAGTGTTAAAAAAGAGTTAAAATCTGCGAAAGAAAGTTGCGAAGATGCGGCGATCTTCGCAACCAAAGAACGGCGCTACCGTGCCATACTCTAGCCATGAAATATCGAATTGTCCCTGTGACCGATCCCTACCCCGGCTTTGCGATCGAAAGTTTCCGGCGCCGCTTTGGGGCCGCATCGCCGCAATGGCATCGTGTCGATTGGCCTACGCTCGCCACGCGCGCCAAGGCCGAAAGAGAGTTGCGCGAGTTCCGCGCCGCGGATCGCGAGCTTGCGCGCGACGAAAATTCCGAACGCTTTTTGCTCGGGGAGTAGAATGACCATCCGAACACGGGAAGCATGGTTGCACGATGCGGTGGATCAATTCCGCCCGTGGTTCGCTGCGCACGATGCGCCGTTGCCGCGTGATCTCCGGGTAAGCGTTGGCTTTCCGCTCGGCAACCGCAAGGCGATCGGGCAATGCTGGTACGAAGACGCCAGCGCCGATGAACTACGCCACATCTTCATTAGCCCTGTGCTCGCCAACGCCACCAGCCCGCAAGGCGTGCTGGCTACACTCCTGCACGAATGCGCGCACGCGGCGTTGCCGCTCAAAGCCGGGCATCGTGCGCCGTTCGCCAAGCTCGCCGGCAATCTCGGCCTTGTGAAGCCATGGACCGCGACGAAAGCCGGGCCGGAACTCTTGCCGCGTCTCGTGACGCTGGCCGAAGACCTTGGGGCATTCCCACACGGCGCGCTTTCGCTCAAGCTGAAGCCGGGGCGCAAGAACCCCTATAAGAAATGCGAATGTGAAGCGTGCGGCTTCATCTGCTACGCGACCCCTAAGATGGTCGGCGACAACGGGCCGCTGGTGTGCCCGGCGTGTCAATCGGTCGGGTTCGCTGGCGACGGCTACACGCCTGAAGACCCCGAAGACAACCACGCGAGGGATTGCCGCCATGTCTAGGCGTATATACAAGTTCACTCGCGAGCAAGATGCGCGTGCTGTTGCCGTGGCGTTCAACACGGTTTATCCGTCCTATGACCATCGCCCGATCCGCGCGAAGTATACGCGCACGTGGCGCCTTGGGCTGTACTGCCGCGCGAGCGGCGCTTTCCTGCAATGGGCGCAACAATAGGAGCGCTGGCGATGACCGATAAACGCCTGAATGAAGCCGAGACGCGCGAGGCGCTGGAGCGTCACATCGACGCTTGGACCCTCCGCGTCGTGGTCGAGATGCTGGCGGAAATCTGCGACGAAAAAGCCGAGCACACCCGCGTCGCGTGGGGCGACCACGACACGGCTAGAGCGTGGTGGCGCAACGCGCGCGCGCTTAATCGCGTGGCGGGCAACCTGTGAGTGCCGAGCCCGTGATCCTCGCGTGCCCCATGTGCGGCGACCATCCGCCTGTGCTCTTAGGCGGCCTGGGCTCTCTCGCGCACCTTGTCTGCCGCGCCTGCGGCTGGCAGTGGTCAATCCCCGCTAACACGTTGCCAACGGAGGACCCGACTAATGATGACGCGTAAGCATTTCCAGAAAGTGGCTGAGGTAGTCGCGATCACGCGCGCCGCGTATGGGCGCAGCGACGATCTGGCGGGCGTCCAAGCGTGCGACACGATCGCAAACGGTCTGGCGGATATCTTCGGGGAGGACAACCCCAATTTCGACCGCGGCCGGTTCTTGCGCGCGTGCCGCGGCGATGACGCGCGACGCTGATCTAATCATCATTGGCGTAAATGCCGATGGGCTCTTGGTCTGCCGCGACTGCGTGACTGGCGACGTGTATACACACTTTGAAACCGTCGCGGAGTTCGGAGCGGAGAACTTAACGCCGCTAGAGCGGCACATCTGTGGAGTACCCGACGATGAATGACGATCTTGAAGCGGCGCGCGGCATCTTGATCGCTCTCTTGATCTCGACCGCCGGCTATGTCATCCTCGCTTTGCTGGTAGTCTACAACGCGCACTAAGGGACAACCAATGGACCGGAACGACAAGCGAGCCTTGGCCGAAGGGTTCAAGGCGTATATTCAGGAATGCCGCAAGGCGAACAATGCGACGGCGGCGACGATCGCCCAGGATGTCGCGGGCAAGATTGCCGTGCGTCTCGCGGCCGGGTGCTCCCACTTCGATCCCGTGCGGTTCCTGCAAGCGTGCGGGATCGCGCAAGAAAGCGCCGCGCCGTGACGGCCACGGATCGCGAGCAGTATGCGACGCGTGTAGGGTTGCCTCCTGGGCACCCTACAGCCGCGGCGCTCAAGCGGCTGACGGAGCTACGCCGCGAAGCGGAACGCGATTGGGTGCGCCGCGTGCGGTACGCGAGGCGCGCGCTCTCGGGCGAACAGTTCTCGTCGCAGGCTTGACGGTTGACAGTATCGCGCCGGCTCGTTTAAGGTGATTGCCATGAAAGAAGCCCTGTACGAAATCTTTGTTCCGCACGCGACGAATGACGGCGCGCGGCTCTATGTAGCCGAACGGCGCGAGTTCGAGCGGCGTATCTTGGACATCGCCGGAGGCTATACGGAGATGGGACCGCGGCGCGGCGTGTGGCGTGATCCGAACGGCGGCCGTATATACAGCGAGCCCATGTACGCTTATCGCGTCATGTGCGACAACGCTACGATGGGCGCCCTTCTCGGGGATGCGTTTGAACTGTTCCCGGATCAAGTGGCAATCTTCATCTCGCAACTCGGGCACGCTGAAGTGGTCGCGCGCCATCGTCAACCCGCATAGAGGAGCTTGTCCTATGGCATTTCTTACGGATCGGTTGTCATCTCCCTTGACGCCGCGCGAGCGGCAGTTCTTGGAAGACCTTTTGCGCGATCATGCTGAAGCCGCGGCGCGCGTGTGGACGCGGCTGTACGGCAATCGCGCGGCGGAGCGTCGCGCCATCAATTCCCCGTGGTAGCACGGATCAACAGGAGGGTCACGAACATGACAGCGGCGATGGACCGGCGCGCGAAAGAACGCGCCGACAAGTATCTGCTGCTCGCGCGGATCGGCCACTTGGACCGGCAGACAATAGCGAGCGAGCGTGTGCGAGCCCGGGCCGGGGCCGCGGCTAAACGGATCGCACAAGAGATGCGCGGCGCGGCCGGCGACCGCCGCGTGCATGGGGTTGTCACGAGGAGCGACGGGCACATATTCATCGCATACCAGGACGCTCAAACGGGACAAAAGCTCTTGCGCGCGGGCTGTTTCACCGGCACCTACCGGCAAGCGCTCGCTCGATGGGGCGCCCGACACGCGCGCTGGTATGCGGAGAATGGCGCGTGGCGCTGGCGCTTGAACGCTGAAACGTGCGCCATCATCGCCCTGTTTCGTCTCCAGGGCTACCTCTAACCGCGCGGAGTATGGCCGATGCTTTCCGACTTGCAGCTAGCCGAAACTGCGTTGCGGATCGCTGCGACACGCGAGTTGCAGGCGCGAGACGCTACGAACGTCGCCGCGCGTGTCGCGCGTGCGCTCTTTGCCGTGGCCGACGAACTCCAGGCGTTGCGCGTCGAGCGCGCGCGGCAGGAGATCAAGGAGAACGGCAAGACGATGCCTGGGAGGGCCGGCGCATGAAAATCACAATCACGCAACTGAAGCGAGCCGGGGCCTGCCGGGATCAAGTGGAATTATTTCGCACCACGTTCGGTACAAGTGTGACCGTGACACGCGCGCTCTGTCTCGCACATGCGGAAAAATTCGATTGGGATTGGGGGGCCGCTCACTTGCTCCGGCCGTCAATGCGGGCTGAGTACGATCGCCTGAGGGCGCCAGCGCAGGCTAAGTACGAGCGCGTGAGGGCGGCAGCCGGGGCTGAGTACGATCGCCTGAGGGCGGAATGCTTCGGGGTGCTGGCTGAGGATCAACCCGAATGACACCACTGCACGAACAAGCCCGCGCTCTCGCGCTCGCCGGTATCAAGGTGTTCCCATGCCTGGAGAACGCGAAGTTCCCGGCGACGCCGCATGGCTTTCAAGACGCGACGACATCGGTTGACCAAATCGACGCGTGGTGGGGCCAGAACCCGAATTACAACGTGGCGCTGTGCCCGGAAGACGCAGGCTGGTGCGTCATCGACTTGGACCCGGGGGGCGAGCCCCACTGGATCAAACTGCTGGCCGAGAACGGCGAGCATGCGCCGACCTACGAAGTAGAGACACCGCGCGGTGGCCGTCATCTCTACTTCGAGGGATCACTGCCCGGTACGACGAGCAAGCTGGGCGACCACGTGGACACGCGCGGCGTGGGAAGCTATGTGCTCGTGCCGCCGAGCCGCGTTAACGGCAAACCGTACAGGGTGCTCTATGACCGAAACCTCGTTGCCATTCCTAGCTGGGTGTCGGCTCGACTTGCGACGCGCAACGAGCGACTTAGGACGGCTGCTGCGGAACTCGACACACCTGTCGCCCTCAATCGCGCAAGGGTTCTCCTACGAGATTACATTAGCCGAGGACATGTTGCTGTCAGCGGATGCGGCGGCAATAATCTCACGTACCAAGTTGCTGCGGAGGTTGCTGGCCTGGGGGTTAGCGGAGATCAGACCCTCCGGCTCCTGCTAGATGAAGGGTGGAACGACGCGTGCCAGCCCCCCTGGGATGCCGACGAACTGAGCGTCATCGTGGGGAACGCCGGGCGCTACGCGCAGAATGACGCCGGTGTGTGGGCGGTCCCGCCCGCCGAGGATGCGTTCGGTCAAACGGAAGCGTTCCGGCAGGCGATGAAAGAGCAAGAACCGCGGCCGTCGCGCTACCGCATGATGTCGGCGAGCGATTTTGACAACGAGCCCGAGCCCACATGGATCATTCCCGGGCTCCTGCCGGCGGACAGCAGTGTGCTATGGGTGGGGCCAAGTCAGTCGTTCAAGTCGTTCCTGCTGCTGGATGCCTTTCTTGGCGTCGCGACGGGAACGGCGACCTTCGGCGCAACGCCGGAAAAGGGTCTTTGTATATACGGCGCGATCGAGGACTTGCGCAACATCGGCAAGTCTCGGCGCCGCGCGTGGCAAACGTCACGCGGGATGGGGCCAGCGGACCTTGATGGCTTCCGCGCCTGTCTCGTGCCCTTCCTCCAAATGCCCGGCGATGTCGAGGACTGGCACAAGGAGATAGAGAAGTGGCTGGGCGGCCGGCGCCTCGCGCTCATGGGCATCGACACGGCGGGGAAGGTGCTGGGCGGCCTGAATGAGAACGCGGCGGAGAACGTGCGCCTGTTCTGGAAACTGTGCGACGATGTGCGCGAGCGCTACGGCTGCACGGTCGTGGCCGTCCATCACTCGGGGAAGGACGAAGCGCGCGGAGCGCGTGGCTCTAGTGCGTGGCTCGCCGATTTCGACAGCGTGATTGAGACGCGGCGCCCGAGCCCGGATCAGCTCGCCGTGGAGGTTACGGTACGGAAGCACAAGAACGCCGCCGACGCTGGCCGATGGACCTTCCGCGGAAGCGAGATCGCTGGCTCGCTCGTGTTCTCGCCGACGACGGCGAGCGAACACCGCGCCAACTTGGACGAAGGGGATGCGTTCGCTGCCGCGAAGATTTCGCGCGTGCTCGCCGCGGGGGATGCGCGTTCACTGCAAAAGGGCCTTCAGACCGCGGAGCTGTTGCGGCTGCTGGGCGGCCGGTTTGACGACGAGCGCGGGATCAAGACGCTGGAGACGCTGGCGAAGACGAAATTGCAACCCTATTGCGTCGCCGTGGACGGTACGCTATGGTGGTTCCTTCCAGCCCAAGGGGAGTGATCCCATGTCGTCGATCCTTGACCGGAAGCCGCGGAAGTGGACCGAAAGCGAGTGGTTCGACTTCAACATGCGGTGGGAAGTTTACGCCGCGCTGGCCGAGAGCGGCGAGCTGGCGCAGATCGACGGCAAGATCGCCCTGGAAAATCTGGAACGCTACTTCCAATGGATACGGCATGGGACGCTCCCGGCAACCGCAGCTCTTAGCCGGCCGAAACGCGTAGCATGAGCCTCAACTACAACCCGAGGACAGGCGCGTATATACTGCGCGTGCCACGCCAAGACGCGGCGCTCGTCAAGACGCTGATGGAAGACCACGGCTTCAACTTCAGCACGACGGCGAGCGATCCGGCGACAGCCGTTCTTCTCACGCACGAGCCCTATGCCGCGGCGGCATTCGCTGCGCAGGCTACCCCGCGCGCGCAAGAACAGCTTGCGCCGATCGTGGCTGAGATCGAAGCGTCATGGGCCAAGCAATCGAATTGGCATCCTTTTTGGACGCCGCCTGACCGCGAGCTGTGGGATTTCCAGCGGGCTGATCTGGAGTACGCGTTGCGCCGGAAGCGCACGCTCGTCGCGGATCAACCGGGCCTGGGCAAAACCCCCGTTGCCATCACCTACGCCAATGAGATCGGCGCCCGCGATGTGTGCGTGGTGTGCCCAGCCAACATCCGCAAGCAATGGGAACGCCGCATCCGCGAATGGTCATGGCTCTCGCACGAGTGGGGCTATCGGTGCATCGTCAATCCGATCGTGTCGAGCCGGCGCGGCGTTGCGCCCACGCGTGAATACCCCGGGACCTGGAATATCGTGTCCTACGATCTGGCGCGCACGCCGGCAGTCGGGAGCGCGCTGTCGAAACAAAAATATGACTTGGTGATTTTCGACGAAGCCCACTATCTCAAAACGACAGACAGCCGGCGCACGCAAGCGCTCCTGGGCGGTGGTGATCCGAAGGAGCGCAAGTTCCCGCCGATCATTGCCCAGGCTGAGCATACTCTTATGTTGACCGGGACGCCGCTTCCGAACCGCCCGCGCGAATGCTACACGATCGCACGCGCGCGGGGCTTCGAGGCGATCGACTGGCTTTCGGAGGACGCTTTCAGCAACCGCTTCAACCCCAGCGTCTTGATCGAAGGCGAGCGCGCAGACGGGAGCCGGTATCGCTACATCGACGAGCGCAGCGGACGCCACAGCGAGTTGCAAAACCGCCTGCGCGCGAATTTTATGACACGCCATCTCAAACGGGAAGTCATGCCGCAGCTCCACATGCCGGTATTCGACCTGATCCAAGTGGAGGAGACGGGCGCCGTCAAGCAAGCGCTGGAAGCGGAGAAGCTGTTGGATATCGACCCGGAGAGCTTGGCCGGCGCTAACGCTGCCGTGCTCGGGCATGTCGCGGTGGTGCGGCATCTGATGGGTGTCGCGATTGCGCCCCAGGTTGCGGAGTACGTCGCGATGTTGCTTGACGGCGGCGAGGAAAAGCTCGTAGTTTTCGCGTGGCATATCGACGTGCTCGACATCTTGCAGGAACGGCTCGCGCAGTATGGCGTGGTTCGCATCGATGGCCGCACGAGCCCTTCGCAAAAAGACCGCCTCGTGCAGCGCTTCGTGCGCGATCCGGGGATCAGCGTGGCGCTGGGCAACATTCAGGCCATGGGAACGGGCACGGATGGGCTGCAAGAGGTTTCCAGCCACGGTCTTATTGCGGAGCCATCGTGGACGCCGGGCGAGAATATCCAGTGTTTCGACCGGCTCGACAGGGGCGGTCAACGCGGAACAGTGCAGGGCGATATCTTCGTTGCTCCTGGATCAATTGCGGAGCGCGTACTGGCGTCGGCGCTCCGCAAACTCGCTGTCACTGACGCCGCGCTCGATAAACGGTTTGCCATAGGAGGGCACCGATGAAACAGAACAGTCTCTTGGAACAATACACCGCGCTCGTCGAGGCGGAGAAAAATCTCGCGGGGCTCGCCGCCGAGTTTGGCGCCGGCGCCGCGTTGAGGACGGCGCTCCCGGTGAAAATCTTCACGCCGGGAGGCCACCCCGTCGCCGCGTGCGAGATACCGCTCGTGGTCCTGTTGGCCGATGTGCGTCGCGGCCTGACAGCGTATGCCTATCTGCGGAAAATCTTGGGCGCCGACGTGTTCGACGCCCTGGTGAAGGAAACCGCGGGGGAAGGCGATCAGAAGGAGCCACGGCCCACCCGCGCCGCCGACGCGCTCGTCACCGCGCTCGACACCGGCCGCGCCTATGTGGATCGGCTGCGCGCGGCTGGCTTCGCCAACGAAGACGAGTAGCCACAAAAAAAATTACCCCGGAGTTGGCGCTCCGGGGTAATGGTGGAACAGGCTGTTGGGTTACGTACCGTTCGGTTCGTTTTGTTTCTTGCGGCCCGTGGGCTGCAACTCGTCGCCCGGGCGCCTGCCGCTTGCGGGCTTGTCGCCGGCCACTTCGCGCAAGCGCTCGACGCGAATGGTGACGGGCTCGCGGGTGCGGCTACTGATCCGCGTGAACTGCCGCAACGCGTTGTCCACTTCCCGGTACTGGATGACCACGATGTCCTGGTCCTCCCATTCGTACTGGCGAGCGGACAGGAGCCCGATGCGCCGAATGAGCGCGACGGCGCGGCTGAGGCGGTCATCGACGAGGCGCAGAAAGCGCGCCCGCGGAGTTTCGTCCGGGGGCACCCGCTTCGCGCGCCCCCTGGCTCGTCGCGTCGGCGCGCGCGGCTGGCGCGCAGGCATGATGTCTGGCCGTTCGTACTGCATGGTGATCTCCCTATCTGTGTGTGCCCTCCTAGGGCGACACTGAGAAAGTGACGGCTATTTCGATCCTTGTCATCTTGGCAAATAGTACAGGATACCCTCCCCCTAAATGGGTGGTTCTCAGCGCGGCGGTTTCGTATTAGCTTTTCTTTACTACCCCACGAGGGGATTTAACCAGCAGGGGATGGAACTCCGCCATGCGCAACAGCTTCAGGATCACCCGCGAGAACGTGGGCCATGTGGTCGAAATCGAAGCAATCTACGCCGACCGGCTCGACACGTGGAACACGGTCGTCCGGCTTGACGGCGAGATTTGGGACGTGTATCAAAGCGATGATGTCCTGAAGGACGCGGGCGACGCGCTCGCCAAAGCCTTCGAGGACGCAACGGAGATCATGCTTGACAGCGAAGGCCAAGCCGCCGCATGATCCGGGAGAGGGCTGGTCGAATTGGACGATTACGTGGGCGAAGCACGGTTGCACACAGCCGCGCTTCACACCCCACCACGGGGCACCATCCCCGCGGCCCAATCCTACTTACTGGAGGATGCAATGTCACAGATCACGGGCGGTAAAGTGACCTACGGGCGCACGGTGAAAACCGGCGACTACGAGAACAAGCGCGTCGATGTCGAGCTGAGTTTCAGCGTCGGCGACGGCGAGAACTTCGAGGACATTTTCGCGATCGTGGCCGCGCAGGCGCACGGGAAGGCGCACGAGATCGTCGGCCTCCGCCCCACCCCGCTCCCGGGCGCCGTGGACGGCCCCCAGACGGACAAGGATCGGCTAGCCGACCAGGTGGCGGCGACGGCCGACACGGCCGCGG
>VFSW01005299.1_pt1 | contig 19107 bp, 16 predicted proteins | sample 5358111 | NCBI WGS metagenome assembly VFSW01 (sample SAMN11554181, study PRJNA540505) | mine drainage metagenome | isolation source: sediment from site ElyBrook_90M | place: USA: Ely Copper Mine, Vershire, VT | collected 2017 | reverse complement strand
CTCTCACCAACTGACTGGCGGTCGGTAAGTCGAGGTCCTCCAAGGCTCCGAGCGTGGAGGCCAAGTCCTCGCCGGCCACCTGGCGTACGCGTTCTACGAGGGAGACGAACTGCGGTGTCGTTTGGCGTTGGAGGGTCTCATCGAGGACGGCAGAGAGCATGTCGAGGTCGGACGTGAGGGCGCGACGGCGCTCGACGTCGTTGTCGGCCAGCGGCGCCCCTTCGCCACCGTGGGAAGGGGAGGGCACGAGCCCAGGTTACTGAAAAACCACCGGGTCCCGTCGGCGGGCGACGACCCACACGAAGTCCTGGGCACTGCTCCACGGAGTGTGGTGGGTGTGGCGTCTCGTCGTGACGATGTCGAAGGGCTCACCCAGCCAGGTAACGAGATCCGTCTCGCTGTAGCGCGTGACGGGCAGTCCCGAGCAGGACTCCGGTCCCGTGTCGGCGAAGACTCCTATGACCAGTGAACCCCGCGGATTGAGAGCGTTGAGCAAGGTGTCTCGATACGCCAGAGTTTGCTCGGAGTGGAGAAAGTGCAACACCGCTCGATCGTGCCAACGGTCAAAGGTTCGGGCGGGCCGCCACTCGGTCACGTCGGCCACCACGCGGGCGACTCGGCCGTTCGCGTCGTCTAGTTGGCGCAGGGCCTCCGCAGAGATATCGAGGGCGCTGACGTCACCGACTCCTCGACCGACGAGAGTGGCGGGAAGGGACGAGCGCCCAGCCCCGACGTCAATCACTGAGGTGTCGGCGTTCATCCCGGTCAACTCCAATAGTTCGAGAGATACGGCCGGGGACTCCTCGTACCAACTAGTCTCCAGGGCCGAATTCTCGATGTAGACCTTTTCCCAGTGGGACGTGAATCTGGTCATGAACTCACACTACGAGTCTCCCCGTTCCCTGTCGGCAATCGGGGAGACTCGTCACAACTAGAGAGTGACCGTGTCGTCGACTCGCCGGTAGTGTCGCCAGCCGAGGGCCGTCAACAGAACCATGAAGAGAGCTCCGAGGTATGCGGCCCACGCCGACCACCAGGCAATCTGTCCGAAGGTCCAGAAGGCGTAGGCGTCGAGGAGCATCGAACGGAGAGTGTCACCCTTAAACACGGTGTCGACCTGGGCGGCCAACGTGGCGTTGTTGGGCTGGGCGAGCGCCTTGGTAGAAAGTTGAGAGTACGTGAGTCCTCCACCAATCTCCTTCAGGTGCACGGCGATGAAGTGGTCGGCGTAGGCCTGCGCCTGCGCCCCGTTCAGCATTTGTTGGCCGGCGTACTGATTCAAATAGGGCCCGATATCACTCGGTGCGAGAGCCGAGGATCCTTTGGGTGGGAAGTAGATCTTCTGAGCGGAGAGTTGGTTGCGCACCGTGGAACTGGCGAAGGAGTACCCCCACATCAGGAGCGACCCCGTCGCGAGCAGTCCGACACTGAGTAGCGCACCGAGTGAGGTGAGCAAAAAGTCGAGTGTTCGACGTTTCATGAGTAGTCCTTTCGTTGGACGACTACTCCAGTATGAACCCCTCTCTTCTTTCGTCAGTCAGGGAAGGTAGGGGCCTAGGGCACTTACTCCGTGAGTCCGAGGCGTTGAAGGAGTCCGAGGCCCATTACCGCAGCTTCGCAGCCCACTTCGTCGAGATGCGCTAGATCCTCATCTCCCCGGACCCCTCCGGCGGCGACGACGAGAGGACCGCGCCCGCAGACCAGGCGATAGAGATCGAGGTCCGGGCCTCGCATGGTGCCGTCACGGGAAATGGCGGTGACGTGGAGCCGGGTCACGCCCGCCTCGGCACAGCGTTCGACAGCTTCTTCTACCTCGAGGCCCACATCATCGAGCCATCCGCCCACGGCAATCCGACCTTGTCGTACGTCGATCGCCACGACGAGGGAGTCTCCGAGGGCGTCGACGAACTCGGTCACTCCCGTGGGTCGAGCCCACACCGCGGTGCCCACGATGACGCGCGCGACGCCGAGATTGATGACCTCCCGGGCGGTCTCCACACTTCGAATACCTCCCGACACTTGGAGGGGAGTTGATCCAGACAGTTCGAGGCACTGTCGAATGATGTCGTGACGTACGTAACCGTCACGCGCGCCTTGAAGGTCAACGACGTGGAGAAGTGAAGGACGCAAGTCAAGGAGCCGCGGGAGCACTTCGGTGACGGGTCGACGAAAAATAACTCGGTCGTAGTCGCCTTGTTCGAGGCGAACGGCGTCGGAGCCGAGAAGATCGAGGGCGGGAATAAGTTCCATGACTGCTCAGAAAACTACCTCGCCTCGCTCTAACGAGAATCACTCTCCACCGGGCTAGTGGCCGAGTGAATCTGACAGGTTGGCGTTGAATGAACAACTATGCCGACTACATTCGATCGGGACGCTGATGGTGCGACCGAGGAGAGAAGAGTTCAGATGGAACTTGTCATCATTGGGGGTGGAGCTATCGGTGGCACCATTGCCGCCCATATGTCTCGGGCGGGGCACGATGTGGTGATTTGTGATTCGGACGCCGACCACGTCGCCGCCATTAACTCGAACGGCCTGGTGATCGAAGGGCCCGTGGAGAACTTCACGGTTCGAGTCCCCGCCATGAGTCCAGAAGAGTTACCGCCTCAACTCACTCGCGTGGCGGTTGCCGTGAAGAGTCATCACACCGCGGCCGCGGCCGAGCTGCTTCGGGGACGTCTCACTCCAGGTGGGTACGTCGTGAGTTTTCAAAACGGACTGACCGCTGATGTCTTGGCGGAAGTGGTGGGACGAGACAATCTCCTCGTGAGCTTCGTTAACTTCGGCGCGGATCTGATGGCCCCCGGACGAATCATGCAGGGGAATGTCGGCACCTTTCGGGTCGGTGAGCCCTTTCGCAACGTGATCACGGACCGGGTACAAGAACTTGTTGGCGCGTTGCCGTACGCGCAGGCTACGGACAACATCATGGGATTTCTCTGGGGAAAAGAGGCGTACGGGGCGATGCTCTACGCGGGGGCTGTTTCTGATCTCTCCATCGCCGATTCGTTGGAGGATCCCCGCTACCGTCCCCTCTTGCTCGCCGTTGCTCGAGAGGTCCTCGAACAGTCGCCGGTGGAGCCGGAGAGTTTTGACGGATTTGATCCGCGGGATTTAGAGGGATCACTCACTCGGCTCGCTGCCTTTAATCGTCACAGTGCCAAATCCCACAGCGGGATTTATCGGGATCTGATGGTGAGAAAACGAAAGACCGAGGTGGATGACCTGCTTCGGGACCTTCGAGGACCGCTCACGACGTACGCCGGTGAACTCATCCAGGCGATTGAGCGGGGTGAGCGAACGTGTGAAATTGCCAACTTGGACCTGCTGGCGACGTTGGAGAGGACTGATCGGCTCGGCCGACCGCTGAACGCCGTCGTGGACGTCATTGCGGCTCCGAAGCGGTCCCTAGAGGGTCCCTTGCGGGGAACCGCGGTCGCCGTAAAGGATCTGATTGCGGTACAGGGTCTATCGCGCGGCTGTGGAAACCCGGAGTTGATGAGCGAGTCGCCGCAAGGGGCTGATGCGCCGGTGGTGGCGTTACTTCGCGAGGCCGCGGCCGACGTCTACTGCACGACGTCCTTGTTGGAGTACGCCGCGGGAGCTCTGCACCCCGATGTTCCAGAGGCACGAAATCCACTAGATCCCAGCCGCACCGCCGGTGGATCAAGCGGTGGTTCGGCTGCTTTGGTGGGCGCGGGCGCGTGCGACGTCGCCTTGGGAACTGACACTGGCGGATCGATTCGGATTCCGGCTCACTACTGCAACATCGTCGGCTTTAAGCCCAGTTTTGGGCTGCTTTCGGTTGACGGGGTGCAGGCCCTCGCTCCGTCATTCGACCACGTCGGACTCCTGGCGAAGGATGTGAAAACGGCGGAGAGAGTCTTCTGCGCACTGGCCGACCAAGTGCCAGTGCAGCTTCCGCCACGCCCCCTTCGCCTGGGGTTGGCCTCAGCGATGTGGCGCGATTCGGCGATTCAGCCCGACGTTCGCGAGGTCCTCGACGTCGCCCTGAGTACCCTCCACGCGAGCGCCACGATAGTAGAGGTGGACGACGAGGCCCTTCTTCAGGTACGCGAGGTTTTCGAGCCTATCTTGATGTACGAACTGTGGCGAGCACTCGGAGATATCGCAACGAACCACCCAGACCATTTCGGCCCAGAGACGCAACGACTAGTCCTCGCCGCCGAGTCGACAACTCTGGACGACTATCACTCCGCCCTCGAACGGCGAGAACTCCTACGCGACGCTACCCAGCAGGTGTACCGCGATGTCGACGCCCTTCTCACACCCGCGGTTGCGTACGTTGCCCCCCGTACGACTCCGCCGATGGATACTCCAGAGGGCGAGCAGGAGGGCCTCTTTTCGGCACCTTTCAACGTCACCGGTGACCCTGCCATCGTCATCCCCGCCGGATTTACCTCTGAAGGATTACCCGTTGGGGTGCAACTCTGCGCTTCGTTCGGTCGAGATGCGTGGCTACTGGCTACTGCTCACGAAGCGCTTCGACTGTTGTCCCATTAATTCACGTCATGAACAAAACAAGAGAATGGAGACATCGTGGCATCGTCCCCGATCATTATCGGAAGTGAGCGTAGCGAAGCTGGGCTCCTGGAGGGAGCACGGTTGCTCGCTGAAGGAGCCACTGCCCTCGACGCCGTGGAGATGGCACTTCAACTGTGTGAAGATAACCGGGCCGACCACTACGTCGGCACGGGTGGTTTGCCCAACGCGCGTGGGGAGGTCGAACTCGACGCCTCCATCATGGTGGGATCATCTCGGGCCTTCGGGGCGGTGGGGGGGCTTAAGAACTTTCCTCACCCCATCTCGGTCGCACGTCGAGTGCTCGAGGTCCTTCCCCAACACTGTCTATTGGTCGGAGAGGGAGCGGAACTCTTCGCCGAAGAACAAGGGTTCACTCGGGCGGAGCTCTTGACGGAGGAGTCACGTGAAATGTTTCGTGAGGCCCTCATTCCTTCCCGAGAGTCGGTGGAAGGCGAACGCACACTTGCCGCTCCCGGTGACGACATCTATCGTCAGGCCGCCCTCGATCTCGTCAAGCGCTTCCGACCCCACGATGGGCCCTGGGGGACAATCAACGTTCTGGCACTCGACGAGTACGGTGAGCTCGTCGTGGGAGTCTCGACCAGTGGGTATCCCTGGAAGTACCCCGGACGAGTTGGTGATTCGGCGTTACCGGGGGCTGGAAATTACTGCGACGCACGTTTCGGAGGTTCTGCGTGCACCGGTCGCGGGGAGATGAGTATGCGCGTGACTGGAGCTCGACAGGTTGTTGATGCGCTGGCCCGGGGACTCTCGCCAGAAGAGGCGTGTCGAGAGATGCTGGCCGACGCCGCCACACTGCCCGATAAGTTTCGGGCTGAACTACGAGTCTTGTGCCTGACTGCCGACGGACGTCACGGAGGAGCCGCAGGGCAAACGGGGTCCACGTACAACGTGGTGGACGTCCGTAAGGGTGAGTTGGAAGTGCGAGCGAGGGTGGTCCTATGAAAATATATCTTTCGACTGACATGGAAGGAACTGCGGGTGTCGTTGACTGGGAGCAGGTCACGGCGAGTGGGCCCCGCTACGAGTACTACTGTGATCTCCTCCTCGGAGAGGTGAACGCGGCCATTGAGGGGGCGATGGCCGCGGGAGCGACGGAGTTTCTCGTGAACGATTCGCACTCGCGGATGGCGAATCTTCGACTCGACGCGCTGTCTGGCTCGGCGCGTTACCTGTCCGGACGCCTGAAGCCCTGGTACATGATGCAGGGATTGGACGACAGTTTCGACGCGATCTTCTTCATCTCCTATCACGGATCGATGGGCAGTAATGGGTCGAATCTTTCCCACACCTACTTCCCGAGCGCGTTCGCCGAAGTCACCTTGAACGGTCAGGTGGCTGGTGAATCCGGGATTAACGCACTCGTAGCGATGGCTCACAACGTTCCGATCGTTCTCATCACCGGTGACGATGTGACTGCGCAGGAAATGGAACCTTTCGCTCCGGGGGTTCGGGCGGCGATCGTCAAGCACTCGATCACTCGCTTCGCGGCGAACTCCCTTCACCCCACCGAGGCTCGGGCCCTCATCTTCGAGCAGGCACGTCTCGCTGTTGCTTCCTTGGACACGGCGTCGGCGCCGGCGTTGAACACGCCGATTCGCCTGGAGATGAAGTTCCGGACCAGTGACTACGCGGAGTTGGCGACTCGCGTATCGGGAGTTACGGGACTTCATCTCCTCACCGCCGTCATCGAGGGCGACGATCCGCTTGAGGTCTATCGCACCTTTATCACCGTGGTGTTCTTGTGCCGGGGACTGGTGGAGTAGCTAACTTTCAAGCCGGCTCAGAAAGTCCCGCATCGTCGTCTGGAAGAGGTCAAACTCTTCCATCTGGGGCGAGTGACCGGAACGTTCGAAAATAACGAGTTCCGACTTCGGGATGAGTGACGCAATCGTTTCGGCTGCTCCTACGGGAGTAATCCAGTCGTAGCGGCCGACGGTGACGAGAGTAGGACAGGTCACGCTGGGTAGCCGATCCTTCAGGTCGTACTGGGGCATGTTGTAGAGGAAGCACCAGTTGTGTGATTCGTGACGGTAGATTCCCGCCTCAACGCGCTGAGCGGCGATGACGGGGTCGTACTCGTAGTCGTACAGGGGAATAAGTTCGGCCCATCGTTCCTTCAAATCTTGATCGTCGGTAATGTGACCTTGCCAGTACCGATTGAAGTTGTCCCAGTTGATTTCAACTCGAGTTTGATTGCGGGCGTTCTCGTACGCGCGCTCCAGATTGGAACTGTCGGCCGACGTATCGCGCAAGATCATTCCCCGAACTCGCTCCGGATACGCCAGCGCGTACTCCATCGCAATGAATCCCCCGTAGGAGCCCCCGGCGACAATCACCTGTTCAACCCCGAGCCACTCCCGAAGCCCGTCCACGTCGGCGGCCCACTGAGCGTGCGAGAAGGGCGGCTTACCCTCACTTCGTCCACACCCTCGACTATCGAAAACGACGACGCGATAGTGGTCGGCGAGGGGCCCGAAAGTTGCCCGTGGTTCCGCGAGAGATCCAATTCCTCCTCCACCGTGGTGCGCGATGAGAACGGGTGAGTCCTCATCTCCCAGTACCTCGACCTCTAGTTCATTGTCGTTAATGATGACTCTCACGGTACGGGATGCCCTCTCTGACTTTCGTTGTGGTCACCACGGATGTGGTGACTCAGCTTCTCGCAACCAAGGCTTCTACATTTCTCGGTTCAACCCGATTGACCTTATCGACGAAATAACTCGTTGTCGCTACGTTCAAAATTTTTCTACTCATCGACCCGGCGCGTGTTGGACACGTCTCGCGCCTGGTTCGACACGATGTACGGCGAGAGCTAACGGACAACCGCTGCCTCGGGCGGCCTAGGTGAGCCGGTGCGGCCCATCGGCGAGTGAGCGCCACAGAATCTCCCACGCGCGCATGCCTTCTCCAAAGCGACGGATCCGCATGAATTCGTTTGGGGCGTGGAGGTACTCATCGGCCGTCGAGAAGGAGAAGAACAAGGTTTTGGCGCCGAGTACGGATTCGAACAGCGTGGTAGCGGGTAACGTCCCCGCGATGCAGGTCATCAAGGTGGTTTGATCAGGATAAACCTGACTCAGGGCACTGTGCGCCGCGCGAATCGCTGGATGATCTACCGGAATCGTGTAGGCCGCGACTGATCCGGGATCGACGGTGACCGTAAATGCGAGTCCGGGAAATGTGAAATCTCCGACGCACGTCACAATTGCTTCGATGACCCGAGCGGGGTCTTGGCCGGGTACGAGTCGGGCGGAGAGGTGCGCACGAGCGAGATGGGGAATGACGGTGTACTTACCACCACCTTCGACACCGTTGATTTCCAGAGTAGGTCGCTCCCACAGGCGCTCGAGGGTGCTGAGGCCGTCTTCTCCGTAGAGTTCTTCAACCCCGAGGTCCTCGCGGTACTCCTGTTCGCTGAACTCGACACTGGCGAGTTCGCGCCGACGCTCCTCGCTCAACGGAGTGACGCCGTCGTAAAACCCGGGTACGTTCACGAGTCCGCTCGGGGAATGGAGAGTGTTGAGCAGTTCGGCGAGTCCGTGAAGTGGATTGGCCACGGTTCCACCGAAACGGCCCGAGTGAAGATCACGGTTAGCACCGCTCGCCTCAATGCTGAGTGACACGAGACCCTTAGACATCAGTGACAGTGATGGTTCACTCGCACGCCACATGGCGCCATCAGCGGAAATGACTAAATCACACGCCAAGTCATCAGCGTGAGATTGTACGTATTCAGCGAGGTGGGGACTACCAATTTCCTCCTCACCTTCGAAGAGAAACTTGATATTAAGGGGTGGGAATCCCTCTTGCTCGAAAAACGCACGGGCTACTTCGGTCACGATGAAGACGGGTCCCTTATCGTCAGTGACTCCGCGTCCTCGAACGACCTCGCCATCGATAACCATGTCGAAGGGGGATGTTCTCCATTCGGCCAGATCGCCGGTTGGTTGGACGTCGTAGTGCCCGTATACAAGAATTGTGGGGGCGTCCGAGTCACTCATCCAGTCCGCGCGCACGACCGGATGCCCGGCGGTCGTTTCCACTCGAGCGCCCGCGAAGTCGAGACGATCGCGAAGCCAGGTCGCGGCTCGAAGCATGACTTCTTCGGATGCGTCGCGAGAGACCGAAGGGATAGCGACGAACTCGGCGAGTGTCGGCAAGAATGCCTCAGGCTGGTCACTAAAAGAGAGCATGTCCGCCGTCAATCGAGAGAGTTTGGCCAGTAATCCACTTGGCCGCCGGATCGACGAAAAACTGCACCCCATTAGCGATGTCGTCAGCGGTGCCGAGATGACGCACGGGAATGTTGTTGAGAATCTTCTGCTGACCTTCCGGGCCGTAACTCTCCCACTGCGCGATGGACGTGGGGTTCGAGAGGACAAACCCCGGAGCGATGCAGTTCACGGTTATTCCGAACTGTCCGAGTTCGTGAGCCATTTGACGGGTGAATCCAATTTGTGCAGCCTTCGCGCTGGCGTACGCCTGGATTCCGGTCAAACTGACACTCCGTCCGGCCCCGGAAGAGATGGTCACAATACGGCCCCAGCCACGCTGCTTCATGAAGGGCACGACCGCTCGAACACAGATGAAGGTACCGGTGAGGTTGGCGTCAACCACATCTCGCCACTGGTCGTCGGTCACCTCTTCGATGGGGCGACCCACTTGCCCTCGAACTCCGCCGGCGCTGTTGACGAGGATATCCACGCCGCCGAGCGAGCTGACAAAGTCGGAGACCGCTGAGGAACTGGTGACGTCCACGGAGTCCTTGTCGATACCGTGGACGACCGCACCTTCTTCTTCCAGGCGTTGCGCAATCGCTTTACCGATGCCTTGTGCGGTCCCGGTGACGAGAGCCACCTTGCCGTTGAGCTTTCCCGACTGGATGGTCATCAGTCTCCTTCAACTTGTGCCTCGACGATTGTGACACACGACGTGATGGAGGAACGTCACGATGTTCCCGGCAAAAAAATGGTGAGAGTGGTCACGGCTACGTCCTACACTGACCAACCAAGTCGACTCTTCGCGGAGAGGCCCCACAGCAAGGAGCACGCATGAGCCACGTACTCGACATCGACAATCTGGTGGTGCGCATTGAGTCGCGTCACGGGGTCGTCACTCCGGTCGACGGAGTCAGCCTCCATGTGGCGGCGGGCGAAACATTAGGGATTGTCGGCGAGTCCGGATGCGGAAAATCGATGACCGGACTGGCCATTATGCAGTTACTCCCTAACGGTGGTCGCATTGCCGAAGGAAGTATTCGCTTGGGGGATCGAGAACTCGCCGGACTCAGCGATAGTCACATGCGCGAGATTCGTGGTAACGAAATCGGAATGATTTTTCAAGATCCGATGACCTCCCTCAATCCCACGAAGACCATTGGCGTTCAGGTCGCCGAACCGGTGCGCGTCCACCGCGGGGCATCGAAGAAGGACGCACTGGAGCGCGCAGTAGAGGTCCTGGAACTCGTTGGACTCCCGCGCCCCCGGGAACGACTGAACGACTACCCGCACCAACTCTCTGGCGGCATGCGCCAGCGCGTCATGATTGCCATGGCTCTTGCGTGCGACCCGAAGCTCCTCATCGCCGATGAACCAACGACCGCACTCGACGTGACTATTCAGGCGCAGATTTTGGAGCTTCTCAACGACCTTAAGGAGAAGTTGGGAATGGCGATTATCCTGATCACACACGACATGGGTGTGATTGCCGGTCGTACGGACCGGGTCATGGTGATGTACGCCGGTCGAGTGGTGGAGTCCACCACAACGGATGATCTCTTTCGAGAGATGCGCCATCCCTACTCGCAAGCTCTCCTTGCATCGATTCCCCGACTCGATCAGGACGTCTCACGGCGCCTCTTCAGCATTCCGGGTCTCCCGCCGGACCTTTCGGCTCCCCCAGAAGGCTGTCGCTTCGCCCCGCGCTGTTCGCGTGCGACTGAGCAGTGTCACCGCGAGGATCCTCCCGTGGAGTCGACGGGTACGGGTCATAGCTTCGCTTGCTGGCACCCAATTGACGGTCCTCTCGACATGGTCGCGGGGGAGTCTCACGCGACAAGTGACGGGTCGGTCCCGCCGGTCGTTCTCGAAGTTCGTCACCTCGTGAAGGAGTTTCCGGTAGCTCGAGGGCTTCTCGGACGTCGGGGCGCGAAGGTTCACGCGGTCTCGGACGTGTCGTTCGAAGTGCGCCGGGGCGAAACTTTCGGATTAGTCGGAGAGTCGGGCTGTGGCAAGACGACGATTGGTCGATTAGTGACGGCGCTCGAGGAGGCTGACTCTGGCGAGATTTTGGTTGACGGCGACGACATCACGAAGATGGATCGTCGAACTCTGCGGTCCCGGCGGAGGGACTTTCAGCTGATGTTCCAAGATCCTCACTCATCTCTCGATCCGCGCATGACCGTGGGCCGAATCTTGAAGGAGCCGTTGACAATCCAGCGAGTCGGCGACGCGAAGGAACGCGGGAATGTCGTTGGCACTTTGATGACCGAAGTGGGTTTGCCGGAGAGGGCCGCGGGTCGTTTCGCCCATGAGTTCTCGGGGGGGCAACGCCAACGAATTGGACTAGCCCGCGCCCTCGCCCTGCGCCCCAAGGTCGTAGTAGCAGACGAACCGGTGAGCGCACTCGATGTCTCAATCCGTTCTCAAGTCCTCAACTTGATGAAAAAAATCCAAGTCGAGCACGATCTCACCTACATTGTGATCTCGCACGACCTGGCCGTCGTCCGGTATTTGGCCGACACCATCGGAATCATGTACCTGGGCAAACTGGTGGAGGTCGGTCCCGCGGAGAAGATTTACTCTCAGCCCGCCCACCCCTATACGGCGCGACTGATTGAGGCAATTCCCCTGCCCTCACCGGAGGCTGAACGGGCGAAGAACGGTAGCGCCGTCAAGGGTGAGTTGCCCAGCGCCATCGACCCCCCCTCGGGCTGTCGTTTCCGGACTCGGTGCGAACGGGCCACTGACCTGTGCGCCGAACGCGAACCCTCTATGGATGAGTTCGGCGATGGACACCGTGCCGCGTGTCACTTCCCCCTCATCACACCAGTACGCCGAGCTGGTTCAGAAGAATTAACCACGAGGTAACACAAAAGTGCCCCTTTTCGCTTGGGTTGTGCGAAATTAGGCAAAGTTATCGTTGCTATGAAGTGAGTTGGTCGTTAATTTACGTTAAGAGTCATTCAGGCGAGTGATTCCTACGGGGAGGAAATATATGAGGGAACGTCAACATTCGACGGCGACCACGAGATGGCGACGTTCGCGAAGTTTTGGGGCGGCGGCCCTGACGGCTGCGACGCTCGCCCTGGGCAGTGCGGGTACATTCTCCGCGGGAGTAGCTCATGCCGCCTCATCAGGGAACGTCATCTTTGCACTGCCGCCGGCCGTGGTGCCGAACTACATCTTCCCCATTATGAGCGGGACCTACTATTCGAACGTCAACCTGTACCAGTTCCAGGCCCTGATGTACCGTCCCCTCTACTGGTTCGGGCAAGGGACTCAGCCCTCCTTCAACGAGTCACTGTCTCTCGCGAACGCGCCCGTCTACACCAACGGTGGGAAGACCGTCACCATCTCGATGAAGAAGTACGCCTGGGGTGACGGAAAGCCAGTCACCTCTGAAGATGTGATTTTCTTCATGCAGATGCTGAAGGCGGAGACGAGCATTTGGCCCGTGTACGTGCCCGGGGAGTTCCCGGACAACGTGGTGTCGATGTCCGCTCCGAACGCGTCGACGGTGGTCTTCCACCTCGACAAGGCCTACTCGCAGACGTGGTTCCTCTACAACGAGTTGAGTCAAATCACACCACTGCCCCAGCACGCCTGGGATAAGGAGTCCGCCGCCGGAGCGGTGGGTAACTACACGGCAACGCCCGCCGGAGCGAAGGCGGTCTTCAACTACATCACGAAGCAGGCCCAGAACCCTTCGGCGTACGCGACGAACCCGATGTGGGCCGTGGTGGACGGACCGTTCAAGTTGAAGACGTTCGACTCGACGACCGGAACCACGGTCTTTGTTCCGAACGCCAAGTACTCGGGTCCGGTAAAGGCGAGTTACTCGTCTCTCACCCTCGAGCCCTTCACGACCGACACCGCGGAGTTCAACGCTCTTCGTTCTGGTGCGGTGACCTACGGGTACACCCCGCCCCAGGACTCGAGCCAAATCCCGGTGATCGCGAGTCAGGGCTACACCTCGTCTCCCTGGATTGGTTGGAGCATCAACTACTTCCCGATGAACTTCAATAACCCGACAGTGGGGTCGATCTTCCGTCAGCTGTACTTCCGTCAGGCCTTCCAAGAACTGGTGAACCAGCCGGTGGATATCAAGAAGGCGCTGTACGGTTACGGCTATCCGACCTATGGTCCGGTGCCGATTCAGCCGAAGAACAACCTGTCCACTCCCCAGGAAGCGAACAACCCGTACCCCTACAACCCCGCCAAGTCGGTGGCGTTGCTTCGGGCTCACGGGTGGTCCGTCCAGCCCGGCGGCACGACGACCTGCGCGAAGCCGGGGTCGGCGATGGGTGACTGCGGTACCGGAATCACGAAGGGCGAGAAGATGGTCTTCAACGTGCAATACAACAACGGATTCACGTACGTGTCTCAGTTCATGCAGCAGATGAAGTCGGACCTCGCGAAGTACGACGGTATCCAGCTCAACTTGACGACGGCACCCTTTAACACGGTGTTGGCGAACGCCGTTCCGTGCAAGGGAAAGACGTGCACGTGGCAGATGGAGAACTGGGGCCAAGGATGGTCGTACGGACCGGACTACTACCCGACTGGTGAGTCAATCTTCGAGACTGGCTCGAACATCAATGAGGGTAGTTACTCCAACCCGGTTAACGACGCCAACATCAACGCGACCCACGTGGTGTCGAGTACGAGCGCTCTGTACAAGTACGAGAACTACCTGGCGCTCCAGTTGCCCGACGTGTGGCAGCCCGACCCTGACTTCCAGATCTCGGAGATTTCCAACAAGCTCTCGGGTGTGTCGCAGAGTTCCTTGCTGAACTTCACCCCAGAGTTCTGGAAGCTTCACTCCTAGAGAGTTAGGCGCCGTGCAACTGAGGAACCTCCGAATCGACGACGATTTAAGTCTCGTCGGTTCGGAGGTTCCTCTGCGCGTGTACGGCGAAGGGACCCGCGGGCCTCGAGTTGGGGTCATGGCGGGAGTTCATGGATGTGAGTACGTCGCTATGGCTGCTCTTCAGAAGTTTCTAGATTCCGTCGACGAAAGTCGGATTAAGGGTGAGTTGCGAGTGATCACAATGGCGAATGCCGCATCCTTTTGGACACGAACATCGTTCGTGGTTCCTCACGACGGAAAGAATCTCAACCGAAGTTTTCCCGGTAACCCCGAGGGCAGTTTCACCGAACGCTTGGCGCACGTGATCTTCCAAGAGTTAATACGTCCGGTCGACTTCTTCATTGATATGCACTCGGGGGATCTCGTCGAAGATCTTGAGCCGTTCGTACTGTTTGAAGAGTCCGATGTGACTGACCGGGCTCGAGCCCTGGCCCAAAGTTACGGTCTCGGTCACGTCGTGCGAGTGGTGAAATCGGACAGTCCGATATCCGGCACCGCATCGGGTGCAGCAGCGGAGATAGGGATTGCCGCCATCACCGCAGAGGTGGGTCGGTGCGGCCTTCTAGAACACGACGCCGTTGACCAACACGAACGAGGACTGCGACGGGCTCTAGTTCACACGGGCGTCCTGGAAGCCCGTGGGGAGGAAGAGGTACCGACCTCCCCTCCTCTGGAACATTCGAGTTGGGCGTGGCTCAGGTCCCCGATCTCGGGGTGGTGGTCGCCACGAGTGTCAGTCGGCCACTACGTAGAAGCGGGGGAGCAGATCGGGGAAGTAAGAGAGATTGAAGGTTTGGGGCGTCACGTCGTTTCAGCACCCTCCTCCGGCTACTTACTCTTTATGACTTCCAGCCCCGCAGTAGATGTTGACGGATTGCTGTTGGGTCTCGCGTGTTGAGGACAATGAGTAACTGTGGAACCGCCTTATTCCCCTCCAAGGTCAGTAAGGACTGCCCGTGATTAGATTTCTCTTGCGTCGCATCGGGCAGTCAATCGCTGTCGTGTTCTTGGTAACTCTCGCTACGTTCATCCTCATTCATCTCCTGCCCGGAGGCGCGGCGAAAGCTGAGTTAGGGGTAAGGGCTAGTCCGGCTGCCGTCAAGGCTTTCAACATCGCGAACGGTTACAACCGCCCCTTTTGGGACCAGTACGTGTTCTATCTCAATCAGTTAATTCATGGTCGTTTGGGATACTCCTACAAACTGAACGAATCGGTTTCTACTCTGCTGAGAACGGACCTGCCCAAGAGCGCGTACTTGAGTGGCCTCGCACTACTTCTTACGGTCATCATTGCCATTCCCCTCGGTATCTACCAAGCCCTACGCAGGAACAAGGTGGATGACTATCTACTGACGGGTTTTTCGTTCATTGGCTATTCGATGCCGACCTTTTGGTTAGGACTGCTCCTTATCGCCTTCTTCTCGGTCTATCTCAAGTGGCTACCACCGACCGCTCCCCAAACTGAAGGTATCGGGGGGGCTATAAGTGATCCCAAGGCCATGGTGCTTCCAGTCTTGACTCTCACGATTGTGGGGGTTGCTTCGTTTAGTCGTTACATGAGATCGTCCGCGATTGAAACGTTGGCACAGGACTACATACGTACTGCCAGAGCGAAGGGAGTCACGCAGACGCAATTGCTCTACGGACACCTTTTGAGGAATGCCATTTTGCCCATCATTACGTTGCTCGGATTGAGCGTGCCAGCGTTACTGTCCGGGAATCTCATCACTGAATCGGTGTTCAACTATCCAGGAGTGGGGCTCCTCTTCTGGTCGTCGGCGGAAACTCGGGACTACCCCACTCTCTTGGCACTCACATTGGTAGTGGCGGTATTTACGGTTCTCGGAAACCTCATCGCAGATATTGCGTACGCCATGGCTGACCGCAGAGTGAAGTTGTCATGAGAGGTGATGTCGTGAGTGGGGAAATTAGTGATGGGGTGGAGAGATGAGTGACGTCGTGCTTCCAAACTCCGCGGATGACTCTGACGCTGGGGTTCCGGAGAAGGCATCCCCGCGCGGTAGCAAAGCGATTTTGGAAGTGTTTCTCCAGAACAAGTTGGCGTTGGTGGGCGTCGTGAGTCTGATCGCCATCACCTTGTTTTGCTTTGTGGGCCCGATTTTCTACCACACCAACCAAGTCATCTCGAACCTGGCGAACGCCAACAACCCTCCCGGTCGAGGTTCTCCCCTCGGGACTGACTTCGTGGGTTACGACGAATTGGGACGTTTGATGGTGGGAGGACAGTCTTCCCTCGAGATTGGCTTTTCGGCGGCAATTCTCGCTGCGTTCGTCGGCGTTCTGTGGGGAGCCGTAGCGGGATACTTCGGCGGACTTATCGATTCGGTCATGATGAGGATTGTCGACGCTCTGCTCTCGATTCCGGTTCTGTTCGTTCTCCTTTTAATGGCTGCCATCATCAAGGTCAATCAGCTCAACCTCACGTTGATTGTCGCGTTCTTTGCGTGGCTCGTTCCCGCCCGACTGATACGCGGGGAGACGCTGACATTGCGTTCTCGCGAGTACATCCAGGCGGTCAAGGGGATGGGCGGGGGAGCGTGGCGCAGTATTTTCGTACACATCATTCCGAACGCCATCGGGACAATCGTGGTGAACATCACGTTCCAAGTAGCGGACGCCATCCTTGCTCTGGCGGCGCTCGGGTACCTCGGATTTGGCCTACCGCCGCCCGCCGCGAACTGGGGGGCCATGCTGTCTCAGGGTATTACCTTCCTGTACGCCGGCGAGTGGTGGTTGATTTACCCAGTGGGAGTTCTCATCGTTCTAACGGTGATCTCTCTGAACTTCATCGGAGACGCACTACGTGACGCCTTCGATGTTCGATTGAGGCGGCGCTAATGACTTCTGACTACGAATCGTACGGTTATCTGAACTCGGGTGAAGACTTTCCGACGTTCGACTTGTCCCCGGAGTTCCATCGGGTACCACCGTGGATGAACGACATTTCGGAGTCAGACCACGCACGAGCTCGGCGTTTGGTGGAAGAGAACATCGTGATCAGTCTTCATGATCACCCAGTTCGTTTCCCGGCCGACATGAGTGACACTCCCGCGTACAACCGGACTGGACGTCAACACACGGCGTTTCGGGGGCTCGCCGAATCGGGCATGACGGTGGTCTTTGACAACATGATGGACGGCACGGCGTGTGTCACCGGCAACGCACCGTGGCGTTGGGACGACGTCGTCACCGATCTCGGCATGCGTCAAGCCGATATTGCTCACCAGGGACACGTCGAAGTTGTGCGGACGTTGGACGACGTCGAGCGTTGTCATCGAGACGGTACCGTCGGTCTTCTCTTCGGTCTGGAGGCCGCCACCCCGATTGAAAACGAGATTGATCGGCTGGACGTACTTTTCGGACTCGGACTGCGTCAGATTGGAATTGCCTACTCCGACGCCAACTCCCTGGGTGGAGGGTTGGCCGAACCGGTCGACGGCGGGCTGACTCAATTCGGACGACGCGCGGTGCGCCGCATGAATCAGTTGGGGTTGGCCATCGATGTGTCGCACTCAGGAGACCAGACATCGCTCGACGTCTGTTCGACCAGTTCGGCTCCGGTCTTCATGACGCACGCCGGGGCTCGGCAGATTTGGGGAAGCCGCCGGATGAAACCGGATGACGTGTTGCGGGCGATCGCCGAGACGGGCGGAGTCATTGGCATGTCCGCGGCGCCCCACACGACGGCGTCAAGCGAACACCCGAGACACACCATCTTGTCGGTGATGGACCATTTCATGTACTGCCTTGACCTGGTCGGCGAGGACTACGTGACGTTTGGACCGGACACCCTCTACGGCGATCACGTGCAGCTTCACCACCAGTTCGCCCATCTCATGCGAATTGGGGATTTGGGAGGCCCCACCCCGGAGCGCGTCCTCTACGTCGACGGGTTAGAGAATCCGACGGAAAACTTCTGGAATATCGCTGACCTCCTCGTCCAGCGCGGCTTCTCGGACGACTCCATCAAGAAATTTCTCGGTGGAAACGTGTTGAGGGCACTGGGGAGCATTTGGCAACGAGGGTGACCGAGCCCACGATCTCCCCGCTGCGGGCGGCTCCCGGGCTCGGGGGCGTCTTCGTCGACGACCAGGCGGCCATACGTTCGGGGGTGACTCGTGACGGGTTCGGATATCTCGGGGAACCTGTGACGCGTGGTTTTCGCGGAATACGCGATCCATCTCCCGCCGTCGTCATTGTGATTGTCACTTCCGATGGGCAGGTCGCCACGGGTGATTGCGTGGCGGTTCAGTACACCGGGGTGGGGGGACGTGAGGAGATCTTTTCCCCCCTCGAAGTTGCCACCTATCTCAACGAAGAGATTGCGCCTCGAATACTGGGGAGTCGCCTCACGAGTTTTCGAGATCTCGCTGCGCGATGCGACGAGTGGCGTTGGGGCGAGAGTCCCCTCCCCTCGGCCATTTCGTACGGACTCACCCAAGCTTTCCTGCACGCCGTAGCGCTCGCTCAGCGACGGACAATGGCTGAAGTCATCGTCGAGGAGTTCGCGACGGGAGTCGAGCTTTCTCCCGTGGCACTCTTCGCACAGAGTGGAGACGAACGATATCTCTCCGTTGATCGCATGATTCTGAAGCGCGTCGAGGTACTTCCCCACGGTCTCATAAATAGCCCCGACAAGGTCGGCCCGCGAGGAGTGGACTTTGTCGAGTACGTCTCTTGGGTCAGCCGCCGGGTACGTCACCTATCGACAGAGGCGGAGTATCGACCAACTCTGCACTTTGATACGTACGGCACACTCGGAATCGCGTGTGGCAATCAGCTCACTGAGCTGGCGTCACTGCTCAGTGAGGTCGGCGAGGCCGCTCAGCCCTTCAACGTCCAGATCGAGCACCCCATTGACGGGGGGACCAGAGAGGCGCAAATCCTGCTCATGAGTGAGTTGCGCCGGCTGCTGAAAGAGTCCACGGTTGACGTGAAAATTGTTGCCGACGAGTGGTGCAACACGCTGGAGGACATTCGAGAGTTCGTTACTGCGGGAGCGGTTGATCTCGTCCACGTCAAAGTCCCCGACGTGGGGGGCCTCCACCACTCAGTGGAGGCCCTCCTCTATCTCCGAGAGCAAGGAGTGGGCAGGTACTTCGGCGGGAGTTGTACCGAGACCGACGTGTCCGCCCGGGTGAGTGCGCAGGTCGCCATGGCCTGTGGGGCGAACCAGGTCCTCGCGAAGCCGGGAATGGGTGTTGACGAGGGGATTCAAATTATGCGTAACGAGATGACCCGCGTAATGCTCCTGACTTCGTGACATCAGTGGTAACCCGTACGTGCGTGTTAGTTCGTTAGCACGCTAACATGCTGAAATGACAAGTGGACGGGTCGAACCCGCTGGGACACACGCCGAGACTGCTCGCCGATTTGATGAACTGGTGGCGGCCTTCGTCGGGCTGAGCGAACCCACCGATGTGGCCG
>VFSW01005298.1_pt1 | contig 19109 bp, 16 predicted proteins | sample 5358111 | NCBI WGS metagenome assembly VFSW01 (sample SAMN11554181, study PRJNA540505) | mine drainage metagenome | isolation source: sediment from site ElyBrook_90M | place: USA: Ely Copper Mine, Vershire, VT | collected 2017 | reverse complement strand
ATAGCAAGCGAGACCATCGTTAGAACCTTACCTATCATTCGAACCATTTCTCGTTCCTCCTTGTTTCGCGCGCCTCGAAGTGCCGGGACCGGGCCGCCTCTCTTCCTCTACCACCACAATTTCCGGGCGGAATCTCGGGCGCATGAAAATCTATCTTATGCTTTTCGACTAATGTTCGTGGCTGACCGCAAGGCGTACATACGCCATCGACAGGATCATGAAGACCATCGCCTGTATAACGCACACGATCGATCCAAGCGTCAGGAACGCCAGAGGAACCAGCAACTTGGTCAAGCCGGTGAAGATGCTGAGCACCATGTGATCGGCAAACATGTTCGCGTAAAGACGTACGCCGAGCGAAAACGGGCGAAACAGGTTGTCGGCGATTTCAATCACGAGCATGAGCGGCGCAACCGCAATCATCGGTCCAAGAAAAGTTCGCAAGTAGCGGACCACGCCCTGCGCTTTCATCCCCTGGTAGATGTAGAAAGCGAAGCAAATCGTTCCCAACGCGAAAGTAAGGTCGGAATCGGCGGTGGGAGGTTCCATCCCCGGGACGAGCCCGAGAAAGTTCGCAAGCAGAATGAACATAAACAGCGTGCCGAAGAAGGGGACCAATCCGCGGTAGTGATGGATCTGGGTAACTTCAGAAACGGAACTGTCGACCCACTCTACGATGGTCTCCGCAACCGAGTGCAACGTGATCTTATCGTCGGAAACGATTGGGTCCGCGGCGGCGGCAAGCGAGCGTCGCGCAAGAAACGCGAAAATCAGCAGTATCCCCATCACCAGCCAGGTTCCAACCAGAACCTCGGGGATTTTGCCCCCACCGATCATTTCGAGGAAGTTTATCGACTGCTGCAAGGAATTATCTCCACCGCGGCAATCTTAGCTGGCGCCGCGGAGTGAAGCACGCCCGGTTTCAATAATTGCAGCGGTCATTTGAGTCAAGACCCCGAGCGCGAATCCCAGACCGTCAATGTGGGTGCGTTTGAAGAGCAGATAGACCAGGCCCGCTACGATCAGCAGCTTGAGTGGTATCGCCATACCGCCAAACTTGGCGGCGGTGGCGGAGATGCCCGCGCCGGCGGCCGAAAGGATCGCCGCGCCGAAGAGGCTGAGCAGCCATAGGTTGGCGATTACGACGGCGCCGCCGAGCAGACATCCGAGGGCGGCGGAACTTGAGTCGAAATAAAAGAGAACGATCGCCGTGCCGGCCACCAGGATGAGGTTCATCCGCTGAATCGCCGCAATGGTCGGAATACGGTCGTTTCGCACCGCCGTCTCGCTAGCCTTCCGAACCGGGGGGTATTTCCTTGGCGATCCTGATGATCGTCAAAATTGAGTGAATGAAGCCCGCGAATGCGAGAATGCCGGTGAACCATGGCCCGGTTTGAAAGTATTCGTCGATGTAATAGCCCATCACCCCTCCCGCGATCGGCGACATCGGGATCTCCAGCGCCATCGCGAGCGGCCGCGCATACTTTCCGGGTATCAGCGCCAACGGTGATTCACCTCAGAACCGATCATGGTCGCATCGACGCGAGAGATTCGTGAGCGGCGGCAATCGTGCGGTCGAGGTCGGCATCGGTATGCGCGGTGGAGATGAACATGGCCTCGAACTGCGACGGCGGTATATTTATCCCGCGATCCAGCATCCCGTGAAAGAACTTCGCGAATTTGGCGCTGTCGCAGGTGCGAGCCTCGTCGGCGTCGCGTACGCGCTCTGGACCGATGAACATCGTCAGCAACGATCCTGCGCGATTGACGCATCCCGACCCGCCATTTGTTCTCAGCTCCTTCACCGCGTCGCGCAGTCCGGCTTCAAGCCGCGCGCCGGCGGCGTCGAGCGCGGCGTACGGATTGGTTTCCCTGAGAATGCGAAGCGTTTCGAGCCCGGCGCGCACGGAAACCGGATTTCCCGACAGCGTTCCCGCCTGATAGACCGGACCAATCGGTGCGAGCAAGTCCATGATCTCAGCCGTGCCGGCGATTGCCCCCACCGGCATCCCGCCGCCAATTATTTTCCCGAGCATGATGAGGTCGGGCGCGATGCCCATACTTTCGGCAACCGATCCGAAGCAGAGCCTGAACCCGGATATAACTTCGTCACAGATCAGAAGAGCGCCGTTATCGTGCGCGATTTCGGCGAGAGCTTTCAGCGAGCCGGGGTCGGGATTTACGACGCCCATGTTGGCGGCGACCGGCTCGACGATCACGGCGGCGATTTTGTCAGGCGCGGCGCGGAATAAACCTTCGACTGTCTCAATCGAGTTATATCGCGCAACCATCGTCATCGCGGCAAGCGCCGATGGAACGCCGGCGCTGTTGGGTTGACCAAGAGTCAATCCGCCGGAACCGGCGCGCACCAGCATCGAGTCGCTATGCCCGTGATAGCATCCGTCAAACTTTATTATGTTCGGACGCCCGGTCGCCGCGCGCGCGATCCTGAGCGCGGTGAGGCCGGCTTCGGTTCCCGAACTGACGAGCCGGACTTTTTGTGCGCATTTGATCGCCGATGAGATCAATTCCGCGAGCTCGACCTCCAGGCGCGTCGGCGCGCCGAAGCCCAGACCGAGCCGCGCCTGCTCGGCGATGGCTTGGGTGACGCGCGGATGGGCATGACCGAGGATCGCGGGGCCGTAGGAGCAAACGTAGTCGAGAAAACTGTTGCCGTCGGCGTCGATCAAGGTAGCACCGCTGCCACTTTCGATAAAAATTGGCATCGCGCCGACGGCCTTCCACGCGCGAACGGGAGAATTCACCGCACCAGGAATCTTAACACTGGCGCGATTGAAGAGTTCATCTGATTTTTTGCGGGATGTCATCGCAATTCTCCTGAAGATCCGGAGCGATCAAAAACAATTTTTCGATCGCGAAGAAAAATTCGATTGCATGCGTCAGAACAAGACCGAATTGCGCCGCGATGCGAAAAATTGAGATCGCGCGTGACGGCTTCCAGAGCGGAGTTGCGCGATCGCAGGATCGGCGCGAAATTTTGCGCGCGCGGCGCGCGATCACTCGCACGCGAAATTTCCTTTTCAATCCGCCCGCATAGCGCCAAAATTTTTTCCGCGCTTGTCCTCATCGCGAAATAAGTTTATCACGTTCACTTGGCCGCACACTTCCTGTTTTGAAGAACCATTTTCCGCTCAAGGGTTCATTTGCGGCGCGTTGAATATGACATTGAAGCGCGTGTATATCGCTCGCATTCTCGGTCAGACTTTTAAGCCCAACAGAACCGATCGTAACCCGGACAAGTTGATAGTCCGGCGTGCAGCGCCGTCAAATTGTCGGCTGCAAAAAGGGAAATGGGGCTTATCCACAGATGTGGATAAGCTTGTGCGTAATTCGCGTGGCATTTGATGCCCCGCGCTAGTCCCGGAGCATGGCGGGCAGTCCGGGTTTGCCAGGGGGAAACGATATGAATGGTTTGTGGCAAAGGGCCGCTGACCGCATCCGCGATGAGCTCGGTCAGGTCGGCTATGAGACGTGGATTGGACCTCTCAATTTTGTCGCTCATCAAGGATCAACCGTCACAATCGAGGCGCCCAATCGGTTTTTCCGCGATTGGATCAACGAACGTTACCTGAGCCTAATGCGCGCAGCGCTGTCGGCCGAGGCAGGCGAGGAAATGCAGGTGCGGCTGACTCTCGGCGAAAATGCTGCCGTGCCGACGCCGCAGCAACGCCCAGCCAATGGCCATGCCAACGGGCATGCCAATGGCAATGGTAGCGGGCATGGCAATGGCAACGGCAAGGCGACCGCGGCGAATCGAGCGACTGCGGCAGCCGCGCCGCGTGGAGATCGGCATCCGTGCCTGAATCCGCGCTACAGTTTCGCGGAGTTCGTGGTCGGATCGGCCAATCAGTTCGCGCATGCCGCGGCGCAGGCGGTCGCCAACCAGCCGGGCGAGAAATACAATCCGCTGTTTATTTATGGCGGGGTGGGCCTGGGCAAGACTCACCTGGTGACCGCCATCGGGCACCATATCTGGGCCAGCGGCGATCGGCCGAGGAAAGTGCTGTTCATGCCGGCCGAAATTTTCATGAACGAGATGATCAATTCGCTGCGGCGCGACAAGATGGACGAGTTCCGCGAGAAATTTCGCCGGGTCGATACGTTGATCCTCGACGACGTGCAGTTCCTAGCCGGCCGCGAGCGCACCCAGGAGGAATTCTTCCATACTTTCAACGCGCTTCACGCCGAGCGGCATCAGATCATCCTGACCTCGGACAAAGTTCCCCGCGAAATCCCCGGGCTCGAGGACCGGCTGCGCAATCGGTTCGAGTCGGGATTGATCGCGGACATCGCACCACCCGACCTCGAGACGCGGGTGGCGATCGTGCAGAAAAAGGCGGTGCTGGATAATCTGCGGATGGCGCCGGAAGTCGCGATGTATATCGCGCAGAGCGTCTCGTCGAACGTGCGCGAGCTCGAGGGATGCCTGACGCGGCTGGCGGCGCTGGCCTCGATCAACCAATCAGCAATCACCGTGGACTTCGCGCGGCAGGCGCTGCAGGATCTGATTCGAAGTCCCGACGCGAAGCCCGACGTCGAATCGATCCAGAAGACGGTTGCGGATTTTTTCCATATCCGGCTGACGGATTTGAAGTCGAAAAAGCGCACCCAGCACATCGCGTTTTGCCGTCAAGTAGCGATGTATCTCTGCCGCAGGCTGACCGACAGCTCGTTTCCGACGATCGGCGAGCATTTTGGGCGCGACCATTCGACGGTGATTCACGCGCACAATCTGATCATGCGGCGCGTCACCAGCGATCCGGCATTTCGGCTCTCGATCGAGAAAATCGAGCGCGAGCTTAAATCGATTCGCGCCAATGCCGCGTGAATCGAGGTCGAGGAGGTTGTGGATGAGGTGGGCATAAGGCTATCGATATCGACAGGGCCGGTGCGCACCAGGCCGGCCCTGTCGGTCAGCCGCTTTTCTGCTGACAGCTTTTCAGCGATCGATCGGCTTTCATTTTCGGGCGCTTGCGCGATCAATCAACAAATCCACAACTCCTACTATTACTGCTATTTTCTTTTAAAGATCTAAGATCTAGGAATAGGAGACGGGCTAACAATTCATGGGACTCTCCATCGAGCGCGCTTCGCTGCTTACCGGTTTGGGACTCGTGCAGGGCATCGTGGAACGGCGCACGACGGTTCCGATACTCGGCCATGTCCTGATCGAACCCAACGGAAATACGCTGACTTTGAGCGCCACCGACCTCGAAGTCGGAATTCGCACGCAGGTCGCGTGTTCCGGCAAGGAAAAAAGCCTCACGCTCAACGCGCGCAAGCTTTTCGAAATCGTGCGCGAGACCGAAGGCGATGAAGTCGCGCTTACCTCGCTCGACGGCGATTGGGTCGAGCTCAAGTGCGGCAGGGCGAAGTTCAAAATGATGGGCCTGGACCCGCGCAGCTTCCCTGCCATGCCAAGTCAGAGCGCCGGCAAGGATTCAGCGCCGGCAAAGAAACAACTGAAGACTGAATTGACGATTCCGGCTGCCGTGCTGGCCGGGATGATCGACAAGACGATCTTCGCGGTCAGTCCGGATGAAGCCCGCTACAATTTGAGCGGCGTGTTCGTTGAATGCAACGCTCCCGGATCGGCGCGGATGGTCGCAACGGACGGCCATCGGCTGGCGATGATCGAGCGCGAAGTGCCGGGATTCAGAATGGAGGCCGGCGCGATCATTCCGCGAAAGGGACTCTCGGAGCTGCGCAAAATTCTCGATGAGGGCGGCGACGCCGAAGTGCGCTTGAACCTCGAAGGTCAGCTCGCATACCTCAAGCGTGGCGCGACCGAAATCTCGATGCGGCTGGTCGAGGGCGAGTTCCCCGATTACCGCGGCGTAATCCCCAAGCAGTCGAGGTACAAGATCACGGTCAAGCGGGATTTGCTGTTCGCCGCAATCAAGCGCGCGGCAATTTTTTCGAGCGAGCGTTATCACGGCGTCAAATTCGCGCTATCGGCCGGGACGCTGACCGTTTCATCGACGAGTCCGGAAACGGGCGAAGCAAGCGAGTCGCTTGACGTCGATTTCAAGAGCGAAGAATTCGCGATCGGGTTCAATGCCGCATACGTGCAGGACGTGCTCGGCGTAATTGCGCCGGGTAACGATTCGACCGTGGAGCTCGGGCTCAGCGATGACGTTAGCCCGGGCGTCATCAGGACGGAGTCGGATCAGCGGTACACGTACGTCGTCATGCCGATGCGACTCTGACGCGCACTCGCGCGGAAGAAAAATCCACTTAATTGAACGTGAAACCCGCCGTGGGTTTCACACATCCTTGGGCAGGGGTGACCCCTGCACCCAGTGAAAAGAGAAGATGCGGGCTTCGCCCTGTTAGAATGGGTTAGGGGAAAGTGAGCGACCGATCGGGTCATTCTGAGCCGCTGCGGCGAAGAATCTCGACGGACGCTCCTGCGTCCGTCGTCGGCAACGTACTAATCGCAGGCGTTACTTGCCGAGCCGGACGAGCAGCACTTTATTTCGGTAATTGTAGTCGGTCTCCCACGGATATGACGCCTCGCCAAGCTCGACGGCGGTGGGAGTGTCGAGCTTGGGCATATCGCGCCGTCGAACAATCATCCATCGGGCGCTCCCCTTGGCGATCGCATCCTGCAAATCCTGCTGCTTATCGAACTCGGCGATTGGCTTGGGCGGATTGAGATAGAACAGCGGCCCCTCGGTCTTGAACAGCACGAGCCGGTCGGTCGAACCGCCAATCTTGTTCAGGACTGCGTAGCCGAAGGGCTTTTCACCGCGATAAGCCTCCGCCGCAGGTATCGCGAAGATAAAGATATAGACCATCGCAAGATACGCGATCGTGCCCACCGATATTGCCACGCGATAGGGGCTGAATTTGCCAGTCGCGTACGCGACGGCGGCGACCGATACGACCCAGAACACGATGAAGGCGGGCTTGGCGGGCAGTGGCGGGAACGCATCATAGGGATTCGGGAGAATCGCCCGGGCAGGAATCAGCAGAACGATGCCGGCGACCGCGGTCAACGCGACGATCGCGTAGCCGACAGTCAGCAGTCGGCGGGCGATCATCGAGCGTAATTCGCTTTCGCCGGGATACGCGAGCGTTCTGGCGACCAGGATCGCGGCGGCGGGCAGAATCGGCAGGATGTAGTAGCTGCGGCGCGATCCCGAGACAGTGAAAAATATGAACGTCGCCCAGAAATAAACCAACGCAAATCGATCCGCGCGAGCAGGCTCGGCGCCGCCGCGGCGCAGGCTGTGCGTTTCCACCAGCGCCGCGGGCAACAGCGCCGACCACGGAGCCATCAGCGCGAAGATAACGTAGACATATAAGTAGATAGGTCCGCGATGATCGAACGGGTGGAAAAACCGCACCACGTTCTCGCGATACACCATCCTGAGGCCCTTTTCCGAGCCCATCAGGCGCGACGAGATTTGGAAGGGCAGCCCGTAAACCAGCGCGCCCAGCGCGACGGCGGCGACCGTGTACCAGTTGAAGAACCATCGATTGCGCTCGACCAGCCATCGTATCCGATCGATCAGAGGGCCACGGATAATCGCCTGAAAAAACGGGACAACTCCGTCGCGCAGGCATGCATACACTCCAATTACCAATAGCGGCAGCGCGAATCCGAGCAGACCCTTGGTGAGCGAAGTCGCCGCCATGATCAGCCATAGGCCCACGACCCACAATCCGCCGCCGCGCTCTTCGTAGTGATTGAAGATCAGCAGTGCGGCCAGTTCGCCGGTGAGCGTTTCGACGTCGGCGCTGGCGTTGCGCGAAAAGAACACGAAGCTGAAGCTGGTCGCAAGGATGACGCCGCCGAGGATCGCGGTGCGAGCGTCGTAGAGGCGTCGCACCAGCAGCATCAGTATCGCCACTGCCAGCAGGCCGGCTATCGCGCAGGGCAGGCGCGTGGCAGCCTCGTTGAGGCCGCCGGTGAACGGTGTGGAAAAAATTACGAGCCAATAGGAGCCGAGCGGCTTGTCGTAATAAACGTGACCGTTGATCGTCGGCCAGAAGTAGTTGTGCGTCACCAGCATCTCGCGCGCGATTTCGGCCCATCGGAATTCCGAGGACCACAGCGCTCGCGCACCCAGGCGGGCGAAGAAGAGAATGGCGGCGAGAATCAGGACGCATCCGGCGCGCAGGCGAAAGCGCGAATCGTTGTCGTTGCCGGCGGCGTGCTGCGATGCGGCGGAGTCGCGTGGTGCGCAATCGGAGGTCATAGCAGCGAATTGTAACTGGCGCGCGCGTTGCTCTGCCATACGGTGACTTGCTCGGAATGACAGCGCGCGGCGAGGGAGATAGGATGAAGCGAGATACATGAGCCAGGCCAGCAATCCCGAAAGTCATTCCGGCCGCAAGCCGAACCGGTTGATTAACGAACAAAGTCCGTACCTGCGCCAGCACGCGTACAATCCTGTGGATTGGTATGCGTGGGGACCGGACGCGCTGGCGCGCGCGAAGGCGGAGAACAAGCCGATCATGCTGTCGATTGGCTACTCGGCCTGTCACTGGTGCCACGTGATGGAGCGGGAGTCGTTCGAGAACGACGCGATCGCGCGGCTGATCAACGAGAACTTCATTGCGATCAAGGTCGATCGCGAAGAGCGGCCCGACCTCGATCAGATTTACATGGATGCGGTGCAGCTGATCACGGGGCGCGGCGGATGGCCGCTGACGATGTTCCTGGCGCCGGACGGACGGCCGTTTTTCGGCGGGACCTACTACCCGCCCGAAGATCGTCATGGGATGCCCGGATTTCCGCGCATCCTGGCCGCGGCGTCGCAGGCGTATCGCGGTGGCGCCAAGGAAGTCACCAACAATCTCGAAAAGCTGACCGAGGCGCTCGGCGCGCTCACCAACTACGTCCCCACCAGCGGCGACTTGAAGCCGGGACTGGCGGCGGAATCGGCGCGCGCGCTCGCCGCGCACTACGACAGCATCAACGGCGGACTGGGCCAGGCACCGAAATTTCCCAACACGTTCGTGTTCTCGCTGTTTCTTCGCGTGCACGCGGCCGACGGCGACGAGGCGATGGCCGAGATGGTTCGGCACACGCTTTCGAAGATGGCGCGCGGCGGAATCTACGACCAGGTCGGCGGCGGATTCCATCGCTACAGCGTGGACGAGCGATGGCTGGTGCCGCACTTCGAAAAAATGCTCTACGACAACGCGCTGCTGGCGCGCCTGTACCTGGACGCCGGCCGCGCGCTCAATGAGCCGGAGTTTCTCGGCGTGGCGCGCGAAATATTCGATTACGTTTTGCGCGAGATGACAAGTCCCGAGGGCGGCTTTTACGCCGCGCAGGACGCGGACAGCGAGGGCGAAGAAGGAAAGTTTTTCATCTGGACGCCGGAGCAGGCCGACGCCGTCCTCGGTCCCGAGCTCGGCGCGATAGCCCAGCGCTATTTCGACATCACGATCGAAGGCAATTTCGATGGCGCGAATATTCCGCATCGCACGATCGAGCTCGCCGACGCCGCGCGGATGTTCAAGGTTTCGGAAGACGACATGGCGTCGAAGATTCGCGAGATTCGCGGCAAACTGTTCGCGGCTCGCGAACAAAGGGTGAAGCCGGGCCGCGACGAAAAAATTCTGGTGGCGTGGAACGCGATGATGATCGGCGCGTTTGCGCAGGGATATCGCGCGCTGCACGAGCGGCGGTACCTCGAAGCGGCCCGGCGCGCGGCCGAATTCATGCTGGCGTCGATGTGGGATGGGCGCGCGCTCAAGCGCTCGTTCAAGGACGGGGTCGCGCGGCACAACGCCTACCTCGAAGACTATGCGCAGTTGGCGGGCGCGATGCTCGACGTGTACGAAGCGTCGCTCGACGCGAAATACCTGGCGCACGCGCGGACGCTCGCCGGCGTGATCCTCGAGCGGTTTATCGACAAGGGAAAGGGTGGATTCTTTTTCACCTCGGACGATCACGAAGCGCTGATCACCCGCTCCAAGGCGGCTTTCGACGGCTCGACGCCGTCGGGCAACAGCGCGGCGGTGATGGCGATGCTCAGGCTGCACGGCTACACCGGCGAGGAGCGCTACCGGGTCGAGGCGGAGCGGACGCTCAAGCTGTTTCGCGAATTTATCGAGAAGCAGCCGTTCGGGTTCTCTCACATGCTCGAAGCGGTCGAGCTTTACCAGCGCGGGCCGACCGAAGTTGTGATCGTCGGCAGCCGCAACTCTCCCGAGCTGCTCGAATGGACGGAGCGGCTCGGCCTCATCTACGTTCCGAATCTTGCGATCTTCGTTTCCGTTGCGGGCGATGCCGATGCCGACGCTCAGACTGGTTTCATCCCCGAGCAGGTGCGCGGCAAGCGGCAAATCGACGGCCATGTGACTGCTTACGTATGCCGCGAGCACACCTGCACGCCGCCGATTACGATGTTCAAGGATCTTCAAAAGGAATTGGCCGACTAGCTCGGGCGATGGACCGCGACGTGCGCGACCTTACCGCGGCTGGCGCAAAACCGACGCCGTATTTCCCGCCAATCATCGTGAACCGTGCGGCGCGGCGCCGGCCGGATGCGCGGCTGCGAGTTGTGCTGCTCAACGCGGCTGGCGGGCGAAAGGTCCGCGAAATCCTGGCATGTCTCAGGCGTCCGCCGCTCCAGAGCGCCGATGTGATTCTGCTATGCGAGGTCAATACGGGAATGAAGCGCAGGCCAGGCCGTGACCTTGCGACGGAACTCGCCGAGGCGCTCGAGATGAGCTGCGCGTATGCTCGCGAGTTCGGTCTGAGACCCCCAGGGAGCGAAAGCGAAATCGTCTCGTACATGGGTAATGCGATCCTGAGCGCCGCGCCGTTCGAGGACGTGGCCGCCGTCGCGATGCACAAGCCGCCCACTCCCATGGCGTGGCCCAGACGCATGCGGCGCTGGTCGCGGGTGGGCACGCCGACGGGATTGGTCACCCGAGCGAAATTCGGCGGCGCGGAGTTAACCGTCGGCCTCGCGCCTCTGCCCCGCCGCTGTACGCCCGCCGCGCGCGGGCGCCAGATGGCGACTTGCCGGGAATCATTCCCGGTGGCAGGCCGCGCGATTTTCGGCGGCGACCTGAATACGACGACCACTGAGCTGTCGAGCCGGGCATTGATATTGGCAACGGCGCGGCAGATGCTCGCCAATCCCGTCAGGTTCCGCGCGCCCCAGCCATACGAGCCCTTGTTCGATCATCTACGAGAGCGCGGACTCGAGATCGAGGGCGTCAACGTGGCCAATCGCGCGACTTTCACTTTTTCCGGCCTGATTCCGCGATCGATGAGGCCAAAACTTGATTGGCTCGCGGTCCGCGAGCTTCGTCCGATCGCGGGCACCGCGGCGGTCGTCGCGCCGCGGTCTCCGATTTTGATGCGCCGCGCCTCCGATCACGATTTCGTGACGGTCGATATCGAACTGTAATCGCGGCGCGAGCCAGTGAAATAGTGGAATACTGAAATCCTTGCGCTCTGCTACGCAATCTCCGGCGGTGGTGCGAGCGCGCCGCGCGCTCTCTCATAAGCAGCGGCCACGCGAATTATTTCCGGCTCTCCGAACGGACGGCCGATCACCTGCATCGCAATCGGCAGTCCGTCAGGCGAAAGACCGGTGGGAACAGCTATTGCGGGTTGACCGGTCGAATTGAAGGGCTGCGTGAAGCGCAGGATCGCCGCGACGACATCCACCCGGTCTTCGCGCGCTTCCAGGATTTGAGTAGTGCCGATTTTGGGCGCCACGATCGCGCTGGCCGGTGCGACCAGCGCGTCGTGATCGGCCAGCACCGCGATCGACTCGGCCAGCGTGCGCGCACGGGCGCGCTGGGCGCGGATGTAACTGGTGGCGGTCGTCATCATTCCGATCTCGAGTATGCGGCGAACGTCGTCGCCGTAGTCCTGGGGACGGGTGCGCATCCACTCTTCGTGAATTTCGAGCGCCTCGGCCCAGGTGATGACGCCGTTCATGATGCCGGCCGCCGGGAGCGAGGGAATCGTCACGTGGTCAACGGCCGCGCCGAGCGATCGCAGCGTCTCGAGCGCGGCGTTGAACGAGTGCGCGACATCGTCGCTCAGGCCGTCGTTAAGTTCGCGAATCACGCCGATGCGCATGCCGGAGATCTGGCCGTCGAGACCGGCTGAGAAATCGGGCACCGGCTGGCGGCTGGCGGTGGAATCGTTGCGGTCGGCGCCCGCGATTATCTGCAGCATCATCGCGGCGTCGCGAACCGTGCGCGTGATCGGGCCGACGTGATCGAGCGTGTAGGCGAGCGGGATGACGCCGTATCGGCTGACGCGGCTCCAGGTCGGCTTCAGCCCGACGCATCCGCAAAGCGCGGCGGGAATCCGAATCGAGCCGCCGGTGTCGGTGCCGATGGTGGCGGCGGCGCTGCGCGCGGCGATCGCAGCGGCCGAGCCGCCGCTCGATCCGCCGGGGATTCGGTCGAGCGCGTAGGGATTGCGGACGATTCCCCAGTGCGGATTCGACGACGTGATCCCGTAAGCGAATTCGTGCTGGTTGAGTTTGCCGAGCAGCACGGCGCCGGCGCGCTTGAGGCGCGTCCACACGGTCGCGTCGTGATCGGGTTTGAAATCGGCGAGGATTTTCGAGCCACCGGTGGTGCGAATCCGGCTCGTGTACACCAGATCCTTGAGCGCGATCGGAACGCCGTGGAATGGTCCCCGCCATTTTCCGGCGGCGATTTCGGCCTCGGCTTTTTTCGCCGCCTTGCGCGCGATCGTATCGGTGACGGTGATATAGGCGCGAAGCGATCCGTCGGTCTGTTCGATTCGGCCGAGATACGCCTCGGTCAGCTCGACCGGTGAAATGTCGCGCGCGCGCAGCTTGCCGGACAGAGTAGCTACATCGAATTCGAGTAGTTCCTGAAATGGCATCGACATCCGAATAAATCCTCAAAGTGACTATTGAAGTGGATATTACGGCCTGGCTTTGGCAAGGCGGGTCGCTTCGGCCAACAGCACCGGATAGCCGAAGGGCGGCTCGATCCCGCCAAGGCCGATCGACGGCAAGTGCCCGGCGAGCGCGAGCATCGCGCCCGCACTGTGCGCGATTGCATCCGCGTCGGCGTCGGAGATTTCGTAGCCGTACAGATCGCGCATTACCTGTTTGACGGTTTCGCTGGTAAGCAGTGGCATAGTGTCTCTCCGCTTCGGACTATTTCAGCTTGTGCGCCGATTCGACTATCAAGTCGCACACGCGGCGTGCGTCTTCAAGCGCGATTAGCCGGTAGCACTCGGGCCATCCGATCCAATCGGGCGGGACCGAAGGGTTCGTGAACGGTAGATATTCTGATTCATATTATTAGCGCGGCAAATTTGCTAATTTCTCCGCCGGCTGCGGACTGGACGGCATTTTCGCGCGGGAGGGAAGGCGATGTCGAACTATAGTGAGCCATGTTTCGGACGATTGCGGGTTGCCACCCTGGTATTGGCGCTGTGCGCGATGGCCGTGACGAGCGCGTGTGATCCGCCCCTGCCGGGAAGTCCTGCGGATTTGCTGATGGCGCCGGACGCGTCCTCGGACCTCACTGACGCTGCCCCGGAAGATGCCGCCGAGCTTTCCGCGACCGCGAAGCTGCCGGTTTCGGGCGATGTGGTCCTGGTCGGCGGCTGGTCCAAGGGAAACAAATCGACGGCGAGCGCCGAGTTCTTCGATCCGGCAACCAAAAAGTTCAGCAAACTTGGTTCGATGCCGCTTGGCGAGGGCTTGGGCGTGGGCGCGCTGCTCACCTCCGGCGTCCCGCATAACGAGATACTCGTGGCCGGCGGCTTCGGCGGCAAATCAAAGTTCACCAAGAAGACCGTCAGCAACACCATCACCGGCGATGCCGCGACCCAACTTGAGATATTCGATCCCGCGACCGGGAAATTCACCGCGGCCAGCGCGCCCTTGCCGACTGCAAGGGTTGGCGCGACCGCGACCGCCCTGTCATCGGGGAAAGTCCTGATCGCCGGCGGCACTGACTCGGCCGGCAACCCCACCAACACGGCCGTGGTCTTCGATCCCGCGACGGGGTAGACCACGGCGACGCGCAACAACATGAGTTCGCCGCGGGCGTTGCCCAGCGCGACGCGGCTGGGCGACAACACCGTGCTGATCGCCGGCGGCGCGACCGACAATGCCGGCGACCTGACCAATAGCGCCGACATTTTCGATACGGTTGCGAACTCCTTCACTGCAACCGGCACAATGATCGAACCGCTGGGCGCGCACGCGGCGGTTTTGCTGAACGCCGGCCCGTTGGATGGCCAGGTGCTAATCGCCGGCGGGTTTAGCGGCGGCAGTTCGGGCCTCTTCGCCGATTCGAACGTGGAAGCCTATGACCCGGTCGGCAAGGTGTTTAGTTTCACCGCCAGCGGTATGAACAACCCGCGCGCGTTCCACACCGCCACCGTGCTTGACAACGGGCAGGTACTGGTTGCGGGAGGGTTTTACGCGGGCGGCTCTACGGTCGCGGGCGACAAGCTGAAGGCCCTGTACGGGGCCAATCAGAACTCCGCCGAGCTTTTCGATCCGGTTGCTCAGACCTTCACCTGCATCAACGGGACGGCCACCGGCGGCGGCTGTAACGCCGCGATGAAGATGGGACGCGGCGGGCATACCGCAACGCTCTTCACCAGCGGTCCGCTCGAGGGCCAGGTGCTGATCGCGGGCGGACTCGGATCGAAGAAGCCGAACGCCACGGCGACCGAGTTGAAGGAAGCGGAACTGTTCAATCCCGCCACCAATACCTTCACGCCGACGGGCTCGCTGAAAGCGGCGCGCGGCCTGCACACTGCCTTCCTGCTGCCGTGAGGCGGCCGGCGTGGGAGCGGGCGGTTTCGCTGGTAAGCAGTGGCATAGTGTCTCTCCGCTTCGGACTATTTCAGCTTGTGCGCCGATTCGACTATCAAGTCGCACACGCGGCGTGCGTCTTCAAGCGCGATTAGCCGGTAGCACTCGGGCCATCCGATCCAATCCGGCGGGACGGAGGGGTTCGTGAACGGCAGATGCCGCAATTGAAATAGCTCTTCGCTGGGAGCGCGCAATTCTATGTCGCGGTAGATGCGCCGGATGCGGAGTTGCGTGGCGTTCAGCCGGTCAAGCAGAACTGCCACCATCTCCGGCTCTCTCAATCCAGACACGATGATCACGCGTTGATCGGTGACGCCGTAAAACGTCTTCGACAGATAGGTGTGGAAGACGACCGCTTCAGCGATTAGAACGCCGACCAGCACCGCCAGCAGAATTGAATTGGTGTCAGCACGCTCGGCAAGACCGGAGTCGAGCGGGATCGAACGCATCACCAGCGCGGCGATTGCAACCAGTATGATCGCGCCCGCGCGCCATCGAAGCGCCCTCGTATCACGCGGGCGTCCGCACCAGAGCAGCTCCTCGCGCGCGAGCAGATGCGGAGTGATAACGGCGGCCGCCTCAGGATCCATCGATCACTTGACGACGCCGGCGGCGCGCAGCGCGGCGATTCGGCCGGCCGGGTAACCGAGGCACTCGCGGAGGATCTCGTCGGTGTGCTCACCCAGCATCGGCGCGGCGCGGTCGATCGTGGCGGGAGACGCGGAAAACTTCGTCAGCATTCCGGTTTGCTTCACGCGGCCCCATTGCGAATGAGACAACTCGGCGATCAGGTCGTTGGCGAGGACCTGCGGATCGTCGAACAATTCGCCCAAATGATTTACCCGCGTAGCCGGGATGGCGGATTTCTTCAACGCTGCGAGTGCGTCGTCGCGATCGAGCTTCGCAAACTGCTGCGCAAGCGCCGCCGCCAGCGCGCCCTCGTTCGGTTCCGCCGCGGCCGCGTCCCAGTTAATCTTCGGCAGCCCGGACGCAATAGTCAGTAGCGCCTTCCATTGCGTCTCGTCGGTTAGCGAGATGAATAGCCATTCGCCGCCGCGGCAACTGTAGGCGCGCGAAAGCGCCGAGCGCCCGCGATTCTCAGCGCCGCCATTTTCCATGTCCGGCCTGTCCGGATAGAACGCGAACTCGCCGGCCTGAAAAGCCATCGCGGCTTGCAGCAGCGAGGTCTCGCATAACTGGCCGCGTCCGGTACGTTCGCGCGCACGCAGCGCGAGCACGCATCCAAACGCGGAGAGCATCGCGGCGCCGTAGTCGCAAATCGCGCAGGTCAGGTACACCGGATGCCCGTGATGGCCGCCCTGCGCCGCCATCGCGCCCGAACGCGCCTGCAACAGCGGATCGAAGCCGGGCTGGTTGTGCTCGGGTCCGCGATTACCGAACCCGTTGAGCGACATATAGATGATGCGGGGGTTGCGCGCCGCCAGGCTTTCGTAATCGAAGCCGAACTTGCGCATCCGGCCCGGCCGCAGATTCTCGACCACGATGTCGGCCTTGTCCGCGAGCCCATGGATGATTTCGCGGCCTTCCCCGGTCGCAAGATTGACCGAGATGGCGCGCTTGCCCTGGTTCCAGCCGAGGAAGCCGAAACCGAAGTGGCGAAACGAATCGCCCTCCAGGCTTTCGATCTTGATAACCTTGGCCCCGAGTTGCGCGAGTATCATCGGGCCGTACGAACCCGCGATGTAGCTGGCGAAGTCGAGCACGGTGACGCCATCCAGCGGCGGCCGTTCAGCCGAGCGCAGCTCCTTTCCCGGCGATGGATCGCGCCCTGGCTCTGCAAGCCATTGCAGCGCCGCGCGATCGTCGCCGGCCTGGGGAGCGGGGCCCGTGATTTCGCCGGGAGTGTCGCTCAGGAACACCGGCAGGCCCATCTGAATCATGCGGCCGAGAGCGGGGTCGTCGATCTCCGTGCGCATCCCGAGCGCGCGCGTCTGCGGGTGATCGATGAACTCGTGGCGGGTCATCACCGGGGCGCACGGGACGTCGTATTCGCGCAGGATGCCCAACCATTCGTCGCGCGTGCGCGTGCGGATGATCGGCTCGATGATGTCTTTGAGCGGCTGCCAGTGCTCGGGCGCGATTCCCCACGGCGCATTTTCAAAACGCGGGTCGGCGACCAGTTCGGGGCGATCGATTGCGATCGCGAACTTGCCCCAGAAGGTCGTGTTACCGCATGCGACAAACAGGTACTTGCCGTCGGCGGCCTCGAACAGACGATAAACCGGAATCGGGCCGAGCGGATCCAGCGGACCCTGATAGAGGCTGGTCATCGCCTCGTGACTCAGGATTGCGCCGGTCTGGAGCGAGAACGCGCCGGCCAGAATCGAGACTTCGACCGCGTCGCCCGCCCGGTTCGCGCCGCGCGCCACAATCGCCGCGACGGCCGCAGTCGCCGCCAGCACGCCCGCCGAATAACTCGCCGCCGGAAAAACCAGCGCGACGGGATTGCCGCTGCGCGCCCACTGGCTCCCGGTGATTCCGCCGCGGGCCGCGGCCAGCTCGTCGTTCGCATCGAAGTCGGCGTCGGGGCCGCGGCTGCCCAGCGGAGGCATGCCGAGCGCAATCGCGCGCGGATTAATCCGGCGAATCGATTCGGCGTCGAGGCTCAGTTGTTTCAGCCGGGCCGGCGTGAAGCCGGTGACTACGATATCGGCCCATCGAATCAGGTCCGTGATTCGAGGCTGCGATGCGCGATCGTCGAGGTCCAGCTCGAGCGCACGCTTGGAGCGGTTGAGGACGTGGAAGTGCGGCGTGCCGCGCTCGCGCGAACCGCGCGGCGGCTCGATCTTGATGGCGCGCGCGCCGTTTTCCGCCAAGAGCATCGTGGCGTAAGCTGCGCCCAGGTGAGAGGCGAATTCAACGATGTTGATTCCGTCGAGTGATTTACCCATTGAAAATTGCCAGGCGCCGTTTTTGGAATTGGATTGTCGTTGAGCGAGGGCGGGAAAAGCAACCGATCGCGCCCAAGCGCAACTATGCACGGTAATACGGATCGCGGCGGCCGAATTCAACCCGCGGACACGCCGGGTTCATCCTCCCTTAATGTCCGACGCATAGCTTTTGCGCGCCACACTCGGATCCGTGGAACGGACGCGACTAACTTCGAGGCAGGTTCAAAAGATGCTCAAACGACGACTAATCATGGTTCTTTTCACAGCCCTGGCGATCGCTGGTACCGGCCGCTCCGGATTTGCCGATAGGTTAATCAATGGCGCCGGCGCGACGTTCCCGTACCCGATCTATTCCAAGTGGTTCGACGTTTACGCGAAGGAAAATCCGGGCATCAAGTTCAACTACCAATCGATCGGTTCGGGCGGCGGCATCAGGATGCTCTCGAATCGCACCGTCGATCTTGGTGCGAGCGACGCGCCGCTGACCGATCAACAGCTGGCCGAAGCGCCCGGGAAAATTCTGCACTTCCCGAGCGTGATGGGCGCGGACGTGGTCGCGTACAACCTGCCCGGATTTACCGGCACGATGCGCCTGACGGGTCCGGTAATCGCGGATATTTTCCTGGGCAAAATAACCAAGTGGGACGACGAGAAGATCAAAGCGCTGAATCCGGGCGCGGCGATCCCGTCGCAGGACATCGTCGTATGCCACCGCTCCGACGGCAGCGGCACGACGTATATTTTCGTCGATTACTTGTCGAAGGTCAGCCCGAGTTGGGCGTCGGACGTGGGTAAAGGAACCTCGGTCAAGTGGCCGGTCGGACTCGGCGGCAAGGGCAACGAGGGCGTGACGGCGCTGGTTCAGCAAACCCCCGGCGCAATCGGTTACGTCGAGCTGATCTACGCGCTCAACAACCACATCCCGTTCGCGGAGTTGCAGAACAAGGCGGGTAACTGGGTGGAGGGCAGCCTCGAAGGCGTGACCGCGGCGGCGGCGGGGGTGGCGGACAACATGCCGGCCGATTTCCGCGTGTCGATCACGGACGCACCGGGCGCGCAAGCGTACCCGATCTCGTCGTTCACCTATCTGCTCGTTTATCAGAAGCAGACCAACAAGGAAGTTGGCGAGCAGATCGTGAAGTTCCTGCACTGGGCGCTGACCGAAGGACAGAAGTACGCGCCGGAGCTCAAGTACGCGCCGCTGCCGGCCGCAGTCGTGCAGAAGGAAGAGGCGCAGATTCAGCAGATCCAGATTCCGTAACGGGATAGTCGCCGGCACAGAGCGGCGGGGGGGCCCGCGCGGGCCGCCCCCCCGATAGGGTTGTGGCGCGGGGCGGGACCGGGCCCGGGACCAGATCGGGCGGCC
>VFSW01005297.1_pt1 | contig 19111 bp, 16 predicted proteins | sample 5358111 | NCBI WGS metagenome assembly VFSW01 (sample SAMN11554181, study PRJNA540505) | mine drainage metagenome | isolation source: sediment from site ElyBrook_90M | place: USA: Ely Copper Mine, Vershire, VT | collected 2017 | reverse complement strand
CCACGGGGGGGACGGGAACGGCGGGCGTTCCGGCCAGCACGTACGGGACGGGGATATCGGGGGCGCTTGGATCGGCGGTGGGATCGACGGCAGTGGCGCTGTCGAACATCGTCGGAGTCAGCACCAGGGATTTTTCGGCGATATTGCCGGGAGCGCTGCTGGAGGCGATGATGTCGGACAACAATACGAAGGTTTTGCAGTCGCCGCAAGTGCGCGCCTCCGACGGGATGAAGGTGACCCTGAAGGTGGGGCAAAAATATCCTTACGCCACGGGCAGCTTTCAGCCGGGCGTCGGCACGGTTGGCGTCAGTCCCCTGGTGAGCACGCAGTTCCAGTTCCTCGACACGGGCGTCGATCTGGAATTGCAACCGCACGTGCATGGCACTGACGAGATCACGATGCATATCGATTTCAAGTTGTCGAACGTGCAGGGCCAGGTCAACCTGGGCGGGTTGAGCCAGCCGATCGTAGCGCAACAAACCAACTCCACCGACGTGCGCGTCCGCAACGGCCAAGTGACGCTGCTCGGCGGAGTGATGTCCACCACCGATACTTCGAACCTGAACGGGATTCCGGGCATGGTGAATATTCCGATTCTGGGGAAATTTCTCGGCTCGCAGAATCATAAGGAGGTGGACAAGAACGATCTGGTGATCGCCATCATTCCCCACATCGTACGGACGGCAGACGTGGACGACGTCGATCTGCGCGGGGTATTCGCCGGAACCGATCAGCAGATCCGGGTGATTCATTCGGGGGTTCGGGAGGAAGTTCCGCCGGCGGCGGCGCCCGCCGGTACGGCGCCCATGCCGGCCAGTCCGGCCGCGCCAAACGCCACCGCGCTGGGAGTCATTAATAACGCGGCGCCCACCCCCGTTCCGCCCACGATGAAATTGAACTTCACTCCGTCCGATCCGCATGTGAAGACCGGCGAGAGTTTCACCGTGAATCTGAATCTGGACGGCGCGGTGGATTTGTTTTCGGCTCCGGTGAGGCTCAAGTGGGATCCGAAGATCCTGAAATTGGTTTCCGCCACGCCCGGCGTCCTGATCGCGAAAGACGGCCAGATATTGAAGCCGGCCGCCGACATTCAAACCGAAGCCGGCCAGGCGTCGATTCCGCTGGCGAGGCTGCCGGGGGCGGGGGGCGTGAACGGCGCGGGGCCGCTGGCGGTTCTCCAGTTCGTCGCGATCGGGAAGGGAAGCGCGGCCGTGGCGATTACGGAGGTGGACGCCAAGAACTCCAAGCAGGAGCACTTGCCGGCGTCCATGCCTCAGCTCAAGGTGACCGTGGAGTAACGGGACGGTGTTTATTGCGGAGTCCAAAAAAGGCCAGCGTGGGCTGACGCTCATCGAATTGATTGTCGCTTTCACCATTCTGATGGTGCTCTCGGCGATGGCGGTTCCCTTGGCCCGCTATAAGGTCCGCAAGGAGAAGGAAATCGAATTGGAACGCGCGTTGCGTGAGATCCGCAAAGCGATCGACAACTATAAGGACGCCTCCGACGCCGGCAAACTCCCTCCGCCGGACATGGACACCTACGGCTACCCCAAGACCCTCGAAATGCTGGTGGAAGGAGTGAAAATGTCGGGCACGGTGGACAAGAAGATCAAGTTCCTGCGGCGGATTCCGAAGGACCCGTTCACGAACTCCACCGACTGGGGCAAGCGCAGCATGCAGGACGATCCGACGACGCAGTCCTTCGGCGGCCAGAATGTTTTCGATGTTTATACCAAGACCACGGAGAAGGCCCGCGATGGCACCGCATATTCGGACTGGTAACTTCGCCGTGCGCCGTTTGCGCGGCGCGCGAGGATTCACGCTGATCGAGTTGATGATCGTCATGGCGATCATCGCCGTGTTGGTTTCGATGGCTCTTCCCATCTACCAGAAGTCCATCGTCCGCTCGAAGGAGAGCGTGCTGAAGAACAATCTCTTCACTATGCGGACGGTGATCGACGAGTATACCTACGATAAGCAGAAAGCGCCGCAAAATCTGGACGATCTGGTGAACGAAGGCTATCTGCGGGAAGTGCCCGTCGATCCCATGACCGGCTCCAATTCGACCTGGAAGATCATCATGGAGGACGCCCTCACCAGCGTCAATCAAACCGAGCCGGGCATCTACGACGTGCGCAGCGGATCGGACAAAAACAGCCTGGAGGGGACGCCGTATTCGGAATGGTGACGACGGCCGGAAGCCCGGTTTTGCTAAACTACGAAGGGTCGGTCCCCTCCTCTCATTCCCCGGTCGTCTAATGGTAGGACAGCGGCCTTTGGAGCCGTGAATCGTGGTTCGAATCCATGCCGGGGAGCCAGACTTTGGCTTCAATAATTTAGACGACAATTGCTTCATCCATGTACGAATCTTGTACCGACGCCTCGCGCTGGTCAGCCCGGCGGGAACTCTTAGTGCTGGGAGTGGCACGCAGAGTATGGATTCGAAAATCGAATCGATACTGGCTTCCCGGAAGGCGCAGTTAGGGGAACGAAGGTGTGAACTCCGCAGACCGTCAGAGCATCGAGGTCGTAAGTCCCGGCTCAGCACGCGACTAAGGCTCAGACGCCCAGCCAGAGCAGCCCGACGGGAAGCAACCCTACAGCGTAATCGACCTGCAAGACTCGACGATGCAGCGGCTCGATGGCGGCATCCGATGCATGAAGAATAGGCGTCGCGTATAGCCAAGTGTCGCCGGCGCCAGCCAAACACTGAATGACGCCGCATTGATGAACGACATCGGGAATTTCCGCCGTGGGAATCCGGCCGTGCTTGTGTGATCCCGGCGCAACGAGCAGCGGCGCATTTGTAAATGGCACGGCGTCGAGATGGACGCGCACTGTGACCATGCCAGCCAGCAGCTCAAATGGCGGTTCGACGTGGACCATGCCCCTCTTGACGCTCCAAGGACCGAATCCATCTACGTCGACGCGCTGCTTTACTGCAATCGTGCGGTCCTGATGCCACCCTAAAGACCAGTTCTGATCGGCGCTCTTGTCGAAAAGTATTGCGCGGACTGGATGACATTCCGAGCCGAGAGCCGAAGCCGGAATTTTGCCGACCGGGCCGGCCGGACTGAGGAACGGCCGTAGCTCTGGGATGCCGGAGAGCCGCACTCCCGCATGACCGCGTGGCTGAGAGGCCAGTGCGCTGTCAAGATCTCCCAATTGGGTCATAGAGAGCGAGGCGGGGAATAGTTGCGCGCCATCTTTGTCAATCGTCAGTCTTTCGTGTCGCACAAGTAATCTACTTTAATCGTTATCGGGCTCGGGCGACTGGATTCAACAGGATTCGATCCGGCGGCGGACACGCTGCGAGAGACCAACAACCGTGGCCGGCTGCGCCAGATCCTGCCCCGTAGCCGGGCCTCGCGGTCCACCCGAAACCTCGAAATTGGGGGTCCCGCGGGATCGCCGGAAGCCACCAATCCGCCCGGAACCACGGGTTCGCGCGGGTCGCCGGGACCGCCCGGCTCGGCCGGCGCGGCGGAACTCGTCGGGCGCCGATCGACCACTACGCTCAGGCCCCGCCGCCTACCCCTTAATGCGCGTCCGCCTTTGGCGCGGGGCGTTCGGACCAACTTGCCGCGAGGAAGTCGCGGTTCATGGCGGCGATGACTTCCAGTTTGATTTCCTTCGGGCAGACCGCTTCGCATTCGCCGATGTTGGTGCAACTGCCGAACTGTTCGAGGTTCCACTGGCGGACCATATTCAGGGCGCGGGTGTGGCGCTCGGGTTGGCCTTGCGGGAGCAGGGCGAGGTGGGCGATTTTGGCGCCGGTGAAGAGCGCGGCGGAGGCGTTGGGGCAGGCGGCGACGCAGGCTCCGCAGCCGATGCATGCGGCGGCGTCCATGGCGCGGTCGGCGTTTTCCTTGGGAACGGGAATGGCGTTGCCGTCGGGGGCGCTGCCGGTGGGGACCGAGACATAGCCGCCGGCGGCGACAATGCGGTCGAAGGCGTTGCGGTCGACGATGAGGTCCTTCATCACGGGGAAGGCGCGGGCGCGCCACGGCTCCAGATAGACTTCCTGGCCGTCCTGAAAATTGCGGAGGGTCAATTGGCAGGTTGTCGTCGCCGGAAGCGGGCCGTGGGCGAGGCCGTTGATCATGATTCCGCACGAGCCGCAGATGCCTTCGCGGCAATCGTGCTCGAACGCCACCGGCTCCTCGCCTTTGAGGATCAGCGACTCGTTCAAGACGTCGAGCGCCTCCAGCATCGACATGTCTTCATTCAGGTCCGGCGCTTCGTAGCGAACCATGCGGCCGGGGCTTGCGGCGTTCTTCTGGCGCCAGATGTGGAGCGTCAGTTTCATCTACTTATAGCTCCTCTGGCTGGGATGCACATAGTCGAAATGCAGTTCCTCCTTGTGGAGCGCCTGGGGTTGGTCTTCGCCGCGGTACTCCCAACCGGCGACATAGGAGAACCGCTCGTCGTCGCGCTGGGCTTCGCCTTCCGGCGTCTGATATTCTTCGCGAAAATGGCCGCCGCAGGATTCGTCGCGGTGCAGGGCGTCGCGGCACATGAGATCGGCCAGTTCGAAGAAATCGGCGACGCGGCCGGCCTTCTCGAGCGACTGATTCAAATCCTCGGCGCTTCCGGGCACGCGAACGTCGCGCCAATATTCCTCCCGCAGCGCCTGGAGCTTGCCGATGGCGAGCTGCAAACCCTCCGCCGTGCGCGACATTCCGCAGTAATCCCAGACGATCTTGCCCAGCTCGCGATGGAAGGAATCGACGGTGCGGCCGCCGTTCACGGCTAATAACCGCCGGTTGATGCAGCGCGCGTTCTCCTCGGCCGAGTGAAATTCGGGACGGGTTGTATCCAGCTTGTCGAGTTTGGTTTTCGCGAGGTAATCGCCGACGGTATAGGGGAGAACGAAGTAGCCATCGCAGAGGCCCTGCATAAGCGCGCTGGCGCCGAGGCGGTTGGCGCCGTGGTCGGAGAAGTTGGCCTCGCCGATGGCGAACAGGCCAGGGACGGTGGTCATCAGATAATAGTCCACCCACAGGCCGCCCATGGTGTAGTGCATGGCAGGGTAGATGCGCATCGGCGCGTGGTAGGGGTCCTCGGCGGTGATGCGCTGGTACATGTCGAAGAGGTTGCCGTAGCGCTCGCGGATGGTGTCCTCGCCGAGGCGCTGGATGGCGTCGCTGAAATCGAGATAGACGCCGAGGCCGCCGGGGCCGACGCCGCGGCCCTCGTCGCAGACCTGTTTGGCGTTGCGGGAAGCGACGTCGCGAGGGACGAGGTTGCCGAAGCTGGGATATTTGCGCTCCAGATAATAGTCGCGCTCGGCCTCGGGGATGTCGGCGGGCGCGCGTTTGCCGCCCGCCTGTTTCGGCACCCAAATGCGGCCGTCGTTGCGCAGGCTCTCGCTCATCAGGGTGAGTTTGGATTGATAGTCGCCGGCGACGGGGATGCAGGTGGGATGGATCTGGGTGTAACAAGGGTTGGCGAAGGCGGCGCCGCGTTTGTGGGCGCGCCAGATGGCGGTGCAGTTGGATCCCTTGGCGTTGGTGGACAGGTAATAGACGTTGCCGTAGCCGCCGGTGGCGAGCACGACGGCGTCGGCGGCGTGGCATTCGATCGCGCCGCTGACCAGGTCGCGGGTAACGATGCCGCGCGCGCGTCCGTCGACGACCACCAGATCCAGCATCTCGGTGCGCGGGTGCATCGTGACTTGGCCGGCTTCGATCTGGCGCTCAAGGGCTTGGTAGGCGCCCAGAAGCAACTGTTGCCCGGTCTGGCCGCGGGCGTAAAACGTGCGCGAAACCTGCGCGCCGCCGAAGCTGCGGTTGGCCAGCGTGCCGCCGTACTCGCGGGCGAAGGGAACGCCCTGGGCCACGCATTGGTCGATGATGTCGACGCTGATCTGGGCCAGGCGGTAGACGTTGGCCTCGCGGGCGCGGAAATCGCCGCCCTTCACGGTGTCGTAAAACAAGCGGTAGACGCTGTCGCCGTCGCCGTGATAGTTTTTAGCCGCGTTGATGCCGCCCTGCGCCGCGATGCTATGCGCGCGGCGGGGCGAATCCTGGAAGCAGAACGATTTCACGTTGTAGCCGAGTTCGCCGAGCGTCGCCGCGGCAGATCCTCCTGCCAGCCCGGTGCCCACGACGATCACCGTGTGCTTGCGCTTGTTGGCCGGGTTCACCAGCTTCATGTCGAACTTGGCGCGGTCCCACAGGCCTTCGATGTCACCCGCCGGAATTCTCGAATTCAGTTCCATGTGTCCTTATCTCACCCAACCGGCGAGCACGGCGATGGGGATCGAAATATTTCCCACGACGATCAGCAGGCTCAGCAAACCGGCGGCGGTGCGGATCAGCGGCGTGAAGCGCGGATGAAAAAAGCCCAGCGATTGAAACAGGCTCCATAGCCCGTGGTTGAGGTGCATCCCGAGCAGCACCATCGAGAAGATGTAGAACAGCGACACCGGGAGCACTTGAAATCCGCTTACGACGTTGGCATAGACGTCGCCCTCCTGAAACGGGAGATGGACCGCGCCGAAGGTGAGGTGCAGAAGGTGGTACACGATGAAGCAGAGAACGATGGGCCCGCTCCAGTACATGGTCCGCGTGGCGTAGCTGGCCTGGAGCGTTTCTTTTTTCACGTAGCCCGTGGGCCGGGCGCGGCGGTTCGATACTGCCAGATGCGCCGACGACGCGATGTGGACGATCACCATCGCCAGCAGAACGATCCGCGCGCCCCACAGCAATTCCGGTACGCTCCGAAGAAGCTTGGCGTAAGCGTTCAACTTTTCGGGGCCTTCGTAGATCTGGAGATTGCCGGCCATGTGCGCCAGAACGAAGCCGAATAAAATCAGGCCGCTGACGGCCATCGCCGCCTTCTTGCCGACGGTGGTGCGATAGAAACTTAACTCGCGCCGTCCGGCCATCGCGGTTGTGCTCATGAATTTTCCACCTATTGGATGACGGACCCCAGCGACGCCGCCTAAATTCTTGACGTCTCTGGCGCCGGTCCTTTACCAGCATAGAACCGGGGCGGGATGGTTATCAAATTTCGGGACAGGCGTGCGCCGCAACGGGACCTTGACGAGCGAAGGCTTCCATGGTATCGTTAATCGACGATACGCTATGAAAGATCCCAAGCCAGCCGCCGGCGAATTCTGCTGCCCACCGGAGCCAAACCGGCCGGAGATCGACCTGAAAGCGCTCGAAGGCGCGGAGGCCGATGAGGAGTTGGCGAAATTGGCGAAGGCGTTGGGCCATCCGGTGCGAGTGCGGATCTTGAGGATGTTGTCGCGCAAAGAAGCGCGGGTTTGTAGCCAGATCGTGGATGAACTACCGCTGGCGCAGTCGACCGTCTCCGAGCATTTGCGCATTTTGAAAGAGGCGGGGCTGGTGAGGAGTTCGCAGGATGGCCCGCGAGTGGGCTACTGCATCGATTTTAATGGCCTGCGCCGATTGAAGGCGCTGGTGGGCATCGTGTGAAGGCATTTTTTAGGCATTGCATATCGTTGTTCGTCGATAGACGAAAGAAGGAGTTGTTTAAAATGACGACCGTTGAAGTGTTCGATCCCCCGATGTGTTGTTCCAGTGGCGTTTGCGGACCAGTGGCCGATCCGGCCTTGGCGCGTTTCAGCGCGGACCTGTTTTGGCTTCGCGGCAAGGGCGTGAGCGTGGAACGGTACAACCTGAGCCAGCAGCCGCAAGCTTTCGTCGCGAATGCCGTGGTCAAGGCCGCGATGGCCAAGGAGGGCAACCCGTGTCTGCCGCTGATATTGGTCGACGGCGGGATTGCGAGTCAAGGCGGATATCCATCGCGGGAAGAATTGGCGAAGATGTCCGGCGTGGGGATTCAGGAACATGCGCCCGGGATCGACACAGCAGCGGCAGCCCCGCTTCCGGGCATTCTCAATTGCTGCGGCTAGGGGTGCGGCTATGACGAACACCGCATTCCTCGAACACGCGACCCGCATCGTGTTTTTCACGGGCAAGGGCGGAGTGGGAAAAACTTCGCTCGCCTGCGCGACGGCAGTGACCATGGCCCGGCGCGGCAAGAAGGTGCTGCTGGTCAGCACGGACCCGGCGTCGAATCTCGATGAGGTTTTGGGCGTGCGGCTTTCCGGAGCGCCCACGGCGGTTCCGGGCGCGCCAGGATTATCGGCGCTCAACATCGACCCGGAGGCGGCCGCGAAGGCATACCGGGAACGAGTGGTGGGGCCGTATCGCGGAGTGCTCCCCGACGCGTCGGTCCACAGCATGGAGGAGCAATTGTCCGGCGCCTGCACGGTGGAAATCGCCGCCTTCGACGAATTCACCAAGCTGCTCGGCAATGCGAAGACAACCGCGGGATTCGATCACATCGTATTCGATACGGCGCCGACGGGGCACACGCTTCGCCTCTTGAAGCTGCCCGCCGCATGGACCGGATTCATCGCCACAAACACGACGGGAACTTCGTGCCTGGGGCCGCTGTCGGGCCTCGAAACCCAGAAATCGCTTTATGACGCGAGTCTGAGCGCGCTGACCGATCCGCTGACAACGACGTTGGTTCTGGTGAGCCGGCTGGAGCGGGCCGCACTGGCCGAAGCGGACCGGTCGAGGGCGGAGTTGGCCGAAATGGGCGTCACGAATCAGATGTTGTTTCTCAACGGCGTCTTTGTCGCGCAAGATGGAAGCGATGCCGGCGCAGGCGCGCTCGAGGCTCGCGGCCGTGCGGCGCTGGCCGGGATGCCCGCGGATTTGGCGAGCCTTCCGCGGATCGAAATCCCGCTTCTTCCCTACGCTCCGATGGGGGTGGAGGGTCTCCTCTCTGTCTTCAGCGGGCCTTCGCTTCTGCGAAAACCCTTGCGCCATGGCGGGACGGAGGCGATCGAGTCCGGGCTGCCGCTGGCGGCGCTGATCGACGAACTTGAAAAGGCCGGGCGCGGCGTGGTGATGACGATGGGGAAGGGCGGCGTCGGCAAAACCACCATCGCTTCGGCGATCGCCATCGACCTGCCCCATCGCGGGCATCCCGTTCATCCCAGCCCCCCGGACCCGGCGGCGCACGGCGCGGCCACGGTCGGGGCGCCGGTTCCGAATCTGCGGGTGAGCCGGATCGATCCGGCCGTCGAGACTCGCGAATACACGCGCGACATTCTAGCCAAGGCCGCCGGCGAAATGGATGCGCAGGGGCTGGCGTTGTTGGAAGAAGACTTGCGATCGCCCTGCACGGAAGAGATCGCGGTGTTCAGCGCATTCGCGCAGACGGTGGCGGAGGGCGAACGCGGCTTCGTCGTTCTCGATACGGCGCCCCCCGGACATACCATCCTGCTGCTGGACGCGGCCGAAGCCTACCACCGCGATGTGACGCGAACGGCGAGCGATGTGCCGGATTCGGTGCGCCGGCTGCTCCCCCGCTTGCGCGATCCCGAGTTCACTCGCGTTCTCCTGGTGACTTTGCCCGAGGCCACTCCGGTTCACGAAGCGGCGCGATTACAGAACGACCTGCGGAGGGCGGGCATTGAACCTTATGCGTGGATCGTCAACCAGAGCTTCGCCGGAGGCGCTTTCCGCGATCCGGTCCTTGTGGAGCGCGGCTTGCGGGAAGAAGCGTTTGTGGCGGAGGTGCGCGATCGGCTCGCGATGCGATTCGCCGTCATCCCCTGGAAGACCGAGGCGCCGGTGGGGCCGGAGCGGCTGCGTGAACTTGCCGGCGATTCGCTCGCCGTTGCGGTTGCACGGAAAGGGTGAAAAGACATGGACAACGCGACCGGCCCCAGGCTTTCGTTTCTCGATCGATTCCTGACGCTGTGGATCTTTGCCGCGATGGCCGCCGGCGTCGGACTCGGGTATCTCGTTCCCGGCGTCGTGCCATTTCTCGACCGCTTCAGCGTCGGCACGACGTCCATCCCCATCGCCATCGGGCTGATCCTGATGATGTATCCGCCGCTGGCGAAGGTGAAGTACGAGGAGATGGGGCGGGTGTTCCAGCACCGGCGAATCCTGCTGCTCTCGCTGATTCAAAACTGGGTGGCCGGACCGATTCTGATGTTCGCGCTCGCCGTGATTTTTCTGCGCGACAAGCCCGAGTACATGACGGGTCTGATTCTGATCGGTCTGGCGCGCTGTATCGCGATGGTCATCGTCTGGAACGACCTGGCGCATGGCGACCGCGAGTACGCGGCCGGATTGGTCGCGTTCAACTCGGTCTTCCAGGTGCTCTTCTTCTCGGTCTATTCGTATTTGTTCCTCACCATCGTTCCCCGCTGGCTGGGACTCAAGGCGGTGGCGGTGGACATCTCGATGGCCGAAATCGCCAAGACGGTGTTCATCTATCTGGGCATCCCGTTCCTGGCCGGGATGCTGACTCGCTTCGTGATGCAGAAAGCGAAGGGGCGCGGGTGGTACGAGAAGCGTTTCATTCCGAAGATCAGTCCGGTTACCTTGATCGCGTTGTTGTTCACGATCGTGGTGATGTTCAGTCTGAAGGGCGGGATGATCGTGCAGTTGCCATTCGACGTGGTTCGCGTCGCCATTCCGCTGACGATCTACTTCGTCGTGATGTTCTTCGTTTCGTTCCGGATCAGTAAGAAGGTGGGCGCGAATTACGCGGAGGCCACCACGCTGTCGTTCACGGCCGCGTCCAACAATTTCGAACTCGCCATCGCCGTGGCCATCGCCACGTTCGGCATCCACAGTGGAGCCGCTTTCGCCGCCGTGATCGGGCCGCTGGTGGAGGTTCCGGTTCTGATCTCCCTGGTTTCCGTCGCGCTCTGGATGAACCGGAAATGGTTTGGCGGCGCGTTTTCGGCGATCGAAACATGCCAAACACAGCGGGTTTGACCGTGGGAAGGGAATGGATGAAACGAATTCTGGTTCTATGCACCGGCAACTCGGCGCGAAGTCAAATGGGCGAAGGGCTGTTCCGGCACGAAGGCCGGGGGGCATACGAGGTCGCCAGCGCGGGCACCAAGCCGGGTCATGTGCGCGCCGAGGCGATTGCGGTGATGAAGGAACTCGGGATCGACATTTCCGGCCACCGGTCGAAATCGGTGAGCGAGTTCGAAGGGCAATCGTTCGACTACGTCGTCACGGTTTGCGACAACGCTCGCGACAACTGTCCGGTGTTTCCCGGAGGAGCGCGGCGGATCCACTGGAGTCTGGAGGATCCCGCCGCCGTGCAAGGAACGGAAGAAGAGCGCAGGGACGCGTTTCGACGCATACGCGATCAGCTCGACGAGAGGGTGAAGGCTTTTTATCGCGACCAAGAGGCCGCTGCGGATGGCCGATCGTAGAGGAGGCCTCGCGCCTTCCCATGAGCGGCGGTTAGGCTTGCGAAACCACGGGCAGTTGAGCGGCGTCCCAAGCGGCAAGGCCGCCGGCCATTTCGATCAAATGGGTAATCCCGTATTGATGCAAGATGCCGGCGGCGATCGAAGACCGGTAGCCGCCGGCGCACTGGACCGCGATGCGGCGGTCGCGTGGGATTTCGGCGATGCGCTCCTGCAAATGGTTGAGCGGAATATTCACGCTGCCTTCAATGTGCCGCGTCGCCCATTCGCGCGGATTTCTGATATCCAGCAGCAGGGGCGGATCGGCACCGGCCAACTCCTCCGCCACCATCGGGGCGCTGACGCGCTCGGTCGGCCAAACTAAGTCCGGCCGTCCGGCAAGCGCTTCCATGCCCCCGTGCATGTATCCTTTTACGTGATCGAATCCGATGCGGCCCAGCCGCAAGGCCGCTTCCTGTTCGCGTCCCGGCTCCGCGATGATCAGGATCGGCTTGGCGCGGTCGAGCACGGTGCCCGCCCAGGTGGCGTATTGGCCGCCCAAGCCAATGTTGATGCTGCCGGCCACGTGACCCGCCGCGTATTCGGAGGCCTCGCGGACGTCCAGGATCTGCGCGCCCGCGTCTCCCATCCGGAGGACTTCGTCCAGATCGACGGGATGGAGAGCCTGTTCCAGGCTCTTATCGAGCGTGGCGCGCTCGCGGGTATTGAGAATCGCATCGTAGGTGAAATACGGCGGAGCGTCGGGTTGATCGGCCGTCACCAAACGAATGAACTGCTCCTTCGACATTGGCTGCAGTGCGTAATTCAAGCGCCGTTGATCTCCCAAAGAGGAGACCGTATCGGAGGAAAGCTGTTTGCCGCAGAGGGAGCCGGCGCCATGGGCAGGATAGACCAGCGTCGCGTCGGGAAGAGGCAAGATCCGGTTGTGCAGTGAGTCGTAGAGATGGGAGCCGAGCTCGTGAGCCGTCCATCCGAGCGACGCCCTCAGGTCGGGGCGGCCGACGTCGCCGATGAACAGGGTGTCCCCGGTGAGGACGGCGAAAGGGTCTGCGGAATCCTTCCCGAGATCGAAGACCAGGATCGAAATGGACTCGATCGTATGGCCGGGAGTTTCCAACACTTCGAGGCGCAGCCCCGGAAATTCGAGCGTATCGCCGTCCTTCATCGGCACGAAAGCGTATTCGGCCTTGGCGCGGGAGCCCAGATGAATGACCGCGCCGCAACGGTCACGCAGTTCGAGGTGGCCGGCGACGAAGTCGGCGTGGAAGTGGGTGAGGAAAACGTGGCGGATTTGAAGGCCGAAGTTCGCGGCGTCGGCCACGTAATGCTGGACATCGCGTTGGGGGTCGACGACGATAGCGGTCGAACTGGCCTCGTCTCCGATCAAGTAGGAAGCGTGGGCGAGGCAGCCCAGATAATACTGCTTCAGAATCATGGAAATCTTCTCATTTTAACGCGCCTCTGCAATTCGGCTACCGGCGATGGGAAGTTACTTGGGTTCGGCGACGACGCGGAGGTAGGGTTTCAACGTCTTCCAGCCGGCCGGGAACATCTTCTGGGCGTCTTCGTTCGATATCGCGGGCGGGATGATGACGTCTTCCCCCTGTTTCCAGTTCACCGGCGTGGCCACCTTGTGATTGGCGGTGAGCTGCAGGGAATCGAGCACACGGAGCACTTCGTCGAAGTTGCGGCCGGTGTTCATGGGATAGCTCAGCATGAGCTTAATCTTTTTGTCCGGACCGACAACGAATACCGTTCGCACGGTGGCATTATTGGCGGCGGTGCGGCCTTCCGAGGTATTGCCGGCATCGGCCGGGAGCATGTCATAGAGCTTGGCGATCTTCAGGTCGGTGTCGCCGATCATGGGGTAATTGACTTTGTAGCCCTGGGTCTCTTCGATGTCGTCCGCCCACTTGTCGTGGTTGGCCACCGAATCGACGCTCAAGCCGATGACCTTGGTATTCCGTTTCGCGAACTCCGGTTGCAATCGCGCCATGTAGCCTAATTCCGTGGTGCAGACCGGCGTGAAGTCCTTGGGATGCGAAAACAGGATTGTCCACCCGCCGCCGATCCATTTGTGAAAATCGATTTCGCCCTCGGTTGTTTGGGCGGTAAAATTCGGCGCTTCGTCGTTGATGCGTAAGGACAATTTTTCTTCTCTTCCCGGCCGGCGGATTCCGGTTCAGCCCGGACCGAGCGGCGACGGTTGAATTATAGTCCGCCACGCCACGTTGGTGTCAAGGGAGACCCAGCGGATGGCTCTTGGTTCCGCTGACGATCAGAACCTCCGCCGGGAAACTCATCCCGCGGTCTGTGGCGTACTCGCGAAGAGCCTCAAGCGACTGCCGCTTCACTTCCGTCAACTGCTCCGTGGATAGCAGGGCGGTTTTTTCACGAAGCTTCTCCGACATCTCGCATCGCAGTGTCCAAAATTCTTCCACCGAGCCTGGCGCTTGGATTGCGAATTGCAGCAGGCGCTCGGACGGGGCTGCCGCGCCGGCCTCGCCAAGAATATCCCGTAACTTGCCCGCGCCGGCAAAGCGGAATGCGTCCGGAGCGTCGGGCGCCGGCGGCGGCGTTTCGACATCGCGTTGGAAGATTCGCTGCATCGTATAGAGACAGGGATTTCTTTCGGAGAAATGCCAGACCGCCAGAGCCAGCTTCCGTCCTGGTTTAAGGACTCTCAACACCTCGCGAACCGCGTCCACGGGAGACGGCAAGAACATCGTGCCGAAGCGGCTGACTACGGAATCGAAAGTATCGTCCGGGAACGGCAGATGGTCGGCAAAAGCGACGTCGAATTGCGTGTTCGTGAACCGAAGGCAGGCCGACGCCCGGCGCGTCGCGGCCACCTTTCCGGAACCGGATCGATCCCAACAACCTTGCTTTCGGGTCCAACCAGGGCGGCGATGCTGAAGACCGGCTCTCCGGGGCAGGTGGAAATATCCAGAACCGCGTGCCGGCCCGCAATCCGCGCGTCTTCGACCAGCGCTAGCATGACGGGCGCAAACATCTACCGGATCCTGTCTCGGTGCTTCTCCCAGTACGGCGCGGAGACGGTCGATCCATCGAGCACCGCTCGATCGGGTTGCATGAACGCCAGTATGGCTTTCGGGCAGTTGACGGCCACCCGGGATGCGAGAGCGGGTCCTTTTGCCCCCGGCGCCGGACAACACACCGCCTCCGTAGACCCGCGGGAACGATTCGCGGGAACGATTTGGGAATCGCGCTCGCGTTCATACGGATTCCGACATCGGCCCTTCGCTAGCGGGCATTCCAGCGATTCCGCCGCGTAAGTTGGCCCTAATCTTCATCGCCAGTCATGCTCCGAGCGGTGCTTGCCGACTTCGCTAGGCAGGATGTTTGAACGACGGCCGATGGATAACTCCATTGGCGCTGGCCGCGCGGAAGCCTTCCATCTGGCGGGGCCTCGGTTTGGCTGCCCTTGCGGCCCGCGGGGGAAAGGGCGCCGAACGAGTCGCGCCGATGATTCGGTTTCCGAACCGTGGCGTGAAGGTCCCTTAGATGGCGTCCACCCGGACATCTCGCCGACATTGGCCATTGGTCCAGGCTCCGCGCGGGCCGAAGGCGGAGTGCGCCGCGACTGCGCCATTTCACCCAATCCGGATCGTGCGTGGCTGAGTGGATCGTGTCAACAGAGCGAATCAATACATCTTTTCAGCAAATTATGAGCATCCGAGTCTGGCTGTCCGCCTGCTAGGTTGCCCGGGGGCGGCGAAGAAGGACGATGAGCCGGAAGTTCCCATCATCGCGCCAAAGGCAGTCTCGGTGCGAGGAACATGATCGCTTATGGAACTGAATTTCAGCGCGTGGAAACAGATCTTGTCCATCGGGATGTTCTTAGGGCTCGCCGGCGGATCGACTTTGGCGGACGACCTGCAGTCGGTCTATCTGCAAGCCGAGGCTACCTCCCCGGTGATTGCCGAGGCGCGCGCCCTGATGGATGCGGATGTGGCGGGTAAGTCGTTGGCGCGCTCCAATCTTCGCCCTCATATCAATGCTGGTGCCAGCGGAGGAATGAATTCGGCCTACGTCACCGGTTTTGGACCAACACCGATTTCGACCGGATATCACTCCGACACCTTCAGCGTCAGCTTGACCCAGTCCATTTTCAACGGTCAGACCCTCATCGCCCTTAAACAAGCGGATAGCCGGATCCAGGCGGGCGAGGCGGCTTTAGCCTATGCGCAACAGTCCATTGCGCTTCAGGTAACGCAGGCGTATTTCGGCGTTCTGCAGGCGCAGGCCAATGAGCGCGTGGCACAGCAGCAAACCGGTCTGCTGCAAAACATCGCGGACCAGACCAACACAAATCTGCAGGTCGGAACCGGAGACATCATTTCCGTGCAGGAGGCGCAATCGCAGTTGGACGCCGCGAAGGCCGATCTGATCGTTGCCAGGAACGCCGTGGCGATTGCGCGGAATCAATTGGAGCAGTTGACTCATCGTCCGGCCGGTGCGCTTCGTGATGTAACGGCCTTGCAGGCGATGGGTCCGGAGCCCGGCACCCTGGGCCCCTGGCTCGATACCGCACGGAAGAGCCAGCCACTCTTGCAACAGGCGAAGGCAACGCTGAAAACAGCGGAGCAGCAAGTGCAATTTGAAAGAAGAGCGCTTTGGCCGACATTAAGTCTAAATGGTCTCGGCGAGCATGCGGCCGGGACTTTGCTGCCTCCGCTCGCTTTCAACGAGGTTGGCGCCGCACTGAGCGTGTCCATCCCGATTTACGAAGGAGGGAGCACGCGCGCGGCCATTCGCCAGGCGGAAGCGTTGTCGAGAGCGAGCCGTGACAACGCCGCAGATCTCCAGGATCGGATTACTCTGGCGACTCAGACCGCGTTCGTCAGTCTTCAAAATAGCGTCGCGCAGTTCCAGGCCCGGCGGCAATCGGTAACCTCCGCGCGGGTGTCCCTGGACGGTACGCGTACAGGATATGAAATCGGGAGCCGTTCTATCATCGATCTGCTTACCGCGGCGACTAACTATGCGCTGGCGCAGCGGAGTTACTACCTGGCGCTTTATACACAACTCGTAGCGCGGGCGCAGCTCAAGGCGGCGGCGGGAGTCCTTACGCCACAGGATATCGCGGCCCTCAATGCCTTGCTCGACGGGGATCGGTGAACCGGAAACGGTGAAGCTTGGACGGGGATTCATGGCTAAGAAGAAAAAGATCGCGTTCGTGATAGCGGCCCTGGTTCTCTTGGCCGTCCTCGGAGCGTTCGCCCGGGCATGGTTCTTTCGCGCGCGGGCGCCCGCTACCAGCGTCACGCTCTATGGCAACGTGGACATCCGCCAAGTGCAGCTTGCTTTCAACGGCAGCGAACGCATCGACAAACTTCTCGTGGATGAGGGCGCCGCCGTCCGCGCCGGACAACTTGTCGCCCAGTTGGTTCCAAGACGATTTCTCGATGCCGTGGCGCGAGATCAAGCGAACGTAGCCGCACAGCGACAGGTTGTTGCTCGGTTCCTCGCGGGGAGCCGTCCGGAAGAGATCGCCGGGGCCAGGGCGGACGCCGGCGCCGCGGAAGCGGACATCGGTTACGCGCAAGCCGACATCGGGGCGTCACAAGCGGACGCCGGCGCCGCGCAAGCCGATGTCGACGCGGCTCAAGCCAACCTCGCAAACGCCGAGTCGATGTACCGGCGCCAGCAAACCCTGGCGGAAAAGCAGTATGTTTCGCTGCAAATCCGGGATGATGCGAAACTTGCCTGGCTGGCGGCGCAAGCCGGCTTGGCCGGCAAGCGGCAAATCCTGGCGGCAAGGCGGAAGGCTCTGACAGCGAAGCAGCAGGCCCTGGCCGCCAGGCGGCACGCCTTGGCCGCCAAACAGCAGGTTTTGGAACTGGCTGTGATCGGTCCGCGCAAGGAAGACATTGCGGCAGCCCAGGCAACGCTAAAATCCGATATCGCCGCACTCGCTTTGGCGCAAAAGGAATTGGCGGACACACAACTTTATGCCCCCGCCGATGGAGTCATCCAGGACCGGATCCTGGAGCCCGGCGATATGGCGGCTCCGCAGACTCCGGTTTTCACTCTGGCGTTGGATAATCCTCTTTGGGTGCGCGCCTATCTGCCTGAGCCGGAGATGGGCAAAGTCGCCCTGGGCATGCGCGCGTGGATCGAGACGGATAGCTTTCCCGGACAGCGCTTTCCCGCTTGGATCGGCTTCATTTCTCCGGAAGCGGAATTCACTCCGAAGAATGTGGAAACCGTTCAACTGCGCTCGCAGCTTGTCTATCGCGTTCGTGTTTATGCCTGCAATCCCGATCACCGCCTGCGTCTGGGAATGCCCGCCACCGTTGTCGTTCCACTTGTAGACAATCCTCCGCATGCCGTTGCGGCGCAGCCCTGTGGGACGAACTGACATGGACGCGGTTGTGGCCGGCAATCTGTCTAAGTCGTTTGGGAAAGGAACCGGTCGCAGGGATGCGTTGAAGACCGTTTCGCTGCGGTTACCCGCGGGCAGCATGACGGCCCTGATCGGCCCGGATGGCGCCGGTAAAACCACTCTCTTGCGCCTGCTGGTTGGCATTCTAACGCCGGATGCCGGGGAAATTCGCGTTCTCGGTTATCGCTTGCCGCAAGAGGCGCCGGCGCTTCAGGACCGGATTGGCTACATGCCACAGCGCTTCGGGCTTTATGAGGACTTGACCGTCGAAGAAAACCTCAATCTGTTTGCGGACCTGCACGGTATACGCCGGGGCGCGCGGGAAGATCGCTTCGCGGAGTTACTCACCCTGACGGCTCTGGGGCCTTTTCGCAAACGGCGGGCCGGACAACTGTCGGGTGGAATGAAACAAAAGCTCGGTCTCGCCTGTACACTCATCCACCCGCCAAAGATGCTGCTCTTGGACGAGCCGAGCGTAGGCGTCGACCCCATTTCGCGGCGGGAACTCTGGAGCATCATCCATCGACAAGCCGCGAGCCAGGGAGTGACGGTCTTGCTCAGCACGGCTTATATGGATGAAGCGGAGCGCTGCGATCGCGTAGTGCTCCTGCACGAGGGAGAGATTCTCGCGCAAGGAAACCCACGGCAACTTTCCGCGCCTTTCGAAGGACGGTGTTTTCTGCTGGACAACGTTTCGGAGGTATCGCGCCGGCTCCAATCGCAAATTGCTCAACTGCCGGGCGTCGCCGATACGGTGATCCAGGGAGACGGATTGCGAATCGTAATGCAGCGGCCGGGGCCGCCCGCCTTGCCCTCCGATCTTGCCGCTTATGGAACGCCCGCGGCCACCCCGGCCCGGCTGGAAGACGCTTTTGTCAGCCTCCTGTTCAGCCGGGTTGCGCACCATCTAATTCCACTGCCACAGCGCTCTGTCCAGGAGCACGCCGCTGTCGTGGAGGCTCAAGATCTTTGCCGGTATTTCGGTGGTTTTGCCGCGGTTAAAAATGTCGGCTTCTCCGTCTCGAAGGGAGAGATATTCGGACTTCTCGGCGCCAATGGCGCCGGCAAATCGACCACCTTCCGCATGCTTTGCGGACTTCTCCCTCCCTCCTCCGGCACGTTGAGGGTCGCGGGCGTCGATCTGCGCAAATCCTCGGGCGCGGCCCGCGCGCGGATCGGCTATGTATCGCAGAAATTCTCTCTCTACGGGGCCTTGAGCGTCGGACAAAACTTGACGTTCTTTGCCACCGCCTACGGTCTGGACAACCAACGCAAAAAGAGCCGGGTTGCCTGGGCGCTGGCGGAATTTGAGTTGAAAGAATATGAAGCGATGAACGCGGCCAACCTGCCCTTGGGCTATAAGCAGCGCCTGGCCTTGGCCTGCGCGCTCATGCACGAACCGGACATCCTATTTCTGGATGAACCCACCTCCGGAGTCGATCCTTTGGCGCGCCGCGAATTCTGGA
>VFSW01005296.1_pt1 | contig 19113 bp, 15 predicted proteins | sample 5358111 | NCBI WGS metagenome assembly VFSW01 (sample SAMN11554181, study PRJNA540505) | mine drainage metagenome | isolation source: sediment from site ElyBrook_90M | place: USA: Ely Copper Mine, Vershire, VT | collected 2017 | reverse complement strand
CGAGCAGCACCGAGGCTCCTCGAAGCCGGTTCGGAGCTGTGCCACAGGCTCCTAGTGTCCGAGGTCGTCCGAGGCGGCACGATGGGTCGGGGCGGGACGTGGGGGTGGCCTCGCTCCGAGGACCGCGGACCGCCCGATCTCGCCGGTCGACCCGGCGCTTCGACCGCCACGACGCCGACGCTACGGAAGGCGATCCGCTCCCGACACGCGATCGCCCTCTATGTGAGCTCGGTGCTCGGTTCGGGAGTGCTCGTCCTACCGGGGCTCGCGGCCCAGATCGCGGGACCGGCCTCGCTCCTCGCCTGGGGACTGCTCGCGATCGCGAGCCTCCCGATCGCGTTCACGTTCGCCGCGCTCTCCGCCCGACGGCCGGAGTCGGGGGGCATCTACGGATTCGCGCGAGAGGCGTTCGGCCCGACCGTCGCGACCGTCTGCGGATGGCTGTTCACCCTCTGGCTGGTCACCGGCGCGCCGGCCGTGGCCCTGATCACGGCTTCGTATCTCAGCTACGCCTTTCCGATCGACCGGCCCGAGTCGTTCCTGCTCGGGATCGGGGTCGTGGCCGCCGCGTTCGTCGTGAACTACCAGGGGATCGTGGTCAGCAATCGGATCCAACTCGCGGTGATCGGGTCCATCGTGGCGCTACTCCTCGTGACGATAGGACTCTCCGGCATCCGGATCAGCCCCGGGCACTTCGTCCCGTTCCTCCCCGACGGTATCGTCTCGGTAGGCACCGCAACAGCGCTCATCTTCTGGTCGTTCCTCGGCTACGAGAACGTCTCGAACGTCGCCGAGGAGTTCGAGGACCCGTCCCGGGACTTTCCCCGAAGCGTCGTGTCGAGCGTGGCCCTCATCGGTGGGCTCTACTTCGCGATAGCCTTCGTGACGGTCGGCACGGGCGCCTACACCGCGGGGGGAGGGGTCGCCCCGTTCGCAGCGATCCTCGGGAACGTCCTCGGCCCCTACGGAGCGGAGGGGACCGCGCTGCTCGCGGTCTTCATCATCTTCGGGGTGGCGAACGCCTACACGACCGGGATGTCCCGCGTGGTCTATGCAACGGCCCGGGACGGAGGATTCCCGCGGGCGCTCGGTCGGCTCGACCCTCGCACGGGCGTGCCGCGCGCGGCGCTGCTCGCGATGTTCGCGATGGTCGCGATCGTGTTCGCGTTCTATTATGCCTTCAATGTCGACCTCGCAACGGCGCTCCTGGTGGCGAGTGGCGCGGCGATCGTGCTCTATCTTGTGGGCAGCGCGGCAGGATTCCGGCTCCGGCCCCGCATCGGGCGCTTGGAGCGCCCGACCCGCGTGTGGCCGGCCGTTTCCTTTGCGATCGCGCTCGTGGTACTGCCGTTCATCGGTTGGCCGCTCCTCGTCACGCTCGCTGTCGTGGGCGTGGCCGGGGCGTACGCGGTCTTCGGGTCCCGGTCGGAGCGTCCCCCTCCTTCCGCCTAGGGGGAGCCGGGCGCGGGCGGGCTAGCCGCTACCGAGGAGCTCGCTCGGCTCGAGTCGCCCCACGCCCGAGTCGCCGTTCTTGCTCCCCTCGGACCCGAGCCCGACCGACCCGCGAGCGTCCGACTATGGGGGCGCTCTCGAGGTGAGGGGTAGGCGATCCGAAGTTCGTGCCCCCCACCACTCGGTCGGGAGGACCCGAACCCCCGCAAGTGCGAGCGGCTCCGGCGTATCTACGTGCGATTGGGCCCGCTCGCGGGCCGACCACCCGCCGGGGTCACGGAACCGCAGCAGGCCGCAGTGTGAGGGTTCGGCCCGTTCGCTCGCGCCGCGAACAGCGGGTCGGGTCGTGGGTGCCGTCCCGAGGTAGCGGAGCCTAGCTCGGGGCGCCGCCCGGGGCTCCGTGCGTGGAGGAGCCCGAGGAAAGGGCCGCGTGCGCCAGGGCGTCGATGAGGAGCGGATCGTCGTTGAGGGAGTCGGTCCGGTCGAACACGAGGCCGAGCCGTCGGGCCTGCTCGCGCATCTCGATCTCCACATCGAAAAGGATCTCGAGGTTGTCCGAGACGAAGCCGAACGGGACCACCAGGACGGCCTTCTCCCCGTGACGCGCCGCACGGTCGAGCTCCTCCTCGGCCGAAGGGCCAAGCCAGGGACCCTCTCGACGGCCGACGCTCTGGTACGCGAAACGAGACCGAATCGGCGGGAGGCGCTCCCCGATCGCCTTCCGGGTCGCTGCGAGCTCGACCACATAGGGTTCGGTCTCGGGGTCTTTCACTCCCGGCAGGCTGTGGGCCGTGAACAGAACGAGCGGGTCGCGAACTCCCCGGTCGGCCAGCGAGTGAAGACGGTGCGAGACCTTTAGGGCGAACGCCTGAGCGAGCGAGGGATCGTGGTGCCAGCTCTCCACGAGTCGGAGCCGGGGCGGGGTGTCGGTCTCCTCAACCGCCTTCCGCAGCGCCGACAGGTAGCCCCCGACGCTCCACGTGGAGTAGTACGGGGTCATGCAAAGGCCGGTCAGTTCATCGATCCCCTCGTCGACGAGCCTCGTGACAGCTTCGCCGATCTTCGGATGCCCGTGCCGCATCCCGACCTCGCATCGCGCGGGAACTCCCTCCGCGGCCAGCCGTCGTTCCAGCGCCGAAGCCTGCCTCCGCGTGATTTCGACGAGCGGGGAGCCGCCCCCGATTCGCCGATACCGCTCCCGGAACTCCTCCACGAGCTCGGAGGGGGTGGCCCGACCCCCGCGGAGGTCGCGAAGGTACGGCTCGACGTCGGGGAGCGAGGCCGGCCCGCCGAGCGCCATCAGGAGCACGGCGCGCCGATGGGTGGGAGGAGCGTTCACGGGCCGCCCCCGCGACCCGCTCGAACCGACCGTCTCCTCGGAGGCGGCTCGGTGCGCCGAAGCGAGCGAGGGCTCGTCGATCGCGTCGCGCTCGCGTCCGGGCTCGTTCCGGGCGGCCGGTTGCCTGCTGCGTCCGGAGTCGTCAGGCGTCTCACCCGACCAGCTGAAGTGCCACGGCGAGCGCGAGGACGACCAACATCAGACCGAGGTTCGCATAGGCCACGAGCCGACTCTTCCGTCGGACCTGTCGGAGCGCCTCGACCTGCCCCTCTCGGGCCAAACGGCTGATCTTCCGGCCGAAGTAGAATCCATGCACGTAGATGAGTACGACGAGGAGCACCACGAGACCGGACTTGGCAATCAGGACCTGGCCGCCCAGGCTCGATAGGGGACTCGCCGGTGTCGGGAGGTACCAGCTCGCGTTGTACAGTCCGGTGACGACCAGCACCACGAGGAGCGGCGTGACGACCTGTCCGAATCGGCGCGCGAGGCGCCCCACCAGCTGGGTCCGAGCCGCTTCGTCGACCCCAAGACGGTAGGAGACCGGTTCGACGACCAGCCACATGAAGAACGAGCCTCCGACGAAGAGCACGGCACTGAAGAGGTGCACCCAGAGAATCGCCGCGTCGACCCATTCGATCAGCATGAGGCCGCTTCTCCCCCGTTAGCGCCTACTCGAGACGACGGTTCGGGCCACCGGCCCGGGGGCGAAGCACCGGGGGCCCTCCGCGGATCGAGAGCTCGGCCCGCCGCGTCCTCCGGTTCGATTTCGTAGCCGCATGTCGGTCTCCTCACGCGGGGGCCGCCAGTCCGCGGGCGAACAGGCACGCCGGGTCGCTTCCGAGGGGATCCCCTGAGTGGACGAAGGCACGAGCCCGACTTCCCCCGCAGTCGGACCGGTGCGGGCAGATGCCGCACGCGCCGCGGAACTCCCGTGCGCGAATCCGTCGAAGGAGCTCGGTCTCCCGGTACAGCGCGATGGGGTTGTCCGTTCGGATGTTCCCGAGCCGGTACTCGAGGAATCCTCCGGGATAGACGGAACCGTCGTAGGAGGCGAACAGGATCCCGTCCCCGTCTAGGGTTCCCTTCGGAGCGAGGGAGGAATCCCGGGTCGCCGGACCCATTCTCTCCTCGAGCTCCCGGTGCAGCGTCGCGTAGAGCGGACCCGTGGGGCTCGGCCCCGTTCCCTCCCTTTCCTTTCGGATCCGTCGGACGAACGGGGCCTCCACGGGCCGGACCAGTACGCCGTAGCGAGAGGCGTCGAAGAGAAAGTGGCTCACATCTTCGGCTTCCTCTGCCGTAATCTCCTCGAGACCCGCGCCCCGTCCCGTCCGTACCAGGAAGAAGACCTCCCACACCCGGATCCCCTGGCGGTAGATGGCCTGAAGGAGTCCGGGAAGCTCCTCGACGTTGCTGGACATCACGGTCGAGTTCACTTGGACGCGCATCCCGGCCCGGAGGCCCGAACGGATCGCATCGAGCGTGCGGTCAAAATGGCCGACCGCCCCACGGATCCGTTCGTGCGTACCCGCGGTCCCACCGTCCAGGCTGATCGAAAGCGCGGAGACGCCGAGACCGGCGAGTTTCGTCAGCGTGACCGAGTCCAGTCGCTCCGAAACCGCCGGCGACACGGCGACGTGAAGCCCCCGGGCGCGGGCGTGCTCGATGAGCTCTGGGAGATCCGCTCGTTGGAGGGGGTCCCCACCGGTCAGGATGAGCGTGGGATAGGGTCGCCCGAACTCGAGAAGGCGGTCGATGAGGCCCCGACCCTCCTCGGTAGAGAGCTCGCCGGGCAGCGGTCGAGCGATCGCCGAGGCCCGGCAGTGGCCGCAGGCCAGCGGACACGCACGGGTGGTCTCCCAGAAGACCAGGATCGGGCGCTCCGAGAAACTCACTCTCCTCTCCCTGCCACTCGGTCGGCCCGTGGCGATGCCCGCAGGAATGGGAAGATGAGAAAAGGCCTACGCCCTCTTCCTCCGGGACGCGGCGACCACGATCCCGATCATGTTTCGAGGGGGTACCCCGGGGCGCCGGCAGCCGGGGCCCGGCAGGGAACCCCGTGATCGCCCCGGTCGGGCGCCCAACGAGCTCGCGCCGGTCCCTACGCTGGTCGCAGCTCGAGATTGACCGACTCGGTCGCGACGAGGAGTGTCGGGTATCGTAGCTCGTCTCGGAGGTCAATCCTCTTCGCTGGGGCGAGGGTGAAACCCACGACGGGCCCGAGGGGATTCGAACCCCTGACCTTGCGGTTAAGAGCCGCCTGCTCTACCGGGCTGAGCTACGGGCCCACGACGGGCCGGGCGGACTCGGAACCCTCCCATAAAGGCTCCTCGTCTCGCGCCCAGGAGGGTTTCAAGGAGCACGCACCTGGGGGGAGGAGGTCGCGGTGAGTCCGCCGGCGCCGATCCGGTTCGGCCCCGCCTCCTCGTGGTGCGTCGGTAGCACGCGCCCACCGCCGCTCCTACTGCCTCCTCCGTGCTCTCGGGTTCCGCCGTCTCCCGATCGGCCGCGATAGCCGGTCGACCGCCGGGGGAGGCTCGTCCTTTGGCCCCTCCCCGGGGGACGGGCGGTCCCTGTGTATCGCAAGAGGTCCTAGCTCCCCCGCACGGTTGTGACCCGATCCCGTACCATCGCGGCCGCGCGGTTGACTCCCGGACCGCGATCGTCGGATGAAGGAGAGGACCGGCTTCGCGCCACAGGGCTCGAGCCGTGCTACTCGGTCGACCGGGGTCCTCCGGGGGTCCCGCAGGAACAGTGCCGATCCGCGGCGGGGGCGGACGACGACCGGATCATCGGAGAGATCTAGCCGGCTCGACGGGGTCGGGTGGCCCGGCTCAGTGCCGCAGCCGCTCGAGCGCCGCGCCGACCATGAGGGGGAACAGGACCGTCACGTCCCCCTCGACCGTCGTGTGTCGCGCGGCCGCCTTGACCTTTCCCCACGAAATCGCTTCACGAGTGCGCGCGCCGGAAAGGCTCCCGTCCCACTCGACCGCGGTCGTCACGTACAGGGCCGCGTCGAGCCCGTCCCGGAACTGGTTCCACCAGATCGTGTGGTGCTTCGAGATCCCTCCGCCGAGCATGACGGCTCCCGAGCGCTTCGCGCCGTAGACGAGATCGGAGAGCGTCTGCTCGTCGGAGAGGAGATCGAGTGAGAGGGCCTTGTGGTCCTGCCAGAAGAGCCAGACCTGCGAGCCGACGGCCCCGTCGGTGATCCCGGGCACGAGGACCGGAACGTTCGCCTCGTAGGCGGCTCGAAGGATGCTCGAGCGGGCCGTCGCCGGGATCGCCCGGCCGATCGCCGCCGAGAGCGCGCGGGTGGAGAGAGCGCGCGTGCCGTCCGCCCAGAGCTGCGCGAGGATCCGTTGCATCTTCCGTTCGATGATCGTCCCGTAGTTCGCCTCGGGAATCACGAGGTTACCGAGCCGGTAGAGGTGGCGGCGGTGGAGATCGGCGTCGTCGAGATCCCAGGCGCCGTGAAAGTACGACCGAAACGCGCGGGCGAGGTCGTGGTCGAGAGTCCCGCACGTCGTGATCACGGCGTCGACGTACCCCTCGCGCACGAGGGTCGCGAGGACTCCCCGCGTCCCCGTCGCGACGATGTCCGCGGGGAAGGAGAGGAACGTCGTCATCTCCCGATCCTCGAGGATCGATGCGAGCAGGTCGACCCCGTCCGCGACCTCCTTCGCGCTGAAGCCACCGCCCGCACCGAGTCGGCGGATCAGCGTGTCAAGGCTCGGTCGATCGTCGACCCGTACGTCCTCGACCTTGCGCGGCACGGCCGGCCGGAGCGAGCGGGGATTAAAGCCCTCCCGTGAGGCCGAGGGTAAGCGAACGGAAGACGAGCAGGTAGGTCACGGCATAGCCGAGCATCGCCCCGCCGTTCAAGAGCGGGAGACCGGCCTGGGGGTTCCCTCTCAGCACGAGGCGCATCAGGACAGCATAGCCGACAAGCGAGCCGAGCAGGGTCCCGACCGCAACCCAGAGGCTGGCGCCGACCCCGAGCCAGGCCGGCCCGGCAGGGAGCCAGATGAACGCCGAGACGACGAGCGTCCCCGGGATCACGATGTCCCCGAGACCCATGAACAGAGCGGCCCGTTCCTCCACGGGCTGCTGGCGCTGGACGCCCAGGGCGGGCGCCGCGGTGTAGTCGTACCCGGCCGAGTCGGGCATGACCATCAGGATCGGGAGCTTCATCTCGGTCACGACGTCCGCGAGCGACACCATGTGCTTCGTGCGGTAGACCGCGATCGCATCGTAGACCATCAACGCCCCGAGGAGGATGAAGGCGGGAAGGATCGCGAAGGAGATCCCGAGGATCGCGACCAACGAGCCGGCGGCGAGGAATCCCGCGAGGTCGACGATGTACCACTGCGGCTCCACGAGGAGCGCGAAGTAGATCGCCGCGCTCGCCATCGCTGCGAAGATCAGCGCGAAGTCGATCACCAGCTCGGCACCGTAGGGCGGTGGCAGGTAGTAGCTCGGGAACAGGAGCGCGAACGACGCGTACAGCGTGAAGTAGAGCGAGCCCGCGATCGCGAGGAGGATCAAGTGGCGCAGGGCCGCCATGCTCCCGCGGCGACGCGCGAAGAAGAGGATGACGAGGGGCGCGATCACGATGATCGCGATGAACGCGAGGGGAGCGGTCGGACTTTGGGGATTCGTCGTCGACGCAAGTCCGGCCGAGCGGAACGGCTGGGCGAGCGCGAGGCCGACGACCTGGCTCCCGACGTAGAGCGCGAGCAGGCCGACCCAGCGAAGACTCCGCATCGCTCGCTACGGCTGGACGACCGCGTAGGCGTTGTTGCCCAGCACCTTCGTGACCTTGGCGTTGACCGTCGTGCCGCGCTGGTTCGCTCCGGTAACGAAGATGACGAACCCTTCCTTCTTCGCCACGCCGTCGCCCCGCCGGCCCACGTCCTCGATCGTCAGTCGATAGATCTCGCCGACGACGACCGGCGTCTTCGGCTTCTCGGGGGTCACGACACGGCGCATGGTGACCGGGCGCTGGGCCCCGCAGGCCTCGCAGACGAGGAGCGTGAGCCGCCCCTCCTTGTGGAGGTGCGTGTCCGGCCGCTTGCACTCCGAGCAGATGACGTACTTCGCGGTGTACTCCCGCATGCGCTGGGCCAGCTGGTCCTTCGTGAGCCGGGACTTGAGGACGCCGCGGGGAAGGTCGAGGATGCCCGGGCAGCCGAACTCCTTCGCGAGGTAGCCAATGACATGGTCCGGCTCCCGCCGGAGCACCCCCGTGATCTCCTGAAAGTTCCGGATCACGGTGTTCTTCCCGTCCGTCATCACGTCCGGCTCGGGGACCTGGAACCGCTCTCCGCCCGTACGCACGGGAGGCAGTTTCGTGCGGGCGCGCTCGAGCAGCGTTTCGTACGATTGCATGGGAGGTGGGCCGAGCGGCAGTTCGGGTAAAAGGGTTCCCCGTGCAGCTCACTCAGTGGGAAACGCCGCGAGGAGCCCGCCCACCCTCGCGAGGTGGTGCTCGGTCACGATCGCCGTCGCCGCGCGGCGGACCGTCTCGTCCTCCGGCTGAAAGGCGACCCCCACGCGGCTGCGGCGGAAGAGGCCCACGTCGATCTCGGAGTTCCCCACGGAGGCGGTCTCGCGCGGAACGATCCCGAGCTCCGCTTGGAGCGCGGCCAGCACGCCCTCCTTCCCGTGGATGGGCACCCGGACCACCCCCTCGCCCGACAGGCGACCGTCCGGATGGGTCCGGACCCCGTTCGCGAGCACTCGGTCGATGCCGAGTTCCCGGCCGATGCGCTGGGCGAGGAGGTCGAGCCCTCCGCTGACGATCGCGGTGCGGACCCCTCGTCGCCGGAGGTGGTCGACGAGGTCGGAGGCGCCGGGCATGAGCGGCACCGTCGCGAGAATCCTTTCGAGGTCGGAGAGCGTGAGGTCGGGTGCGTGCTTCCACCAGACGCGGATGTCCATCCGGATGAACTCGTGATCGTCGATCTCGTTCGCGAGAAAGCGACGCAATCCCTCGTCGTTGCGGTCGCCGAAGTGGTCGTGAATGACGCGCCACGAGCTCGCGACGTCGACGAGCGTCCCGTCCATGTCGAACGCCACGAGCCTAAGCACGGTCGCCCCGGGCGAGGGCCTCGGCCCGCGCGAGGACGCGTGCCGAGGGGCGGACCGACCACGCGCGCAGATTCTCCTCGACCTGCTCCGGCCGGCTCATCCCGACCACCGGCGCCGCCCCCTGGTCGGCGAGCCAGTGGAGCGCGATCGAAGCGAGGGGGACGCCGGCCTCGGTGGCCAGTGCGCGCAACGCCCGAGCGCGCTCGAGGATCTGGGGGAGACGGTCCGGCTCGAAGAGGCGGTGCGCGTACCGACGTACCTCGGCCGGGACCCGGCCCCCGTCCAGATAGCGTCCGTGAAGTAGCCCCCGGGCGAGCGGAGTGTACGCCTCGATCAAGATTCCGTGCGCCCGGCAGTACGCCCTCACCGCGTCGCCCTCGTCGCGGTTGAGCAGGTTGTAGTGAACTTGATTCACCGCGATGCGGGTCGAGGAGAGGTGTCGTCCTGCCTCCTCGAGCTCGTCGACGGTGAAGTTAGAGACGCCGATCGCGCCCACCTTCCCCTCCTTCCAGAGCGCCTCGAGCGTTCCCATCGTCTCGGCGAGCGGGACGTGGGCATCCGGGGCGTGCACGAGGTATAGGTCGACCGATCGTCGGGCGAGCCGCTCGAGACTATTGACGAGCGCCGCGCGGACCTGCGAGGGGCGCAAGTGCTCCCAGGAGACCTTGGTGGCAACGTACGCCTCCGTCCCCCCGTGAGAGCGGAGCAACACGTCTCCGAGGAGCCGCTCCGACCGGCCGTTGCCGTACACCTCGGCCGTGTCGAACCACCGCAGACCGAGCTCCCAGGCGCGCGCGACCGTCGCCTTCGTGCGCGCCTCGTCCTCCGTTCCCCAGCGGCCCAGCCCCCAGAGCCCGAGGCCGAGGGCCGGGTGGGCTCGTTTCCCCGCCGGGATCGGGATCTCTCCGATCGCCGGAACGGCCGTGGCGGATCCCGGCGTCGCCGCCTTACGTCGGGAGGGTATCGGTCGCCGGGATGTCGGCGTCATGGTGTCGAAGGAGGCGAGGCGCCCATCTTCAAGTGCTCGTCGATGCGACGTATCCGCTCCTCGAGGTCGCGCGCCTTCCCTTCCACGTCGCGGACGACCTCGGGGGGCGCCCGCGCCCGGAAGCCCGCGTCCTCGAGTCGCCCCCGGGCCTTCGCCAGGAGGCCCGCGAGCTTCTCGCGCTCCCGTTCGAGGGCCCGGGTCTCCGAGATCGTGGCGGGCGGCCGCTCGAGGTAGCACTCCCCGAGCGGCGCCACCCGGCTCCCTACCCCGTCGGGCACTGGCGCCTCTCGCTCGAGCAGGGAGACACCGCGGACCCGTGCGAGCCGCTCCACCGTCGTCCGCTCGGCGGCAAGGACGCGCGCGATCTCGGGCCCGGCGGGGCGGATCCACGCGCGGGGAATCATCTCGGGAGGGATGTGCTCTTCCGAGCGCAGGTTGCGCAAGAGGCGGATCGCCTCGAGCACCGACTCCATCTCGATCTCGGAAGGGGGGTCGGCCGGGGCTTCCGTCGGCGCTGGCCAGGGGGCCGTGGCCAATAGGTCGCCGGAGTGCGGGAGCGCGTGCCAGAGCTCTTCCGTCACATGCGGGACGAACGGGTGCAATCGGCGCAGGCACCGCTCCACGACGAAGAGCAGGGTGGCCCGAGCTTCCCGCTGCGCCGCCTCGCCGCGCTTCCCCCCGAGCGCGTCCTTCGCGATCTCGACGTAGCGATCGGCGAGGTCGTGCCAGACGAACCCATGGAGCGCCGTCGCCGCCCGGGTCGGAGCGAACTCCTCCAGGGCGCGGTCGACCTCCTCGCTCGTCCGACGGAAGCGGGAAAGGATCCAACGGTTCTCGAGCGCGCTCGCCGGGCCGATGGGAGGAGGGCCCACGGGAGCGGCCGTCCCCGGTGGAACGTACGCGAGGGTGAAACGGGCGAGGTTCCAGGTCTTCGTGAGAAAGTTCCGTGCGCCCTCGAGCGTTGCCGGGCCGAATTGCCCGTCCTCGTCCGTCGGGTTCGGGAAGACGAGGCCGAAACGCATCGCGTCGGCGCCCCACTCCCGCATCACGTCGAGCGGGTCGGGAGAGTTCCCGAGGTGCTTCGACATCCGGTGACCGTGCGCGTCGCGGAGCATGCCCGTAAAGCAGACGTCCGCGAACGGCCGAGCACCCGTGAAGTAGTAGCCGGCCATCATCATCCGGGCGACCCAGAAGAACATGATGTCCCGGCCCGTCACGAGGACGTTCGTCGGGTAGTAGCGTTCGAGGTCGGCGGTCCGGTCCGGCCAGCCGAGGGCGAGGAACGGCCAGAGCCAGCTCGTGAACCAGGTGTCGAGCACGTCGGGATCGGCCCGGAGGTCGCGGGCTCCGCAGTGCGCGCACTCCCGGGGCGGCTCGACAGCGACCGTCTCGCGCCCGCACGTCTGACAGTAGTAGACCGGGATCGCGTGGCCCCAGAGCACCTGGCGGGAGATGCACCAGTCCTGGATCCCCTCCATCCACCGGAAGAAGGTCCGCTCCCAACGGTCGGGGTGGATCCGGATCTCTCCTCGACGCACGGCCCCGACGACGGGCGCCGCGAGCCCCTGCATACGGACGAACCATTGGGTGGAGATCCGGGGCTCGACCGGCGCGTCGGACCGCTCGGAGCGGGCGACCGAGTGGCGGTACGGCTCCTGGCGCACGAGGAGGCCGCCCGCGTCGAGCTCTTCGATCGCCTTCTCCCGCGCCGCGCCGATCTCGAGTCCTTGGTAGGCGGGAGGGACCCAGGGACCGGCGAGCCGCGCGCGGTCGTCCAGGATGTCCGGCGGAGACGCGAGCTCGGGGTGGCGTTGGGCGACCTCGTAGTCGACGAGGTCGTGCCGCGGCGTCACCTTGAGCGCCCCCGCACCGAACGTGGGGTCGATCGCGGGGTCCGCGACCACCGGTACGACCCGGCCGGTCAGGGGGACGCGGACCCGACGACCGACGTCGGCGGCGTGCCGCGGGTCCTCCGGATGGACGGCGACCGCGACGTCCCCAAAGATCGTCTCGGGCCGGACCGTGGCGACCTCGATCCCCCCCGGGCGGCCGTCCGCCCACGGGTAGCGGACGTAGAGGAGCGTCGCCTCCTCGTCGGCGTGGATGACCTCGAGGTCGGAGATCGCGGTCCGGAGCTTCGGGTCCCAATTGATCATTCGCTCGCCGCGGTAGAGGAGCCCATCGCGGTAGAGCCGAAGGAACACCTCGCGGGTCGCGCGCACGCACCCGGGGTCCATCGAATAGCGGAACCGGCTCCAGTCGAGGGAGAATCCTCCAGCGCGTGCCTGAAGCACGATGCGGCGCTCGTGCTCCTCGCGCCACTTCTCGATCTCCGCGAGCGCCTGCGCGCGCGGAAGGTCTTCGAGGAGGGTACCTTGCTTGAGGAGCCGGCGACGAACCTCGACCTGGGTCGCGAGCCCGGCGGCATCCAACCCCGGCACCCAGAGGGTCGGCCGACCCCGCATCCGGTGCTGGCGCGCAAGGATGTCCATCACCGTGTCTCCCAGCATGTGACCCATCGTCAGGACTCCGGTCACATTCGGTGGGGGAAGCACGAGGGAGTAGGGGGAACCGCCCGGTCGGTCGGGGGCGTGGAAGGACGCCCGTCGCTCCCACTCAGCCTGCCAGCGCGCTTCGACCTCGGACGGGTCGAAGCGGGTGGGGAGGACCGGCGCGCTCAGGAGGGTTCCCTCCCGAGGGCATACGGTGCCGATAGCGCGAGCTCGGCGAGGGCGACCAGCCCCATCGCGAGGAGGCGGAGGTTCCCGGCGAGCAACCGGTCGGCTTGGTAGACGACGAGGGGAAGGCTCGCGACCAGCAGTCCCGGGATCGAGACCAGGAACGCGAGCCAGGCCCCCGTGTAGAGGTTGGTGATCGGGAGGCCCCGCGTCCGCGCCCGGCGGAACAGGATCCCGAGTTCGAGGAACGCCGCGGCTCCCACCGCCGGCAGCTCCGCGGCGACGAACCCGACGAGGACGATCGGCGCAAAGACCCGGGCGAGTGTCAGTCCGACGACGAGCGTGCTCGCGATGAGGTAGATCAACACGATCAGCGCCACCTTGCCGACGAGCAGCGAACGGTCGGAAAGCGGCAAGGTCCGGCCGTAGGAGTAGGCAAACACTTCGATCGCGAAGAACGCGGGGCCAAAGAAGGTTGCGAGCAGCGCGGCGGTCGTCACCGCCGCGAGGCCGAGGCCCGCCGCGGCCGTCGAGGTAGTGACGCTCGCGTAGGTCCAGAGTCCGAGGACGAGCGCGTCCAGGATCGGTAGGAGAACGAGGAAGGCGTAGCCGGGGGTGCGGCTCGCGATCCGCAGGTCTTTCGTGAGCACGGCGAGGGCCGCCCCGACGGGGCGCAGCACGAGGGGGACCGAACGGGCCGGGCCGGGCACCACCGGGGGGACAAGCCCGACCCGACGGACCGCCCCGAGGACCCAATAGAGGGCGGCCGTGCCGAGCGCGAGGTAGCCCACGACAGCGCTGGCGAGGATGAGCCCCCCGGTCGCGTCGAGGCCGAGGCTGCTCGGGCCGCTCGCGACCGTCGCGGGAAGCGCGGCGAGCGGGAAGGGGAACGCCACCAGTAGAAGATCCCCGGCGAGAGAGGGGCCGGAGGCGGCCCCGCCCTTCAGGAGGGCGAAGAACGCCGGGGCGGCCACGACGAACCCGAACATCGCGAAGGCGGGCACGAGCCAGAGGGTGAGATAGGCCCACCGGACGATGGTGCCCCCGCCCCGAGCTCCCTGGACGCGTCGGACGAAGAAGCGGCCGGTAAGGAGGGAGAGCGCGAGCGCCACCCCGACCACCGTCACGGCGCCGGGGACGACCGCGATGCCGGCCCAGGGCCCGAGAGCGAGTCCTACGAACACCGGTGTCGCCACGAGGATGGTGAGCGACGGCAGGTCGAAGAGCCGAAGGTAGAGCAGACCCGACGTCCGCGCGAGAGTTCGGTCGTCGATTGGCAAGGTCTCGAGGAGCGTGAGGACCCCGGAGGAGAGGAACGTCGGTAGAACCTGCATACCGGTCCACCACAGGAACGCGAGGTCGAGCCCGAAGAGGCCTGTGAGGACTCCCGCGTCGAAGACACCGGACGGAGCGCCGCCGGTGAAAGCCGACGACGCGACCCCGCTCGACCGAAGCGCGAATGCGGCGCCGAGCGCCAGGAGGGCGAGGACGCCCGAGATGATCCCCTTGCTCTGGACGACGCGGCGACGGGCCCGCGCTGCGAGGGTCCCGGCGGGACCCGGCGGGACAAGGTTCCCTTGTCGCAGCGCCCAGATCGCCTGGACGGAGAGCTCGGAGAACCCCACCCCGCTCAGTCGGACGGCCTCCCTCCAGCTCATCCGGGCCCCTCGAGCGCGTCCACCGCGGCCCGTACCCCCTCTCGTTCCTCGGTGAGACGGAGGAAGATCTCCTCGAGCGAGGCATCGCCAGCCCGGACCTGCTCGCGGAGGGCGGCGAGGTCGCCCTCGCCGCGCAAGATCCCCCGGTCGAGGATGCCGACGCGGTGGCAGAGCCGCTCCGCGACCTCCATCGTATGCGTCGAGAACAAGACGCCGCGCTCCCCGCCACCGACGTACCGCACGAGGAGCTCTTTCATGATGCGGACCGACCGGGGATCGAGGCCGTTCAGCGGCTCGTCCAGGACGAGGAGCGGGGGTTGGTGGAGCAGCGCCGCGATGAGGAGGACCTTCTGGCGGGTCCCGTTCGAGAGCGTGACGATCGGCGACTCGAACTCCTGCTCGAGCCGGAACGCCGACACATAGCTGCGAGTCCGGTCCGTAGCCACCCCGCGGTCGAGCCGCCGAACGCTCGCGACAAACTCGAGGAACTCGCGCGGAGTGAGCGCGTCGTAGAGCAGCGAGACTTCCGGTACGTATCCAACGAGCTCCTTTACGCGCCGGCCCTCCGAGACGCAGTCCCTTCCGAAAACGCGCACCCGACCCCCGACCGGCCGCACGAGGCCGACGATCGATCGGATCGTGCTCGTCTTCCCCGCGCCGTTCGACCCCAATAGCCCGTAGATCTCGCCGGGTCGGACGGTGAAGGAGAGCCGGTCGACGGCCGACCGCTCTCCGTAGGCGACCGATAGCGTGTCGACGCACAGCGGGGTCGGGTCGCTCGCCATCCCGAACCTATCGTCCGGCGAACGGTATAAACCGTCGGGCCGAGCTAGCGGGCGCGGACGAGCGGAAAGAGGATCACGTCCTTGATCGACGAGAGGCCGAGGAGCGCCATCACGAGTCGGTCGATCCCGATCCCGATCCCCGTAGTCGGAGGCAGGCCGTAGCGGAGCGCTTCGACATAGTCGGCGTCGTAGGCGTACCGGTCGTCGCCGCGCTCCCCTAACTGGGCCCGGAAGCGCTCCTCCTGCTCGTCCGGGTCGGTCAGCTCGGTGTACGCGTTCGCGAGCTCGAATCCCGGTGCGAACACCTCGAAGCGCTCCACGCGCCCCGGCTTGGATCGGTGCCGCTTCGCGAGCGGGGTCGTCGCTGCCGGGAAATCCATCACGAACGTCACTCGGTCGATCGAAGGCTCGACGTAGTGCTCGAACAGTTTGTCAAGGAACGTCCCGGTCGAGGAGTTCTCCGGCACCGTCGAGCCGGTCGCCCAGGCGAGCGAACGCAGCTCCTCCCGGCTCTTCGACAGGAGGTCATCGATGCCGCTCCTCCGCTCGAGCTCCTCGACGAAATCGATCGTGGCGAACGGCGGCCGGAACCGCTCGGCCGCGCGGACGGTCTCGGGACGGTCGGGAAGGAGTTCGACCGTGCGCGCGCGCAGTCGGTCGAACAGCCCCTCGGTAAGGCGACGCATGTCGTGGTAGTCGGCGTACGCCCAGTACACCTCGAGCTCGGTGAACTCGGGGGAGTGAGTCGAATCCAGGTCCTCGTTGCGGAAGGTCCGTCCGATCTCGTAGACGCGCTCGAGTCCGCCGACGAGCAGTCGCTTCAGGGGCAGTTCTTCGGCGATGCGCAGCTGAAGGTCCCGGTCGAGGTAGTTCGATCGCGTGACGAACGGGGCGGCGGCCGCGCCGCCCGCTACGGCCTGGAGCACCGGCGTTTCGACCTCGAGGAAGCCGGCCGCATCGAGGTACTGCCGCAGCTCGCGGACGAGCAGCGACCGAACGCGGAAGCGCTCTCGGACCTCCGCCGAGGCGAGGAGGTCGACGTACCGGCGCCGGAGGCGTTCCTCGACGTCCTGGAGTCCGTGGAACTTCTCGGGAGGCGGGGTGATCGCCTTCGCGAGCATCGTGAGCCGACGCACGAGCAGAGACGGCTCGCCCCGCCGTGAGACAGCCGGCACTCCGTCCGCGCCGAGCAGATCGCCCGGGTCGAGGTCGGCGAGCCAGGCGCGGTAGTCCGACTCGCCGAGCACGTCGACCCGGAGAATGAGCTGGAGCGACCCCGCGAGGTCTTCAAGGTCGGCGAACGCCGTCTTGCCATGCTGCCGGACGATCTTGAGGCGCCCGCCGACCCGGAAAGGGTGGTCCAGGTCCTCGCCTCCCGGGGCGAGCGACGTGCACGCGGCACGCACGACCCCCGAGTCGACTCGGCCGGGGAACGACCAGGGATACGGCTCGCGCCCCTCAGCTCGTCCGCGGGCGACCTTGGCGCGGCGCTCCCGTTCGAGCGGGGATTCCACGGCCATCGAACGGCAAGGCCGAGGAGGGACGAGGTAGAAAAGGCTCCGGTGAGGCGACCGCTCAGGCCGTGGGCCGATCGAGGGCCAACCGCTCGACCCCGCCGGGGCGGAAGAGGGCGAGGTGCTCCGGGACCGCGGCGGTCTCCGGACCGGCCGGGCGGGCATTTTCGTGGAGCAGCAGGAATGTGCCCAGGAAGAACTCCGCGGCGGCGTCCCCCCCGCCGATCCCGTAGCTCACGTAGTCGGAGAAGTAGACGTGGACCTGGGCTGAGTGTCGCGAGCGGAGCGAGTCGAGGAGCTTCGAGAGCTCCTGCGGACCCTTGCGTTCGAGCTCGTCGACCAGGTCGCGGAGGATCGGTCGCTGACTGATTCCCGCGAGGCCGTCGTAGGCGAGATAGATTGCCGGGCGGGGCTCGAGCGCGACGACGTCGAGCCGGAGCACGCCTTCGACAGGCTTCGTGCGCATGGCGAGCGCCCTACCCGACCCTTGTTAAGAAGGCTTCGGGCCGGCGGGCGTCTCCCCCCGGCCCGAGGAAACGGTTCGTGGCCTAGTGGTCGTGGCCGCCGCCCCCGCCGGAAGGCGGGGCTGACTTCTTCGAAGCGATGATGTCGTCGATGCGCAGCACCATGTTCGCGACCTCGGTGGCGGAGGTGAGCGCCTGGCGCTTCACCCGCAAGGGCTCGATCACGTGGAGCTTCCACATATCGGCGACCTTGCCGTCGGTCAGATTGACCCCGACGTTCTTGTTCGCGGCCGGGCCGTCATGCGCGCTCCGCAGGTCGATCAGGACGTTGATCGCGTCGTAGCCGCCGTTCTCGGCGAGCGCCCACGGGATCGATTCGAGCGATTGGGCGAACGCCTCGGCCGCGAGCTGCTCGCGGCCGCCGACCGTGCCGGCCCACTTGCGGAGCTTGACCGCAAGGTCGATCTCCGTCGCACCACCGCCGGGGCAGACCACGCCGTCCTCGAGCACGCTGCCGACGACCTTGAGGGCGTCCTGGAGGGAGCGTTCGACCTCTTGCGTGACATGCTCGGTGCCGCCCCGAATGAGGATCGAGACCGACCGCGGATTCGCGCAACCGGTGACGTAGGTCATCTTGTCATCGCCGACCCGGCGCTCGTCGACCTGGGCCGCCCGGCCGAGGTCGTTCGGCGTGAGCTCTTTGATCCCAGTGACGATCTTGCCGCCCGTCGCGCGGGCGAGCTTCTGTAGGTCGGACTCCTTGACCTGCTTTACCGCGTAGATCCCTTCTTTCGCGAGGTAGTGCAGGACGACGTCGTCGATCCCCTTCTGGCAGATGACGACGTTCGCACCGGCCGCCTTGATCGCTTGGACCATCTGGCGGAAGGTCTTGTCCTCCTCGTCGAGGAAGCTCTGGATCTGGGCCGGGTTCTTGATGTTGATCTTGCTCTCGATCTCGGTCTTTTTGACCTCGAGCGCGGAGTTGAGGAGCGCGAGCTTCGCCTCGTGAACCTCCCCCGGCATGCGCGGGTGACCCCGCTCCTTGTCGAGGATGAGCCCCTCAATGAGCTCGGTGTCGGAGACTGTCCCGCCGTGGCGTTTCTCGACCTTGATCTGGTCGACGTCGCAGACGGTCTTTCCGCCCCGTTGCTCGGCGATCTTCTTCACCGCACTCACGGCGATCGCGGCGAGCCCCTCGCGAGAGCCGGCAACGCCCTTCGACCCCATCGCGGTCATCGCGCAGTCGAGGAGGATCTGCTCGTCGTCCGCCTTCACGGGGGTGCCGATCTCGGCGTCGAGGAGGCGTTTCGCTTCCTGGACCGCGAGCTGGAAGCCGCGGGTGATGACCGTGGGGTGGACATTCTGCTCGAGCAGGTGTTCCGACCGCTTCAGGAGCTCACCGGCGAGCACGACCGCGGTCGTGGTGCCGTCGCCGCACTGCTGGTCCTGGGTCTTCGCGACCTCGACCAGCATCTTCGCCGCGGGATGCTCGACGTCGACCTCCTTCAGGATCGTGACGCCGTCGTTCGTGATCGTGATGTCGCCCATCGAGTCGACCAACATCTTGTCCATCCCGCGTGGCCCGAGAGTGGACCGCACGGCGTCCGCGATGGCCCTCGCCGCCGCGATGTTGTTCGACGTGGCGCTCTTGCCGCGGTCGCGCTCGGTTCCTTCCTTCAGGACAAGGATCGGGGTACCCTGAAGCATCGTTTCACCAACAATGGAAAAATTGCTCTTCTATATAATGATATGTCATGAACCTGCCGGCCTGTGGGTTCGCTTCGACCGGGTCGTTCCTCACCGGTCGCTCGAACGCGGGCGGGGAACGGCGTTCCTCAGGTCTCCCGTCGATTCCACCGGCGGTCGAGCCCGTCGCAGACGAGGGCAATGCCGAAGCAGAGACCGACGATCGCGATCAGCGGGAACCCGTACATCCACCAGTAGTTCCACCCCGTCCCGCTGGGAAACCCTTCGCAGGTGCCCACGGCCAGTAGGTTTCCCCACTCGGGGAAGTTCACGGACGGAAGGGGAGAGTACGGTGGGATGCCCGGCACCAGCCACGGTGGAGGAGGGTGATTGGGGGGAGGGTGCGGTCCGCTGGCGCAGTCCCAGAACCAGGGGAAGACGGTGAGGACGAAGAAG